>ERZ1740067.3-NODE-3-length-364462-cov-10.548538_pt1 | contig 364462 bp, 339 predicted proteins | sample MGYA00581736_ERZ1740067 | MGnify/ENA primary metagenome ERZ1740067 (study PRJEB43018, sample SAMN04849236) | marine metagenome | isolation source: floating plastic debris | place: Pacific Ocean | collected 2008-08-27 | study: EMG produced TPA metagenomics assembly...
AAGGTGTGCGGTAAAAACGCCACGACCTTTTTGCCTTTAGGATTGCCTACAATGAGCCCTCAAATCCGGCCAAGGCGAGGTATGACAGGGTGATATCTGAAACCATATGGAAGACGGCCAATGACAACGTGCAACGTTCCTATCTGTACGATTATGATGCCCTTGACCGTATAACGGGGGCGACCGCCTCCAGTTCCAATTATAACCTTGGACTGGTAGAGTACGACAAGATGGGCAATATCACAAGGCTCACGAGGAACGGCCACCGTGACGTGAACGCCACGACCTTTGGGCTGATGGATGACCTTACCTACCAGTACGATGGCAACCAGCTGAAGTCCATTGATGATGCACCGGCGGCCAGTGCTGTGACGGGCTTCATAGAGGGTGCCGAGAACACCACCGAGTACCAATTTGATGGGAACGGCAATATGACTCGTGACGATAACAAGAAGATCACGGCCGTGGAGTACAATTACCTGAACATGCCGACCAAGGTAACGGTGACGGGCAGCAATGCAGGCGTCTTGGACTTCGTGTATGCCGCAGACGGTACCAAACTGAGAAAGTTGAACAGCAACGGTACCACCACGGACTACGCTGGGAACTATGTTTATGAGAACGGTAACCTAAAACAGTTCGACCATCCAGAAGGCTATGTGGAGCCCGATGGCAGTGGATGGCAGTATGTCTATCGTTATACAGATATGTGGGGCAATACCCGTATCACCTATGCCGATGACAACGGGGATGGCAGCGTAAACAGTTCCGAAATAAGAAGGGAACAGAACTACTACCCCTTTGGTATGGAACACAGAGGCTATAACTCCGCCTCCTATGGTGTGGAGAACAACCTGAGGACCTATCAGTCGCAGGAATTTACCGAAGACCTTGGGCTCAATGTCCACGAATGGCGCTACCGTATGAGCGACCCGTCGACCGGTAGGTTCTGGCAGATAGACCCCCTTGCAGAGGACTTTATGTACAACTCCACCTATGCCTTCCAGGAGAACAAGCTTGGTTCTGGGATAGAACTGGAAGGCTTGGAAACTGAGTCTTGGGACGACCTTTTAATGGATGGTCTGGAAAACGGTGAGCCGGACGGTTCCAAAAAGACACCTGAGGGCGCAACCGTGGATACGCCCCTTACTTCTGCTGCCGGTGCCGTATTCGGTTTCTTTGGTGCGATACACAATGGGGCTGTCAATGTGCTTGCCAGCGGGATATCAAGCATTATGGGGACTGCTGAAGCAGAAAATGTTCTGAGCGACTCAGAGTTCAATACAGCTGTTGCCGAGGGAGATGAGAATGCATTTTATGCAGGGTTGGAAGTTGAATCGGCCGCCGCCTACAATGCGGCTCCTGAAATTGCTGCGGAAGCAATCATTACGTTTTTGGAAATGGCAGGTAGCGAGATTAGTGTTAGTTCAAAGGCAAAGACGAAAAAAATTCATGGAAATTCGGTTGATAGTCCGAAACCTTCAGGGTTTTATGAGTTAACTTTCGAGTCCGGGAAGACTTATAATGGAGTCGGCCTTGAAGCTAGGATGAATGCTTCTGCCAGAAAGTTAGAAAAAATTCATAAAGATAGAGTTGTGAAAAGAGATCATACAGCAACACGGAATAGAAGGGATGCTTATATACAAGAACATTTGGGAATACAAAGAAACGGAGGGGCTGGAAATACAAAACGGAATTATAACAAGAATAACTCTCCTGGGAAAAAACTTGTTGAATGATTTAAATGACAGATTGATTGAGATTCAATTATATTAAAGATATCGGAAAGTTTCTTATCGTGGATTCCTCTTTAGGGGAGGAGTCCACGATTGATTTTATAATTAAAAATAAGATTGAAAACCTAAGTTTCAATCAATATGACGGTTTTTTGGAAGGCAGCCTTTATAGTTTTAGTAAGATTAAAACGGTAAAGAGAATTGAAGTCATAAAAGATAAAATAACCCCTTCTGAAATAATAGGATTTGAAAATCTTACTTATTTATATTTAAGTACTCCAGTCACTGGAAAAATTGATTTTATAAGTTTCAAGAGTTTAGAGTATCTGAATATCGAGTGGAACAACAAGGTTCAAAATTTTGAGAATTTAACTTTTCTAAAAGAGTTGGTCTTGAGAAAGTATAATGGAAAACCTGAAGGTTTGGCAGAATTAAAAAAATTAGAGAGTCTATCAATCATACAGGGAAAAATAGATTCGTTGTTTTTTGTAAAATCTTTAAAAAACTTAAGGATGTTACAATTGTCGTACTTAAAAAATTTGACTCAGATAGAACCTTTAAGTAATACCGGTTTAATAGAGCTCGAGATTGATAGTTGCAAGAAGATAAATTATCTCGATACTCTTTCTGAACTAAAACAAGTAAAGAAATTGATAATATCCAATTCTTCGCCTATACCTAATTTAAACTTTATCAAATATCTAAAAAGGCTGGAATATTTTTCTTTTGTCGGGACCACAATAGAAGACGGAGATCTTACACTCTGTGCTAAGTTGAAGTATGTTGGTTTTGACGATAAAAGGCATTACAATTATCGTAATCGTGAAGGTAGGGCGATTCTAAGAAAATAAGAGAAATACTACTTAACGGTAATCTTGGACGGCATCACTCAGAAACCTAAGTTGATCTAGTTCCTCGATATTGTGATTATCACAATTGTAGATATATATTAGCCCAATTTTTTCATTGAAGATTTTTTCTCCCAATATGGTCTCTAATATTATTCTCGATACAGAAAGGTATTCTTCATGATGTTTTGATTGATAATTTTCAAAAACTATATCTATATCAACCCCCTGGTCCTTACCTTCTTGAATATTGAACCATGCTCTCTCCGTATCAATACTAACGTTCCCATATTTGATTTTGAAGTTCTCATTGACAGGTTGTTTAAAAGCAATTATATTCCAATTGTCAATTTGAGGAGCGGCATTGACTAAATGTTCAACTTGTTGAAAATAAGCAGTGTCCCCACCAGCTGAAATAATTAAATCCTGGCTCTCATCCGGATGGCCTCCAATCTCAAAATACAAACTTTGGCAATACTCTGCTAGTTTTTCTTGAAGCACATTCATTATTCTCTCTTTTTCTTCATTATTATTGATTTGGTTCAGAAAAAAAAACTGTGAGTTGTTGACTTTAAACCAGTCCCAGAAAGAATTTGCAGAAATCATGCTCTAATTTTTTTACATTAATAAAAAGGAGTAGTTGTCAAGCAATGGACTTCAATTTGACATTCTTGATAAGGGCATCAAGAGTATAGAGTATATGTTCCTTGTCCTCCATATCTTTTAGAATTAATCTACTCATACTTTTAAAACTTTACTCATAAGTAGCTTATTACTATGTAAATTTAAGCATAAATACTATCTCTTTGCCTTTGGGATAAACTATAACGACCCCCAACATGGAGCTGCTCAGTTATTTAACGGGAACATCAGTGAGACCGAATGGAAAACGGCCAACAGCGATAACTCGTTAAAGCATTACCGCTATTCCTACGATGCGCTGAACCGAATCACAAGCGCAATTGACAATACCGGAAAGTACAACCTTACCGATGTCACTTACGACAAAATGGGGAATCTAAAGACCTTAAAACGCTTGGGCTGGACCAGTGCAAGCCCTTCTTTGACCAACAACACGGGACTGGGGACCATGGACGACCTGACCTACCAGTACGCCAACGGGGGCAACCAGTTGACCAACGTAGCGGACAACAATGCCAGCGATACCTATGGCTTTAAGGACGTAAACGGCAGCGGCACGGAATATACCTACGACCAGAACGGCAATATGAAGACCGATGCCAACAAGGGCATTACCAGCATAAGCTACAACCATTTGAACCTGCCTACCAACATTTCGATAAACGGTAATGGGAACAATGGTACAATTGGGTATATTTATGATGCCACGGGCGCAAAGTTGAAAAAGACCGTGGGAAGTTCTGTGACAGAGTATGCGGGCAACCATATTTATGAGAATGGCAGCCTCCAGTTCTTTAACCACCCAGAAGGCTATGTTACCCCAAATGGCAGTGGCGGGTACGACTATGTATACCAATACAAGGATCATTTGGGCAATGTGCGCTTGAGTTTTATTGACAACAATGGTACCACCGAAATTGTAGAAGAGAACAACTACTACCCTTTTGGCCTAAAGCACAAAGGGTACAACGAAGCGGTGTCTCCGCTGGGCAACAGTGTGGCCAATAAGTGGAAGTTTGGAGGTAAGGAATACCAAGATGAACTCGATTTAGCTTGGTATGATGTAAGTGCGAGGAACTATGACCCTGCTTTGGGCAGATGGATGAACATTGATCCGTTGGCTGACCAGATGAGAAGGCATAGTCCGTATAATTATGCGTTTGATAATCCGGTTTATTGGATGGATTATGATGGTATGTCTCCAAGTGCGAGCACAAGTGAATGTCCTGACTGCCAAACTCAAGAGGATTGGGACAACTATTATGCTCAAATAGATAATGCAGCGGGTACAATGGGTTTTGGTTCGGCTCAGGAAATGGCATTGAACTTTGATCATATGGAAATGACTATGGATGAGAACGGTAATCAAATACTCATGGTCAATGGAGAGCCTCTTAATCTCACCCAACATGAAAACCGAATTTCAGCATTAGGAGAATTCTTTGCACCTTTAGTAGAAGGTGTTCCAAAAGCTATAGCCAATCTTTTTAAAGGTAAATCAGCTACACAAACTGCAAAAGTTACTGAAGCTACCGAGGAAGTTGTAGACACAGCTACTAAAACTAAAAAATCAGGAGGTAGATTAGGAGGTGATGAAACACGAGCCCAAAACAGAGCTATAGCAGATGAACTTGAAGCAAGAGGCTATGAAATTACTGGTGGTGGTGACAGAGTGAAGGAAGAGTACTTAAGACCAATTGACGGAGGAAGAAAAGGAGGCTCTTACCCAGATATAACTGCAACCAAAGACGGTCGAACCCTTAGAGTAAATACTGTAGACACAAAAAAATCGGGAGCAATGACAAAACGAGAAGCGGAAAATGCTGCGAGGATAAGAGCCCAAAGGCCATTTGAACATTTGCTGATAATACCAAAAAAGAAATAATTGGGAAAAGAAATTTTATTTTTTAAAACTCAACAGGACTTGGTGAAATTGTTAGATTTCATTGAGTCCTCTTTTCAAATAAAATATATCAGAGCTGGTTTGCTTGATGAACGACCGAGGACCGTAAAATCTATATTAGGAGAATCAACCTTTGGATTTGTAGGACACAAAGATTGGAACTTTAATATAAGATATTTAATAGTTGATGAAAATAAAGAGCCAATAATTCGAGAAGTCCGACAAAAAAATGGGAATATAAAATATGCTATTGATCAAATGAAAAATGAGGACAGCTTGGTTTTAAGCCTTGGTGGCTTTAATATGAAAGAAAAGGCTATTATTCCAAGCAAAATAAGTACAAAGGATTTTACACCTCTCACTAATCTTTTTTTGAAAAAACTGAACGAATATCTAAAAAATAATTCTAAAAAAGTCCATGGTTTTTATATTGGAAATCACGCAATAGAGATGTCGCGAAGGGGAGTAAGATTAACCGAGAATACACTTTTATCAAGAACTCATGATATAGGTATCTAAAGTGCTTTAAATGTAGCTGTCTCCACTTGTGAGGTAATGAATTCAATTTCCTTCTGTATATGCTTGTTATTCAACTTTTCTGAAATGACCGTGTACGAAAAGTTTGCTAACCTTGTTTTATTACGCTCAACTTTCTGGACCAGCAGCCAGTAAAAGATAGTGATATCAATTTCAATTTCCACGCCGTGTTCATAAAACATGTTATAAGCATTTCCGTTAGGTAATTCAATTGTTTTTGACACTTTATTTGGTATTAAGTTATCCAATATTCCTGAGGTATTTACAGAATCAAGGTTTTCAGGCACTGAAATAGAAATTAACTTTACTCGTAAAGTTCCTGATAGTGGGTCATCTTCATAAAAAGTCGCTCCATCCTTGTCGTCATATTCTTCAATCCATTCTTTAGGGATATCAAACCTTAATACTCCTCGATAGTTAATTCTTTTTTTATTATTCAAATCTGAGGGCTTGTTCATATAGGGCTATAACATCTATTTGGCATCCAAAATAATCAATTCCATTCGAAAAATATATAGTGCTTTTTCGGTAAACAAATTGAACACTATTGGAAATATTAAACGACTTGGTTATTTCTGATATACTACCCTACCGTTAGTTTGCAACTAGTGATTACAGCAAGAGTAAACATAAAAAAGCCAGTTCTTTTAAGAACTGGCTTTTTTTAGTGCTCTAAATCTTCCTGCAACTTTTGGTATACGAAGCAAAAATGTAACTGCTGGTCCTTTTCAGGAGATTCCAGGGTATAATGCAGTACAAACCTATCCTCATCCAGTTGTATATGGCCTTTGCCCAAGGGTGTAGGCACTCGGTGCATTTTACTTTTTTTATCATGGATATACTGGAGTGCTCAAGAAAAGATAATATGGTCCATGACCCGCATACGCAACTCGTAGGGGTTCTTGGTTTTCGTGATAATCACATGGCCCTTTTTTCTGGATTTCAGGTTTAAAAATTCACCCTGGTAAAAACTAAAGATATCGAGTTGGTCAAAGCGAAGATTTAGTCTCTTTTGATTTTTGTTTTTAAAAAAACTTTCAAAAACCTCTGAAATATTTCGCATATGGTAGTTCTTTTCATAATTAATCAAATATTGAGGTTGAATATTCAAATATATTAAAAACAACCGTACGGTTGTTACAGAAAATGAATTAAGCTTAGAAATTGCTCCTATGGAAAAAGAATCCAAAGAGCAATTACTCAAAAAATTGGCCTTACGAGTGAAGGAATTGCGTGGCACAAAGGGAGTAACTCAGGAAGAGGCGCTACATGATACGGGAATTCAGTTTTCTCGTATAGAACAGGCTAAAAGGGATGTCCAGCTTTCCACAGTGCAAAAACTTTGTAACTACTTTGAGATTTCCATGAACGAATTCTTCAATGAAAGTTTTGGAAAATAGTTTGTGTTTAACCTTTTTAATCTCCCCTTGCTAGCGCTCGTCTGAGACGAGTGCCATAGATAAAAAAGCCATAGCGTGAATGCTATGGCTTTCTTAGTGTATTGAAATCAGGCATTCATCAATTCTATAGTTCAGAAAAACAGCATATTTGCTAATCTTGTGCATGAGCCGAAAGTACAAGTTCCAGAACCCTACGGCTGCCTACTTTGTAAGTTTTGCCACAGTCTATTGGATAGACGTGTTCACAAGACAGTCCTATTTTGATATTTTGGTGCAAAGTATTCAATACTGTAGGAAAGAAAAAGGGATGGAATTGTATGCCTACTGTTTTATGCCAAGCCATGTCCACTTCATATTTCGAGATTCAAATGGGAATCCAACGGCCTTGTTACGGGATTTCAAAAAACATACGGCAAAGAAGATGATACAGGCAATCGGAGAAAACCCACAAGAGAGTCGAAAGGAATGGCTGTTATGGATGTTCGAGCGGGCCGGTAAAAAGAGGGGCAATATATCGAACTATCAATTTTGGCAGCACCATAACAAGCCCATAGAACTGAACTTTGGAGTCCATCGGTAATTAAGCAGAAAATCGATTATATCCATAACAATCCTGTGGCATCGGGTTTTGTTGTAGAAACTGTGGAATGGAAGTATAGTAGCGCGCGAAATTTTGCGGATGACCATATTATTGTGGAGATAGATGAAATGGGGTTTTTAGGTTAGCTATTTCAATTCTTGTTATATATTCACTCGTCTCAGCTAGCTAGGGGAAAATACTAACTTGCAGTTGCGGACTAGGAAAAATAATAAAGAAAAATGGCACCATTAAAAGATTTAGACAAAAAGATTATGGTGGTTACATCAACATACGTTATCGATGATAAAATGCCAGTATTAAACGTTTCAAATGAAGATGACGAAGAAGGAGGTAATCTTCTCCAGTTTCATTGTGGAAACGGAGATTATGATATGAAAAAAATGCTTTTGGTCAAGCTAGAAACTATTTTAAACACAGATAAGACCTTGGCTAATTTAAATTTGTCCATTGGTCAGGAGGCCTATAGAAGAAATGGCAACGATGAATGGATAATAATCTAGGCTCTATTCTGCCCAATCTATGTTCGATTAGTCAAGTTAGAAGTAAATGAATGTACAAACCACGGCAAAAGTGTCGTGGTTTTTTTAATGGATATTTTAGGTAATATCTTTAAAAAACTCGCTTAGTGTCATTTTGTGGGCATCCAGTATTTTGAGTAAGCTGGTAAATGTAAAATTGGTACCCTTTTCCATGCGCCAATACTGCATTCGGGAGATACCAAATTCAATGGCAAAGTTTTCATAGCTGGAATAGCCCTTTTCTACTCTTATGCGTTCCAACTTTTTGGCGATTACCTGGATTCTAGGGTCCAATTCTTTTTGAGTATCGTCTTGTTTTTTTGCCATTACGCTTATTTAAGGATGACAAAGCTGAATCTTTAAAAATTCTCATGTTACATCTTTTAAATTACATCATTCATAAACATTTTATTATCTTCGCTCAATGCGAGATTTTCAAACAAAACAAAGTGAACTCTCAGAATACTTAACAGACTCGTATGGTTCGCCAGAAGAATTGACCTTAGTCCTTCATTCTTGTATTGAAATGCTATTTTATTTGGAAGAGGATGTTTTTAACCGCAGAGAGGTTTAAAATGTGGTTTCTGCTCTTAACGACATCATGGTTTTACTGAAACAACGAGGATGGTGACTCTTCTGCTAATTAAATCCGGTAACTTCGTGTAAGAGTAGCAAACAAACCACGGTAGCTGTATCGTGGTTTATTACTTGTCAACAGTTGAAAACCGCCAGTGACGAAGGGCGGTCAGGTTCTTTGCCGAGTAATTGTGCGAATGATAGAGGATTTCCATAAAAACACCTCTTGTTTTCTCATGATTTCTATTTTTGATTTTCCCCCCGAATCTAGTAACACTAAAGATGAAATTATGAAGAAAGTGATTTTAGTATTTGGGGTTTTCAGTGTGCTATCTTCGTCGCTCAAGGCCCAAGAAGGAGGTTATTTTTCAATGGAATGGGGATTACTACAAGTAGATGGCACCCTATCGGAAAATTCTAATCAAGGTTTGTTTACCTATACCAAATTTACCGGTGACCATTTTGGTTTTCAAGGCGGTGTAGGTATGGCGGGTTTTGACAACAGAGACTTTATAAATTTTGAAGCTTCTGCCTTGTATGCCCTAGCTGACAAGAGAATTTGGACTTTTGCAGGACTTGGTGCGAATGACATAGCGCTGACGCCGGTCCCTCTGGCCGGTATTCGAATTAATGCCCTGCGTACCCAAAATTTGAATGTATATACTGGGTATCGCCATCTATTTCGGCAAACTTCCGAGGGATATTTTAGTTTGGGAGTTATGGTTTCTTTACCATCCAAGAACAGACCCTCTCCAGTAGCCAGTCTGTAACTGACGCTTCCAGTAAGAATAGGCATACCAACCACGGTGGCAATATCCTTGGTTTTTTGAGATTTCACGGGGCACTCTGTTCCGCTCGAAATGACGAAAGGGCTATCATATGTCATTTCGAACGTACGTGAGAAATCCCCGTTCTCACGAAACGTGCCTGGGCCGTGCTGAAGCAATACGTCCCATGGGTGAAAAACGGTACTGTTTTAAGCCCTTTGGTAAACCACTGGCTTTTTAACTTAAAAATCGTGCTGCAATTGCTGGTATACAAAACAAAATTGCAGTCGTTGGTCTTTCTTTTGTGATTCCATGGTTTAGTGCAAAACAAACCTATCTGCATCCATTTCGATGTGACCTTTGCCCAAGGGTTCAGGAACGTTGTGCATTTTACTTTTTTTGCCCTTGGTAAATTCCAGTGCGCATGAAAAGATAAGCTGGTCCATCACCCGCATACGCAACTCATGGGGATTTCTGGTTTTGGTAATGATTACATGGCCCTTTTTTCGGGATTTTACAGTTAAAAACTCCCCTTGGTAAAAACTAAAAATATCTAGTTGGTCGAAACGTAAATTTAGCTTTTTCAGTTTAGGTTGGTCCAAAAAATTCTCAAGTCGATACAGCAGATTGGTTTTGGGCATAGCGGCTCATTTAGGTTTGGGGCTATGCAAAGGAATGGTCAAAGTTAATAAATAGTATTCAATTAACACATATATGTGGTTTACGTTTCTATGTCCATGATGCAAATTGGACCATGCGACGAAAACATACTTCCGAGGACATTACATTCCTTAAAAAGTTTGGTGAAAGGCTAAGAGAGTTAAGGGAACATACTGGACTCACACAGGCCGAATTGGAAACAGATTCCAAAATGTCCAAAAACCAAATTGGAAGAATAGAACGCGGTGAAATTAGTACTTCAATTACCAATTTGAATCTAATCGCCAAAGCCTTAGGTGCTGAGGTGAAGGATTTCTTTGATTTTTAACCTGAAATTACTCTCATCGAAAAAATCTAAAGAGCTGTTTCTTTGGGTTTGGGGCTATGCTAAAAACATCTACGATAATAAGGAATAATTAAATTGTGTGCAAATATGTGTCAAAAATTGCATTCCCTTATCTTGATATTGTTGCATGCAATATGAGGAAAAGAAACTCAAAGCTGATGAAACCGCTTTCAAGAAAAGGCTCGGAAAAAAAATAAAGAAGTACAGAAATAAAGCAGGCCTATCCCAACTTAAGCTGGCTTTGAGCTCCAATATTAGCCGCACCCAAATCAGTCGTTTGGAAAATGGCGAAATAAGCACTTCAGTTCTAACATTGCTCCGTGTTGCGAAGGCACTTCAATTGGATAAAGAACAGCTTATGGATTTGTTGGAAATTGAATAATTCAAGAAACTGGATTTCTTGCTTCGGCCGAGCGCTGGTATCAAAATAGCGGAACTTCGACCCTGTATTTTCTTCACCACAAACTTTATGTAAAACAAAAGGTTGTTAACACGGTTCATTCAACGGATCCTACACAACACTTTCGCTGGAATACCGTTATATACAGTAAGAATCTTGACCCATGCGACCCACAACCTACACTGTTCTTTTGGCACTTTTGCTATACGCGTGCTCCGGCCTGCCCAAACTTCAAAAATACCAAGCCCAAATACCCTGTATCGGGGCGGTGGGCCACGACCAATCGACACTCTTTAAAAAAGCCTTTCAGAAAGTAAGTGCGCCCCATCTCAATGACGCGGTCCCGCTATCCTTGCAAAAACAGCGGTTTGATGCCCGTACCTACCAAAAGTATACAAACACTTTGGATGTAAAGGACCCTAAAACAGAGGTTGTCCCAACCGATTCCACACAGGCACCGATGCCGTATTATACCTTAGGTATTTCGGACTTTGTGGGTTTACGGTCCCAGTTCAACCGGGAAGAAAATGCAGCATTGAAAAACTATATGGTCATGGACGATGCGCTACAAGTGGTACGGCAGATATCTTTTGTGGCCCCCAAAGAAATCCAGGACCGCTTGGCCGATACCAACCATTATTTTCTAACGGATTCCCAAGATGGTCTGATGCTCGAAGTGCACGGGCCTTCTGGCAAGACCCAAATCGATATGATAGCGTTCAATATTTTTGATTTTGAGACTGCGGATATCTGCTGGTCCAAAAACCAGTATGGCCAGATGCAAGTGGCCACCTTTTTGGTGGATGGCGGTCCATGTCCGGGAAATACCCAAAAAATACCCCGCAAATTGCAGGAAGACACCAACCACTTAAAATTTTAGGCATGAGATATTGGATACTTTTTTTAAGTTTTACGGTTCTTTTTTTAGGGGCCTGCGAAGATATTTTAGAGGTGCCGGATATTTCCGACCAGCAAGTGGAGCTGTTGGCCCCTTCGCCCGGTAGTGTGGTGAACGACAGTATTGTCAATTTCAATTGGAACGGTGTGGCGGATGCCGAGGCCTATAGCGTACAGATTGCCACGCCCAATTTTGAAAATGCCGCACAGTTGGTGCTGGACAGTCTTGTGGTCATCGATACGACCTTTGTTGGTACCCGAATTTCAAAACAGCTCTCCAACCGCGCGTACGAATGGCGGGTACAGGCATTGAACAGCGGTTTTGAGACCGGATTTACCGTAAGCGGTTTTACCGTGGACGCTTCCAGCAACTAGAAATTTGCAGTATGAAAAAAAACAAAAGAACCTATATCCTCCTGGTCGCGGTCCTCATTATTTGGGGTTTTTTGGGCTATAGGATTCTTGGCGCCATCAACCCCTCGGAAAAACCCGCGGTCAAGCAGGACTTGGTGGGCAGACCTTATCAAATCGCCCTTAAAAAACGGGATACCTTTTCGGTTCATGCGGATTACCGCGATCCCTTTTTGGGCACTTGGCCGGATGGGAAAAAGAAAACCCTTAGGAAAAAGGTCCTAGCGGCCAAGAAAGAAACCCCGCAACGCAATATTGTCTACTCCGGCTCCCTGGCCGAAAATGGTTCCGACCAAAGGTTGTTTTTTGTCACGATTGAGGGAAATCAACAGATTATGGCAAAAAATGAGATTATACAGGGGGTAAAATTGGTGAACGGAACTAGCGAATCCATCAAAGTACAATACGGTGGCCGTATGGAGACCATTGCCCTACAAAAATGAAAGGGACCCAAAAAATAAAGGCAGGTGCACTACAGTTTGTGCTCTTCGTGGGAGCGATAATCGCGGTACTGCTCTTGATGTTCGTTTTGGTGGCCTATTCCCACACGCTATTTCTCAAAAAGACGGATTTATTGGTCGACATGATACAGGGCGCCGATAGGGGCCTACAGGCTTCTTTTGAAAAACGCATACCATCCGGAGGGACGGTGCTGCTGCCCCTAGACACCGATAAGAACATAACGACGCAGGTAGAAAAAACACATTGGGGCCTTTTGGAGTTGCGAAAGGTAGTGACCACCAAAGGAAAACTGTACTTTGAAAAATTGGCCTTGGTGGGCCATTCAGGTTCAGAAAGGCCTGCCTTGTACTTGCAAGATAATCTACGGCCGCTTATCCTAGCGGGAAATACCCAAATCCTGGGCACGGTCTATTTGCCCGAACGCGGTGTGAGAACCGGAAACATTTCGGGCTACAGCTATAATGCGCCCAAGCTTATCTACGGGCAGGAAAACATAGCGAAGAAGACCTTGCCCGTCCTTAACGAAGAAAGTAATCGTCAGCTGGAAAAATTGACGGCCCCTTTCTTTGAACCTGAAGGAGAGGACATTCCGTTAACACGGGAACTTGTGCTGAAAAACAGTTTTAAAGAACCCCTAAAGTTGATAAAGGGTTCCCGCATACATTTGGAAAAGGTGCAGTTATCGGGCCATATCATGGTCTGGGCCAGCCAAAAAATAGTGGTACATGCCTCATCACAACTGGAAGATGTGGTCCTTATTGCCCCTGTAATTGAAATTGGGGACCGTGTCAATGGGAGTTTTCAAGCAATTGCCAGCGAATCCCTAGATGTGGGAAAAGCATGCGGACTGGACTATCCCTCAGTGCTCAGTGTAGGACATCAACACCAGGACGTCCCCGACCAGAATGATTTTGTTCCAAAATTGTCGGTCGATTCCCGTTGTGATATCCGCGGCATAATCATTTTTGAAGGCCCTGAAATGGAATTCGGCCGTTTCCGACCTGGAATCAGCATAAAAGAAAGCACAAGTGTGACCGGAACGATATTTTGTTCGGAGAGTTTGGAACTCAAGGGCAAGGTTTATGGAAGTGTAGCCACGGGCGCGTTCATCGCTTTTGAAAATGGGAGTATTTATCAAAACCATTTGTACAATGGAACCATAAATAGTAAGGGCTTGCCCTTAGAATTTGCGGGTATCGGATATGAACATGAAGTGAACAATCAAATAATGAAATGGCTGTACTGAAAAAAATCAAAGCCTCCACCCTAATGGAGACCCTCGTGGCAACCGTCCTTATCGTGGTCTTGTTCATGACCGCCAGTATGGTGCTGAACAATCTATTTTCTGCGAGTATCCAAAATAATACATATAGCGTAAGACAGGAATTGTTCCGACTTCAATATGCGTATCAAAATGGGGTTTTGGAGCTTCCCTATCTCGCTGAAATCGATGATTGGCAGCTAACCGTCAAGGAAACGAAACTGCAGGGGATGAAAGGTCCTGTTTTTTTGGCGAAGCACATGTCCACTAATCAGGAAATCGCACTAAGGCCATGAAAACTGTGACCAAAGTAAAGGCGTTTACCCTAAGTGAGCTATTGGTGGTCCTGCTCCTGACCACGGTTGTGGTGGGAATGGCCTACGCCGTGCTCCATTTGGTACAAAAGCAGATGTACGGCATTCATGGAAATTTTGAAAGGAACACGGAGCTTAACCTATTACGCCAGAGCCTTTGGACCGATTTTAACCAATATGATGGGGTTTGGTACGATGCTCAAACGCAAGAATTAATATTTGCCAATGGGCTGGACGAGCGAATCTACCAAATCCATGAAGCGTACATCGTGAAACACAAAGACACTTTTCAAGTTAAGATTGAAGAACAGCTATTCTTTTTTAAGGGCAAGGAACGAGTTTCCGGGGAAATAGATGCCTTGCATTTTAAGACATCGAAAGAACTGGGGGCCAAGCCAGTTTTTGTGTTTAAACGAAATGCAGCGACCAGTTACCTAAATGACTGATATGGGATTCAAACTAGAAAATACGATACAACAAGAGACCGGTGAAATGTCAAACCCAGCAGGATGGGAGGGACTTTTAAAAAAGGAGATCACCCTATTTGGCACTTTTTTCAACAACCGAAAAAAGGAAGACTTCTATTCGGAACTGGCCGTGCTCTTAAAGGCGGGTATCCATCTTCGTGAGGGTCTACAACTGTTGTCGGACAATCAAAAAAAGAAAAGACCAAAGGAGTTTTATGCTGCTATGGTCGAGGATTTCGATGCTGGTCATAGTTTTCATGAGGTTTTAAAATCTAGAAAGGAATTCACGGAATACGAATACTATTCCGTGCAGATGGGTGAGGAAAGTGGGAACTTGGGCAAGATTGTGCAGGAACTGGGAGCGTTTTATACCCGTAAAAATGCACAGCGGCGGCAACTTTTGAATGCCTTGACCTATCCCATCATTATCTTTGGAACCGCCGTATTGGTGGTCATTTTTATGTTGCGCTATGTAGTGCCGATGTTTGATGATATCTTCCGGCAAAATGGGGTTCAGCTACCGTGGATCACCAATTGGATCATTGGGGTTTCCCATGGTGTAAAGACCTATGGTTGGTCGGTGTTGTTGGGAATCCTTGGATTTTTGGTCTTTAGGAAGGCTATTTTCAATAACGAAAACGTACAGCGAAAGCGGGACGCTTTGCTGTTGCGATTGCCGTTTGTTGGCAATTTTATCCGTTTGGTCCATTTGGCCCAGTTTACTCAAGCCATCGCTTTGTTGACCGCCTCAAAAGTGCCTATGCTGAACAGCATTCAAATGGCAAAACGGATGATTCGTTTTCATCCACTCCGGGATGCGCTGGCCAAAGTAGAGGAGAAAATCCTTAAGGGGTTCAGTCTGAACGAAAGTATTCAAGGTCATGTGGTCTTTGACAATAAAATGGCTTCGTTGCTAAAAGTGGCGGAAGAGACCAATCAAACCGAGTTCATCTTTCAAAAACTGAATCAACAGTATACCCAAGAAGTGGAGCAAAAATCCAAATTACTATCCACTCTTATGGAACCTTTGATCATTGTGGTCATTGGTCTATTTGTAGGGGTGATATTGGTATCGATGTACCTACCCATGTTCAAATTGAGCAGTGTTCTTGGTTGAGCGTTTCCGAAGAGCTCCCGGTTCCTTTTTTTGCTCGCAAAACGGGATAGGAGACTGTTTTGATTTTGTGTTTTGGACAACTCTTCCAAAGTTTCGGGCTCATAGCGAATAGCGTTCAGGCTATTATCAACAATAGCGTATTCCCGAGAATATTGATCCATGACGATTTACTGGTGTCTGTTTAGAAGTTTATTGATTTGTAAGCGCTGTGTTAGATTGGTACATCACATTCTTTTTAAACTTAAGAAGCGCCACTTCATAAAACTACCTTGGCTTTAAATGAAATCATAAAGGCTTTTATTGCCTTAGGGTATTCTTCCAACCAGCTGTTGGTCTTACCAGCTCCAAGTAATTTTGATAAAAAAACAGTTTTATGCGGATAAATTTATCCATACCCTATTTTTAATGTTAATATTATAAAGAATATTCTTACAAATTAAATTATTTCTTACCTTAAGAAGAGTGAACCTAATTGTATAACTAAAACCCAAAATCATGAAGAAAAAGTCGTTGAAAAAATTGAAAGTGAACCGAAGAGTAATTTCAAAAATGCAAACCCGCAAAATTAAAGGAGGCTGTCCGACAGATGACAAATGCGGACTTACGGTAATCTGGTGCCCTTGAATTATCGAAAATCGAGATTCAATGAAAAAAGTCGTCCGGGAAGCAGTTTCCGGGGGGCTTTTTTGTTTCGATGTATTGGTCCCTTTACGGCTTGGTTTTAGCCCGGTGATAACGTTGCCTTTCCCAGAAATATTTAGAAGTTTTCACACTGCTCCAGTATATCCCATTATAGGATGAGTTCTCAATCAGCTGCTTTCCGGTCTATTTGCTTTTTCCAAACGATGAACACCAACGCAATAACTACAAATCCAATACCGGTTATTATCGGTGGATTAAAAAGACTTTCCCGCTGCGATCCGAGGTAGATAATCGCTATGGATAGGATGAGTAGGGCAATACTCGCGAAGGTCAAAATAGGTTTCATGATATATTCATTTTAAATTTCTTTTTTTTCATGGTGAAGTATACTGAAACGGTTTTCTGAGGTTTAGTTGATGATTATGATTTCCTTGACGACCACGGAATCGGGAATTTTCAAAAAATCAAGTTCATATTCCATACTATGGTAATCCAAGAGGTATCGATGTTTTTTGTGGAAAACCTGGACCCTGGATTCCATTTCCGAGCCATGGACTTCGGGTTGCCCAAGAAACGCTTTGAGTTCACCAAAATTTGTGCCCACGCGGACTCCTGTATTGGTGGCCCCCCGATTATCCCAAATATGGATGGTCTCAATCATGCGCTTCCCAAAAATATAGCCCAACGTATCTTTATGATAGCGTATGTAATGTACCGGAAATTCTCCCTCTCCTGTTTTAAGTATCCCCAAATGCAAAAGGTCGGGATAGTCCGTTATTGGTTTTCCTATTTCTATTCCAAGGTAACTTTGGTCTTCAATGGGTGGCATAAAATCAACATCGTCTTCGCTGGAGAAACCTTCGTTTTCTTCAAAAAGAGTTTCTTCGGTATTCGATGTGCTTTTGAGAAGGGTATCTTTCTGGGCTATTGTACTTTTTTCTGGGTTTTCTGATTTTTTGAGTTGGCAGGCCCAGAGATAAAGAACAAATAACAAAGCGATATGGGTCTTTTTCATGGAAAGGATAGATTTACATCATAAAGATAGTGGACAAAACGGCATGGGTTATTTTCCAATTTTAGGAATACGCTGGAGTAGGGATATATTTTCACTTTCCATAAGTAAGCCAATTATAAGAGTAGTGATGCTAAAATGGCGACAAACTTCATCGATTCCCCAGAATTTGTTTGCCTTTGTAAATTGGGGCAATGATGCTTCAAAGTTTTGGATAGAAGAAAAAATATGGGGAAATGCATCTACAAGGATCCAGAACCGCGGTCTCCATCTTCTTTCACCTTAAAAAATCACCAAGGTATTATAAGAGGAAGATTCCCTATTTTTGAAGAGGACGGAAAACTTCAACCATAAAACCATCGCATGCGCAATACGTTAATAGGGCTACTGGGAATTCTGTTGTTTTGTAGCCATGATATGTATCTTAAGTTGGATACCTATTTTATAGCACCCGATCAAGCTGCTGAAATCTATCTGTTTAATGGAACATTCGAAAAAAGTGAGAACGTCATCACCCGAGACCGTATGTTGGATGCCAGTTTGGTAGGAAATGGAAAACGCTATACAGTCAATGAAGGGCGATGGAGCGAGAAAGACAGTACGACCATCCTCAGTTTTCAGTCGGGCAAAACAGGGACTTGGGTAGCCGGAGTTTCCACCGCTGCCCGAAATATTGAAATGGAGGCAGATGCGTTCAATAATTACTTGGAACACGATGGTGTCATGGATATGCTCAAATGGCGTCAAGAGAACAACGCCATGGACCAGGACGCAATTGAAAAGTATTCCAAACATGTAAAGGTCCTATTTCAAGTGGGTGATACCCGAAGTGATGATTGGAGCACCCTATTGGGCTATCCTATTGAGTTTGTACCTAGCAGTAATCCCTACGAACTGCATACGGGCGATACGTTGGAAGTAAAACTCTTGTTTCAAGGCCAACCCTTGGCCAACCAGTTGGTTTATGCAGATTATCGAGTTTCCGAGCATGAACATACCCATAAAAACGCGATTGATGGAAAGGCAAAGCCACACGCGCATGAGGACCACTCCCATGGCCATTCCCACAAAAAACAGGAAAAACATGAACACGGGCATGCGGATGAAGCACATTCCCACGAGGAAAAGGGCCATAGTCATTCCCATGATGGAAAAGATCCTCATGTTCACGAAACGGCAGAGGATACAAAAGAGGAAAATCATCAGCACACTTCTGGGCAGCAACTACGGACTGACGAAGCGGGTTTGCTATCCTTGAAATTGACAGCCGATGGCATTTGGTACCTTAGAACCATCCATTTGGTAAATTCTGAAGAGGAAGGGCTTACACACGAATCCAATTGGGCCACCTTGACCTTTGAGGTCACCCATGACCATGACGTTGATAAAACACATAGCCATTCGCACGAAGAAGAGGGTTTTCCCACATATCTGTTCTGGATTGGCAGCGTGGTGGTTCTGGGAGGCCTTTTCTTTTGGTTTAACCGAAAAAAGTAAGGCCCGTGATGCGACATAGGTTTTGGTTTGTGGCTTTTTTATTGGTTTTTCCCACAGTTCTTTTGGCACATGGCGTAAGTTCTTCAGATCAGGCCATTTTGGATGAAGGCGGTCTACTGGCCTACATTTACGTAGGTGCTAAACATATGTTGACCGGCTATGACCACTTGTTGTTTCTTGCCGGGGTCATTTTCTATCTCAACGGATTTAAGGATATAATCCGTTTCATAACGGTTTTTACCGTTGGGCATAGCATTACGCTGATTGGTGCCACCTATCTGGGTATTCGGGCGGATGAACATTTGATTGATGCCGTTATCGCTTTAAGCGTACTTTACAAAGGCTTTGAAAATTTAGGAGGTTTTGAAAACCTATTAAAGATAAAATCCCCCAACCTTTTATTCATGGTTTTCACTTTTGGACTAATTCATGGTTTTGGGCTGTCTACACGCTTACAATCTTTTGAAGTTGGGAAATCCCAATTTTTAGCCAAAATTGTTTGCTTTAACATCGGCGTGGAACTGGGACAGGTTTTGGCTTTGATTCCCATTGTGTTCCTGATTACCCGCTGGAAGTCAAAATCGAGTTATGCGGCATTTTACAAAGCAGCGAACTATTACCTGGTTATCGCGGGAATCGGTCTTTTTGTATATCAGCTGTACGGGTATTTTCAAGGGCATTAAAATCAAAAATGACCTTGAGAACATAAGATTCTGATAAAATAGATGCTAGGAGTTTATCGAATACCGTAAAGCCAGAAACAAAAACAGCGGTTCGAATTACTCCCGTTTGAACCTGTTTCCTTGTTGAGGATAGGGATTTGAGGTGGGGACGAGGGTATTCATACTACATCGACCAGTTTTCCTTTGGATTCTGCATAGGCAATGCCCCATTCGGTTATTTTTTGGATAACGGGGATAAAGCTTTCACCAAAAGGGGTCAAAGAATATTCGACACGATTTGGGGGCTTGGTCCCAAAAACCTCGCGCCGTACAATGCCATCTGCCTGTAGCGCCTTCAGTTGTAGGCTCAGCATTTTTTCAGTGATATCTGGCATCAATGTCTTTATTCCTGAGAAACGTATCTCTCCATTTCTGAGATACCAGATGATCACGCTTTTCCATTTTCCACTGATGAAATGTAAGGTAGCGTTGGTTCCACAATGGAAGAGGTGCCCATCTACCTCATACGCCTTCTTTTTTCCGTCAACTATCATAACCCCTATTTTACCTGTCATTTTTGACAGCTATTGCACAGTAAATATATTCAAAATAGTTTTATACTGTAAAAAGTATAGTTTAAGAAAATATATCACATTCAATATGATGGACGCAGTCGGTTATATCGCCTTGCTTCTCAACCTTTACTCAATGTCCGTTAAAGGGGAGAGGCGTCTTCGTACAATTTCATTGGTCGCCAACTTGATTTATATCGGGTACGGGATTCTGTTGCGTGCCACTCCGATCATTGTTGGCTGTACTGTGGCCGTTCTTTTGCACCTCTATCGATTGTTTACGATGAAAAACAGTATTTATGACGATAATACGATTGGCTAAAAAGGAAGATGCAATTGCGATTGCTTTACTTGGACGAACCACGTTTTCTGAAGCGTTTGGCGGTTTGTTTTCAGATAGAGATGACTTAAAGCGGTACTTGGACCAAACCTTTGCGGTGGACAAGATAGAAAAGAGTCTCGGGAAATCGAACAATAGGTATTGGATAGCTTCTGTTGACCGTTTGCCCGTTGGTTATGCAAAGCTCAAAATACGTTCCCCATCCGCATTTGTGGAGGGAAACGATACCAGTCAATTACAAAAAATCTATGTGCTCCAGGATTTTTTGGAGATGAAGATAGGAAGGCGTTTACAAGATATCCTCATGGAAAATGCCCAAAACAGCGGAAGCCGTCATATCTGGTTATCCGTTTATGAGGCGAACAAGCGAGCGATACGGTTTTATGAAAAAAATGATTTTCGCCCCGTGGGAAAACATCAATTCAGAATTGGAAAATTGTCATTTAATTTTAAGGTCATGTGCAAATCATTTCAGAAAGCGTAAGTTTCATGTGAAATCGATGGTAAATTCGAAAAAGCTTAAATTACATCAAGATTGTTCCTAGAAAGACTACAGGGAGTATCAGCTTTGAAGTATGTTCTGGAACACTACCCTTAGTTTATTGCGTACAGACTAAAGTTCCTTTGTAAAATACATTTTGAGGGCTTATCTTATGGTCTCTTCTAGACCTTAATGTATTTTTAGTTTAAAACCTTCACTATGTATCGCTTTCTATTTATACTCGTTTTCTTTCTATGCAATTCAATCTTTTCGCAAGTAGCCGTTAAAATTTTAGAGGAAGAAACGGACCAGTCGATAACCTTTAATGCATTCAATACCCTTGATGAACCTGTTGAAATCACATTTCGTCTCAGTGAAACGGTAGGATTGGAATACGACGGTAGTCCAGTTGTGAAACTCGTTCCGCCTGGTGAGACCTTAAAAGTCATCCAACTTAACAAAACACAGCCGCAAATCGGTTTTACTTACGATTATCACCAGGTTTTGATGCCCACTAAGGCGTATGATGAAACTGAATTCAAGAAATATGAAACAGGTATCGTTGTTTTTAGTAAGGATGGCTGCTCACGCTGTTCCTACGCCACGGATTACCTGAGCCGAAATAAAGTGGATTTCACCCTTCTAAATTTCTCCAAAAATCCTGTTTTTGGAGAATATATGTGGGACAAGCTTGCGGCACAAGGTCATTTGGGCAATCAAATACGTACACCCGTAATCATGGTCAATGGCGAGATCAGCCATTCCCATGAGAATTTAAAGCAGTTCGTCAAAGACTTGCGGTAATTAAGTTCTTTCCGTATTGAAATTGAACATATCCGCGCTTTAAAGACTCTCGCAAAAGATATCACCACAAGCCCTTTTCATGAGAAGTTAAGTGCAAAAATGGTCAATCATGGACAATTTTTCTCACTTTGTCCAGAAAGAATTGGATTTATGTAGAAAACCTGTAAGTTGGACATCCCAAACAACTAAACAGCTATGAAACTGGACCTTGTTATCGTGGATGACTCTGACCTATGGCTCTCCATCGCTAAAAAATTATCAAAGCTCAATCCTCTTGTAGGCCGAGTAGAAACTTTTAATGATTCCATAGACGCTTGGATATATTTACAACTGACCCGCCCTGACGTGGTGATGACCGATATTGAAATGCCGGGAATGAACGGCCTTTCCTTTTTGGAGATGTTCGGTAGCAAACTACCTTTTATTTCGAGCTCGACCAAACAGCGATATGCCTTGCATGCCAGAGAACTTGGATGTGTAGATTTTTTGCACAAACCCTTTTCCAAAAAAGATTTTAACCAAGCTATTGAGGAAGCCCATGGGCGATTTTGCAAGAAACCGAAGGAATCCAACGAGGAAGGAAATTTTAAACTCCCTACGCGCGCTACCCGTTCCAGAATGGGTTTTCTACACATGAACAAATAGGAAACCATTTTTCAGATAGTGTTTGCCGGGCCTTACTCGTGTAACGGACTTAAGGAGGATTCCATTTTCGGTAGCATCGATTCCTGCTTGTTTTGGGAGGATTCCATTTTGGACAATATCGTATGGAGCAGGGCAATGGCTTCTTTGATGTAAGGGCCTTTGTTCAACATGATACATTCTGCACGTAGCGCTGTGGCGGCATCTGTGATTTCCGATCGGGAGGGCAGTCCAGTCTTGGCCAGGTTTTCCAGGACTTGAGTGGCCCATATAACGGGCACATGGGCAGCACCGCACAAGGCCAGCATTTCTTGTTGTATTTTTCCGATGTTGTCCCATCCTGTTTCAATGGCCAAATCGCCGCGCGCGATCATTACCCCAATATTTTCACTTTTCATCGCCTCCAATAGGATAGGAACTAGGTTCTCAAATCCATATTTGGTCTCGATTTTCAAAATGACCCCTATTCTTTCTTTAGCTTTTAATTCAACAAGCTCTTGATAAAGCTCTTTTACATCTTCCGGTTTGTTGACAAAGGAAAAATTGATAATGTCCGCATGTTCCACTACAAAAGGCAAGTCTTGTCTATCTTTTTGGGTAAGACCTGAGAAACCTAGTTGGGTATCGGGAAAATTGATGCCTTTGTGCGCCCGAAGTTTGGATCCCCTTTCTTTGGCCAGATTGATCTCTACCTTGAATTCCTCCTTACCGATGGACGTGATATTTCCCCCGATTTTTCCGTCATCAAAGAAAACGCGGTGTCCCGTTTGTATATATTCAAATACTTGTGGCACCTGACACGAAATAAAGGCAGATTCAGTTATATTGCCACTGCTATCAAAACTTGCAGGGGCTCCTAGTACCTCAGATTTTTTGATACGTATCTCATCCCCTGTTTTAAGTACGATGGCCTGCTCTTTTGAAGGGATATCCCCAACTTTAAGTTCAATGGGCGTTTCGGTAGAAGCAACCAGTATGAGTCCCGGTTCAAAATAGATGGTTTGCCATGTTTTAGTGGTAATCTGTCCCGATTTGACTTGGACCACCTCCAATTTTCTATGTTTTCCGCGGGCATCCACCACGGTCAAAACCTCTCCTTTTTGCAAAGCTGTACTTTTTCCATGGGATATTGGAACGGAGTAGGGCTGTCCTGAATACTCCAATTGAGGTAAAAGAACCACCTCCGCGGGTTCCACTACCGCTCCAAAGGCATCTTTTTTAGGTTTACAACGAATCACTTTTGGTCCAGGCTGAATTTCACCGGTCCGTATTTTGGGTCCGGCCAAATCCATTGAAATTTTTATCTTTTTGTTCAATTCATCGGACGCTTCCCTCACATTTTGGATAATTTTTTTCCAGACTTCGGGGGAATCATGGGCGCAGTTGATACGGGCGCAATTCATACCCTGCGCTATCATTGACTTGACCAATTCATAGTTTTCTGCGGATTCTTTGGGCTGGGTGACCATGATACGTACCCTTCTCCCTTTAGAGCGATAGCCCAAGAGTCGCTTTGTGTTCTTGGTAAGCCTTCTGTTCGCCTGTTTGATGGACCATTGCTTCTTTAACGCCTCCTTTTCATTTTTATCCATGGCGAGCCCCAGTAAATACCGTGTAAGGAGCACACTGGCCTTAATATGTCCTTGGGCGTTCGCAAAACGGGTCAGTCCCAAATTTCTAAGATGTTTTTGCATGGCACGGACGTCAAAACTTCTGAAGGCAAAATAGTGGATGAGGTTCCTGGCGCTTTTATCAAAATTTGGATGTATTTGACTCAGGATTTCTTCTGTTTTATCTTCATCGATGTCCATTTTTGAAAGTATGGCATCCAACTGGTCAATGACTTCTTGAACAACTTCTCTTTTAATTTTCATAGAATGTGGTGTTGATTGCCCATTTTTTGGTCTTGGTTTTCATTTAACCATAAACGGAAGAATACGGTCCGTTGATCCTGGTAAAATTAAGTGGTACTGGATAAAATCCAGTGAACGAATCACTTTCTCCGGTTATGAAACGAAAATTTACCAACAATACCCGTTTTTGTAGTTGCCTAAAAGTTAAATTTTTGAAATTCTTCAGACCGGTTTCCATTAGTTGAACCCCTTGTTTTCAATTGGGAAAGTCCTAAGCGGCAAAGAATGTATACGTTCGGCTTGTCCAAAATGGGTTTTTGAATTAAACCCTGTAACATTTTTTCAGTCTTATCTACAAATCAACAAACCTTTAACATGAATACCCGCCAAAACCAAGCGAGACTCGCCGGACTTTTATATTTGATTATCGTCGTCACAGGTATCATCAATCTAATGTACGTTCCCTCTCAATTAATCGTTTGGGATGACGCATCGGCAACCTTTGCGAACATAGTAGCTTCCGAAACCCTGTTCAAGTTGGGAATTCTCGCTGCCATCATCTGCTATACCACCTTTTTGTTTTTACCGATAGTACTGTATAGACTGCTTCATACCGTGAGTAAAAATAGCGCAATTTGGATGGTGGTTCTGGCTTTGTTCAGCGTGCCTTTTTCCTTTTCCAATATTTTAAACAAGGTCAATGTCCTGACACTTATAGACAAACCGGACTATTTAGCGGTTTATACCCAAGAAACTCTAGAAGCGGAGGTTATGCTCCATCTTGATTTTTATTACAACGGGATTCAAATGCTCACTATTTTTTGGGGACTATGGCTCCTTCCCTTCGGTTATTTGGTGTTTAAATCGGGTTTTCTTCCAAAAATTTTGGGCATACTTTTAATGCTCGGTTGTTTCGGCTATTTAATCAATTTTGTAGGATCCTTTCTTATTGAGGACTATGGGAGTTTGGGTATTCGGCGCATTATTTCATTGCCCGCAAGCATTGGGGAAATAGGAATTTGTTTGTGGATGTTGATTTTTGGTGCAAAGACCTTTTGGAACAGGGCCGCTAAGACTTAGATTTTTTAGAATCGACGTGAAATTCAGAATAGCGGAGCCCAAAACCGTTTTCTTAATCGATATCGTTCGTTACTGTGGCCTTTACATCTTTCTTGATTCCGGTTTACTATCAATTCCGGGTGTGTTTAAAAAACGGCGAATACAACCATTCCTTGGTTTTTGTAGTCTAATACATAGAAACACCTTACAAATGACTGAACGAAAAAAAGTGAAAACACAAAATATATTCATCATAATCGGTTGTGCGCTGTTGCTATTTATGGGGGTTTTTCATGGAATTGGAATACACTATGTTACTGAGATAGTGAATCAATCGAATACGAAAACCTTTATAAAAAAAATATTTCCTGTACTTTTTGGCCACGCCTCACTGCATTTGTTCGGTATGGCTACGCTGGGGTTGGTTACCCTAGGTAATGCGGGCCAATTGAAAAGACTGCGGTATGTGCTGGTGGGCTTGATAAGTATCGACGCCCTGCTTGCTTTTTATTTAGGCGCCGCTTTACCAGGTTTTGTTGCTTTGGTCGCCGCTCTTTGTTTTCTGGTACCCACATGGATAAAGTAGGATGATCTCTATTTTCCAGCATTCTGGTCTAAACCTTTTATCATATCAAGAGTCCTACCTTAAAAAACCATGCACTTGAGATATTTTCCATACACACTGGGTATTTTGCTCGCATCTTGTGGAATGGATAAACAGAGTAACAACAATGCAACAAGAGTTGTTTTTGAAATGCCGAAAAAAGTCCAGATGTTGGGCTATACAGATGCTATTATGGAACCTTTTTTGGATAGGAAGGGGAGCATTCTGTTTTTCAACAATGCAAATGAAGCAGCAGTAAACACAAATTTGCATTGGAGCACCAAAATCAACGATACCGTCTTTCAGTATCAAGGGGAGATTAGGGGAGTGAACACAATGGATTTGGAAGGAGTACCCACCATGGATACCTTGGGAAACTTTTATTTTGTCTTCACGGGCAACTATGGGGAAACCCTGGCTACTATTTATCAAGGAAACTTCGCAAGCGGTCTGGTCCAAAACAAAATGCTGGTTTCGGGGATTTCGCGCAACACCATGGGGTGGGTAAATTTTGATGTCGAGATTTCCCCGGACGGAAAAATGATGTACTTTGTAGATGGGAGGTTCGATGAAAAGGGCGGTCCTCATGAAGCCGATATCGTTTTAGCCGAAAAGAAAGAAGGGACCTTTAAGCGCTCATCGGACTTAAATGACATTCTTCAACGCGTAAACAGCGAAGCCTTGGAATACGCCGCGGCCATATCAAAAAATGGGCTGCGATTATGCTTCACCCGAGTACGTGCCCCGTTAAATGGCAATTCGGAACCACGGTTATATATGGCTTCACGAAAAAATGAAAATGAACCCTTTTCCGATGTGGAACGTATTGAAGAGATAACTGGCTTTGTGGAAGGTGCAACATTTAATGACGACGATACCGGAATTTATTTCCACAAGAAAGAAAATGGGAACTTTGTATTGTATTATGCAAAGATTTCAGAGTAGTTTAAAACCAAACCATGAATACACGTATCCAAACACCCACTCCTAATCTAGAAGACAGTCTTAATTTTTACAAACAACTGGGGTTTACGGTGGTTTCTGATAAAAATCCGATACTGGTCTCTGATGGTACAGTACTCATCGAAATCAATCCAAATCGCTTTGCCCGGGCGGGCATAAAGTTATTTGATGAAAATTGGACGTTAGTTTTGGAGCAATTCAAAAATGTTGCTCCAATGGCGAATGGCCATTTGCTTAGCGATCCATCAGGTACTTGGATTTATTTAATGGAGGCTGATCAAGGGACAAAACTTGATCGACAGATTTTTCCAAAGTCAGTTTTGGGAAATTCCATGGGTGTCAGTTTGGAATCCATCGCTTTCAAGGATTCAATCACGTTTTATGAAAAGTTGGGTTTTAAGAAAGAAGAGGGAAATCTGAGTCAAGGATGGACCAGTTTAAAAAATAAAGATGGTCTTATCGTTACCATAATGAAGGACAATGCTTGTCCGCATTTGTTCTTTAATCCGTCTCTCACGTATTTCAACGGTGCGAAAAATGAAAAGGTAATTGAAACCATTCGAAGCTCGGAAATTCCGATAACAGAAGAAATCACCTATTTTAATTCAGAAGGCGCAGTGGACAATATTATTATCCGGGATCCGGGGGGATTGGGTTTTTTTATTTTCAACGATTAACTTCTTTACACAGTAGCATGGATTATCGGACATACGAACCGGATAGTGATTTAAAGGCAATTATCAAGTGTTATTGGACTTTGGAAGGAGATGAAAGCGATATTCAGAAACAGGTAATCGTTCCTGACGGATGCATGGAAATGATATTTCATTTTGCAGATTTATACAAGCAGTTTTTAGTGGAAGATACTTTTGTGATACAACCCCGATGCTTTCTCATGGGTCAATTGTCCAAGCCTCTGGAGATTGAACCAACGGGGAAAACCGGAATATTTTCTGTGAGGTTCCATCCGGATGGGTTTTTGCCCTTTGTCAGTTTTCGCATGACCCAAATACAGGATACGGCTGTTCCTCTCACAACCCTATTTGGCGATGAGGGTCAGATGCTGGAAAAGGAAATTTTGACTGCAAAAACGACAAAGGAGCGAATTGAAAGTATGGAACGTTTTATTCATCGCCAACTTCAGAATAAAGAAGTCGGCGATAAAATAATTCAGATGACCTTGCAGACCATATTGGCGGAAAACGGGCAGCTATCAATCGATGGATTGTCCAAAAATCTGAACGTCCATCGCCGGAAGTTGGAACGAAGATTTGACACCGCCATTGGGATGAGTCCCAAAAGACTTTCAAAAATAATGCGTTTGCAAGCCGCGCTAAAAAAACTGCTGAATGCAGAGTTTGACAGTCTCACTGGCTTGGCCTACGATATAGGCTATTATGACCAGGCCCATTTTATTAAAGAGTTCAAGGAATTTACCGGGTTTACCCCAGGAGAATTTTATGGGGACCACATTCAGTTGTCCACCTTGTTTTATAGAACATGAGGTGTCGCAATTTTACAATTTTTACTGTGGAGTTAGCTCCATATTTGATTCAACTTTAAAATGATTCAAAATGAAAACAGTAGTCACTTTGGCCAGTTTCGGATTAATTTTTTGGGGAAGCTGGACGGTACGGCCAAAAAATGAATTGAAACAAGTGGAATGGATTTTGGGAACTTGGGAAAGGCATACCTCAAGAGGAATTATCTACGAACATTGGAAAAAAGCAAATAATTATGAATTTAGCGGGAAGAGTTACATGATCAGGCAGGGCGATACCACCATTTTTGAAACAATCCAGTTGATTTCTGGAGATGCGGGTATGTACTACATCCCCACGGTTCGAAATCAGAACAACGCGATGCCCGTAAAATTCAAGGTACAAGAGATTTCAGATAGTGCGTTTACGTTTGCCAATAAGATGCATGATTTTCCCCAATACATTTCTTACCGCAAAATTGGCAGGGATTCCTTGCTTGCTGAGATTTCAGGAAAGCTCAAGGGAGAAGAAAGGCGCAGACAGTTTTTTATGCGCAAGGTAAAATAGGTAGTTTTCAAAAGGATACCTCCCATAGAATTTTAATGAATCTTGAGGCCGTTTTACCCTTTATAAAAGAAGTAAAAAGCACACTGGGGGTGCATATAACAATAAAGAATTAGAGTATGCTCGAAAATCCAAAAGTCAACATTAAAGTAAAATTATCGTCCCTTTGGGCGTCCTTGATCGCCCTCTATATTTATGGGGACTATTTTGACTTGTACACACCAAATAAAGTTCCAAATCTGTTGGACGGGAAAAGTATGCTCGATAGCCCAACCAAACTATTTTTAGCCGCTTTAATGTTGGCCGTTCCTTCTTTGATGATCGCTTTGTCCGTTCTTTTAAAACCAAAACTAAATCGTGTGCTCAACCTTATTTTTGGTGTTTTTTTAACCCTTGTTGTGATTCTTGTGGGTAGCACATCCATAAGCGCTTGGCACAGTTTTTATGTGTTTTACGCTATATTGGAGGCCTTGGTCACCCTGCTGATCGTGTATTTGGCGTGGAATTGGCCCAAGGAAAAGCACTCTTGAAATACATCGTATCCTTTTGGAGAAGTAGGTATTGAAGAGATGACAAGTTTAGATAGCGGGATGTTGCCTTATGCCCCAAAATCCCGATTACAACTGTTCCTTTCTTGAATGGCTTTTAAAGGGCGAAGCGCTAAAGTGTAAACTCGGTAATTTCCCCGTCGATATCAAAAATATGGGGATAGTGTTCTTTTATGTTTTTTTTCATAAAATCCAAGGGTACATCTTCAAAATGCCCATAGTCCTCAACATATTCCATAAAGAGGCTCCCATCATTATTAAATTGCTGTAGGAAGGAATGGTTCTCTCCATCAAAATCGAGGGGCTCCACATTGAATTTGGCGCATAAAGACGCGTTGAACGCAGGCGATAGTTTTAACCATTTTTTATTCAGATAAACATTTACCATTCCGTGCGGGGTAAGCTCGTTGGAACCAAATTTCTCCGTCAAGCGCTCTACCGCAATATGATTTTTTACTTTTCCCAAGTGTAATCTGGAAGGAATGCCCAATCCTCTCAGACAAGTAATTAGCAGGATGGATTTCTCCACGCAATTTCCCGAGGCTTTCGCCGAAATGGTACTCGCACGATATTTTTCTTTGGAAAGACTTATCCGATATGGATTATACCACCAACCATCTCGTACTTTGATGTACATGGCTATCGCTTTTTCTTTATAGGTACGTCTGCTGTCTTTGTGTGCAGCGATCAGTTCTTGAATGCTTTCATTTTCATAATCAAAAAAATAGGAGGACTGCAAATACTTCATTGAGCAAATTCTGATTTGAAGTCACTAACCTAAAAAATATAATCCAAATCCCCCTTTTATCGGATTGATTTAAACCTCTTATCATCGTTGTTTGTCCTGTTCGGTCCTTTCCAAAAAATTATTCCTTTAAGTTTGTACCTCATCAACATTGAAGTGTCTTAGTATGTCAAAAAAAAGAAAGTGGCTCCTCATGGGCGGTCTGGGAGCCTCGTTATTATGTCTCGGAGTCTGTGGTTCTATTGAAAGCGCTTTCTTAAAACATTCCGGGACACCAACCCTTCAATGGGTACTTTTGGGAACTCTTTCGTTGTTTTTACTCGTACTTGGGTCAGTTCTTCTTATCAAGGCAGGGCTATTGGAAAAAGAAATTACAACTGCAAAGTAAAAATCTCTTTTTAGAAAGAGTTTCCCCATTTCTATCTAAGAGGACTACGAGCGGTTGACCAGCTTAAATACAAAATAGTTACCGTATTGGCCCCGGAAAGCAGCTACCCCTATCTTTCTATCGGGAAGAATATTTTCGGCGATCCGTTACTTATTCTATATTTATGAGGTTGTAAACGAAGTGTCTGCAAGGTGAAGCGTATTGCATTTTTATTCATATTTCTTGTTTTGGAGCTAGGGTCCCAAGAACTACCTCCCATTCAGAATTATGCCCCACCGGCGTATCAGGGCGAAAATCAGAATTGGTCGATTTCCCAATCAAAGGAAAAACTGATATATATCGCCAATAACAAAGGTTTGTTGGAATTTAATGGGGCCGATTGGACGCGGTATGCCTCCCCGAACGAAACCGTTATCAGGTCGGTTAAAGTTGTGGGCGATAGAATATACACAGGCTCCTATCGGGAATTTGGATATTGGGAAAAAGATACGTTCGGCACACTTCATTACACGTCAATATCTCAGAGGGCCAAGGTGGATTTTTTACCCGATGAAGAGTTTTGGAGCATTCGGGAAATTGAGAATGGTATACTTTTCCAATCTAGGGTAAGGATTTACATATACAATCTTAAAAAGGGTTCCATCCGAAGTATTGACTCCGAAACCGCTTCCCCAAATCTGTTCGAAATCGATGAAAACATCTATTTCCAGAAACAGGATAAGGGTATTTTCAAAATTGAAGGAGGAAAGGATTTTTTGGTCCTTGATGACATTCCAGTTGCACAGGATGAGGTGGTTGGTATATTCCAACGCCAATCTGAAGTCCTCATCTTGACCCGGGACAATGGTTTCTATAGGCAGGAAAAAGGAGCATTGGTCAAATGGGACACAAAAGCAGATAGTTTGCTTTCCCAAGTGAGCGTGTACGGCAGTATTCGACTTCGCAATGGTTCTTTTGCCCTTGGAACCATATCCCATGGGCTTATCCATTTGGACGAAGCGGGAAACTTGCTCAACCATATCAATCAAATCAACGGTTTGCGCAACAATACGGTACTGTCCTTGTTTGAAGATACCGACAACAACTTGTGGTTGGGTCTGGACAATGGTATCAGCTATGTGAACCTAAAGTCCCCTTTTCGGGTGTATCACGACAACAGGGGTGTAGTTGGAAGCGTTTACGCCACCGAGGTTTTGGATGACATGATGTATCTGGGTTCAAATCAGGGTTTGTTTTATAGAAATATGAAAGGTACCTCAGATTTCAAAATGATACCAGGTACCCAGGGTCAGGTTTGGTTTTTGGGAAAAATAGGAGGAACGCTTTTTTGCGGACATCATACTGGAACTTTTGTGATTCGCGAAGACAAAGCCGAAAAGATAGCAAGTGCACCGGGAACGTGGACTTTAAAAAAAATCGAAGACCGCCCCGATCTACTCGTACAAGGGAATTATGACGGACTCCATATCTTGGAAAAAACAGACCAGACCTGGAAGATTCGAAATAAAATTGGAGGTTTTGACCACTCATCCCGATTTGTATCGGTGCATAATGGAAAAATATTTGTCAACCATGAATACAAGGGCGTATTCAAAATAAAAACAGATGCCTCGTTCACTACTGTCGATAGGGTAGAAGTAGATACTATGATAAGGGGATCGAATTCAGGACTGTTAAAGTATAAAGGCGCACTTTTGTACGCCTACAAGGATGGAGTTTTAAAGTATAGTGATACAAAAGAAGCGTTTCTTACTGACAGTATACTGAGCAGTGTCTACTCTCAAAAGGAGTACGTTTCCGGTAAACTGATGGTTGATGAAAGAAACAGCTATCTGTGGATTTTGACTGATTCCAACATATCCTATTTTATTGAAGGGCAATTGGACAGCGCGCCGCGTTTACGCACCATACCGCTGACTGAAAACATGCGGGACGGGATAGCTGGGTATGAGAACATTACTGCATTCACAGGCAAGAATACGTATCTGTTCGGAAATACTTCTGGATACTTTACGGTTACCTTGGAGCAGTTGTCCGATCCACAATTCACAGTTGAGATTGGCAAGGTAAAGGCACTCGCCCTAGAAAAGGCAGAACGTTCTGTGGATATCCGACAAAAAGGAGATTTCACGCATATGGAGAACAACCTAAGGTTTTCCTTCTATACCCCAACGTACAGTAAGTTTTTGCAACCTGAGTATCAATATAAATTGCAGGGGATATACGATGCTTGGAGTGATTTGTCGCATGAATCCAACGTAAAGTTTGAAAACCTTCCTCCTGGCAATTATACCTTTAAGGTAAGGTCCAAGGTAGGCAATACCTTTTCTTCAAATGAAGCTTCTTATGCGTTCCGTATTGCGCCGCCTTGGTACTTGACCAATATTATGTGGATTGTTTATTTGGTTGGGTTGCTCGTTGTTTCCGTGGCAATACACAATCTGTACAAGAGATATTATACCAAAAGACAGGAAAAATTAATAGAAAAGAATAAACGTGATATGGCATTGGCCAAGGCGCAGAGTGAAAAAGAAATCGTAGAGCTGAAAAATGAACAGCTGAAAACTGAATTTCAAAATAAAAGCAACGAACTGGCAGCTTCAACTATGAGTATCATCAAGAAGAACGAACTTTTGTCAAAAGCGAAAGAACAACTCATGGCCAATGTGGGTGAATCTGATTCAGTAAAACCGATTATCGAGATTATAGACAGCAACCTAAATCAAAGTGATGATTGGGAGCTATTTAAAGAGGCCTTCAACAATGCGGATAGAAAGTTCTTGAAGAAATTGAAAAAGGTTCATCCCAATTTGTCTCCGAATGACATTAAGCTATGTGCCTACCTACGATTGAATTTATCCTCCAAGGAAATCGCACCTTTGTTGAATATTTCCGCTAGAAGTGTGGAAATTAAAAGATATAGACTTCGAAAAAAGATGGGATTGGAGCATGATGCGAATCTCGTCAACTACATTCTTAAGCTATAACGGTTCAATAGCACCTCAACATTACCTATACAAATAGGTTTTAACAAGAATTACCATCGCTTACTTCCTACATGTAAAAGCCTCTATTTTCAGTGGTTTTTGACGATTTGTCAAAAAATAGACCCTTATTTTATCATGTATATTTTTTGTAGAGGTCAATTTTATGGTATTCCTATTTTTTTAAGATATGTTTAACCATGCAAAATGGGACGCAGACGAGTTCACTTTCTATTTGACGGAGAACTACATCGTTTTCGAAACTCATCTTGCCTACTGAATTAAAACTAAACAACACTATGAAAAACAAATTGCTAAGACTACTGCTCTTTCTTTTTGTTACAGGTACTCATGCGCAAGCGGACCGAGTATCTGTAATCAGAAGTCAAGAGGGTACGAAATTGGTTGTCAATGGAAAGGATTTCATGATGAATGGAATGAACTGGGATTATATCCCTATTGGCACCAACACGGTAAATGCAGAATTCTGGAAAAAACCGGACGACATCATTAAAGCAGGATTGGATACAGAGATGTCCCTTCTAAAGAATATGGGCGTCAACGTCATTCGCCAATACACGGGAGTTCCTGCCAAGTGGATTCGCTATATCTACGAGAATTACGGTATTTATACCATGTTGAACCATTCTTTTGGTCGTTACGGATTGACCTTAAAAGGAGTATGGACTCCGGTTACTATCTATGATGACCCCGTAACCCAGGAGTTTTTGATGTCCGAAGTAGAACAACTGGTCAATGATTACAAAAATACTCCAGGTTTGCTCCTGTATTTATTGGGAAATGAAAACAACTACGGATTATTCTGGCAAGGAGCGGAAACCGAGGATTTTCCGGATGATGAAGGAAGGATTGAGTTTATAGGTGAAAGCAGGGGAAGACCGATGTACAAATTAATGAATGAGGCCGCAAAGAAAATGAAGGCACTGGATGCCTCGCACCCGGTTGCCATTTGTAACGGTGATGTTTTATTTATTGATATTGTGGCTGAAGAGTGCAAAGATGTGGACATCTATGGAACCAATACCTATCGGGGCGCTTCTTTTGGCGATATGTTCCAAGTGGTAAAGGACAAATTGGACATGCCCGTTATGTTTACCGAGTTTGGAGCAGATGCCTTTAACGCCATTGAAAACAAGGAAGACCAATATTCCCAGGCGTACTACATGGTCGAAAACTGGAAAGAAATTTATGAGAATGCCGCTGGTTTGGGAAAAGTGGGAAACTCCATTGGAGGTTTTACTTTCCAATTCAGTGACGGCTGGTGGAAATTTGGTTTTGACGATAGGGAAAATGCGGATGTACATGACAACAATGCTTCATGGTCCAATGGCGGATATGCCAGGGATTTGGCCGCTCCAGGAGCTAACAATATGAACGAAGAGTGGTTCGGAATTTGTGCCAAAGGAGCAACTAACCCAAGGGGCCTTTATGACCTTTACCCAAGGGCTGCCTATTATGCTTTGAAGGAGGCGCATCAGTTGAACCCCTATGCAGATGGGGTGGATATGGCTTTTGTACAGAATCACTTCAGTAACATTGAATTGATGGATGCCGTCCTGAGAGCCCGTGGAGATAAGGCGGCTTTACAAGGGGAGCAGAGTAATTTATTGCGCATTAGTAACCTTCAAGCAAAATTCGCAACATTTAGTACTGGTGGTAGCCTTATTACAACACCGGATACACCAGACCCGGATGAACCAAATACCTTCCCAAATCAATTGGGCTTTGACCATTTACAGTCTTATTTTGTTGGAGTTGAAGGAAATCCCGCACCCAACATGAGAGCAGAGGTGAATCTCAATGTTGTTGGAAATGTAGCTCAAAACCCAATAAACGAGATTTTTTATGAGAACAACTCACGGCCTATAGATGTAAGTACAGACCAAGGTGATGTGGTGGTATCCGATGTTAACCGAATCCGCGTGTATCAAGCCGAATTTGAATGGAACGCCAAGGAGTTCGACCTAAGAGGTTTTTATCGAACAGGACATTACCATTGGGGATACGAAGGCGACTTCTTCGGTTTCTATCCTGAAGCCAATTACGGACCAAACTTGGATATATACAACGGTGAGATTCTAGGAGCCGAACTCGATGGAAAAGGACCTCTTAAAGGTCTGAAGGTTGCTGTAGGTCCACAATTATGGTGGGGGGCTAATCCAACAATGCTCTTTAAGTACCAAAAGCACATTGGAAAGTTTGATGTAACCGGTATTTACCATCGAGATTTTGAAACCAACGTGGTTCTTGATGAGAATGGCCGTCGTGTCCTTGATGCCAATCAATTGCGAAGTGGTGTAATTCCACCATGGCCTACGGAAAGAGCTTCTCTGGCCATAGAAAGGGAGTTTGGCAAATTTGGCATCCATTTAGGAGGTATTTGGGCGGGAAGTCCTTTGAATGGCATCTCTTTTCAAGATGTAACAGGTACACCCGGCGATTATGTGGTTTTTGAAGATAGAATCCAATCTAGCGATAATTGGGGAGGAAAAGCTAAAATTACCTATGAAGGGGGAAAGTTCAATTGGTATGGGCAAGCTTCAGCAATGGGATTGATCGCCAATGGTGGAGCAGACCAAACATTGACCTTTACCGGATGGAAACTTAGGGATACCGGAAGCGGTAACGTAACCAGTATTTTGTCTGGATTTACATTTGCGGCCGGAAACTTCCAGATCGCTCCCAACTTTATGTGGCAAAAACCCTTGGTCGAGGCGATACCACAAGATGTACAAGGGCCGGGAAGACTGAGGAATATTATTGATGACCCCTTCGCGGTACGGGCAAATCGAGAAACTACGGCCGCGGAAATATTATTGACTTTTGATCCAACACCCGGTACCTGGATGTATGAGTGGGACAATGACCAAGCTGAAGATGCGAAGTTCGCTATGAACCTTGGTTTTGTGTATCGTCATCTGCCCACAACCATGGACGCTCATATTGGGTTTAATGCCGCTAGGGAATTTTTTGCCTTTCCCACTTCAGCTCCAGCAGAGGATTTATGGGAAATCCATTCTAGGATGGTTTCCAAGATAAATCCAGAACTCGGCCTTATCGGAAATTTCTATTATGGTAACGGGCAAGGTAACGGCGATAGCGATAGGTTGATTAAACGCTTTGGGGGCGAAATACGAGGGATCTACAAAAAGTACAGACTATCAACCCATGTAAGGGTAAACGATTGGGGACCCTATGATTATCATAGAGACTTTAACCTGACATTCCCTTTACAGTTAATGTTGGACCTCTCTACCACTTTGGGTAAACCAGATTGGTTCATTTTACCAGATACCCAGATAGGAATACGTGGTACATGGAGATCTTTAGATCAATTCTCACCTAGGTTCTCACCAAATGCGGTAGCAGATGAATTCGCAACCGAACCCATCATAAGTCCTGTAGGATTTGGTAATGGCAGCGAATGGGAGATAATGACTTACGTACACATCAACATTGGCAAATAAAAAGATTGAAAAATGAAAAATTATAAAAATATCAACATACGTTTTATACTTCTTTTGAGCTTGGGTATTGCTATTATTTCAGGTTGCGAAAGAGACTTTTCGGATGAGGTGCAGTTTGCCACGTTTAATAACAATGGGGACATATTTACAGATGCACCAGTAGGGCTAACTGATGAGTTCTTTGATTCTTTTGACCCTGCGGGTCCTAATCCCGCAAATCCAGAAGGCTTTGGGACGGACGATAACGTTGCTTTTATGGGGACCTCTTCAATACGGATTGATGTTCCTGCGCCAGATGATCCGGACGGAGCTTTTATCGGAGGTATTTTCTTGGATCGCGGGGATGGTAGAAATCTTACCGGATTTGATGCCCTGACCTTTTTCGCCAGGGGTTCTACGACAGCAACCATTGGTGAGGTAGGTTTTGGAACCGATTTTGAAGAAAACAAATTTGCGGTAATTGCGCAAAACATACGCTTATCTACCGATTGGAGAAAGATTATTATTCCTATACCGGACCCATCAAAATTGATACAAGAAAGAGGGATGTTCTTTTTCTCTGCAGGTTCCCAAAGTACGGGTGGTTTCGGATATACTTTTTGGATCGATGAGTTACGTTTTGAAAAACTGGGAAACATAGCCCAACCCAGTCCTGCGATATTTTTGGGACAAGATATTTCCAATGAGGTTGTTAACGGGATGGAGTTCATGATAACGGGTCTCACTCAAACGTTCAATTTAGCCTCCGGTATCAATCAAACGGTCATAGCGGCTCCCGGATATTTCGATTTTTCTTCATCAGACAACTCAGTGGCAATAGCCAATGAATCAGGCGAAGTAATTGTAGTTGGAGCTGGCAGTTCCTCAATAACGGCCCAATTGGCTAATGTCGGGGCAGCAGGTTCTTTGGAGGTTACTTCCAATGGGGTTCTACCGACCACGCCACCACCAGCGCGATTGGACGCAAATGTGAGTTCCATTTTCAGTGATGCATACACAAATGCCGTAGAAAGTAATTTTGAGCCACCATTTGGAGGTTCCGTGACCAACCTCCAACGTCTTCAAGAAAATGGTGATGAGGTATTGGTATATACGAATAACAACTTTACGGGTATTGTATTCAATAATACCTTGGATGGTACTGATCGTACAACGCTCAACATCGATGTATATCCATTGGATGCATCTTCTGTGGAAGTGCAAATTCGGGATGTTGGTGCCAATCAAGTATTGGAAACCAATGTTATTACAGGCCTTCCCGACGGGGATGATGCTGACCGAAGATTGTTGATAAATGGATTGACACCCGGTCAGTGGACTTCGGTTGAAATCCCCTTGGACGGAGATTTGGCTGCTCAAAAAAATAACCTTGGAGCACTCATTTTGGCCGGTGGACCAAACTTCATATTTGATAATATTTACTTTTTTACGGAATAATGAGGTCTTGAAATTTGAAAAAAAATGATTATGAAATATTTACAGATTAAAACCATACCATCAATTGCATTGAAAAGCCTTATGGCGTTTTCCATAGCTTTTCTTTCAGGTTGTGAAACGGATGAATCACAGACAGTGGCTACATTTACCAACTTAGTTTTAGACGAAAATTTTGATACCGAAGGAGCGCCAAACGGGGAACTGTGGAGTTTTGACATTGGTACGGGTATTGACGGCTGGGGAAACCAAGAGTTACAATACTACACCGATCGGCCTGAAAATGTGCAAGTACAAAATGGTGTACTGCTGATCACGGCACGGGAAGAGTCATTCGAGGGATCCGCCTACACCTCCGCCCGATTGATAACCAAAGATAAATTTGAGCGACGCTATGGTCGCTTTGAGGCCAGAATCCGATTGCCTTTTGGACAGGGGATATGGCCAGCCTTTTGGATGCTGGGAGCCGATATTGATGAAAATCCATGGCCAGGTGCAGGAGAGATTGACATCATGGAATATCGCGGACAAGAACCCTCCGTTCTTGTCGGTAGCATCCATGGACCAGGCTATAATGGAGGTGATGCGATTTCCAAAGAGTTTACACTTGAAAATGACCGTTTCGATACAGGATTCCACATTTTTGGAATAGAATGGGGTCCAGATTTTATCAACTTCTATGTTGACGATGTGCTATATAACCAGCTTACTCCCGAAGATGTGGATGAAGAAACCGATGGCGAAGGATTATGGGTATTTGATAAGCCATTTTTCATATTGATGAATGTGGCAGTTGGCGGAACTTTTGTCGGTCCTCCCAATACCGAGACTCAATTTCCCCAAACCATGATTGTTGACTATGTACGGGTATACGAAAATTAATACACTAAACTAACTTCTTTAAAAATGAAACAATTACTTAACAAAGCCGGAATCCTTTCGCTTATCATTTTGGCCATATCCTTTTTAGGGTGTGAAGATGACGATGATGCCAACGGACTGCCTGAAGTGGTAGCGGCCTTTACACAAACACAAATTGAAAATTCTGGAGTGGTATCCTTTACCAACATTTCAGAAAATGCAGACTCTTTTATGTGGGACTTCGGTGATGGAACAACGTCCACAGAAATTGATCCCGTTAAGACATTTGCAGATGGGAGCTTCACAGTAACGCTGACCGCTTCCAATACAGCAGGTGCTTCAAATACTTTTTCAGATGAATTGACCATAGATTTACCTGACCCACCACCACCATTTGACAGTGGACTACTTACCAATGGGGATTTTGAGGACGGAGCAGGGCCATGGTTCACAAATTTTGGAAATAACGTTCCTGAAATCCAGGAAGCTGGAGGAAACAGCTTTTTCTTTGCTAACGTTGAGACTGCCAATCCAATGCAACCCTTCTTGGTAAATCTAAGTCAAGTGTTGGCAATCACCCAGGGAACCAATTATATTCTGACCTTTAATGCTTCTTCAGATCAAGAACGAACAATTTTGGCAGGTATAGGGTTGAATGAAGCCCCATTCTCAAGCTCTTCACCAGAAGTAACGTTGACGACTACCACGCAAACATTCACGCTACAGCTGGCAGCCAGTGATTTTGGAAGTGCAAACAGCCGCGTTCTATTTGATTTGGCAGGTGATGAAGGAACGGTGGTTATAGATAACGTATCCCTTGTAGAAGGGGGAGATGGAAGCGATAGTGAAGATAGTGTTGCTCCCGTAATCACCCTTACTGGAGATGCTACGATCAACTTGACAGTTGGAGATCCCGCATACGTTGATGAAGGAGCGACTGCTACAGATAACGTAGACGGAGATATTACCCCAAACATTACTGTGGGCGGGGATACTGTGGATACAGCCGTTGCTGGCACATATACCATAACCTATAACGTTAGCGATGCTGCGGGTAATGCTGCGGCCGAAGTCACAAGAACGGTTAATGTGGAAGCCCCAGTGAGTCCTTTCTGTCAAACTCAAATACAGGCTTTTGGGGGTGATGCTGGATCGGACATTTTTATATCCGTTTTTAATGTGGATGCACAGACAATGCGTATAGAAATTGAATCTGCCGATGCCGACCCAGTTGATGATTTAGTTCTTCCTGCAGGGGACTGGAATCCTGTTCCAGGAATTTCCGTAGCACCTGCTGAAGTTTCACCTGGCGTTTGGGCTGGAGAATTTTTCTACAATCCAACCGCGCCTGATAATGTGGAGTTCAATATCCTCTGGAGTAAGGTTTCCTTTGGTGGAAATTGGAGCATGAACGCTCCTGGTAATCTGGCAAGTGTTCCATTCATTGCCACTTGTGACACCTCAGGCGGAGGTGGAGGTGGAGGAGGCAGCGGTTGTACCATTGGAGGTCCACCAACGGGCCCAGCATCCACACTCCCCGTGGGTTTTGAAGATTGTGTAGGTTTTGATAATACTTTTGGAGGTGTTACAGCTGTTTTGGCAGATAATCCCTCAGCTACCGGAATCAATACCTCGGCCACAGTACTTCGAGTAGATAAGCCAACTACGGCGGATTTCTTTGGTGGATTGCAAAATTCGGCTGGATTCGACACAGGGCAGTTTAACGGTAATCCTATAACAGTGACTTTCCAGGTCTATTCTAACTTGAATAACATCACTTTTAGGTGCGAGCTGGGCACCAACCCTGTACCAGATCCAAACCTTGGTAATCCCGCTCCCCAATTTGCCACTCTGGGAAGCAATGTGGCCAATACATGGGTAGAGCTTTCAGTAACATTTACTCCTAACCCAGGAGCAGAGACGGATTATTACAACTTCTTTGTCATTAAACCAGATGACAATCAGGATGATCCCAATGGTTCGGAAACCGACCCACCTGCTGCTGATGGTATATACTATATAGACAATATAACTGTCCAATAAGAAAAACGAATAGGACATTTCCATTTGTTTAGTTAAACTAAAGGCCGAGCCTATTAACTCGGCCTTTTTACCCAGATAGTTTTTTGTCTCGCAAAAACCAAAGGATGAACCCTGAAACCGACACAGGTCATATCATAGAACAAAAAATTGACTCACTCTTGACTAGGATGACCTTGGATGAGAAAATAGGTCAAATGACCCAAGTGAGGCACTTTGATGATATCTCTGAGGAAGATATCGCTGGGAAGTTCATTGGTTCCGTGATTCATACCCAAGGACCTTTGCCTGGAAATACTGCCGAGGAATGGCAGGCTAAGTTTAGGCATTTACAGGAGTTGGCCTTGTCAACGCGTTTGGGTATTCCTATGATTTTTGGAGTAGATGCGGTCCATGGACAGAATACCTTTGAAGGGGCTACCATTTTTCCCCATAATATTGGGATGGGCGCTACCGGAAATGCTGAGCTGGTAGAAAAAGCCGCAAGAATTACTGCCGTGGAGACACAAGCTACTGGATTCAATTGGGTATTTTCCCCATGTATCGCTGTTCCCTATAATGAAAAATGGGGTAGGGTATACGAAGCCTTTTCGGAAAGCACAGAGCTGACAGAAACATTGACCAAAGCTTCGGTAATCGGTCATCAAGGAACTAGTTTAAAAAGCAAACGCTCCGTAATGGCTACAGCGAAGCATTTTGTTGGGGATGGCGCTACGGATTTTGGTGTGGAAGGTGGAGAAACCAGTTTGGAAGCTGATGATGTGGCGAAAAGATTGCTTCCTCCATATCGTGTTGCCGTGGAAAATGGGGTTGGTTCCGTTATGGCCTCCTTTAACGCTATGTTGGGAGTGCCCATGCATGCCCATAAAACCTTGATAACCCATATTTTGAAAGGAGCCATGCAATTTGATGGAATCGTGGTTTCGGACTGGAAGGGATATTCCAGGTTTGGCGAAAATGATGTTATTAATGCCGGGGTGGATATGATTATGGCCGTGGAAGGCGATTTTGACATGTATCAAGAAGGCCTAAAGCGAGGAATTGAACAAAGGGAAATCCCTGTGGAACGTATCAATGACGCAGTACGCCGCATTCTCAGACAAAAATTTCGGTTGGGACTTTTCGAAAATCCTTTTCCGGATTCAACCCTGATTGCCGAAATCGGAATCCAATCGCATCGTGATGTCGCCAGACAGGCAGTTCGGGAATCACTGGTCTTATTAAAAAACCAAAACAATATCCTGCCATTACAAAAGGATCTATCCAAAATCGTAGTGGTTGGGGAACATGCCAATAACGCTGGATTGCAATCTGGTGGTTGGACCATTAACTGGCAGGGAACAACGGAAAACTATGACGGGGCTACTACCCTTTTGCAAGGGATAAAAAACTTGGCAACCGGTGAAATTGTCTACGACGTCGATGCAAGTGGAAAACATGGCGATGCAGATGTTGCTATTGTCGTAGTGGGTGAAACCCCTTATGCAGAATCGTTCGGAGATATAGGTGGAGAAATGGACCTGTACCAATTGACATTGACTGAAGCGCATCAAAAGTATATAAATACTTATGTTGAAATGGGCATAAAGACGGTGGTTGTGCTAATCTCTGGGAGAGCTTTGGTCACAACTGAACATATTGAGCGGTCCGATGCGTTCGTTGCAGCTTGGTTACCTGGCTCAGAAGGGCACGGCATTGCCGAAGTACTTTTTGGAGATTACAATTTTAAGGGGAGATTGCCCCACTCGTGGCCAAAATCTGAAGAGGACTATAAAGGAAAGTACGGACCGAACTTTTGGGATGATACTGTAAGACCTTTGTTTCCTTTAGGCTTCGGTTTAACCTATCGAATGATAAACTAAAGAACAAGAGACCATGGGAAAGTCAAAACGCAATAGTATGAAAAGATACGTTCAATCAGGTATGCTGGTACTCGTTGTATTGTGCGTTTCATGTATCGATAAAACCATAGAAAAAGAAAACCAAGACCAACAAAGCAAGAAACAAGTGACAGCGAAATACATTTTAGGCAATCCTGATTATCTGGCCATTAGCTATGGTGGATACAGGGAAATTACCCGTGATAGCCAACCTACAGTGAAAGACATCAAAGAAGATATGAGATTGTTGTCTGCCATGGGTATCAAAATGTTACGTACTTATAACGTTCAACTTCCACATGCGGGAAATGTTCTGAAAGCAATACAAGCGCTTAAAGCAGAAGACCCTGATTTTGAAATGTACGTAATGCTGGGTGCATGGATAGACTGCAAAAATGCATGGACGGACAAGGAACCGGACCATACCGTGGAGAGTGAGCAAAATGAAGGAGAGATTGCCCGTGCCGTGGCTATGGCCAACAAATATCCCAATATCATAAAAGTAATTGCCGTGGGAAATGAGGCGATGATCAATTGGGCAACAAGTTACTACGTGCAGCCGGCCGTAATTTTAAAATGGGTAAACCACCTTCAGGAACTGAAAAAAAATGGTGCGTTGCCCAAAGATTTATGGATAACTAGTTCTGACGATTTTGCTTCTTGGGGCGGGGGCGAAGAAAGTTATCATACGGAAGATTTAGAAAAGCTGATCAAAGCGGTGGATTACATTTCCATGCACACCTATCCGTATCACAATTCCCATTATAATCCAGAATTTTGGGGAGTGCCCACGGGGGAAGATACATTATCAGATATTGAGAAGATAAATGCAGCTATGTTGCGAGCAAGGGATTTCGCGAAAAATCAGTATGAGGCAGTGACCAATTACATGAAAAACCTTGGTGTGGAGAAGCCCGTACATATCGGTGAAACAGGTTGGGCCACGATATCAAATGGATTTTACGGACCGGAAGGTTCCAAAGCCACAGACGAATACAAAGAGGCTCTTTATTACAAGCACATGAGAGAATGGACCAATACGGAAGGAATTTCGTGTTTTTATTTTGAAGCTTTTGACGAGCGCTGGAAAGATGCGGGAAATCCGAAGGGTTCTGAAAACCACTTTGGATTGTTCACCTTGGACGGGCGGGCAAAACACGCCATTTGGTCTCAAGTGGATTCCGGTATGTTTAAAGGTTTGACCCGAAATGGGAATCCTATCACAAAAACATACAATGGAGATAGGGAAGCTTTAATGAAAGACGTACTCGTGCCTCCAAAAGCAGAAGAAAAATCAATGGCGGATTAAACATGCCAAAAAGGACACACAAGAATATGAAAACAGAACCAAATGAAAAATCCTAACCCAATTTATTTCATGCTGATACTGACCCTTGTACTGAATGGTTGCGTTGTAGACAAGAAATTGGATGTAGAGGTATACGAAACCTCTGCTAGTGGCAACAAACTGAGTAATCTCAAAGAATTTGAAGGAGGAGAGACAAGCTCCAAGATTCAGCTTTTACCAGAGCAAAAATTCCAGACCATCACAGGGTTTGGTGGCTCGTTTACAGAAGCTTCAGCCCATCTACTGAACCAAATGAGCAAAGAGAACCGCAAAAAAATAATCGATGCCTACTTCGGAGAGGACGGTGCAAAATACTCTTTGACACGTACCCACATGAATTCGTGTGATTTTTCAGTGAGCAATTATTCCTATGCTCCGGTAGCAGATGATTTTGAGCTGCACAACTTTTCCGTTGATGAAGACCGAGATGATATCATTCCGTTCATTAAGGAGGCCATGGCCGTGTCCAAAGAGGGTTTCAAGATTTTGGCATCCCCATGGACAGCACCCCCTTGGATGAAAGACAATAAGGACTGGCGCGGGGGCAAATTACTGCCGGAATATTACGAAACATGGGCACTGTTCTTTTCAAAATATATAGATGCCTATGCTCTGGAGGATATCAATATTTGGGGCTTCACCGTGGAGAACGAGCCCTTGGGCAATGACAGTAACTGGGAAAGCATGCATTTTTCTCCGGAGGAGATGACGAGTTTCGTAAAGAATTATCTAGGTCCTAAATTGGAAGAAGACGGTCATCAGGTTAAGATTCTGGGGTACGATCAGAACCGGGAGCATTTAAAGGATTGGGTGGATGAGATGTTTCGGGATGAAATGAACTCCAGATATTATGACGGCACAGCAATACATTGGTATGCCAGTACTTTTGAAGTTTTTCCAGAAGCCCTTCAATATGCTCATGCCAAAGCACCCAACAAACATTTGATACAATCGGAAGCCTGTGTGGATGCCGAAGTACCCAAATGGCAAGACGACTTGTGGTACTGGTCCAAAGAGGCTACAGATTGGGGCTGGGATTGGGCGCCAGAACAAGACAAACACCTCCATCCAAAATATGCCCCTGTAAATCGGTATGCCCGTGATATTATTGGTTGTCTTAACAATTGGGTCGATGGATGGATAGATTGGAATATGGTCTTGAACAAACAAGGTGGTCCCAATTGGTTTGAAAACTGGTGTGTGGCTCCGGTGATTGTTGACGAAAAAAAGGATGAAGTCTATTTTACACCTATTTACTATACGATGGCCCATTTCAGCAAGTTCATTAGACCTGGGGCAAAACGGATTGGTTTTGAAAAGACAGACGATCAACTTATGGTCACCGCTGCTGAAAATCCAGACGGAACCATAGCGGTGGTTTTATTTAATGGGGGTGAATCAAAAAAAGATTTTGAACTGATATTGGGAGAAGCCAGCCGTAGCATCACAATGGGTCCACAGGCAATTCAGACCGTGGTAGTACAAGCAACTAAAACGAACTAAAAACAAGCAACATGTCAAACGTACAAACAGCACCAAAAGATAGAGTCCCCTTAGGTCAAAAAGCAGCTTTTGGAGCCGGCCATTTGGTTTTGAACCTATATCCCGGAGCATTGGGATTTTTCATGTTTTTCTTACTTACCGCTTTTGGGATGGATCCTTTTTTAGCTGGACTTTTAGGAGGCTTGCCCCGATTTTTTGATGCCATCACCGATCCTATCATGGGATTTATCTCGGACAATACGAGTTCAAAATGGGGCAGGAGAAGACCCTATATCTTGGTAGGAGGCATCATAAGCGCCATCACTTTCGTTTTGCTATGGCAACTGGATGAAAACAATTCGTCAAATTACAATTTTTGGTACTTTCTTATCATGTCCATGGTTTTTCTGATAGGGAATACCATGTTTGCAACACCCTTGGTCGGTTTGGGCTACGAAATGACATCAGATTACAACGAAAGGACCCGTTTAATGGCATTCTCCCAAACGGTTGGACTTATCGCTTGGGTCATTGTACCTTGGTTTTGGGTGATTATTGCCGACCCGGATATTTTCAGTAACCAAGCACAAGGGGTGAGGACCATGGCCATTTATGTTGGAGTTTGTTGCTTGTTGCTTGGTCTGTTGCCCGCTGTTTTTTGTCGCGGTATAGATGCATCCAATATGGGAAACCGAAAAAAATTGACCTTGACCACCGTATTCAGTAATTTGAAAGACCTGTTCGGAAGTATCAAGGAAGCGGTTAAAAACAGACCTTTCATGAAGTTATGCGGTGCTACCTTTTTGGTTTTTAATGGATATCAAATTGTGGCCTCATTCAGTTTTTTCATTTTCGTTTTTTATATTTTTAACGGAAGCTATGATGCGACATCCACTTGGCCTGCATGGTTTAGTTCCATTGGCGCATTGGTTTCAGCATTTTTGGTAATCCCTATTGTTTCAAAAATGGCGACCAAATGGGGAAAGAAGAACGCTTTTATCATTTCGACTGCACTTTCCATAGTCGGGTATATCATGAAATGGTGGTCCTTTACACCCGATAATGTGTGGCTTTCCTTTATCCCGATACCCTTAATGTCATTCGGTCTGGGGAGTTTGTTCACCTTGATGATGAGTATGACCGCTGATGTTTGTGATTTAGATGAATTGGTCAATGGAATGCCACGAAAAGAAGGTACTTTCGGGGCATTGTACTGGTGGGTCGTTAAACTCGGACAAGGGTTGGCCCTCGTTCTTGGTGGTCTTGTACTGAAACTTATAGGTTTTGATGGCAATGCAGCTACCCAAACAGCGGATACCTTGACGAAATTAAGAATAGCAGATATTCTTATTCCTGTACTTACAGCAGGTCTGGCCATTTGGGTCATGTGGAAGTACAGCCTGTCCGAAGAAAGGGCGAAGGAGATAAAGGCCCAATTGGAAGAACGTAGAGGAGTTTTATCCTAAATCTTAAGAAGAAGGAGTTTATTCAGTAAAAGCAGAACGATGTCAACAAAAATAATTATTGTGATTTTAGGGGTTTTATTCATTTTGGTTGCCCTACTTGGAGGAATAAAAGGAAGTTCTGGAAAGGGGCTCATCAGCTCTAAACTTGGTGTGCCTTTAGGTCTCATTGGCGTTTTGATGATGATTTTTGGTAGCTACTCCTCGGATTTGGTGAACTACAACACGCGTATTGAACAAGTCTCAATCGGAAAAAAGCTGAAAATTGATGGCCCTGTAAATTCGGTAAAAGTGGTTTCTCCAATTGACAAGGATTCGGTGGATTGCCGTATTTTGACCATGGGAGTCTACCCGGAATCCCATACCAAGGATATTTGGGTGGTCATTAGACCTACGGATGATAGATATTATCCACAATCGGACCATACCAATACATCCTATAAATTGGATGGCGAATGGCAGGTGGTCACCCGTTTTGGTGGTGATAAGGGAGAGGTTTATGATTTAATAATTTATGAAGCGGATTCCGGTGCGTCATCCTTTTTCAGTTCTACAATTGAAAAATGGAAAAAAGCGGAAGACTACCCCGGACTAAAGCTGGAGGAGATGCCCCAAGGAGCAAAAGAATTAGAACGTCTTAAAATCTATACTAGAAAAAATTGCAGGGGTGTTTTTTAGAATTTGATAAGAAAATGAAAGCGGGGTAGGTCTCCTGGGGAAGCATACCAAAAAATTACGGGAAACGCATATTGTTAAAGTAGGATTTTACGATAAGGGCCCAAAAAACGATTAATACCAGATAAACGAAAATTATGTCGTCATCAAGAAAGGAAAAGTATTTAGCATTAGCCTCACTCGACTACAACGGAAAGTCCAGTGGAGAATTAAAAAAGCTCTGTAAGGAGTTTTTGGAAGGCGGTATGCACGGGCTGTGTTTTAGCCCGTATGAAGAAGGACAAAAACCGGGAGAACAGATATCCGAAGACCAAATCAGGAGAAGAATGGAAATTATACGGCCCTACACCGACTGGGTGCGTTCTTTTTCATGTACGGAAGGCAATGAACTGATCCCAAAGGTAGCTAGGGAATATGGTATCAAGACCATGGTGGGCGCATGGTTGGGAGATGACCCAAAGATAAATGAACAGGAGGTGGCCAATTTGATTGAACTGGCAGGACAAGGTTATGTTGATATCGCTGCGGTGGGAAACGAGGTTCTATTGCGCGGGGATTTAACGGAAGACGAATTGTTGGCCTTTATGGGTCGTGTAAAACAGGCCATACCTGATGTCCCTATGGGATATGTGGACGCCTACTACGAGTTTTCCGACCATCCTAGGATTGCAGATGCTTGCGATGTGATTTTGGCCAACTGCTATCCCTTTTGGGAAGGTTGCGATTTGGATTACTCGTTACTCTACATGAAAGATATGTTCCAACGGGCCGTGCGGGCGGCAAATGGTAAAAAAGTTATCATTTCCGAGACAGGTTGGCCCAGTCAGGGAACAAACCTGGAAGGCGCGTACCCCTCTCTGGACAATGCCTTAAAATATTTTATGAATACCCAAAAATGGGCACAAGAAGACAATATTGAGGTTTTCTACTTTTCTTCTTTTGATGAATCCTGGAAAGTGGGTGCAGAAGGGGACGTAGGAGCTTATTGGGGTCTTTGGGATGCCCAGGAGCATCTAAAATTTTAAACATGGAATTTCCCCAAGCTCGGATTAACTTCTAATTCTTTTTCCACATCAATTTTGGTCAATTCTTCAGGTTTTTATTTCTTAGGTATCTAAAATTGAAGTATGATATTGTTTGTGGATATGGATGAGGTTATTGCCGATACCTATAAAGCCCATGTGGATTTGTACAATTCAGATTTTGGAGCCTCCCTTACCTTGGAGGAGTGCCAGGGAAGGGAAGTATGGCAATGTGTGCCCGAAGAACATCAACAAAGCATTAGAAAGCATGCCTATACGGTTGGCTTTTTTAAGGATTTGCCCGTAGTGGAAAACAGTCAGGAAACACTGGAGCAGTTGAATCAGAAATACGAACTGTACATTGCTTCAGCAGCGATGCAATTTCCGAACTCCCTTAAAGAAAAGTCAGATTGGCTGGATGAACATTTTCCTTTTATTCCGTGGCAGCGTCGAATACTTTGCGGGGACAAACAGATTTTAAAAGGGGATATTTTGATAGATGACAGAAGTTACAACCTGAAACGTTTTACGGGAAGGTCCATTTTGTTCACATCACCCCATAACGTGAACACGACCGGTTTAGAGCGTGGCGACTCTTGGTTGGAAATCGCCGACAAACTTTTGTAACTTGCGGTATGCCCATTTTACGCCATTTTACAAACCTATTTTGTCTCAGCTGTCTCCTTTGTTTAAATGCATGTCAATCGCAATCGAGATTGATTCAGGGAGAGATGACAACGCGCAACGAGGAAGATTTAAAATACTATCTCTACTACCCGGAAGGGTATGATTCAAACCCAGGGGCCAAATTTGGGGTTTTGCTCTTTTTACATGGTGGTGGTGAATCCGGAATGACTTTGGATGCGATTACCAATACAGGACCTCCTAAAATGCTGGTGGAAGGAAAACAATTTCCTTTTTTAGTTTTGGCACCCCAAAATCCCCATAAGAAAAAATGGTGGAACACCCAGGCTTTGATGCTCTTGTTGGAGGAAGTGGTTCAAAATAATCGAATTGACCCAAAAAGGATATATTTGAGCGGATTAAGTAGGGGTGGCAGTGCGGCGTGGAGTCTAGTGGTCCAATATCCCGAAAGATTTGCTGCCATGGCCGTGGTTTGCGGTATGACCCCTTTGCCCTACGCCCATTGGATTGATAAGGAAATGCCGATATGGGTTTTCCATGGCGCCGAAGATGAAGTTGTTCCAATATCAGAATCTGACCAAATGGTACGTCGATTAAAATCCATGGGATATATGGTTCGGTATACAAGATATAAAGATGTTGGGCATGATTCGTGGCATAAGGCGTATGGAACGGATGAATTGTATGCTTGGTTATCAGAACAAAGAAGAAAATGATGAAGGCTCTTATTTTTTTAAGTTTGCTAGTCTTAGGGTTGTCTTGTAAGCACCAAGGGAATCCTCCGAAGCAAGCCATACTATCCGGTACGGACAGTATTAAGGTGTCCAAAGAAGATACGGTACTACCCAAGGTTCAGAAGAAACCCTTGAAATCATTCGAGGGACTAGCGGATACCACATTCGTCCGTCTAGCGGATTTTAGCAATGACTTTGTGTATGACTTAAGATACGCTACCAAGAATAACTTTTTGAAAGAGCAAGTGTATGATTGCGCTGAGTGTTACGTCCGGGTAAAGACGGCAAAAGCCCTTGTTCAAGTGAACAAAGCGTTTATGGAAAAGGGATTTAGGATTAAGTTTTTCGATTGCTACCGCCCCAATTTTGTACAGTTCAAGATGTGGAAGCTCGTGCCCAACCCACAGTATGTAGCGAATCCGGTTAAAGGTTCCATTCACAATAAAGGTGGGGCTGTTGACATCACACTGGTTGATTTTGAAGGTACTGAACTGGACATGGGCACCGATTTCGATTTTTTTGGAAAGCGAGCCTACCACGATAATACAGATTTACCCGAATTGATATTGAACAACAGGAAGTTGCTCAAGGAAACCATGGAAAGTCACGGTTTTTGGTCCATTCGAACAGAATGGTGGCACTATAACCTATCTGCCGGTTCAAATGATAAAATAGCGAATTTTAAATGGGATTGCCCTGGGAACTAAAACTATCTTTTCCTAGAACCTAAACTTTTTGGCAGCAAATGACCCAGTTTTTTTCATCCTTTGTTTTCGTAAAAAACCAGTAGTTTTCGCCTCCATCCAAAATTTGATGTTTTTTTCGTAAAGCTGCCACGGTCAAAGGAAAATTACGGGAAGTGATGTTTGCCTTTATATTTTTTAGTCGCTTTGCGGATGTCTTATTGTAGGGAATTGTGGATTTTATGCTGAAACGTCTTCCAGGAAATTCAACCAATTTGTCCGAAGTGTACAGATGCGTGTGCCTGTGCAGCTTTTTTAACCCAAATCGATTTCCTATAGTTTTGAAAGCACTGGCCTTTAAAATAGCTGGGTTTGGTTCATATAAATAGGTTTGGGGAAATCCTAAATGAAGTGCCTGCAAGCTTTCCTCTTTCTCATTGAAGTTAAAAATTTCGATTTTTTGACCTTCTAGGTTGGCACAGGTATACTCAATTTCTTCCCCAAAATCCTTTTCGAGGATGTATAAAACCTCCTTAACTTCATTCTTTACCGCGACGATATGAACCTTTTGAACACCACCTAACTCCTTTCTTGCTTGGGTAATATCCAAAAGGGGAGAAGTTTTTAAGAGTATTTTTTTAGCTCTTTTAAAAAGTATTGGAAGCAGTTCGGGGACACCGGGTTCAGAATCTGCGAGCAAAAAAACCTTTCCTTTTGAGGTATTCCGTCTAGACGGATCGATAAATATCCAGTCATAGGTTTGCTTGGATTCCATTAAAAACCGACCACCATCTGTAGCTCGACATTGCACATGTTTCGTATTGAATTGGTCAAAATTATGTTTGGCGATGGCGCTTAATTCTGGATTGATTTCACAATGTAGGACCGCATCCATTCGCTTGGAGAAAAAGTAGGAGTCAACTCCAAATCCACCGGTCATATCCAAGAGCTGTTTTCCGGCGACCAGTGAAGCTTTATATTGTGCCGTGATTTCGGAACTGCTTTGTTCGATATGCAATTTTGGAGGGTAATAAATACCTTCCGTTTCAAACCAGGTGGGCAACTTGTTTTTCGCTTTTTTCTTCGATTCCAGTTGTATGGCCAGCTCTCTTTGGGATATTCCTTCGAACAGTGGTTTTTGAAGTAAAACTGACATGATGTCAGTATTCCAATTTTTATTTATAAATTCTTGAACACCAATATTTAAAATATTTTTATTCAAATAATTACTATAAGTTTTTGGTCAATTTTTTAACGAAGGCATTTCCTGCTAAAAACTCCTTTAGAATTACTTTGATTGCCGTGTAACCTGGTACTGCGACCACCATGCCCACCACACCAAAGAGCAGGCCCGCTATGATAATGACAAGAAAGATTTCAAGTGGGTGCGATTTCACGCTGGTCGAAAAAATAAAGGGTTGCGAAAAGAAATTATCGATAAGTTGCCCAATGGCAATTCCAATTAAAACATAACTGGCCTTAGGTAAAATCACGGTGCTAAAATCCGCACCCAAAAAACTCGTCATGGTCAAGGTGATCATGATTACCCCTCCTATAATGGGACCTACATAAGGGATAATGTTGAACAAAGCACATAAAAAAGCAATGACGATGGCGTTTTCAACCCCTACGATGAGGAGGGTAACGGTATAAATGACAAAAAGGATGAACAATTGAAGTAATATACCACCAAAATAGCGGGAAAGGAGATTGTTGATTTTTTCAATGGATGTAACAAGGTTCCCTTCTTTTTGGTCCGGTACAAAAATCAATATTCCATTTTGGAGCAATTTGCTGTCCTTCAAAAAGAAGAATGAGATGAACAAAACGGAAAACAATCCGATGCTGAAATTACTCAATACGTTGACAAATGAATTCAGGAAGTTGGGAATAAAACCCAAATCAAGTCCCTGTATGACGCTTTCTTCCAAGCCGGATTCTTTTATTAAATCGTCCACGCTATCAGTAGTGGCACCAAAATACTCCAGAATCTCGAAATATAGGGCGTTGATATTGCTTTTGAAGTCCTCAATGTCCAAAAGGGACAAATTTTTACTTTGTTCTGATATCAAAGGAATGAAGAGCGCTAGAATACCCAAGAACAGTCCTACCATAAACACCATGGTACTGACCACCGCCAAGGTATTGGGAAATTTAAGTTTCCTTCGAAGGAACAAAACTGCAGGTCTTCCCAAAAGTGCGATTACTGCCGCTATGGCCAGATAGGCAATGACAGAGGTGATTTTCATCAAAAAATAAACCAATAGCGCTACACCAACTATTATGGCGACCGCTCGTAAAATTCCATTGGAGATGGTCTTGGCATTCATTGGTCAGTTTTTAAAAGCATATTCAACTATGTTCGCTCCCATTTGCAGGGCTTTTAATCGTACCTCTTCCGGGTCATTATGTACTTCCGCATCTTCCCAACCATCGCCCAGATCACTTTCGTAAGTGAACAAAAGCACAAGACGGCCATTATCAAAAATTCCAAAAGCTTGGGGGCGTTTTCCATCATGTTCGTGTATTTTGGGCAGTCCGTCCGGGAACCGATACTTTTGATTGAATATGGGATGGTCAGCGCCAAGTTCTTCCAAGGGTTTATTGGGAAACACTTTTTTGATTTCCCTCCTCAAGTAAGGTTCCATACCGTAATTGTCATCAATATGTAAAAAACCTCCAGATAGCAGATAGTTTCTAAGATTTTCGGCCTCCTCACTTGAAAAAAAAACGTTTCCATGGCCCGTCATGTGGATCATTGGATATTGAAAAATAGAAATACTCCCCACCTCAATGGTCTCAGGTTGGTCATCTAATTTGGTATTGATATTTTCATTACAAAACGCGATAAGATTGGGCATGGCGGTCGGGTTGGAATACCAATCCCCGCCACCGCCGTATTTTAATATTCCAATCTGTTGGCAATGAACTAGATGTATCATAAAAAACGTTAAAAAAACGGGGATTCGGGTAAGTTGGACCATTACATTACGATTAAGATACAATACCAAAAGTAACGTATTCATGTTTAAAAAGATCACCGTAACATCAATTGCATTTTTGGGTATGGCCGTTGTGGCGTTTTACACAGCCAAACTGGAAGATGGAACAAAGTATTCAGAACAGGAAATAGTGGAAGATGAAACCAATTTTCCGGCCGTTGTGGTCATCGAATTGTTTACCTCACAAGGCTGTTCCAGTTGTCCTCCTGCGGATGTACTCCTGGAAAAAGTGAAAAAGCAATATCCTGATGAAGTTTTTGCACTATCCTATCATGTAGATTATTGGAACTATATTGGTTGGGAAGACCCTTTCAGCAAATCGCGCTACACGAAAAGGCAGAGTTATTACAATCAGAAATTGGGGTACCGCGGTAACTATACACCAGAAGCCATAGTTAACGGAAAAGAACATTTTGTGGGTTCGAGCAGTACAAAAATGTATGCCAAAATCGATAAGTACAAAGTACAAAAAGCACAAAATCAGGTTACCTTGGGCAATTTGGATAGAAATGGAAATTCGATTGCATTTACCTATGCTGTTGAAGGGGATATTTCCGAGAAGACCCTTAGGGCCGTTTTAGTCTTGGACGAGCGCATCACTTCCATAAAGCGTGGAGAAAATAGGAACCGAACGCTCAAGAATAGCAATATTGTTGTATCCGAAAGTTATAATGAGCTCAAAAAGGCAAAAGGTAGGGCCACCATCTCGATTCCCGCTTTGGTCCGCGAAGATGAGAACACAACACTGTTTTTGTTAGTGGAAGACCAGAATTTGGACATAACCGGGGCCTTCCAAAAAAAGGTGTGATCATTCCATATTTATCAGGGCAATTGCGGAACAAGCCATTAGTGCAGCAGTTTCCGTACGAAGGCGATTGTTCCCCAATGAAAGGGGAAGATATCCCTTGGAACCTGCTTTATGGATTTCCCTTGGGGAAAAATCGCCCTCCGGACCGATAAGGACAACGATGTCCTTTTTAGGTGGTATTTCCTGTATCAACTGCTTTTTTTCGTCATTTGCACAATGGGCAATAAACTTTAAGGTAGTTCTTTCCCTTTCAACGAAATCCGTAAAAGGAACAGGAGCGTTGAGTTTGGGAAGAAACGTTTGAAGGGACTGTTTCATGGCTGCTTGGAGAATACGTTCCATGCGTTCCAGTTTTAGTGTTTTTCGCTCTGATCTCTCGCAAATAACAGGTGTAATTTCATCCACGCCAATTTCCGTGGCCTTTTCCAAAAAGAAAGCATACCGGTCATTTAGTTTGGTGGGAGCCACCGCCAAATGCGTCGTATACGCCTTAGGGGTAGATTGACTCGTTCTACCGATAGCAACTTGACATGCTCGTGGGTTTGCCACAATTATTTCCGCTTCGAACAGAAATCCTTTGCCATTCGTAATTTGAAGAAGATCTCCCTCTTTCTTTCGCAAGACTTTCAGTATGTGTCTGCTTTCCTCTGAGGAAAATGAAAAGGTATCGGTATCCTTGTGAATATTCGAACTGTAAAAAAGTTGCATCGGTATTCAATATATGTGAAAAAATTACACACCAACGGCGTATCTCGCTTTTGCCGCAACAGTTTGATCGGTAAATCGATTCTCTAAAAATTTGAGGTACCCCACAATTCCGATCATCGCAGCATTATCCGTGCAATATTGAAATTTTGGGATATAGGTCGTCCATCCCAAATTCTCTCTAGCATTTTCCAAACGTGCCCTGATACCTGAGTTGGCCGCTACACCGCCCCCAATGGCAATATGCTTTATCCCGGTTTGTTCTGCCGCATCTTTCAGTTTTTCCATTAGAATTTCCAGAATGGTATATTGTATGGAAGCACAAATGTCTTCTAGGTTCTCCTGGGCAAAGTTTGGGTTGGACCGAGTTTCCCTTTGTAAAAAGTAAAGAATACTGGTCTTTAATCCACTGAAACTAAAGTTAAGTCCCTTCACTTTGGGTTTGGGAAATAAAAATGCATGCGGATTTCCCATTTTGGCATACTGGTCCACCAAAGGTCCACCGGGATAGGGTAATCCCATCAGTTTGGCACTTTTGTCAAAGGCTTCGCCAACCGCATCGTCCAACGTTTCCCCCAATACCTCCATATCAAAATAATGGTTGACCTTGACAATCTGGGTATGTCCGCCACTTATGGTCATGGCCAAAAATGGGAAGGGGGGTATGCTCATCTCTTCGTCTTTTATGAAATGCGCAAGAATGTGGGCTTCCATATGGTTTACCTCTATTAACGGAAGATTTAATGCCAAGGCAAGTGATTTGGCAAAGGAAGTGCCCACCAAAAGCGAACCCATAAGGCCAGGCCCTCGGGTAAAGGCTATGGCGGAAAGTTGTTTTTTATCGATATTTGCCTTGGCCAAGGCCTGATGGACCACAGGTACAATATTTTGTTGATGCGCTCGGGACGCAAGTTCGGGTACCACACCGCCATATTTTTTGTGGACCTCTTGGGTGGCCACCGCATTGCTCAATACCTTAGTGTTGCACAGAACAGCGGCAGATGTATCATCGCATGAAGATTCTATGCCTAGGATGTAATTATTTTTGGTAGTCACAAGCTTTGGAACAAAAATTGGTCATGCAAAAGTAAAACATAAAGCACTATCAGAAAACTTAGGAAAATACTGGTCCGACTGTTGCTATCCCTTTTACTTTTGATGGTACTGGGTTCCTTGGTACTTTCCCTTCCCGCAGTTCAGACAAGACTTGCAAAATATGCGACCGAGTCCCTGAATGCAGAGTTTGGAACTTCTATTTCCATCGACCGGTTAAGCCTTTCCTTATTCACCCTAAACACGGGTCTTAAGGGAGTTTATGTTGAGGACCATAAACAAGATACCTTGGCATACATTCACAAACTGTCAACCTCCATTCTCAACCTTCGCAATATGGCCAATGGAAAAATGGAATTTGGGGATATCGCGCTGGATGGTTTGATTTTTAATTTAAAAACTTATTTTGGAGAAGATGATACCAATTTAGATGTTTTTGTGGCCAAATTGGACGACGGTCAGCCTCGGGCCCCAGGTACGCCTCCATTTCTAATGACATCCGATGAAATCGAAATTTCATCGGGACGGTTTACTTTAGTGGACGAGAATCTGGAAACCGAAGAGACCCTGAACTTTTCAGATCTTGAGGTAAAAGCAAGTGATTTTCAGATTCTAGGCCCTGAAGTAACCTTGAAAATAGAGGCACTGTCCCTAGAAAGTAAACGGGGAATACGTTTGCAACAGCTATCCACGGATTTTAAGTATACCAAGCAGCAGATGCGCTTTGATTCTCTACGGATAAAGACCGAACAATCGCAATTAAAAGGAGATTTGGTTTTCAATTACAATAGGGAAGACCTTTCTGATTTTGTGGACAAGGTCAACGTTTCTGCCAACTTTGATCAATCTACCATTGCACTAAACGAGATCAATAGCTTTTACAACCAATTTGGTTCCAATAAAATGGTCACCTTTTCAGCAAATATCAGTGGTATACTCAATGATTTAAAGGTTCAGGAGCTTTTTTTGGAATCGGAGAATACCGGTATTCGCGGAAATTTTGTCTTTCAGAACATCTTTAGTGATAAAGCTCCTTTTATTTTACGGGCAGAGCTGGGGAATTTGACTTCCAGTTATTACCAACTCCGATCGCTATTGCCTAAAATATTAGGGAAAAGTATCCCTTCATCCTTCCAAAAATTAGGGCAGTTCACCGTAAGGGGCGATGCGGAGATTACCGAGACTTCTCTGGATGTAGAAATAAACCTCAATACTGCTATCGGTAGTAGCTATACGGACCTTCAAATGACAAATATCCAGACCATTGACGACGCTTCGTACATAGGATTCATCTCACTGATTGATTTTGATCTTGGAAAATTTGTAGATGACGCCCAATTGGGTCTGGCAAGTTTGGATGTGAATGTGGAGGGAAAGGGCTTCATTTCAGAATACCTGAATACTGAGGTCATTGGCGAAGTCTATAAATTTGAATTCAACGGATATTCATATCAGGGGCTTAAAGTATCGGGGGTTTTGAAAGAAGAACTTTTTGATGGCTCGTTGAGCAGCACCGATGAAAACTTTAAGTTCGATTTTACCGGACTGGCCGATTTTGGAGAGGACTCTAATAAGTTTAACTTCATAGCATCGGTGGATTATGCCGATTTAAAACGCTTGAATTTTATAAATGACAGTGTTTCGGTTTTCAAGGGAGATCTTAATATGGACATTGAAGGAAATACTCTTGATAATGTTGTGGGGCAGCTCAGATTTTCAAATACAACCTATCAAAACAAAAATGAAACGTATTATTTTGAAGATTTTGCCATCTCGTCTTCTTTTGATGCCGATACGGTCCGTACCATTGATATTAACTCCCCCGATATAATTACTGGTTATGTTAAAGGAAAATTCAAGGTGGGGGAAATCGGGAAGCTCGTACAAAATTCTATAGGCAGTATTTACACAAATTACAAGCCTTTTGAGATTTCCAAGGGGCAGCAATTGAATTTCAATTTTAAGATTTACCGCAAAATTGTTGACGTCTTCTTTCCCGAAGTGGTTTTTGGTCCAAATACCTTTATACGCGGGAACATAATGGCGGATGAAAGTGATTTCAAGTTGACCTTTAAATCCCCAAACATTGAGGCCTACGGCAATACTTTTGATAATTTGGAGCTTAAGATAGATAATAAGAACCCCTTGTTCAACACCTTCATATCGGTTGAAGATATGGCGACGATATACTATGACGTCAAAGATTTCAATCTTATCAATACCACACTAAAAGATACGCTGTTTTTTAGGACCGAATTTAAAGGAGGTCTGGGTTTTGATGATAGCTATGATCTCAACTTTTATCATACGTTCAACAAAGCGAATAAATCGGTCATCGGTTTAAAGAAGTCTGAAATAAACTTCAAGGAAAATACCTGGGTATTGAACAAAGAGGGCAATAGTAAAAACAAGGTCATTTTAAATCGGACCCTGGACAGCATCTGGATTGAGGATTTGGTTATGGACAACAATAACGAAGAACAGATTCGCTTACGGGGCGAATTGGCCGATTCCACATATAAAGACCTGGACCTTCAGTTCAAAATTGTCTCCCTGGATAAGATAACCCCTTCGATTGACAGCTTAAAATTGGATGGTGTTGTCAACGGTTTTCTAAACATCTTGCAAAAGGAGGGAAAGTATCTGCCCACTTCCAGTCTCAATATCAATGATTTTAGTGTAAATGGCGCAAGACTGGGGGATTTGGAAGTCGGTATTTTTGGAAACAACGACCTTACCCAATTTGGTATCAGCACTTGGTTGGATGACAATGGCAAGGAAAAGATGGCGATCAACGGAAAGCTGACCAATCGGAATAGAAATACGAAGTTGGACTTAACTGCTAATTTTAAGGATTTTGACCTAGAACCTTTCAGCCCCCTGGGAGAGGATGTGATTTCCAACATCCGGGGCAAGCTCAGTGGAACGGTAAAGGTCCTGGGTAAGGCAGAGAATCCTTCCATAAATGGTGTTGTGACCCTAAATGAGGCAGGAATAGGGATACCTTACTTAAATGTGGACTACAACTTTGCCCCATTTTCTAGGGTTCGCCTTTTTGATCAAACTTTCTATTTTGAGAATATTGACCTTTCTGATGTTGCGGAAGGTACGACGGCAACCTTGGATGGGACCATAAATCATACCGCTTTTGGCGATTGGTCCCTCGATTTGGATGTGGACACCAACAACAATCGCTTCATGATTTTGAATACCGATTTTAACGAAGACGCCCTTTATTACGGTAAAGGTTTTATAAACGGAACAGGAAGCATTTACGGAGCAACAGATGCCTTGACCATTGCTGTGGACGCAACAACGGGTCCAGGAACTTCGTTAAAAATACCCTTGAGTGATGTAACTTCGGTCGGAGACTATTCATTTATCAACTTTATAGAGAAAAAAGGAACGGAAACCTTTAAAGAAGAGCGGGTGCTGCAAGATTATGAAGGTTTGGAGATGGCCTTTGATTTGGCAGTGACCCCAGATGCCGAGGTAGAAATAGTGGTTGACCAAAATACCGGGAGTTCCCTAAAAGGAACCGGGGAAGGAATTCTATTGATCGAAATCAATACGAACGGAAAGTTCAACATGTATGGGGAGTTTGTGGCAGTAACTGGAGAATATAACTTTAGATACGGCGGTGTAATCGATAAGAAATTTCAAGTACGTCCCGGAGGAACGATTTTATGGGAGCGAGACCCGTTGGCCGCACAATTGAACCTCGAAGCAGTATACGCCCTGAACGCCAATCCAGCACCACTCTTGGACAATGGGGCCTTCCGGGGCCGAATCCCTACCGAGGTGGTCGTTCGATTGGATGGCGAGTTGGAAAATCCAAACATCAGCTTCGACATTGACTTTCCGGGAACCAATTCTGTTGTACAGTCTGAGATAGAGTACCGACTGCAGGACCCCACGGTAAAAGAACGTAATGCATTTTTCCTTATGGCACAGGGAACTTTTGTTGGTGATGATTCTGGCGTGAACCAACAACTGGTCACTGGAAACCTGATACAAACAGCTTCAGGTCTTTTGAACCAAATTTTGGCCGGTGACAATGATAAACTCAATTTTGGGGTTTCTTATGAACAAGGATTACTGAATCCCAATGCGGACATCCAAACTGAAAACCGAATCGGTGTCACCGTCTCTACCAAAATTTCAGATAGGGTTTTGGTCAACGGAAGAGTTGGGGTGCCGGTGGGGGGCGTATCAGAAACGGTGGTGGCGGGAGATGTTGAGGTACAGGTGTTACTGAACGATGAAGGGACGCTAAGTGCCAAGATTTTCAATAGGGAAAACCAAATCCAACAGTTTTTGGCGGAAAGGCAAGGGTATACCCAAGGTCTGGGTCTTTCCTATCAAGTGGATTTCAACAGCTTTAAAGATTTGATGCGCAAGATTTTTCAAAAGAAGGAAACTGAAGAAAAAAAAGAGGCACCAATACAAGCGACAGAGGTCATGGGACAGGACAGTCTGATTCGATTTAAGGCGAAGAACAGCACCGTAAAAAGACTTACAAACTGATGTGATTTTTTACAATATTTTATAGAGAACCATACGAAAACGTTTGCGAAAATCCCAGGTAATAAATTCGGTATTATCTCATTCTTTAATTAAATAAAGTTTCCTAGTTTTGGCAACTTAAAGGGTTCAATGGCCAAAGAGATTAAAAAGATAGGTGTGTTCACTTCGGGTGGGGATTCTCCTGGTATGAATGCCGCCATCCGATCGGTCGTCCGAACGTGTGCTTACCTAAATTTGGATTGTGTTGGTATTTACAGGGGATATCAGGGAATGATTGAAGGGGATTTTAAGCGCATGGATGCGCGTAGCGTGAACAATATCATCAATAAAGGAGGTACCATTTTAAAATCAGCTCGTTGTGATGAGTTCAGAACTCCCGAAGGTCGTAAAAAGGCCCACGACCAACTGGTTTCAGAAGGTATACATGCGCTTGTGGTCATAGGTGGCAACGGCAGTTTTGCGGGCGCTTTACTGTTCAATGAAGAATTTGATTTTCCCGTAATGGGTATTCCAGGTACCATAGATAACGACATTCTTGGGTCGAGTTTTACCATTGGTTTTGATACCGCCATTAATACTGTTGTGGGTGCCATAGATAAAATTCGGGATACCGCCAGTTCGCATAACCGGCTTTTTTTTATCGAGGTAATGGGAAGGGATGTGGGACACATCGCTTTAAATGCAGGAGTAGGGGCCGGAGCTGAGGAAATATTGATTCCAGAACAAAATCTAGGACTGGAACGCTTGTTGGACTCTTTGAAGCGAAGCAAAAAATCCGGAAAATCTTCAAGTATTGTTATTGTTGCGGAAGGAGACCGGACGGGAAAAAATGTATTTGAACTTAAGGAATACGTTGAGGAACATCTTCCAATTTACGACGTTCGCGTATCTGTATTAGGACACATGCAACGTGGAGGCAACCCCACCTGTTTTGATAGGGTGTTGGCCAGTAGAATGGGGGTAAAAGCCGTAGAAAGTCTCTTAGAGGGTAAATCCAATTACATGGTGGGCATACGGGACACACAGCTTATCCTGACCCCGATAAGTGAGGCCATCAAGGCCCACACAGAAATAGATGAAGAACTCATTCGAGTTTCAGATATTATGACAACATAAATAAAAACTAAACAAAAAGAAATGGCAGATTTAAAAATAGGAATCAACGGATTTGGTCGAATCGGCCGATTGGTATTTAGGGCTACGGTCAAAAGAGACAATGTGGATGTTGTTGCGATCAACGATTTATTGGACGTTGAACATCTGGCGTATTTATTGAAATACGACTCGGTACATGGTCGGTTCGATGGTACGGTAGAAGTGGAAGGCGGGCACCTGGTGGTAAACGGAAAAACGGTTCGTGTAACTGCAGAAAGAGATCCTAAAAATCTAAAATGGGATGAAGTAGGTGCAGATATTGTAGCTGAGTGTACGGGAATTTTTACCACGCTGGAAACGGCACAGTACCATATTGACGGCGGTGCAAAAAAAGTAGTAATCTCCGCTCCTTCCAAAGATGCGCCCATGTTCGTGATGGGGGTCAATCATCATGAGGTGAAGGCATCGGATACCATCGTTTCTAATGCTTCTTGTACAACGAATTGTTTGGCACCCTTGGCCAAGGTTTTGAACGACACTTTTGGTATTGAAGAAGGTTTAATGACCACGGTGCATGCGACAACAGCTACCCAAATGACAGTGGATGGTCCTTCCAAAAAAGATTTCCGTGGTGGACGAGGTGCTCTTTTGAATATTATTCCTGCTTCCACAGGTGCGGCTAAAGCGGTGACAAAAGTAATCCCGGAATTGCAGGGTAAACTGACAGGTATGGCGTTCAGAGTACCAACCTCCGATGTTTCCGTAGTGGATTTAACGGTACGGTTGGAAAAGGAAACCTCTTACGACGAAATAAAAAGTGTATTCAAAAAGGCTGCTGAAGGTGAACTTTCCGGTATTTTAGGATATACGGAGGAAGCAGTGGTTTCACAAGACTTTGTTGGTGACGCGAGGACCAGTATTTTTGATGCAGGAGCTGGCATAGAGCTTAATCCAAAGTTTTTTAAGGTAATTTCTTGGTATGACAATGAAGCGGGATATTCCCATAAATTGGTCGATTTGGCCGAGCATGTAGCGCAGCTTTAATTTAGTATCTTACATGAAATTACTTAGCAGATTTGTACCTGCTAAGGCTTCCTAAATATCGACCTATGATTCTTATTGTTGATAGCGGAGCTACCAAGTCCGATTGGATTTCCCTTGACAATACTGGAAAACAACTGTTTCTGACCCAGACTTTAGGGCTGAGTCCCGAGGTACTTTCCAGAGAAGTAATAGAGGACCGCTTGGCGAATAACTTCGATTTATCACAAAACCGTAATGAAGTTGACCAACTTTATTTTTATGGGGCGGGATGTGGTACGGATAGAATGAAAAAATTCTTAAAGGAGATTTTTAAAGACTTCTTTCCCCATGCAAAAACCGAGGTAAGGGAAGATACCTATGCAGCGATATACTCAACCACAACAATAGGACACCAGGGAATTGTCTGCATTTTAGGCACAGGTTCCAATTGCAGTTATTATGATGGCCATCAGCTCTTTCAAAAAGTAACTTCGCTCGGTTACATCCTGATGGATGACGGGAGTGGTAATTTTTTTGGCCGAAAACTACTAAGGGATTATTACTTTCATAAAATGCCGCAAGATTTGGGCATTCGTTTTGCCAAAGAATATGACTTGGATGCCGACGTCATTAAAGAGCACCTGTACAAACAGCCAAATCCAAATACCTATTTGGCCACATTTGCCCGGTTCATCATAGAAAATAAAGACCATCCATATTGTCGAGGTGTAATCGATAAAGGGCTACAGCAATTTGTCAACAACTACATTATGCAATTTGAACTGGCGACCAAAGTGCCTATTCACTTTGTAGGTAGCATTGCGCATTTTTTACAAGAAGAGCTTATTACCGTTCTAGAACGCAATGATTTGATTCCAGGCGTAATTCGCCAAAGGCCCATTGACGGCTTAGTTGAGTTTCACAAAAAAACTATTTGACCGCGATCATTGAGATTTCCACATTCACAAAGGCGGGAAGGTTTGCAACTTCAACGGTTTCCCTTGCTGGAGCCGTATTCGCATCGAAATAGGAACCATAGACTTCATTTATCTCTGCAAATAGGTGCATGTCTTTGATAAAAATCGAAGTTTTTACCACTTGCTCAAAGGTCATACCGGCTTCTTCCAAAATGACCTTGAGGTTTTCCATGGACTGTCGCGTTTCCGCTTTGATGTCATCCTTGACTAAATCCCCAGTTTCGGGAATGATGGGAATCTGCCCGGAAATGTACAGCGTATCTTTGATAAGAACCGCCTGGTTGTAAGGCCCAATGGGCGCAGGTGCTTTTGAAGTTTTGATAATGGTTTTCATGCCGTTCTGTTGTAAAATTAGATATGTCTATAAAATAATTCTAGCGATTAAAAGGTTGGCTCCTATTTTCCCATTTAAGGTCGCTGAGAATGGAACTCTTTATTCCAATAAAAAAGTACCATCGCTCAAATCTACCAAAAGGTGTCCAATCAAAACTAATCCGAAAGCTGTCCAGGTCCCGGTTAAAATTAAATCGCGTATCGGTAAAGCCTTTGTTTCTGATGTCATACCCGGAATTAAAGCCCACTTCCCATTTAGGAGTGAGTTTAATATTACCTGAAAACATGAGGGAGTGGTTGGTGATTTCACGTTGTCGATTGGAATTGTTGTAGGTGGCAACGTACGTAAACCGCACATCCCAGGGCAAGGAGTTGGAATATGGAGTACTATCCACATCTTCTTCTTCACCTTCTCCAGGGCCAAAGGAGTTACGACCGGGTTGTGTCCCGCCTAGGTCAAAAGGGTTGCTGCCATAATTGGGGTCCGGTTGCTCTTCAGATTCTTCCTCTTTTTGTCCTCCTTTTTTGAACATATCACTGTTCAGCGTAAAACCGGTATTTATCCTTGCGGAGGTAAGCCGTACCAGTCCGCCCCCATTGTTTACATTGAGTGTATTTATCCTTCTCCCATTATTATCGATGGCAAACGGGTCTAAGGTAGCCGCAAAATTTATGGGAACCTTGGGAATAATCTCTGTGGCCCCTGTGAGATTTATAGGGCTGAGCTTTAAGGAATCCGCCTCAAAATTATAACTTGTAGAAAGATTCAAGTTACTGAGGATACTCACTTTTTTGGGTTCGGTTGCTGTAGAATCTTTATCCCGGACCTTCGCTTCCAGCGTGTTCTGGAGGGAAAAAGTCAACGCGCTCGTCCTATTCAAAGAGGGTCTACCGTAAAGACTTGTTTCAAACGGTGTGAACTGCACCTCATTCCCATCGCCATCTGTAAAAGTTTCATAGAACTGTTCAAATGAAGGAGCATAACCATAGGATAAAGATGGGCGTACAACATGGCGTATGGCCTGTATCTTTTTATCTTCCCCACGGTTAAAGGTTCCGTAAATGGTGGTACCGATAGTGGCTCCAACGTTATACCGATTAAAACGGTCGAACCCGGATATAGTATCCGTAACGGTTTCCTGCAAGTCGTCATCAAACCTCCGGTTTATCGTTTCAAAGGCCCAGACATCCTCATAACTACCGTTTAAAGTGACACTCAGGTATTTGGCCACTTTGAAATTAGTGGCTAGAGGAATCCTGTGCCGCGCCCCAATTCTAGCATCGTCGAAAGAAAAATTGGTCTCATCCGTAGTGATGGTGTTTTGCGCATTTACATCATATTGGAAATTAACGTTTTGAATCAGCCCCTTTTTGATACCGTCGCGCTTAGCAAACGGAAAAATACGCTCCATACTAGCTTGGAATGTGGGCAATGACATGGTAATCTGTTCCGTTCGTGAGTTTTGGGTATGGCTCAACGTCATGCTGGTATTGACGGAAGGATACGCAGGGAAGGTTTTGGAATAACTTATGGAGGACGCAAACGTATTGGTCTGAACCTGCGAACGGTTGTCTTGGTTCAGTGAGTTGGAAAAGAACTGGCTGCTTCCCAAATTCACCGAAGCTGAAAACCGGGAATTAGGACTTGCTTTGGCATCCTGGGTATGCTGAATACGGATGTTGTAATTACTTTGTCTACTGAAATCACTGAAACCTCTTTGGCTCTGTATCAAGTTTTCAAAACTGAAATTGATGTTTCCCCGGAATTTATAACGCTTTGTGTAGATGGATTGTCCTCTAAAACCAAAACTACCATTGGTATAGTAATCTCCGGTCACACTCAAATCGACATAATCGCTAAAAGGAAAATAATACCCACCATTTTGTATGAAATATCCCCGTTGTGGATCGTTTCCGAAGGTAGGGAAAATAAGACCGGCCGTCCGTCCCGTTGTCAACGGAAAATAAGCAAAAGGCAACGCAATAGGGGTAGGTACATCGGCAATGTACATATTACTAAAACCCGCAATAATCTTCTTCTTTGGGACAAATTTGGCCTTTCGTATCCGTATGTAGTAGTCCGGATTGACCGTATCTTTGGAGGTGGTCAATTTACCTTCACTCAAAAAATAGACTGAGTCGTTTTCCTTTTTAGTTATTTCAGCATATACCTTCATGGCGTCACTTCCCAACTGACCTAAACCTGCCTGCTGTTCCGTCCTGGAATTCCAGATAAGTGCTTTTTGCGTATCAAAGTTGAATCGTATGGAATCGGGTCTCACCTCGTTGGTGCCTTGTTTAAAATAGGGAAGCTGACTGTAGGTTCCGGTTGAATCTTTGATGCGGCCGGCATACACTTCGTTTTTAATATAATCCAATACGATTATCCCTGCTTTCAGTTCAGTATCTTGATAATAGATTTCCGCTTCATCGTAGAGATAGATTTTGTTCTCAGATTGACTTAATCGCACATAATCCTTGGCCTTGTACTTAATAATATCTAAGATCGCCGATTGTTTTTTGGGTACGGAATCTGTTTCGGTGGAATCCAAGGGAATGGAATCGTTTAGGATATTTGCGGGCATCAAAGGTGCGGTTATACTGTCTTGCAAGGCTTTGATGGGCAGTGGTACAATAGGGTCCTCTTGGGCGAAAACTTGTATCGAAAAGCCTACAAGAACAAATAGGAATATTAAAAGATGTTTGTTTGATTGCAACGTGATAAATCCTATTTTTGTGCTAGTTTGGCCTAGTTTTTGGGCCCAAACTTACATATATTTTTTCTTCCGTTACTTGGGGATTACAATATTTTTAACCTTAACGGAAAGCTAAAATTCAAGGGTTCTTATGGTCATATACCGGTTATTTTTTCCAGTTGTACTACTTTTTTTAACTCCCGTTAACTCATTCTCCAAAAATAATACCGAATTCCCTCCCAGCGATAAATTTATCGTTGTTCTGGATGCCGGCCATGGAGGACATGACCCCGGTAATCTGGGAAATGGGTATTTGGAGAAAAACATCGCGTTGCGCATTGTTTTGGAAGCGGGCAAGGAACTTGAAAAGAATCCGGATATTCAGGTCATATACACCCGTAAGGACGATACTTTTGTGGATTTATACGTTAGGGGCAAAATTGCGAACGAGGCCAATGCAGATTTGTTCGTCTCCGTTCATTGTGATTCGCATACTTCCGACGCCTACGGAGCCGGTACATTTGTTTTGGGTTTGCACGCCAATCGGCAAAATTTTGAGGTGGCCAAAAAGGAAAACTCGGTGATTTATTTAGAGGATGATTACGAACAACGATATGCCCAATATGACATTAACTCGCCAGAATCTGTTATCGGTCTGACTATAATGCAAGAAGAATTTCTCCAGCAGAGCATACTTTTGGGTACAAAACTGCAGGATAATTTTACAAAAAAACTCAATCGAAAAGATAGAAAGGTAAAACAGGCTGGCTTTATTGTTTTGCATCAGACCTTTATGCCGAGCGTTTTGATTGAAACAGGATTTTTGACCAATAAAAAAGAAGGGAGCTATCTGAATTCTTCCAAAGGCCAAACGGAGATGGGTAGGGCCATTGCGAAATCCATTATTGCTTATAAAGAGCACCTAAACAAGGGGGTTGCCCTTGATGAGGTTCCGACCGATATCTCGGAAAATGAAAAGGAAATAGTGGAAGAAGCACCCATAGAAAAGGAGTCCCAAAAGGAAATTGTTGAAGTTGTCCCTGAACAGAAAGATGATAAAGCAGCTCCTCAAGAAAAGGAGACTTCTGCACCTTCCCGATCAGAAGATTTAGTTTTTAAGGTCCAATTGTTGGCAAGTTCAAAAAGCATTCCTTTGACCAACGAAAGTTTCAATGGTTTGGGAAACCTGTCCAAAGAACCTTTTAAAAACTTATACCGTTATATGTACGGGAATGCCAAATCCTATGAGGAAGCAAAGGTTCTAAAAGCTGAGGCTGACGCCAAAGGGTACACAACCTCGTATATCGTAGCCTATAAAAATGGGAACCGCGTTCCACTTAAAGATGCGATAAAGTAGGTCATCGGAAAGGCATTCGACCTTCCTAAAATTATTCCTAATTTTGTTTCAAACGGAAAACTTATTTTTTTGAAACTATCCAGAGAGATTAAAACTGGGATTATTGTACTAATGGGCATTGTTGCTTTCATTTTTGGATTAAGTTATTTGAAGTCCGCTTCTCTTTTTGAAAATACACGTACGCTTTATGCCATTTATGGACATGTTGGGGGCCTTCAGCCTGGTACTCAGGTCACCATAAACGGTCTGGACGTCGGAAATGTGAGCAGTATTCGTTTTAAGGACAATTCGGGTAAACTATTGGTGACACTTTCAATAAACAGCGACTTTGAATTTTCAAAGAATAGCGAAGCTGAACTGTATGATACAGGCATCATAGGAGGGAAAGGCATCCAGATAAATCCTGTTTTTGACGGATCGCGAAATGCACGATCAGGGGATACTTTGATTACAGCGACTCGGCCTGGAATCACGGAATTGGTTCAGCAAAAGCTCACTCCCCTACAGCTCAAGGTGGAGAGCGCAGTATCCCATGCGGACTCATTGTTGATGGACGTCAACGCAATTTTGGACGAACCCACCAAAATGGAACTTAAAAAAGGTATTGCTGGTTTGAGTGAATTGATAATGTCTTTCAAAGGGAGCGCCGATAAGTTGAACGGGCTTTTGGAAAAAAACCAGGACCAGTTGGATAACTCCTTAAAAAATGTAGATAATATTACCAATAATTTCTCAAAACTTTCTGATTCTTTGGCGAACGCGGGCCTCGCCGAAACCGTTACTGATTTCCAAACCACGGTCACCCGGTTGAACGGACTCTTGGGTAAGATAGAAAAAGGAGAAGGTTCTCTCGGGAAATTGGCCAATGACGAAAAACTCTACAATAATTTGGCCGATGCTTCGCGTGAATTGGATTTACTGTTGCAGGATTTTAGATTGAATCCCAAACGCTATGTCAATGTATCCGTCTTTGGAAAAAAACAGAAAGACTACGAACTACCAGAAGACGACCCTGCCAATAAACAATAGCAAAATAAATACTTGAAAAATTTATTATGCATGCATAATAAATTTTGTAATTTTGAAGTTAGCTATGTCAATGACCTCATATATACCAAATATCGTGTTCGCAATTCTCCTTTCACTAGGTATTGGTTATTTTGTTAAAAATGTAAAAAAACTCACTAGAAACATCAAATTGGGTAGGGACGTAGATGTTAGTGATAACAAACCACAGCGCTGGAAAAATATGGCCCGGATTGCACTGGGCCAGACCAAAATGGTGGTACGTCCAATTGCTGGTATCATGCACATAATTGTGTATGTTGGTTTTGTTATCATCAATATCGAGGTATTGGAAATCATTATTGATGGCATTTTGGGGACACATCGGGTTTTTGCCCCATTAGGTAGTATTTACGACTTTTTAATTGGTTCTTTTGAAATTCTTGCTTTCTTGGTGGTAGTTGCGGTGGTGGTTTTTTGGGTACGCAGAAATACCATCCGACTAAAACGTTTCTTTAAACCTGAAATGGAGGGTTGGCCCAAAAAAGACGGTAATCTTATCCTCTACATCGAGCTAGTGCTTATGGGTCTGTTCCTCACGATGAATGCCGCTGATTTTCAACTGCAGCAATTGGATGCCCCCCACTATGTAAAAGCAGGGGCTTTTCCAGTAAGTCAGTACATCGCCTTGCTTTTTCAAGGGTTGTCCATACCTACTTTGATACTTGTGGAAAGAGTTGCCTGGTGGCTGCACATAGTAGGTATTTTAGCATTTTTGAATTACCTCTACTATTCCAAGCACCTTCATATTTTGTTGGCCTTTCCAAACACCTATTATGGCAAACTGAAACCTCAAGGGGCATTCAGTAATGTGCAATCGGTAACCAATGAAGTGAAGCTGATGATGGACCCTTCCGCAGATCCGTTCGCAGCTCCTGCCGAAGATGATTCGGCTGAACCCGAAAAATTTGGAGCCTCTGACGTAATGGATTTGAATTGGGTGCAACTTTTGAACGCATATACCTGTACTGAATGTGGAAGATGTACTTCCGAATGTCCGGCGAATCAGACCGGTAAAAAATTATCGCCACGAAAAATAATGATGGATACCCGGGACAGATTGGAAGAAGTGGGAAAAAACATTGATGCCAATAAGGGCAAATTTGTGCCGGATGGAAAACAGTTGTTGGATAATTACATCACAAAAGAAGAACTCTGGGCCTGTACTACTTGCAATGCATGTGTGCAAGCTTGCCCAATAAGCATAGACCCGCTTTCCATTATTGTGGAAATGCGGCGTTTTTTGGTAATGGAGCAGTCCGCGGCACCCATGGAACTGAACAATATGATGTCCAATATTGAAAATAACGGTGCTCCTTGGCCTTATAACCAGATGGACCGGTTAAACTGGGTAAATGAATAATATGGAGATTATGGCTGAAGTACTTGAAGTAAGAACAATGGAGGAATTTATGGCTCAAGGAATTCAACCCGAAATTTTGTTTTGGGTAGGTTCTGCGGGCAGTTATGATGATCGTGCCAAAAAGATTTCCCGTGCCTTCGTAAAGATACTGAACCGGGCCAAGGTAGATTTTGCGGTCCTAGGGCCTGAGGAAAGCTGTACTGGAGACGTGGCCAAACGTGCAGGCAATGAATTCCTGTTTCAAATGCAGGCCATGATGAACATTGAAGTTTTGAACGGTTACGAAATAAAACGGATTGTAACCTGTGACCCGCATTCATTCAATACGTTGAAAAACGAATATCCCAGTTTGGGAGGCTCCTATGATGTGGTGCATCATACGCAATATATCAAAGAATTGATTGATGCTAAGCGACTTACTTTGGAAGGCCAGGTCTACAAGGAAAAAAGGATCACGTTTCACGACCCTTGTTATTTAGGGAGGGCCAACTCAGTCTATGACGCTCCAAGGGATATTCTCAAGAAAACCAACGCCAACATAGTGGAAATGAAGCGACACAAAAAAACAGCGCTTTGCTGTGGCGCCGGTGGGGCGCAAATGTTCAAGGAACCTGAAAAAGGAGATATGGACATCAATATCCTGCGAACCAAGGATGCCTTGGAAACCAATCCGAATATTATTGCAACGGGTTGTCCTTACTGCAATACAATGATGACCGATGGTATCAAGGCCCATGAAAAAGAGGATACCATCCAGGTTTTGGATGTTGCCGAATTAATCGCAAACTCTTTATAAAATGCTGGTCGCCTTTGAGAGCTTACCGGATACAGCAAGAATTTGGATATACCAATGCAACCGTACTTTTTCCGCGGAGGAATTGGAAGAAGTAACTACAATGACACAAGCTTTCCTTACCCAATGGACCGCTCATGGCGCAAACCTAAAAGCAGGTTTCCAAATTCCATACAATCGTTTTTTGGTCATTGGTTTGGATCAGTCCGTTAACAGTGCTTCGGGTTGTTCTATTGATGCTTCTGTCCATTTTATACAGCTTTTGGAACAAAAATTTAAGGTAGATTTACTGGACAAAATGAATGTCTCCTACAAACAGGGTGATTTTGTGGCATATAAACCTTTAAAGGACTTTAAGAAAATGGCCAAAGAGCGGGCGGTATCAAAAAACACAATAGTTTTTAATAATTTGGTCACCACAAAACAAGAATATTTGGACCACTGGGAAGTCCCTGCCTCAGAGAGTTGGCATTCTCGTTTTGTCCATTAGACTTTTGGAACCAAGAAACAGTTTAAAACACACCGGGATGCTACGTAAAGTTTTGTTATCGTTAATTTTATCTGGTATGTCCCTTGGGGGATATGCCCAGTACGAAGTTTTGTCCAATACCCTAATTTTTTACGCTCCTTTTGACGGAGATACCCAAGCACAATTTGCTGTCGGTGATACCGACATTTATACGGCTTTAGATAGAAAAGCGCTTCAAGCTGTAAAGAAGGGTTTGGAAGGCTCTAATACTGTTTTGGCGAAGGATGTGGGATTACATGGGGATGCTCTGGAATTCAAAAAGAAAGGGAAACCGGTAGTATTTTATGATGCGTTCAAAAATATGGGCTATTCCAAAGAATCCTGGAGTGGTGCCATTTCCTTTTGGTTGCGACTGGATCCTGCCCAAGATTTGGAACCTGGGTTTTGCGACCCCATCCAGATCACGGACGTCAATTACAATGATGCGTCAATATGGGTTGATTTTACTAAAGCAAATCCCAGGGATTTTAGATTGGGGGTACTTGGCGATCTATCAGCATGGAATCCTCAAAAATTGGGACCTGACAACAACCCGGAATTTGAAAAAAGACTCGTCCGTGTCAAAACACCTCCTTTTTCAAGAGCGAGTTGGACCCATATCGTAATCAACTTTTCCAAACTGGGGACTTCATCCGCCACATCCCATCTCTTTATCAATGGCGCTTTACAAGGAAGTGTACAGAAAATAGCGGACCCCTTTACCTGGGAAGAAGAAAAAGCCAAGATTTTTCTTGGACTGAACTATATCGGACTGATGGATGAACTTTCCGTTTTTGAACGACCTCTTTCCACAGAAGCCATCGATAAATTGTTTCGTGTGAAATCCTTAAAAACTCTGATTTCAGGGAAACACCAAGAATAGGAGAACGCAATATTTTAAACCTTGTTTGTTTGTTTATCCTTTCCAAGAAGCACTGGAAAAGAGGTTTTTCATGGGCAAAGGGTATTAAATTATCCCAAATACGTTTTGTTCTTTAACGAAATACAATAATTTTATACGGATAAAGTTCAGGTTCTAGAAGAAGCTTTATGCAATTAAACTATTACTTTCCTCTCTTTTTATTGTTTTTTTTAGGAGTCAAAGGGCAGCATCCGTTGATTGACACCGACACTTTGGGTCAAATGCAGTGGGTGGAAGAGACCTATCAAAATATGTCACCCGAAGAACGTGTGGCCCAACTTTTTATGGTCAGCGTAAGTTCCAATGCAAGTAAGACCACAACCGATAAATTGGCCAGGCTCATTGAGGAACAGAAAATAGGGGGTGTTATTTTTCTCAAAGGAGGGCCCGTGCAACAAGCAAAGCTTACGAATGCTTTTCAAGCTAGGTCCAAGATACCGCTGCTGATTGGTACGGATGCCGAATGGGGTCTCGCCATGCGACTTGACTCGACCTATGCATTTCCTTGGAACATGACCCTGGGCGCCATCCAAGATGACAGTATTATTGAAAAAGTGGGATTCCAAATCGGCAAACATGCCAAACGCATGGGAGTTCATATAAACTTTGCCCCGGATATTGATGTAAACAACAACACAAGGAATCCCATTATAGGAAACCGTTCTTTCGGCGAGTCCCCTCGGAATGTTGCCCAAAAAGGATATGCTTTTATGAAGGGTATGGAAATGGCCGGCATTTTATCCTGTGGAAAGCATTTTCCGGGACATGGAGATACCGATGTGGATTCGCACAAAGCATTACCGCTAATTGAAGCGGATAGGCAAAGACTGGATTCCATTGAGTTATATCCCTTTAAACAACTCATCAAAAAAGGATTGAGTGCCGTAATGGTAGCGCATTTGGATGTTCCTTGTCTCGAAAGTAGGGATGGGCACCCTTCCTCACTTTCAAAAAGTATCATCTCCGATCTCTTGATAAAAGAGCTCAATTTTAAAGGTCTGGTCTTTACAGATGCGTTAAACATGAAAGCCGTTTCCCAGTTTGCGGAAGAAGGTGAGGTGGAGTTGGAAGCTTTTTTGGCGGGTAGCGATGTGTTGTTGATGCCCCAAAATCCAATCGCATCAAAAGAGCGCCTTCTAAAGGCATTGGAAGCGGGAACTATTTCAATGAAAAGACTTGAGTTGTCCGTTAAAAAAATCTTGATGGCCAAATACAAGGTAGGGCTTCACCAATATGTTCCCGTGGAAGAAGAACAAATGATCGCAGACCTGAACGGATTAGATAACGATATCCTCTATGAAACTTGCATGGAGGAGGCCCTTACCGTAGCTAAGAACAATTTTGGGCTATTGCCGATAAAAAAGCTTGAAAACAAGCGTATTGCTTATGTGGAATTTGGAGATTCAAGTGGAGAAGCGTTTTATAAAATGCTCTCTAACTACGCAAAGGTCACCTGGGTCAAAGAAAAGGATATCGCGGCATATCGCAAGAAGTTGGCTGAGTTTAATTTGGTAATTATAGGTTTTCACAAAAGTAACGCATCGCCTTGGAAGCCCTATAAAATGAACGATAGGGAACTTTTTTGGTTACAGGAAATCGCAAAGTTGAGGACAAGCAATACGATTTTAACTGTTTTTTCAAAACCCTACGCCCTTCTTGATATCGTTAACTTTAATACCATTGATGCCATGGTGTTGGGATATCAAAATAGTGGGATAGCGCAGGAGAAAGCGGCCCAAGCTATTTTTGGGGCGTTTGGAGCAAAGGGTAGGTTGCCGGTTTCCGCGGGGTCCCCATTTCCAGTGGGTTCTGGAGTTGATACGAAGCCGTTGCAACGTTTGGGATATTCAATTCCGGAGCGGGTAGGCATGAGTTCCAAGAGACTGGTTCAGGTGGATAGTTTGGTTCAGATAGGTCTCGATTCGCTGATGTTTCCCGGGGCGCAGGTGCTTATCGCCAAAAAAGGAAGGATTATTTACAACCGGGCCTTTGGAAAGACCACGTATTCCTCGAGTACTACCGTAGACCGAGAGCACATCTACGATTTGGCCTCTTTGACCAAAATTTTGTCCACATTGCCCATGCTCATGAAAATGGAAGAAGAAGGTCATATTGCGCTCAATGATACTTTTAAAGACCTGATTCCCGAGTATATGGACTCTGAGTTAAAGGATGTGACAGTACTCAAAGCGCTTTCCCATTACGGACGTCTGCCAGCTTGGATCGCATTTTATGTCGATACCTTATCCGAGGAAGGGAAACCCTCAGCAGATTTTTACCGGAATCATCCCGCAGATGGTTTTCCGTATCAGGTTGCGGATAATTTGTATTTGACCGATGCGTACCAAGATTCCATTTATAATCGAATTGGTAGACAAGAATTGAAATCCAACAGGTATCGCTATAGTGATGTTGGGTATTACGTGTTCAAAAAATACATTGAGGATTTTTACAAAAAACCACTGGATGAGCTGGTATATTCCAATTTCTATCGACCTATGGGCCTTCAATACACCACGTTTAACCCCTTGAAGAAATTCCCAAAAGACCAATTGATTCCCACGGAGGAGGATGGTTATTTTCGATATCAGACCGTCCAAGGTTATGTCCATGATATGGGTGCTGCCATGCAGGGTGGTGTGGGGGGGCATGCCGGTCTTTTCAGCAATGCCAACGAGGTCGCCAAAATTATGCAAATGTATCTTCAGGGAGGAGTGTACGGGGGAAAACGCTTTATAAGCGATAGGACCATCCAGAAATTCAACACCTGCTATTTTTGTCACAAACAGGTACGCCGGGGGGTAGGTTTTGATAAACCGCAACTCAAGGAAAAGGGTCCTACTTGTGGTTGCGTATCCCGAAAAAGTTTCGGGCATAGTGGGTTTACGGGGACCTATACCTGGGCAGACCCAGAGGAAGAACTTGTTTATGTTTTTCTATCCAATCGTACATATCCCACCGCCAGCAATACACTTTTGGTCAAATCAGGTTTGCGGACAAGAATACAACAAGCAATTTATGATGCCATTATTGATTAAAGGCGCAAAATTGCTTTAGATTTGTTATTATGAAGATTGCTATAGTTTGTTATCCCACTTTTGGTGGGAGCGGCGTTGTGGCCACAGAATTAGGAATAGCACTTGCTGAAAGGGGGCATGAAATACATTTCGTAACATACAAACAGCCAGTGAGACTGGGATTATTGGGGAACAACGTACACTTTCATGAAGTCCACGTTCCCGAGTATCCTCTTTTTCATTATCAACCCTATGAACTGGCTTTGTCCAGCAAGTTGGTGGATACTGTGAAACTCTACGGTATTGAGCTGTTACATGTCCACTACGCCATTCCGCATGCTTATGCAGGTTACATGGCAAAAAAAATGCTTCTGGAGGAAGGAATCTACATTCCGATGATAACCACCCTGCACGGGACGGATATAACCCTAGTGGGCAAGCATCCGTATTATAAACCAGCGGTAACTTTTAGCATTAATAAATCTGATGTGGTCACTTCCGTTTCTGAGGATTTAAAACGAAGCACATTGGAGATTTTTCATATTCAAAAAGAAGTAGAGGTCATTCCGAATTTTATCGACTCTTCCAAGTACAGTCAGGATTATACCGACTGTCAACGTACGCTAATGGCGAATGAAGATGAGCGGATAGTTACCCATATCAGCAATTTTAGAAAAGTAAAACGTATTCCGGATGTCATCCAAGTGTTTCATCAGATCCAGAAGAAAATACCGGCAAAGCTCATTATGGTCGGGGAAGGTCCCGAGAAGGAGAGCGCAGAACGGCTATGCGACCAATTAGGTATCAGTGAAAAGGTGATATTCCTCGGAAATAGTAATGAAATTGACCGAATCTTGTGTTTTTCCGATCTGTTCTTACTTCCCTCAGAATCTGAAAGTTTTGGTTTGGCCGCACTTGAAGCAATGATAAATAGGGTAGCTATAATTTCTAGTAATACTGGTGGAATACCTGAGGTGAACAAACACGGGGTTTCCGGATTTTTAGCGGACGTGGGCGATATTGATGAAATGGCCGAAAAGGCCATATTGATTTTAAAAGAAGATGTGACCATGGAAAAGTTCAAAGAGAATGCTAGAAATGTCGCATCAAAATTTGATATTACCCATATTCTCCCGCTTTATGAAGAAGTCTATGAAAAGGCATACAATTCAAGATACAAGAACTCCTATTAGTATGAGGGTCTTTTGGGGTATTCTATGTGGTACGTTCTTTTTTTGTCAAATGTCTTGTAATTCCCAAAAACAGGTGGTTACTGCGCAAAACACAGATAATGACCCGAGGATCAAATTGATCGATGAAGATTTATATAGTGGTATTTATCAACTGGAGACCTCGGTGGTCAGGGACATGAAATCCCTAAAAAAGTTCTACGCACAAATCAATAAGACCCGTAAACCCGGATTGCCCGTACCCAGTGTTGACTTTTCACAGCATACCGCGTTGATTATTTGTGCTGGGGCACAGGAGGCAGATGAAAAGGTTGGGATTTCTTTCGGCGATGAAAATGATAAAGAATTGATAATCAACATAAAAAAACACTCTGTAGCAGAATCTACTGCGAATGGGACTTCGACTATCACCTATCCGTTTTACGTGTATACTATTCCTTCAACGATGAAATCGGTACATTTTGTCAAGCTAAAATAGGCGTGTTTTTGTAGATTTTTCCCACTTATCGATTATTAGTGTCCTTTGAGGTGTAAAAAATTCTTTTTCTGACGCTTCCACTAATTTTGTTCACATAATCTCAAATCTTTACCTAATGAAAGCGATTTCTTCAGCAGTAACCGTTTTTGCGCTTTTCTTCACAGCTGTTTTACTTGGACAGGATGTACAGCTCACTGAAAAGGACAGTATCGTAAAATCTTCTTGGATGGTTTCCCTTGGAATCAACATTGTGGATGATTCTGGTGATGAGTTCGGGAATTTACTTGATCTACGTGATGGCTGGAACACGGTTCCATTTCCTTCCAGAGTAAGTATTGGAAGGTATTTTGACAGCGGTATTGGGCTAGAGGCCATTGGTACCTATAATCGATATAATGAAGGAAAGATTGTGGATAATATGGTCATTCCAGAAGATATTGACTATTTCGGAATTGATTTTAGGATAAGTTACGACTTGAACCAAATTGTAGGGCAAACTGGTTTTTTTGATCCCTACGTAGGCATAGGTGCTGGGTACACAGATGCCAACAACCAAGGCAGGGGAACATATAATGCCGTGGTTGGATTTCGAACTTGGTTTTCCGATAGGGTGGGTCTCGATTTTAACTCTACGGGAAAATGGACCATGAACACCGAAAACTCAACAAACCATATCCAACATGCTGTTGGGGTAGTGTATCAATTTGATGTAAAGAAAGGTCTTTCCTTAAGGGGAGAAGAAAAATTGGAATTGTTCAAAGAGATGGAGGAAGAGCAAAAGCGGGTCCAAGACTCTATTGCTGCCAAAGAAAAGGCTGATGAAGAAGCGAGGTTATTGGCAGAACGATTAAAACGGGAACAAGAAGCTGCTAAATTGGCCGAAGCCGAAAAAGCAAGAAAAGAGGCGGAGGAACGAAGGCGCACTGCCATCGAAAACGAAATAGAATCTTTAGGAAATGTATACTTTGCCTTGAATTCTTCGTATCTCACCGTAAATGATAAGCAACTTCTAGACAAGCTAGGACAGATTTTAAATAAGTATCCGGAACTCCGAATCGAAGTATCTGCACATACGGATTCACGAGGAACCGAAAAGTACAACCAATGGCTTTCCGAAAGGCGCGCAGACCGCACCATTGCCTACATGGTCTCAAAAGGTATCACCCAAAACAGACTTCAAACCGAAGCGTTTGGCGAGGAAAAATTGATTAATGAGTGTACAGATACGGTTATCTGCCCCGAGCAAAAACACGCGAAAAATAGGAGATCGGAATTCAAGATTCTATCATTTGGGAGAGCTATTGATAGGGAAGCTAAATAGGAAAGCATGATTCAGGAGATTATCTCCCAAAATGTCATTGTTGGTTTTAACAACAACAATAGAGATTATCCAATGGTATTTTTTCACGTCTTTTCAAACAGGTTATTTTTCATAAGAAGATTAATGCTATGTGTATTTCGTGTAAAAGTTGTAGCGGTCTTGAAATTTTTTTAAATGCATGGGTTATAAACTCTGGATGGCAAACTCTTTTCTCAAAAACATCAAGGGCACTAATCTATACTTTCGTAGTCTTCCATACAAAATTTGTAAAGAGCTTTTGCTTAATGGGTTTATACGGCGTTGTTTTTTTTGCATTTCTACATCATCTAGAAAATGATTTGCGCCGTTTAACATGCTATAGATAGCAGCAGGAAATGGGAGTTGCTTCAAATATAGACTATCGGTAAACTGATGTCTTTCATGATCAAAATGGTGATTTTCACCATACATGAAGTGAATAAGCTCAGGTTTAATGATCACGCAGGAGCCACAAAGCGTGTGAAAATTCTTAAGATTTAGATACGCATATCTCTTACCTTCTGGATAGAGATATCCTTTTTTTGAATACCATCCTGAAATTGTATCTGTCGCATTTTTATGGACAAAATCGGAGATTTTATTGCTTATACAATCGTCTGAATCCACCGTCATGATATACTTTATGCCTTTATTCTGAGCGTGTTCTACCGCAAACTTTATTTTTTTACCCTTATCTGCCTCCTTTATCCAGTGATTGGTCCCTTCCTTGTTCAGTACAGGTGGGGCAAAATCAACTTGTAAAAACGTGACACGGGAATCTTTCATGAATTGGGTATCCGGTATTTCATGACACGCGATGATAACTTCAAAATTGGGATTCGTTTGATTACATATGGAATGAATCGTGCGATTTACCAAAATGGAAAAATACCTCCAATCAGAAGTTACTTTTTTACTTTTTACCGGTACAACAAAGGCCAACACTCTAGAATGTATTATTTTGTTCAATAGTCATTCTCTACGAAAGGCTCCAACAATTGCAATATCATGTTATCACCATTTACATCTAAAACCTTCAAGGTCGTTTTGACCATCTTGATTTTATCATTTATTTCTCCAATGGAGTCTGCAACTACATAGATTCGTGCAAAAACCTGTCTTTCGGTCCCTAACCACTCTTCTTTTACTGTATCTCCCTTTTTAAAACGCTCAAGAACAAAAATTACATCGCTGTCGGCCTTTATTTTATCCAACCCTTGAACATTATCAATTCGACCCGCAGTCAACAATACCCAAATAGTACAAGCGTTCTTTCCTTTAAAATTGAGATCGTTCCTTTCCTGAAAATCATTTTCTCCAAAAACTCCGGTGAATGCATAATTTAACAGCATTTTTCTGTGATCAAAACCATTAATATGTGCAATGTGGATATGGGGTGCCTCACCTTGCAATCGAAATCCAGGATCATACGCAAAGAACGTGTTGTTCTCTACAAAAAATTGAATATTTAAGATTCCATCGCGTATTTTGAGTCCTTTAAAAAGTTCACATAGTTTTGGGTGTACATTTGTTACGAACAATTTTGAGTACTTGGATGGATATACTGCGCCGATACATACTGGGCTAGAATCACCCTGTTTTTTTGTAGTGATACGATCCGATATAGCCGAGATATAAGGTACCCCATTTCGGAAAGTATAATAGGCTGCCATATCGTCGCAGTCCATGTATTTCTCTACAAGAACAATTCCTTTCTTGGAAAACTTTATGGCCGTTTTTACTGAATCTTGGTAATCTTCGTCATCCCTACAGATTTTCATTCCTACACCGCCGCCGCTATCCACTGGCTTTATCATAAGCGGATAATCAAGGTTCTTTGGTTTTTTGATTGCTGAGCTACCATTTAAATAAATCCCTGGTATATCCTGAATTTGATATTGTGCACAGTATTTTTTAAAACCATCCTTACTGCTAAAGGCTTCAATAGCTTCTTTGGTGGCGTAGCTATGTACATTGAGTTTTTCGCAAATCTCCCTGTACGGTTTGACCAATATATCCGCAACACCTACCAATACGGCCTTTACATTGTTTTTCTTAGCGAATCCTACAATACCTTCTACGTCAAAACCATCCATGTCCTGGGTTTCCGGGGCATTTTTTTTGGCCGGGGCATTTGGGTTTGGGTCTATTACTATGGTATAGAGTCCCATTTTGTTCGCCACATCTACGAGAGCAGCTGTTTCAGGATTACCTCCGAGGATTATTATTTTTTTTGTCATAAGCTTTATTGATTAAATGGTGTTGACAATGGAATTTTGGTATAGCGGTACTTTAAAGTGGTTTTTATTCTAGAGTATAACTAAAATCCTTTTTAAAGCCCAGCTTTAATAACAGATTACCGATTTCCGCCTCATCGGTGTTTATTTGAACAATCTTTTGCTCATTAATTCCCATAAGTCCAAGCTCGTTCTTAATTGAACTATACGTGGTCGGGTTGATTGTGGCTATTATCAAATGGTCGAATTCTTCATTTTTGATTGAACTAAGCGGCCTCACCTTATTTCCTCCTACATTTAGGTCATGAAAATCAACATCTATCCACCTTACAATTTTTAGAAAATTGGTCTTTGTATTTGTGGATAGGATATGCTGTCCGAAGGATCCAGAACTGTAGACTACAATTTTGGCATTCCTTTTTACATTCAAAAAGGGGTTAAATATAATATCTCCTTTCTTGTTTAGTACCAGACCGCCGGACCTCACCAGAATTTGGGAATATAAGTAGTTGGTTATCTGTTTATTCAAATTTTTTTCGGGCAATATCTCTCCTAGCTTCGTTTTCAGAAAGTTGGTCAATAATCCCAACCTGTAGTATTCTTTACTTTGGTTTTCAATGGATTTTACTATAGAATCGTGTCTTTGCCTATAGTAATACAGAGGAATCCTACTTACAACAAGGTTTTTTGCGAGACATAGATAAGAGTATGTAATTGCTGCATCTTCTCCCATAATTATTTCGTTGGGAATATCAAACAGTATTCTAGACAGTAGTTCTTTTTTAAAAAGCTTGTTCCAAACGTACGTGGAAATACCATGTTCACAAAAGTTTCCATTAAAGATTGCCTTAGGAAGTATGGTTCTTTTTATGTCCTGCTCATCGTAAATTCCTGTCGATTTGGGTTTAATGGTTTCTATTTTTCCATCAAATTCCCTAAAATGTCCAGTGACCACTAAATCTGATGAATTTGCTTCCGCAAGTTTTACCAAAATATCAAGGTAGTATCTATCCACCCAGTCATCACCATCTACAAAAGAAATATATTTTCCAGATGCCGCTTTGAGACCCGCCTTTCTCGCACTCAGCAGTCCACCATTTTCTTTGTGGACAACTTTGATTCTCGAATCCATTTCTGCAAAGTCATCACAAATTTGTGAACATCTGTCGGGACTTCCATCATTTACCAAAATCAATTCAAATTTGGAAAATGTTTGCTGTAAAAGACTTTCCACACATTTTGGTAGGTAAGCCTCTATTTTATAAATAGGAACAATAACACTAATTTCAACTGTACCCATGAGTTCAAACTTTGTTTAATTCTAAATAATAAAGTGCACCTCCGTAAATACCCTCTTCAGTTTCGGATTTTGCCGTTGTTATGAACAGGTTTCCTTTATCGTCCAAACAGCATGAGGTTACGTTGGTACATGGAAGCGTTTTTTCTTCAATCTTTTTGCCAGCTACAGGGTTCCACCTCGAAACTTTCCCTCCTCCCCATTCAGCAATCCAAAGCATTCCTTCCTCATCCATACACATGCCGTCAGGACTTCCTATTTCGGTTAGTTCAATTACGTAAGAATCAAATACGGTTTCGCCGCTTGTTAAATCGTAGTTGTACTTAGCTACCTTTTGTGTAGGCGTATCAATGAAGTAAAGGATAGATTCATCCTTTGAGAATGCCAACCCGTTAGAAATAGTAGTTTTTTCTATTATAGATTTATGTTGCCCGTTGAAATAAGAAAAAACGGTACCTAATTTTTCCACAACCTGGGGATATCCCATAGTTCCAACTAAAAACCTTCCTTTAGAATCCTGTATTCCGTCATTGAATCGAACCGAATTCCCAATATCAATTTGATACACGAATTGTTTTTGTAAGGTGTTAAAATCAATACTAAAAAATCCATTTTTAGATGCGGCCACTACCCTTTTTTTACCTGTAATAAAGACACATCCCACCGGAGAATCCAGTTGAATACTGGATATTTCTTTGGAGGAAGGGTTAAGGCAATAGACCAACCCCTCTAAAATGGAAACAAAATAAAGTAAGTGGTGGGTAGGGTCAAAAACGGGGCCTTCTAAAAGTTCGGAATTGGAGTGAAAAACCAATATGGGCTTCATAAAAATCCTTTAAATAAATTCACCACCGGTTACCCGTATTAGTGAACCAGTTGTCATAGCTGAATCATCTGATATCAAATGCATTACCGCAGGTATAGGATCAATGTTGGTGAGCATCCTGCCCATGGGTATTACTTTTGCAGCTTCTCTTTTCAATTCTTCTTCACCAACTCCTTCCTTAGCTCTTAATTGAACTTCTCCTTCCGTACTGGTCCATCCCATTACTAGATAATTTGACCGTATTCCAAACTTGGCATAATGATGTGCAATGTGGGTTGATAAGGTATACAAAGAACCTTTGGTCAGTGCATAAGCTGTTCTGTCCATCTGCCCATAATCCATGTGGGCGGAACCAAAAAAGACTATGGATCCCGACCCGTTTGATTTCATGGATTTTAAGACGTGTTTCAATAAAAAAAAAGGTGCTTTGAGATTCACATTAAATACACTATCATAAAGTTCTTCTTCGGTATCTAGTATTGATGCAACCGGGGTCACACCGGCGTATAACACCAATGCATCTATCGTTTGAAATCTCTTTACCGTCTCTAAATAGAAATTCTCAATTTCTTTAACCCCATTATTTAAATCTAGAGCATGAAAATACAATCGGCTTTTAGATTTATTAGATTGAATAATCTCATTTCCGATCTCTGTACTTCTTCCTGAGAAAGAAACGTGATATCCTGTATTGATGCAGGATTTCAGAATCTCTCTACCAACCCCTTTGGTTCCGCCCAAAATCATAACAGTTTTCATGGATTTCTAGAATTTTCTGTAAAGTTGGATTTTTTCTTTACGCAAAACTATGTATTTATTTAGAAGAATTTTTTTTTCATCTACCTAGGGATACAATAATCGATTAAACGGATTTTAAAGAACTTTTTTAAGCGTAGGTGTCATCGATTAGTTGTTGAATGATTCATGCAAAACGTTAAGATATCCAGAATATTTACTGAATACCGAAAATTTTTATGGCAGCAGCATATTATTTTCAATTTTGTTAATAAATATGGGTGTATTGTTGGATTTCTATGTGAGAAGAGTAAAAATTGAATTTTTAACTTGAACCATCTTTTTCTGTAGAAATAGAATTGTCCTTCAATCTAAATATTTGATGTTACCGAACCAACATGTATGGGACTTGAACTCAATTTCCTAAAAACAGATGTTTTTGTAGGGGAAGATGAATCCATCGACCTTTCTTCACTTCACCAGGCAGGTTCCGCAAAAACAAGACCCGTTGTTTTCTGCGATTTCTTCGACACAGTAGTTCATAGGAAGGTACATCCTAACTATGTGGTTCGAATTTGGGCGAAAATTATGATTCGCGAACTGGGACTGGAAATTTCGATAGATGAGCTCTATTTTATACGAAAAGAAGCGGAGCGGTATCTGATGAAAAAGTATGGAAGACATTACGTTGAAATTTCTTATGATGAACAAATAGAAGAGATTTATAATCGATTGGTATGCAATAATGTAATTGAGAACATATCAAAACATACATTTTCAGAAAGCTTCAAGCAATCGGAATTTTCATCGGAGATTCGGGTACAGTATATCAATAAAAAAACTTTAAAGGCACTATACAAGCTTAAAAAAGAAGGATATCAAATATTTTGTGTCTCAGATTTTTACACATCCACAGAATTGGTAGAAAAATTCATTTCGCACCATGGATTTGCAGCGGTTTATGATGGTGTTTTTGTTTCATCCGATGTTGGTGCCAGCAAACATTCAGGTAGTCTTTATAAGAATCTATTGGAACAACTCGGAGTTGAGCCCTCTGAAGTTGTCATGATCGGGGATAACAAAAAAAGCGATGTCCTAAATGCACGGAAAGCAGGCATCCATGCTATTCATTGGGTCAGTAAAAAGCAGATAAGGAAAAGAAAATTGAGGGTCTTTGGTAACGATCGTAGTCGGTATCGAAAGGTTTTAAAAAACTTGTACAAAAGTTGCAACTCGTCTTCAGCGCCTCCAAACAGTGATTATATCCTATTTTATACGGTCTTTATAGAGCGCCTGTATGCCATAGCTAAAAGGGATAGTGTGAAAAACCTGTTCTTTTTGTCTCGAGAGGGACTTTATTTAAAAAAACTCTTTGATCATTATCAAAAACATATAGGCACGGACATAGAAGATAGAATACATACGCATTATTTTAGGATATCTAGACAGGCTTCCTTACTGATTAGTCTCAAAACTTTGGATGCCGAAACGTTTCCCTTTTTAAGGAAAAAATATCCTAATTTGTCCTTAGTGTCCTTTCTAAAAAATTTCAACTTTTCAGAAAGTCTTGTCCATGAGATTATAACTGAACTGGGACTTTTAAAAGAGAGTGATTTGGTGATCAATAGTTTTCTTGATTCCGATATTTTTAAAGCGCTAAAACGAAACCAGTTGTTCATCGATAATTACAATAACCTCCGCATTGAACAAAAAAAAGCCTTTCAGGCTTATTTGGAATCTTTTGGTGTTAACATTTTATCGGAAGGAATGCATTTGGTGGATATAGGTTGGGGAGGTACTGTTCAGGAAACCCTGTTCAATTATTTTGAAGAGAGGATACCTATTTTGGGTTATTACCTTGGGTTGAGGGAAGTATATGATATTAAAAAGAATACAAAAAGGTTTGGACTGAATTTTAGAATTTATCCTTATCCAACGTATTCCGATAATATTCTTATGGCTAATTACGAATTGAACGAGCAGTTACTTTCATCTCCTCATGGAAGTGTGATATCCTATACGACCAAAAGTCAAAATAAAAGTTTCACGGTCGAAAGTCACGACGAAGTGGAGCAGAGGGTTTTTCATGACTACATTTCCCATATACAGGATTTTATGTTTGAAAAGTTTAAAGAAATTTTAAATCATTGCGATACAATCTGCTATACCGATGAGATGGTTCAACAGGAAATGACAAATTATGCCTTAAGGATTGGGCTGTTTGCCAGAAAAGCCAATATTGAGAGCAGTATTAATATACACGAGGGATTTTTCACTAACGTGGGTAACTTTGATCGCGGACTGAAACTGGGTGTAAGTATTCCAAAAAGCAGACAAGTTAGTTATTTGAAGACTTTTATAGTGAGTCCTGAAAAAGTATATAAGGTGCTATTGCGGATAAAACCACTTTTGTATTTAAAAAATAGATATTATTTGGCACATTTCATACCTACACGTCCAATATTTATTTACTTCAAGCTGAATTATTTTATTAAAAATCGATTTTTAAAACGATTTTTCCATCTGCGTTACTCATACTTAAAGTAATAAGAATTTATATAATGGAACTATTCAATCAGATTTAACAGTTTCAAAACCCAAACTCGGTACTTTTCATTCGATGTTAAACATCAGGACCTTTATTGAATTTTAAAATGGCTGCACATGGGAGTGGTATATCAAACGAAGTAAGTATCCTTTTTCGGTGTGAGCCCTTTAGAGTGACATCTTAATTTGATGTACCAGTATATTAGGGTTGAAGGGATAAAATAAGCAAAAAAGTATTTTTTTCTTCGTAGCAACATAGGTTTAAAACGAAGTACGTAACGAAATGCACGTTCAGGGTAGAAGAAAAAATTTCGGATAAGTTCCATTTTTTGACGTTTTCCGAAGTCCTTTCCCATGGCAAGTCCTACAGAAAAGTTTCCCACATTCTGGTAAAAACCTTTGTAGATGTTCACCTCCCGTGTGACCTTTCTTTTACTGGCAAAAAGTCCTATTCGCAGGGCGTGGTCTACCATTTCGTATTGTTCCAAGTCATAATCGTAACAAATAGCTGACAAGGCCTGTGTGAGCTCTTTGAAACGCGCCAACATAAAGTGTTGTGTTTCCTCAATATAGGCTTCAAATACTCGTTTATCATTTTCTTCGTGGTGTTCTATAGTATATGAATTCAACTTGTCTGTATAAGCAATAGTGCTGCCATGTCCAGCTGCTAGAAGTTGTTCATTTAACTCTACATTGGCCATAAGAATGTTATCAAAAAACGAAATGTAGGGATAAACGCTGAAATTGAAACCATATCTCGGAGTATGTTGCGTAATGTTACGGACCTCACGCAATCCGAGGTAATAGCCTATTACTGGTATTTTGTCTTCTTCATTAAAAAAATTATAAAGACGGTCTTGCATGGTCCCACCCCATCCAACATCTGTCAGGTGGATTCCTTCAGATTGGATGTCAACCTGGAACGAATCTAAATATTCACTAAAATACCTTTTCTGGTTGTGTCTTGCGTTATCATATGCCTCTATGAACGTTGGATTTTGCTTAAGTTTTAAAAAGACTTCTGAATTCAAAAAATCCTTCTCCACTTCTTCACGTACATTTTCCAAATGAGCACTTTCTACAATCTTTTCTACAAGCTCGTCGGAAAAATTAAAATTTTTCAAAAAAGTATTTACGGATAAAGTGGGCCATCTTCTTTTCAGATAAGCGAATTCTTCTACTTCCAAATTTTTAAAAGAAGCGAGCATCAAGGAGTTTCGGGAGGCCTTAAAGTAATGGGTATTGATTCTGTCCTTATTGTTGAGCGCGACATAGTCTTGGTAATAATCAAAAATCTTTTTTAAAAAGAGCCCTTCTCTTGCTAGAAAAAAGATATTTCTAATTCCGTCTTGTTTGGCTTTTTTGTACAATCGCTCAATGTACACGTAGTAAAAGAGAATATAATCGCTGTGGGGAGGTGCTGATTTTCTATTGCAATCCATGTACAGTTTGCGTACGACCTTTCTGTATTTTTTTTGTTCTGTATACTTTTCCTTGAAGATAGGGGTCCTTATTGCTATCGATGGAATTGTTTTTATTCCAGTTCTTTGTGTCTTCGTTGCCTCATTTTTTGAATAAGACTTCAATATAATTACTTGCTCTACGGGTAGTTGTAATTCAGAAACCAAGAAGTTATGGAATTCTTCTGTCCCTCTGCCTACATCTGAAGCGCTATAAATACCTTCAAAAAGTTCTTCCATACCCCAATAGGCAACATACTTTTTGAGTAGAGAAGAAGAACCTGGAAAATTAGAGGCACAATATATTTTGTATCCTTTTTCCTTTAAATTGACCAAAGCGTCTTTCATTTCAACATGAAGTATGGATGAAATGCATTTTGCCTGATAATCCGAGTTCTCAAAATATTCCTTAAAAGCTTCTTTGCTTATATTTTTCAGGTCCTTAGAACAGATTAACCTATTGTAAACTTCATCAATGATGAGGTCGTAATTTATTCCAGCAAGGGGTTGGGCAAACTTTGATATTAGGAAATCCTCACATTCCTTTCGGGTAACGAAAAGTTCATAAATCCGTAAATCCAAACCAAGTTCGCGAATCATAATTTTCGACCAAAGGCGGGTAGTTTGGTCGGAATTTTCATTTTTGTGAATAATTATATCAAAAAAATCACAAAAAATTATTTGACAATTCTTGTGTTTCGCTAACCTTGAAAACAGTGTGTTCAACATTATTTGTTTTGATGAGGCGGTTTTGGTTCGAAAATAATTTATTTAATTATTTTTTCTTTTAATCCTAGGATAAAACGTCAATAAACAATGTTCATTACACTAGGCTTTGTTTTTTCAGTTCACACTTGTTTTTCATTCGACGAAAAAAAAGGTTTCTTGTGTGGTTTTGTTTCAAGGATGACAGGAATTTACGTAATTCGCAGTGAAAAAGAGTGACTAAAAAAGCTAGGCAGCTATTGTTTTGGCAGCTTCTTGTTACAGCTTTAAATTTATTTGTAAACAAAAAATGTATCGGCGTTTTATAAAAAGAGTACTGGATTTAACAGTTTCATTATTTGTTTTGCTTTTGTTTTTGCCAATATTGTTTCCCTTGACCCTTGTTTTGGCTTTTGTAAACAAAGGGGCACCTTTTTTTCTTCAAAGACGCCCTGGAAAAAATGAAAGGATTTTCACGATAATCAAGTTTAAGACGATGACTGATGCACGTAATAGTGGTGGTGAGTTGTTGCCTGATTTTGAACGTATTACCAAAGTTGGTGGGTTTGTTCGCAAATATTCGCTTGATGAAATTCCCCAATTGCTCAGTGTGCTAAGGGGAGATATGAGTCTTATAGGCCCGAGGCCCTTGCTTGTGAAATATCTGCCTTTATATAATAAAGAACAATCAAGACGACATGATGTAAAACCTGGAATTACAGGTTGGGCGCAAGTAAATGGGAGAAACAGTATAACCTGGACGGACAAGTTCAAGTTGGACGTATATTATGTGGATAACCTTTCTTTTCTATTTGATGTAAAGATTGCTTTGATGACGGTGGCCAAAGTATTTATTTCTGAAGGAGTAAATAATAGCGAAACCGATACCATGGCAGCCTTTACGGGAAATAAACCTTAGTCTTTTAGCCAAATCCCATTATGGATAAAAACCTGATTACCAAAGCAAACAATCCCGATATTAACTACATTTTCTTTGATTATTATGATACGGTGATTCATCGTAGGGTACATCCTTTACAACCGTTTATCATGTGGGCAAAACAGATAAAACAGGAATTTGGCTTGATGATATCGAGCAAGGACCTTTACAGCGTACGGAGAAAATCCATCCATTTGTTGAGCGCTGCTTTGGGCGTTTCGGAATCTGAAATTTCTTATGAAAAAGTTATCCGTAAAATTTATGAAACATTGATTGAGTCAGAAGCTATAAATCGTAAAACGAGCTTTGAACTCTTTCTAGAAAAATCATTCGAAGCGGATTATCAATCGGAATCTTCAATACAATACGTAAACAAAAAAACGTTGGACACGCTAAAGTTTTTGAAAAAGGAAGGATACAAAATATACTGTGTTTCTGATTTTCATTCGGATGAAGTGTTTATGAAACGCCTTCTATCTTTTCACGGTATTGATAGGTTTTATGATAAGGTTTTTGTTTCTGCCGCCCAAAATGCCAGTAAAGAAAACAAGGGGCGAATTTTTAAAGTTATTTTGGAAAAAGAGAGAATTTCTCCAAAGGAAGTGTTAATGGTGGGCGATAATCCGAAAAGTGATGTGGAACATGCAAAACTACATGGTATTGAGTCACATTATTTAAAAAGAAACTGGTACAAGATGAGACAAAAGCTGCAATTCATAATCTTCTCCTTAAGGTTCAATTTTATTTGATTTGAAGTGGTTCTTAAACGGTCCGATTGGAAAGATCACTGTCCAAGTGATTGGCAAGTCGTAACGCCAATGCAACTATGGTCAAGGTCGGATTTGCCACCCCAGAAGTTGTGAAAACTGCAGAGCCTCCAATAAAGAGATTGTTCACATTATGTACTTTACAATTTTTATCGACCACCCCTTTTTTTGGATTTTCATGCATCCTTGTCACGCCCAAATGGTGCCAACCACCTGATAATAGTTGTGGCCATTCAATATTTTCTTTTAAAAGCCAATCATTTATTTTGAGTCTTCCTACCCCTAATCTCCCCAATTCGGACCCCATAATCACGTTCGACTTCAAAATGGATAGCTTATCAGATTCCGATAGTTGCCAACTAAGCCTAACATGGGGTATGCCCATGGCATCTTTGGTATTGGCCAAATCAACTCTGGAATTGGGATTGGGAGCTTGCTCAGCACGAGTGTTAAAAACGTAACGGGAGGTTTCTAGCTTGCCCACCTCCTTAAAGCGAACTTCCTTTTTCTGCAGAACAAGTTTTTCAAGCATACGGTTTACCTGTTTGTCCCCCAGTACACTTCTTAGCTTATTGATACGCTCCATTCTTTTATCCAGTTTTTCCCACTGTTCCAAAAAGCCTTTCGAATCATCATTGTTAAAAGCAGGGGAGCCGGCTTCCGACTTGGAGATTATTCGAGCGGAGTAGTTTTGTAATCTTAATTTGCGCTGTACCGTTTCTGAGGTGGTGAACATACCAAAGGCAGTAGCATTCAGGGAATAATCAAAGTAAAACTTCATTCTTACATGCGACAGCAGCACCATATCCGCACTATCAAGATGGGGTTGGTCCATAAAATACCTGCCCACCAAATCATTTTGATTGCCAACACCCGTATTCATCACCTTGTTTGAATTTAGAAGATGACGGACATTTTGAAGAGCGCCACAGGCCAGAACAAAAGCTCTTGCTCTTACTTCGTGGGTTTTCCCGCCAATTGTAGATATGGTCAGTGAATCGACCTGATTTCCATATTCCACCAAATTAATTTGGGTAAGATTTGCATGTGTTAGTAACCTTATATTTTCTGATGTCACTACTTTTTCCCGATATTTTGTACCAAATCGCGTAGGTGCGCTTTTTTGAAAAATTTTAGTTCTGGCCAACTTTTTATCGAACTGAAGAAATTTTTCATCCAATTTATTTTCCCAATACCCAGCATCATACTCATATTCTTGTAAATCACATAATTTGTGCGCCTCTTTATAATAGGGATCCAAGTCTGCCTTTGTAATTGGCCAGCCACTGTTTTGGACCCATTCCCTCTCTTCAAAATCAATTTCATCAAGAGTAGAACATTGTCCTGTCCAATGCATGGTGGTACCTCCAAAAAAACGGAGTCTACATGATTCGATTGGAAAATATTTTTGTCCTACACTCTGCCCATCATTCAAGGCTTGGGTAGCGGGGTCATATTCAAATCCGCCACTTTCCAAAAGGAGAACGGAGTGACCTAGTTCATTTAGTTTTAATGCCAATGAAATTCCAGCAGCTCCAGCGCCTACTATACATATTTCTGATTCAATAGTCTTTTCTACTTCCTCAGCCTTCAGAGTTTGGTGCATTATGTTTTTTTTGGATTAAAAATTTTAATTCTGTCTCCGATAGTACCCAGCCATCTGAAATTTGAACATTATTCAGTATAAAATCATTAGTAATTTGATTTTTAATCAGGTCGGCTGATTGTTCCTTTAGGTATTCTTGTTGTTCTTCTGTTTTGAGATATTCCTCAATGATTTTTGCTAGTTCTTCATCAGATAGGAAGTCCTGAATAAATGGATTGAGTACTCCGTTACCCGTGTCGTCAGAAGTATACCAGTATGCAAAAGATCCAGCGGAAATGAAAGTTATTGCCGCGCCTGTTCCTAAAATAAATGTTCGTCGTTTCATGATTCACTCATTAAGTCAATTCAAAAGGTACTCATTTTCATTTGCTCTGCAATCCGCTGATAGGCGTGTTTTGGGGTTAGGTTATTTACCATGTAGTCATATCCTTTTTGTCCCATGGAATGTCTCAGTTTTTCATCTTGGTAAAGTTTCAGTAGATTCCGCTTTAAAGAAGTCACATCTCCTGAAATCGACCATAGGCCACAACCGATTTTCTCTTGTTGTGTACCAAAATCCGTACTGGTGTCAATAGCGGCCAAAACGGGAATTTTAAATTTATAGTAGGCATTTACTTTAGAAGGATAATTGGGAATAGTAAAATTCTTGTTGAGCGATATCAATCCGATATCGGTCATTTTAAGAATTTTTCTAAACTCGATGCGGGTAACACTATCTAAAAAAGTAATGTTGTCCAGTTTCTTTTCCTTAGCCAAAGCTTTCATTTTTTCTTTTTGGGTGCCCCACCCAATTATTAAAAAATGGAGGTCTTCGGTGTCCCGAACAGATTCTGCCAAATCAATTAGGTTCTCCAATTGTTGAGGTAATCCTATATTTCCGCCATATAGGGCCACTACTTTGTCGAGCATGCCATACTGTTCGCGCAATTCTATTTTCCCTTTTTCATCGTCATCTTTATCCGATTCGGTCTCAGTTAATTTTTCCCAATTTGGTAAGAGATGCAGCTTAGTGTGGTCTAAGTAATTGTTGTGTCTTTTTACGTAGTTTATGTTCTCGGGAGACATACATCCTATACTATCTGATTTTTGATATAGTTTTTTCTCAAGTTTCCTAAAATAACGATATGCCAGACCATTCTTTGACATTAATTTCAAATCAACACCATTTTGAGGGAATATATCACGTAAAATCAGATACAATTTGGCATTTGATTGGTTTTTAAGCCATACAGCCAGGGAAATTAAAGTAATTGGCGGAGTTGGAATTATGATAAGGTCAAAATTTAATGATAAACCAGACTTTTTGAGTGCACGCTTGTACTGAAAGGGGAGCAGAACATTGGAAATACCCTTTTGTATAAGACCCCCACCGAACAACTTTAAGGTAGGGACCCGCAGTACTTTTACACCTGCTTCAATGGTAAGGGAGATTTCATTGCTATCATCTAAGGTAGGGGCAACAACATATACTTCATGACCATTTTCATGAAAGGTGACCATCAAATCTGTGTACAAGTTGGGTTCGGAACTTACACTAGAATACTGAAGAGCCAGAAAAACAACTTTCTTCATAGGATTATTTGGACCAAACTGTTCTATTGACATAATCTACATACGAGACAATTATACGTATCACTTTTTCGCTGACATTAGGCATGGAGTAATCGCTTACTTCCCGAAAGTTTCTTTCTGGATTTCGTTGTTGCCTTTCTATAGCTTCAAGCCCTTGTAGTATTCGTTCGGGACTAAGTCCGACCATCATCACCGAAGCTTCTTCCATTGCTTCTGGTCTTTCATGTGCCTCTCGGATGTTCAAGGCCCTAAAATTTAATATTGAAGATTCTTCGGAGATCGTGCCGCTATCGGAAAGCACCGCAAAAGAATGGTATTGAAGCGCATTATATTCAGAAAATCCAAGTGGCTTTAAAAAACGAATATTTGAATGCACTTTTACTTTTTTTGAATCCAACATGTTCCGCGTTCTCGGATGTGTGGATACGATTACCGGGAAATCGTATTTTTGAGCAATTTGATTCAAGGATTCAATGAGACCATCAAAGTTTTTGGGATTATTTATATTCTCTTCTCGATGTGAGGATACCACAAAATATTTGTTTGCTTCCAACCCCAGTTTTTCCAAAACTTTTGAAGCCTTTATTTTGGGAAGAAAGCTATGAAGGACCTCGTACATGGGACTTCCGGTTTTTATGATACGATCTGGGGGCAAACCTTCCCTTAAAAGATATTCTCTGGCAATATCACTATAGGTAAGATTGATATCCGATACATGATCTACAATTTTTCTGTTTGTTTCTTCCGGTACCCTTTGATCAAAACAGCGATTACCGGCCTCCATGTGAAAAACGGGTATTTTTCTTTTTTTAGCGGGTATGGCACAAAGACAGGAGTTGGTATCACCTAGGACCAAAAAAGCATCGGGAGCAATATCTTCTAAAAGTGGGTCTATTTTGATTAATATCTGACCCACTGTTTCCGAAGCATTCTTTCCTGCCGCATTTAAAAAATGATCTGGACGACGAATACCCATATCTTCAAAAAAGATTTCATTTAATTCATAGTCATAGTTTTGACCGGTATGGACCAGTATGTGGTCAATGGCCTTGTTTTCATTCAAAGCCTTCAGGACACAGGCAAGTCTTATGATTTCGGGCCTGGTTCCTACAACGGTCAGTACTTTTAGTTTTTTCAAAATGAATTTTTTTGGTTAATTGATTTCAACATTTTCAAAGTAAGTATCAGCATCTTCGGGATTATAGGGTTCATTTATCCAAAATAAGGTAATCAATTCATCATCTCCCACATTGGTTATATTGTGCGTATACCAAATAGGCATATCCACGTAAGCAGGCTCTTTACCATCGAGCAGATAACTTATAACCTCATCTGTACCTATTCGGCGTAACTGTATGGTCGCTTTTCCTTTAATCACGGCAAAACGCTCTGCTTTTCGGGTATGAAAATGGTTCCCTCGGGTTATTCCCGGCACAGTGGTGGAAAATGAGAATTGGCCAGAGGTCTGTGTGCGAGCGATCTCTACAAAATTTCCCCTGGGATCGGAGTGTTTCGTGTATTTGACAGGGTAATGGGATTTTGGAATGTAACAGCGAAAGGTATTGAAAAGTGATTTTTCGAAATCTCCTTCCAAATTAGGGAAGACACCCTTATCCATATAATCGTCCCGAAATTGCTTTAAATGGCTTAAAAGCTCAGATACTTTGATGTAGTGTTTGGGAGAAATGTCCACTTCTGTACCATTGGAATCCGACTCTTTTTTGTCTATTTTATTAAAAATAACGTCTTGAAAAATGGATATTAAGTCATTGATGTAGATAAGACCAACTTCTCCGTCATTGACTACAGTGGTCTCTTCATCCCTGGCAATCTTATGGCAAAATGTAGCTACTACGGAGTTATAATTTGGTTTTCCGAAAGGTCCGAATACATTGGGAATAGTTAAAGAAGTAAATTTTGCTCCGCTTTTCTGACTCCAGTTTTCAAAGAGTCTTCTTCCTTCTTTTTTTGATTTACCATAGGGGTTATCCCTTGTTTCCTGTAGCGAGGATGAGAAAATAATATGAGGTGTTGCCTTGCGCTCTTCACAGGCACGAATTAATTTACTCACTAGTTCTACATTAGTATCATAAATTACTTTTGGATTTTCATGACGATTCATAGCGGCCAAATGGACAATGACATCACATTTCGTAACAAAACCGTATAATCGTGCGGTTTTGTCAAAAAAATCCCGTTTAAACTCAACCAACTCAACATCAGTATTCAAGGACAGCGTAGTGTAAAGGTGGTAGCCCACAAAACCAGCTTGTCCTGTAATTCCTATTTTGATTTTTGCTTTTTCCATTTTTTATTTCTCCCAATTTGCCGACCAGTATTCCAAAGGATATCTAAAGTCATCGTTTTTGGATTCGTCCAATGTAAAATTCGAGAAAACTTGGACTTTGGTATCTGGTTCCATAGCTCGGAATGCTGTGGCATACCCTCCCGGAACATGAAGCAGTCCAAAACCAGATTCGCTTAGGACATATTTTGTTGCGACCGAATTTTCATTTGGATTCTTAAAATCATCCACTTGGATGAGATTGATGATACATTCTCCCTTTATACAATAAAACCACTTTTCTTCCTCTCTGTGCCCTTGCCAACCACGTATTATATTGGTATCAGCGGGATGAATTTCGTAAAATCGAACTATATCCGCCATATTAAATTGGTTAAAAAAATGTAAGGTACCCCGTCGGTCCTTAAATGCCGCTCCCGATATAAGATTTGGCTTAGGCATTCATGGCTTCTTTAATGAAATCGAGTCCGAGTAGAGTCTGTTTCAGATTTAGATCGGTAAGTCGTTGAGTATTATGCGAATGGTAGTCTTCAATTTCACTCATATCTGTCTCGCCCTCTGAAAAGTAACGACTGTAATTTAAGTCTCTATTATCTGCTGGGATTCTATAAAACTCACCCATATCTTGAGCTTTTTGCATTTCTTCCCGAGTGCACAAGGTTTCGTAAAGTTTTTCACCATGTCTTGTCCCTATGACCTTTATTTCGTTTTCCGCGTTGAAAATATCCCTTATAGCTTCTGCCAAATCACCTATTGTACTTGCCGGAGCTTTGTTCACGAACAAATCACCTTGGTTTCCATGTTCAAATGCAAACAACACCAAATCTACAGCATCTTCCAAGGACATTAGAAACCGAGTCATTTTAGGGTCTGTGACCGTAATGGGTGTTTTCTCATTTATTTGTTTGACAAAAAGGGGTATTACTGAACCTCGCGAGGCCATTACATTGCCATATCGCGTTAAGCAGACAATCGTGCTGTCCTCTGGAATGTTCCGCGAGGCTGCGACAGCCACTTTTTCCATTAATGCTTTGCTAATTCCCATAGCGTTAATTGGATACGCGGCTTTGTCCGTGCTTAAGCAGATGATTCGTTTTACGCCATTGCTGACTGCGGCGTCTATGGTATTTTGCGTACCGAATACATTCGTTTTGGCCGCTTCCAACGGAAAGAATTCACATGAAGGAACCTGTTTTAAGGCGGCGGCGTGGAAGACAAAATCTACTCCTCGCATAGCTTTTTCTATACTTTCATAATTGCGCACGTCGCCAATGTAAAATTTTACTTTCTTATTCTTTAGACGCGTTCGCATATCGTCCTGTTTTTTTTCGTCCCGACTGAAAATTCGGATTTCCTTTATATCGGTTTCTAAAAAACGATTGAGCACGGCATTTCCAAATGAGCCTGTACCGCCTGTTATAAGTAAGGTTTTATTTTTGAACATTTTATTGGTATGATGAATTAGTCAGGAAAATATTTATTTATAGTATGGATAGTAAGCTCTGGTTCGTTAAAAAAAGCTTTATTCTTTGTAATAATCTCGTCTGGTAAATTCCACCACTCTAAATCAAGTAACCTTGTTATTACGTCCTCTGGAAAACGTTTTTTTATCAATTTGGCCGGTATACCTCCAACAATTGCGTAAGGCGGTACATTTTTTGTGACTATACTACCGGCGGCCACCACTGCTCCATCTCCAACTGTAACGCCATCCATTATCTTTGCATCCCGGCCTACCCATACGTCATTACCTATTTTTATCGGTAGATTTGTTTCGAACTCAATAGGTGTCATCCAATCGTTTCTCATTTTATTTTTTTTGTAGAAAATAGAGTGGGTAGATACATAATTTAAGGGATGTCTACCAAATCCCAAAATGGCACCCTTACCTATAGCTGAAAAATTCCCTACCTCCGTATGGACCAATTTACAATTTGAATTTATTCTTGTATATTTTCCGATTTTAGAATTATTGATAACTGCCATTGCACGTATTTCAGAGGATTTATCAAAACCTGAATTATCAGTCCAAAATGCAAAATATGATAAAAGCGGATGACTTATCTTACGAAAGGAAAAAACTGATTTTATATATGCTCTCATATCCTAAATAGGTTTTTCTGTAGTTTTTCTTACTGCATCGATAAACCCTTGTGCCATTATTTTAGGGGTTCTATGGGTATCATAAAACGCTTTTGCATTTTCGCCCATTACTTTAAATTTTTCTGGACTTTCGAAAATCGATAATATGATTTCAGATAAGTCTTCATAATTTTTGAATAAAATTCCATTTTTCTTGTCCACAATGTTGAGTCTTTCTCCGCCAGTTATGGCATCTGAGTGGGTAATAAATGGCACACTATAACCGAAACTTTTAAGTACCGATAAACCTGCTTGTCCCGGTGAAATGCAGGCTAATCCAGAAGAAAATAGAGTGCTGAGTTTCTGTTCCTCAAAAATGGAGCCGTGTAAAACAATTTTATGATTGAGTTTGTTTGTCGTTATCCAGTTTTTAACCGAATTGAATTCATCACCGTTTCCAATTATATGTAATTCTTTAGGTTCTTTATTACATTTAAGGTAAGCAGCTTTATAGGAATCAAGTAATTCAAAAATCTTTTTTTGTTTGTACAGAGAACCAATGAACAAGATTTTATCCCTTTTCTTAGGTTTATTTGTGATTGGAATTACCTCCACCGTATTTGGCATAACAAAAAGCTTTTCTTCACCTAACCCCTTTTTAATATATTTCAATCGTGCGTATTCCGAATAGAAAAGCATGGCATCACTTCGTTTAGCCAAAAAGTAACGTACTTGGTTCATGATAGTAGGGTCATCAAAATTTGAATTATAAGAGGCCCTAACACCTATGCCCCAATAAATTAATCGAAACTTTCTTCTTAAAAGTAAGGCTAATTTTAAAAACGATAAGTTGTTCAAATAGAACATACAAACAACTACATCAAATCTCTTTATATATTCATCAAAGCCAGTAGGATAATAGAGAAATGGCCCTACTTTCTTTTGAAGTAACTGGTATTCTTCAAAACTACCTCTTTTGTTTTCTTTTGGTTTACCCGAATGAGCTACGGTAAGATTGATATCTCTTTCTTTGGCTATTAATTCCAGGATAGGTATTCTATAATTTTGAAGCTTATGGGTTATGAATAGAACATTTTTCATTATGAGGAAGGCATTGTTTTAAAGTTTGAGAGCGTTTTTTAGACCAGATTGGCTTAATTAATAAAACAATGATGTTATGCTACATGAGATTTAAAAACCCCAGCAAAGTCTAAAATTACTTTTGATTTATCGTATTCTAGAGTTTTAAACTCATTATGAGCTACTAAGAATGCTACGATATCAGCGCTTGCATAAGCGTCCTCATAATCAGAAAGCTTGTATACATTATGCTCTTCGATGTTGGGCTCAACTATAAAATACTCTTCGTTGTTCGTGTTTTGTAGTACTTTTTGGGCAATGTACTTAGCAGGGGATTCCCTTAAATCATCAATATTTGGTTTAAAAGCCAGTCCCATTAAGGCTATTTTTGCTTTTCTTCCGTGTTCCAATTCAAACTTGAGTTTTGCAACTTGAACCTTTTCAGCGCACCAAAAAGATTTATAATTATTAATTTCCCGCGCAGCACCTATAATCTTTGATTCCATTGGATAATCTGAAACGATGAAGTAGGGGTCAACAGCGATGCAATGACCGCCTACTCCAGAACCAGGCTGCAGAATATTCACTCGCGGATGTTTATTGGCAAGTTCAATAAGTTCCCAAACATTTATTTCGGCCTTATCACATATCAATGATAATTCGTTGGCGAAAGCAATTTGAACATCACGGGAAGAATTTTCTACCAATTTGCACATTTCGGCGGTTCTCGCATTAGTTTTATGCAAAGTTCCTGACACGTAAGAGGCATAAAAATCAACTGCCTTGTTTGTAGAAGCTTCATCAACCCCTCCGATGACACGGTCGTTGTTTACCAATTCAAACATAACATTGCCGGGCAGTACCCGTTCAGGACAATAGGCCATAAAGAGTTTATTTTCAAGTTCAGGCCGTAAAGTATATATCAAATCCCTCATTTTTTCTGTGGTCCCGATGGGAGAAGTTGATTCTATTATGTATAAATCATCTTCTTTTAATAAAGGAATTATTGCATTCGTAGCGGCCTCAACAAAGGATATATCCGGTTCGTTCTTTCCCTTAAAAGGAGTTGGTACAACAATTAGATAGGTGTTACCAGATACTGGTTGGGTATCGGCAATCAGTGCGTTCTTTTCTACCGCTTCTTTTACTATTTCCGCTAATTCTGGCTCTACGATATGTATTTCACCACGGTTTATGATTTCTACAACCTTGGGATTAATATCTACCCCATGAACCTTTGTGCCTTTTTGGGCTATCAACGCGGCCGTCGGCAAACCAATGTAGCCCAGCCCCATCATGATTACTTTGTTTTCCATCTATGATTGAAGGTTTTCCATGAATTGTAAGATACGCTGGCAAGCATGACCGTCGCCGTAGGGATTATGCAATTTGCTCATGCTTTCGTAACGCTCTCTATTTATCAATAAGTCTTTAGTTTCGTTTATTATTTTTTCGGTCTCGGTACCTACCAAAATTACGGTACCGGCGTCCACCGCTTCGGGCCTTTCAGTAGTTTCACGCATTACCAGTACCGGTTTTCCTAAACTCGGTGCTTCCTCTTGAACGCCTCCACTATCGGTAATGACCAAATAAGACCTGTTCATGAGCCAGACAAATTCTGGATATGCCTGGGGCTCTACAAGTTTAATGTTATCAACATCACCCAGTAAGTCATGAACTGGTTTTAGAACTTTTGGGTTTAAATGGACCGGATACACAATCTCAACGTCATCAAAGGAGATTGCAATGGTCTTAAGGGCTTCGCAAATATTGATAAATCCTTGTCCGTGATTTTCCCTTCGATGTCCTGTTACCAATATGGTCCGTTTTGTCAAATCAAGCTTTTCCTTCAAATTTTTGAGTGCTTGACTATTTAAGATTTTCACTCTATCCACACTTTCAAAAAGGGCATCGATAACTGTATTTCCCGTAACGGCGATACTCTGGCCGCGAACACCTTCATTAGTAAGGTTGTCAAATGATGTTTGAGTTGGGGCGAAATGATAATCAGCCACATGTCCGGTAACGGTTCGGTTAATTTCTTCAGGAAATGGAGCATACTTGTTGAAGGTTCTCAAACCTGCCTCCACATGACATACTTTGGCGCCCGAGTAAAAAGCGGCGATGCTAGCTGCCATGGTGGTCGTGGTATCTCCATGCACATAGACATAATCGGGTTGGAACGCCTCTAAAACTTCTTGCAACGAAGTTATGATAAGTGCCGTAAGACTGTAAAGATTTTGATTGGGCCGCATTAGATTCAGATCATAATCTGGGGTAATTTCAAAAAAATCCAGTACCTGATCCAGCATTTCTCTATGTTGAGCGGTTACACATACCTTGGTATTGAATGTCTTGTTTTTTTGGAATGCTTTGACCAGTGGTGCCATTTTAATAGCTTCTGGCCTCGTTCCGAAAATTATTAGATTTTTTTTCAAGGATAGGGCTTTATGGTTATGGATGATTTTGAGAAATTAGGGTCATAGATTTTAATAAGTCAGAAGAGTCACACTCGATTAACTCTAGTAGCGTATAATGTGTTATAATATTGTTTTGGGAAAAGAACTTTTAACCAACCTACTATAAAAAACAAGGGGTACCTTAAGGGAAAATGTCTTTTCATATGAAAACTCTGTGATGTAAAGTCAAGACCTGTTGGGTGATATAAAAATTTAATTCTTTCCTTCAAGCTCAGTTTCATAAATCGTTCGTAAGTATTTCCATGGTCATTGATACAGGTTCCTGAAATCCCAGGTAAAATCAAAACAGGAAGCTTACTTTTTACCGCCCTCATGGTATAATCAAAATCGGCCATACCATGCACATAACCTTCACTAAGAATACCAATTTTATCCACCACATTTTTTGATACCCACATGACATTGGCATTCCCCAATTCGCAGATTTGGGGTTTCTTCTCATCAACGGCGCATCTTTTTATCGCTCCAAGAAACCTGTTGGTGAAGACAGAACCACCGTAAGTGGTTTTATCACTACCTTCTTCAGCCGTAGCTCCAACATAAATACCAGTGGAACCGTAAGTCGTGACACAATACTTATCGGTTTCATAAATTTTGTCAAAAATATCTTCTACGAGATTGGTGTCGTCATTAAGTAATAAATAGGCACCGTAGTCTTTTTTCTTAGCCTCATTCCACGAATTTCTCATCCCCCCCGCCCAATATAACTCCCCGTTTCCTGTAAGAATGGTTACGTTTGGAAATTCTTCGGCCACAGCTTCCGCGGTTCCATCTGACGACCCGTCATCTGTCAGATAAACGGACATTGGCAGTTTATTGGCACTTTTTTTATGGGCCTTGTAAAGATTTTCCAGGGCTAGAAGGGTTTTGTTTTTTCTATTAAAACAGGTTAGAAGAACTGCGAAAGATGTTGACATGGGTAGATAGGTGCATTTGTAGAAGCAAAATTAATTTACTTAGGTTATTTTTTGAAATTAATCAGATGTTCATACCATTATTTGGGATTTAAGGAAAAGAGTAGTGCAACTTCGCGCTGTTTTTCGTTTCTATCTTTATTTCAAAAATTCTTTTAATCACTTGGCTAAGTTTTATATAGACCAAAAAAAGAGAATACTTTTTTCATCCTTTTTTTCCAGAAGTGCAGATAAATTCTAAAACCATCTTTGGGATTTATATGCTTATGGTTATAAACTATTGCTCTTATGGTATCCATTTTGAAACGGTTCTTTGTTGGTTTTCTTGTATCGTACAGCCATAGTTCGTTGCCGTCTATTCCATAGATAATATTGGCATCAATGGGCTTCAGCGATTTTGCAAATGACCGAATGATATGATGATCCAAAATTTTTGAAGAAAGCAAATACGGTGTTGTGATCTTATTTTGATATCCATGTAAATCAATGGTAATTTCATGATTCTGAAACCCCAAAATATTGCGCAATTGCTTGTTTTCATAGAATACATCATACACAGAATAGCTATCTTCTGGCTTGGAAAACGAGTATACTTTTTTTGTAGTTCCCAAAAGAGGAACTTGATAAATCGTGCTGTCATTTCCAACATGGGTTCCTGCATCGCTAAAATTAGTGGATAGCGATATTTTTGGGTAAAGAAAATATTTTTGATTTTCCACTAAGTAGGCAATGTTATACTTTAACCATGATTTTTCAGACCAACTGCGGACGTAGGCAGGTACTTTTTCAGTATTGTCTATGTTGGGTTTTTCAGAGTACCATTTCATAAAACCCTCCCACTGGTTTTTGCTCCAAGCTTGTCCCCAAGAAGATGCAAACTGGAAATACCAATTGTCGTAACCATCATCAAAAGATGAAAAATTGTCCCTTGTATGGACGTTAAGTTTATGGTTATATAGGGATATGCCACCTACTTCAGGAAGATTTTCACTGAATTCAAGGGCGGAAATCGCATAATTGTAGAAGTTAGGGGAAACGAACAAATCATCTTCCAAGACTATTACGGAACCATATGATAAACTAAGGTTTCCACATTTGATGATGTGCTGTCTCAGACCTAGGTTTTCCTTTTGATATATTATTGTTTTCTTCCCGTGTCTCCAAGAAAAATCTTCTGCAATTTTAAGGATATGCTGATTATTTGTTGCATAATCAATACTAATCAGAAGTTCTACTCCAACGTTCGGATAGTCTGCCCTTTCCAATGACTTCAGCAATCTTTTTAGAGAACGTTCTCTATTATATGCTACCACCACAACCGGTGTTCTACGATTCATTGGTGATTTTCTTTAATCGTTCAATATTTTCAAAATATTGGGCATTTTCTTGTATCCAGGGAAGAGGTTTGTCCCACCAACATACGCCCAACAAGAATTCAATATCGGCGTCATCAAACCTCTTCTTAATTTGCTTTGCGGGGATTCCCCCTACAACAGTGTAAGGGGCCACGTCTTTATTGACCAAGGCGTTGGCCGCAACAATGGCGCCATCTCCAATAGAAACCCCGTCCATTATGCTCACATTTGCCCCGATCCAAACATCATTCCCAATAGAGATGGTATATCTTCCTTTTTGGTCCTTTGGTTTTGGGAATTCCTCGAATCTCTGTTTTTCAGTAAGTTGAAGATTTACAGGTGGGGTCAACGAAAAGAATGAAGGATGTGTACTTACAAACTGGCTGGATGGATGTCTACCAAAAATACACTTTACATTAGGGCCAATGGATGAATATCGACCAATTCTTGTCTTTTGGATATGACTGTGTGCGGCAATATATGAAGCAAAACCAAGATATGATGAGGCTATGGTAGCGTGTTGGGCGAATCCATTGCTCCCTTCACATATAACGGAAAAGCCAATGAAACTCGTTTTGTGGCAACGTATGTTCAGTGCTTTTCTAAGATACTTCCTTCTAAAAAACATAGCTAAATTGGTCAGCCAGTGATAAGAAAGCACTATATTTTTTAGGAAACCCACTATATTTCTGCTTTGATGGATTTTTTAAGTAATGCCTTTTCCCAAATAAATGGCGACAACTGGGTCCAACATTTTTGAGCAGAATTAAAATCGTTATTTTCCGCTTTTACGATTTTCGTGATTTTTTGTCCAAGTTGCAACGGGTTGTCAATCAATTCAGATTCCAAAAAGTCTTTTGAATTTACAATGTCTAGAAACCATTCAGAAAGCTCATTCTGCATCCAGTCAACAATCGGGGTACTAAATCCAACTTTAGTTTTTCTCCAGGTTACACCCTTGGGCAGATAAGGGTCTATGGCATCGCGGACGATTCGCTTCGTGTAGCCATTTCCAATTTTGCTGGAATAGGGAAGGGAGTTTACGTAATTGACAATACGATAATCCATAAAGGGCATTCGAATCTCCACACTATTTATCATACTATATCTATCGTAATTTCTTAAAAGCGTGGGCATTATATTTTCGTTGAACATGGCATACAAGTATTGGGCATGATTGTCCAATCTTGAAAAATTGGGATGTTCTTTATCCAATGAGGGCATTTTTTTACCTACTATTTTTTTCCCCCATTTTTTGATCATATAGTCTGTATATATTTTAAAGCTTGGGATTCGTTCATACTGCACCTTATCCTCATTTAAGGAGTCTTGGTATATCCCCATAATGTCTTTGGACCGTTTCATATTCCATCGGGCATCCCACAGACTTTCTAGTGTACCTTGGGCATAACCGCTCAGTAATTCGTCCGCTCCATGGCCGTCAAGCGTCACAGTTACTCCATTTTCCTTGACTGCGCCATAAAGCATGATCATCGGAAGTGGGGAGGTGATATATAAATCTTCGAATAAATAAAAATATTCTTCTAATTTGCCCCAATACTTCAAAGGTTCGATGTCTACAAAAGTTGCTCCTATACCCAAATGGTCTGTTACCATTTTTGCATATTTTGACTCATCTAACGGCGTTCCGGGAAATGCTGCTACGAAAGCATGTTGCCAATCATCTGAGTAGCTCTTGTTGTTTTTGGACAGATTGGCCATAGCCCCAATGGTTGCGCTGCTATCCAGTCCACCGCTAAGTGCAGTGCCGATTGTGACATCTGAGCGCATACGAAGTTTGGTGGCATCCAAGAAAAGTTCCCTAAAATAGGCCACTTGGTCCTCGTACTTCTTTGGAACCTCCATTAAATGGTCCAATGTGTTCCAATAGCGGTCGGTTTTTAGTTCGCCATTTTTTAATATCCCATTATGACCCGCCGGAAAGCGTTTGATTCCCTTTACGAGACATTTTTCCGTAGCCTCATAATAAAAGACATTATTTTTCATCCAATGAAAATCATCTGCAATTTCCAAATGGTCTATGAAAGGAAAAATTGCTTTCATTTCTGAGGCAAAAATGAATTTTCCTTGGACATTTGCATAAAAGAGTGGCTTCTGTCCATAGCGGTCTCTGGATAGAAAAAGCACATCGGTCAGGTTGTCCCATATAGCGAAGGCCCACATGCCATTGAACTTTGTAACACAGGCTTCACCCCATTGCAAATAGGCTTTTAAGAGAACTTCTGTATCTGAGGTCGATTTAAAAGTATATCCTTTTTTAACCAACTCTTTTTTGATTTCCAAAAAATTATAGATTTCCCCATTGAACACCACAGCATAGCGACCACTTTCTTCCAGCATGGGTTGATGGCCATTTTGGGAAAGATCAAGAATTGAAAGTCTTCTATGCCCGAGAGTTGCTTTTTTACCAAAGCTTTCAATACCGAAGCTATCTGGACCTCTATGCGTAAGTGTATCCAAAGCTGGTTTGAAAATTTCTGGTGTCGTGGCAGGAACCGTACCCAATATTCCACACATAGTCTTTAGATTAAGATACTATGATAAAACCCGAGGCTTAAATCATACTTAGTTTTGATTCGCTATTATTATATTCCCTATTACACATAGCAGTTCTGACACAGGAATGAATGTTTTATTCAGTTCTAAGTAGGTATATGGTTTTTCGAAGTTTCTAAATACCACTTATACAATTTGTCAATACCTGTTTTCAAATCTGTTGTGTACTTCCATCCAAGAGATTCCAATTTGCTTACATCAGTTAATTTCCTGAATGTACCGTCAGGTCTATTGGTATTAAAGACCAATTCTCCTTCATAACCGACGATATTTTTTACTAAAAACGCTAAATCTCGAATTGAGATATCCTTTCCAGTCCCAATGTTGATATGGGTATTTCGTATTTCCTCGGCATCTGTTGGGAACGTATCCGAAAAATCCCGATTTTTCATAAGGAATACGCAAGCATCAGCCATATCCTCACTCCAAAGGAATTCCCTCATGGGTTTTCCACTCCCCCAAATTTCCACAGAGTTTTCCGTGATGCCAAAGTTTGTCAAATAGGATTCCACGTCTTTAGGATTTTCAAGACCGAGATCCTCTAATACGGCTTCCTTGAAACCTGTTTTCCACAATTTGCCCAAATGCATTTTTCGAATTAGTGCAGGCAAAACATGGGATTTTTCAAGGTCAAAATTGTCATTTGGACCATAAAGATTGGTAGGCATTACAGCTGTAAAATTGGTATTGTACTGCAAATTGTAACTTTCGCACATCTTTATTCCTGCAATCTTTGCCATGGCATAGGGCTCATTGGTATATTCAAGAACGTCTGTTAACAAGTATTCTTCTTTCATGGGTTGGGGACAGGCTTTCGGATAAATGCAGGTACTGCCTAAAAACAATAATTTCTTTACCCCATACAAATGGGCATTATGAATTACATTATTTTGGATCATCAAGTTTTCATAAATAAAATCTGCACGGTAGGTATTGTTAGCAACAATGCCGCCAACCTTAGCAGCGGCCAAAAACACATATTCTGGTCGCTCCACCCGAAAAAAATCACTGACCTGAGCAGCATCCGTTAAGTCAAGTTCAGAGTGATTGCGATATACGAGATTAGCATACCCTTTATTTTTGAGGTTTTGAGCAATTGCGCTACCTACAAGACCTCGATGACCAGCGATATAGATTTTAGCACCTTTGTCCATTTATTCGAAGTAATTGAGTATTTGGTACCCTCCTTTTTGAAGGAATCGATCTTTTTGCATCAGTTTTAAATCACTTTGCATCATGTCCTGAATAAGTGCTTTAAGGTCATATTCCGGTGTCCAACCCAGTTTTGTGTTGGCCTTGGTTGGATCTCCAATCAATAAGTCCACTTCAGTTGGCCGGAAGTACTTGGGGTCTACGGCCAAGACTTCCTTTCCTACCTGTAATTGATAATCTGGATGATTACAAGTTTTTACAAAGGCTTTTTCTTCAATGCCTTTGCCATTGAACTCCAGTTCAATCCCGACTTCTGCAAAACTCATTCTTACAAAATCCCGAACAGGTGTTGTTTTGCCAGTCGCAATTACCCAATCCTCTGGCTTTTCAGCTTGTAAAATCATCCACATCATCCGTACATAGTCTTTGGCGTGTCCCCAGTCCCGTTGTGCATCAAGATTACCTAGATAAAACTTGTCTTGCAATCCAAGAGCTATTCTTGATGTAGCTCGTGTAATCTTCCTAGTTACAAAAGTCTCGCCGCGAATTGGAGATTCATGATTGAACAATATTCCGTTACAAGCATACATGTTATAAGCTTCACGATAATTTACCGTAATCCAGTATGCATACATTTTAGCCACGGCATAGGGACTTCTTGGATAGAAAGGCGTGGTTTCCGATTGAGGCACTTCCTGAACTTTACCATACAACTCTGAGGTGGATGCTTGATATATCCGGGTTTTTTGGGTCAATCCTAAGAGCCGTACTGCATCCAAAATACGCAAAGTACCGAGTCCATCTGCATTACCTGTGTACTCGGGGGTTTCAAAGGAAACCTTAACATGGCTCATAGCCGCCAAGTTATAGATTTCGTCTGGTTGGATTTCCTGGATTAACCGTATCAAGTTGGTACTGTCGGTCATATCCCCGTAGTGAAGGATAAAATTTCGATTCTCGACATGGGGGTCTTGGTACAGATGGTCTATCCGATCTGTATTGAACAAGGAAGAACGTCTTTTCAGACCATGAACTTCATATCCTTTTTTCAGTAAAAATTCGCTTAGATAAGCGCCATCTTGTCCGGTAACACCGGTAATCAATGCTTTTTTTCCCAAGTTTTAAATTTTCTGCAAATATGCATATTAAACCATTAAAATCCGTTGGATATTGTACAAAGTGCATTATTTTCCTGTTGCACGACACTTTTTTAAAATGAGTTAGACTTTTTTACTTTTAACGCACTAATTCTAAATAAAATATCTTCTGTTTTTTGTGTTGCATTATTTTGGATGCAAGTTACACCCTATTTGAAAAAGTTCCCTTTTCACTAAGAGAAAAGCAACTCTTCATAATGCCACTAAAAAGACAAAAGAAAATGAAGAGTGAGTAGTTTCCATCTATGCCCGGTTCAACCATAAAAATTGAAATGAAGGCAATACTATACAACATGAAAATTAACTTCAAGGTCAGCCCGATATTTTTCGAAAAGACCAGTTTTTTCAGAACGAAAAGAACCATTAGGGAAAAAAGTATCAGAAGTGCAAAAGAAGGGAAGCCTCCTACTCTAAAGGTATCAAGCCAAAGGTTATGAGAATATCCAAACCTATCTAAGTTCCAACCAAAAGGATAAATCTTCATGTAGTCAATAGACTTGCTCCATAAATCCACCCGTCCACCTCCGCCAGCGAGGTCTTCGACACCTCCTTCCTGCATCCTACTGGCGAAAGTTGTAAAAATCTCTGAATCAAAATCAAAAGAAATATTTTGAACAATCAAAACAATAATTATTGCCAAAATCCCGTATCTAACTACGTTTTGCTTGAGAGAAAGCTTTGGACTCACAAAAACAACAGCTATAAAAAAAGACAAAAACAAAATAGCGAGCAATGTCCTGCTTCCTACTCGAAGCACGCATGCAAGGCTTAATACAAAAGCAAGCGAGAAAGCAATAATCAAAGTTTTGTCCAGCTTTTTGATTGTGGCGAAAAAAATACCCGGGATGCAGATATTGAACATAAAAAATTGAGCCATTCCTGTTGCCCCGATCGCAGGCCCTCCCCAGAACATTGGAATACTTCTTTCTAGTTGGGCAAATCCTCCATCGCTAATGTTCAAAAGCACCGAAATCATCGCAGGTAATGAATAGATGACTCCTAAAAACATCATGATTGGTATAATGTTGTCAGGTTCTTTCAGGGATTTTACAATTTTTTTCCCCCATAGGTAAAATGCTGTTGGACTGAGCATATATATCAAGAAAAACTGTTGTCCCTTCCAAGGATCTAGATAGTAAAAAAGCGCATAGGCAAGAGAAAACAAAAACAATACTTTTGCCGTAATATCCAACTCGTTCACAACAATTTCCTTCTTAAAAAATATAAGGGCAACCGCCACATAACCGAACAAATACCCTAAACCGAGCAAATTGGTAAATGTTAAGACCACAAATAGGAAATTAACCATACCAAATTTTTTAATAAAGAAAAGGATATCTTTCACTTATTAATTATAGTTTATCAGGTTTTGAACCTCGGTTTATTTTATAAAAATACTGTAAATGATGTTTCTGGACTTTGTACAGAATCAAAACTCCCCGTATGAACTTTTGAAAAGGTATGTCAGCATTGTGTGATGGTATTTTCTTCATTTAAGGTCTATTTCAACTTTTTTAAAAGATTTAAAAAAAGTAAAGATTTAATCATCATCAGAAAGGAAAAACGTGTTTTTGAAAACAAAGAAGGCCCAAATACGGAGGCTATAAACTGCGAAATTAAGGTAGCATAAGCTGCCCCAATAATACCAAAATTAGGGATGAACATAAAGTTCAAAATAACATTGACTATCATTCCTAATCCCAAACAAACAACGTTGTATGCTTGCAAGTTTTCACTGATAAACCATTTTTGGTTGGCGACCCCTAAGAATACGAATATTCCGGCCCAAATATGAATTTTAAGAACTGATGCCGTTTGGTCAAAAGCACTTCCATATAAGAATTGAATTCCCCAATCTGCGAAAAACATCGTGGGAATAATAATGCCAAGACCCAAAAGAACCATCAAGTCATATAAATTACCCAATCTTTTGTAATAAAGTTGGCTATTGGTCTTTTTCGCATTCAAGATCGCTGGGAAAAGGGAAGTACAAATAATCATGGGTATGAAATACCATGCCTCGCTAAGTCGGACTGCCGCAGAGTACTGGCCAACTGCAGCATTATCAATCATTTCTTTGACCATAATCTGGTCAATCTTCATATATATGGAGATGACAATACTACTTAAAACCAATGGCCAAGCGTCCCTTAGTAGTAACTTGGCCGTATTCCACTGAAACGTCCACTTTTTCAGTGAGTAGCGTGCTTTGGTATAGTAATAAACTCTTCCTATTGCTAAAAAGAAAATATCAAAAACCAAAACACAAACAAAAAAAATGAGAGGTTCTTTTTGCCATATCCCGTAGATTTTTAAGGTGGCGGAAATCGCTACTCCCAAAAGAGCCGGCAACGTACCAAACTTACTTTTTACTTGGCTATTGAAAAATTGGGTAATTACGTCAAAGCTGTGTAGGAAAGTAGTTGTACCAAGAATTAAAATGATGGTGTTGGTCAAGGGTTCATTGTCATTCAGTACTACAAAAAGAATCAAGCATGCCATAATCAGGCACGACCCTAGAGTTTGAAGCCAAAACGAGGTGCCCATTAACTTATAATGTTCTTTTTCAGATTTTACGAGTTCTCTGACTAGTATATCACTTAGCCCAAGGGAAGAAAAGGCAGTAAAAAGTCCAACAAAACTTTGAGCATAACTTAATATACCAAAATCTTTAGGGCCCAAATAACGTGTTACCAATACACCAATGGTCAAGGCAACAATTAGACGAAGTATTTTTTCGCCCATTAGCCAGGAGGTGTTTTTTAAGTATCTGATAAAACCCTCGCTATTGTCAAGAAAATTAAGTCTGAAGTTAGCCACAACTTTAAGAATAGTACTTATTACTTTTTTGATTCAAACAAGTTGTTTCTTCTTTGAGTGTTTCCATGTTTCTGATTGGCTACATTATTCTCGTACTTTTTGTTTAAGTGCGATATTTTACCTCAAAAGTAAGACACTTTATCATTATAGGGCCTAGATCAAAAAATAATAAAACTAAGAAGGATTGAGGTGAATATTTTAGGTAATGATTATAGAATGAACAAAAGGCAAAAAAAAGCGGCATAACTCGAATTAAAGCTATGCCACAATAAAGAGAAACCTTTAAGAAATTAAATCATATGTCGTATTATTACCATTCTATACGTCCACATAATCAAAATTTCAATTTGTGGTCAGTGGTGTGCCCCTATCACCTGTACTATTTTCGATTACTACACTGGTATTGCTTCCCGTTACGTTAATTGAACCTGTTCCACTTGCACCCGTTAATTTTGAATTTCGAATTAGGTTGGAATTATCAAAGTTTGCTGGTGTTTCGCCGGTTCCAGCGCTTGCAAATGGATAAGTAGGTAACGAAGTGCCAGAATAATTTATATTGACGTTGTCAAAAACCAAATTCTTCAAATTTCTACCCTGGCTAAGAATAACTCCGCCGAAAAATGTTCCGGAAGATAGGGTTTGGTTTATGTTTATCGTTAAATTTTTAAATGTATGGGGGGCGGTGTCCCCAGAATTGCTTGCAATTCTAAAAGTGGCCCAAAACCCTCCCAAGTTTCTATCGATATCAAGGCTTACTACATTATCCTCAAAGATGAAACCTCCATTTATTGGTCTGTATAAAACATTTAGATTGAAAAAGAAATTGGTGATATCATTCTTTCTGAATATAACGGTATTACTTAAATCACCATCGTAAAGCCCGCCTTGATTAGATCTTACTCCGAAAGTAATGTTTCTTTGCAACATGGGGTAGTTTGCTTCAAAGCTATTATTCTCTATCAGACAGTCTGTTGCATCGTTAATAGCAAGACCGGAATTTCTGGCGTCACCTAAGGTTTTAATAGTATTACCTGTAACATTAACATTTCTAACAGGCTGACCTGATTTAATGCTAAAAATGCCGATATTAGTTACCTGCGCTCCGCTGAAGGTCCAATCATTACGTGCACTTTCAATAACATTATTTGTAATTTGAACATTACTTGCGTTTATTTTAAATGCTCTTCTTTGACAACCTTTAATAATGTTATTGTTAAAAGTTACGTTAGCCTCATTTGTACCATAATTGTATTTCCCATAACCGAATGCTGGACGATTCATAAAACCTTCGGCATCGTCACCATAAATATTTTCAATTGTGCAGCCTTCTATCAATTGTTCTGACCTATTTTGAGAGGCTACAGATAAAGATATTGCTTTTGAGACTCCGAAAGGCGCATTATTAGCGTTGTTGTCTGAAGCAGCACCAATATTTCTTATAGAACTATTCATAAGTTTACCCCCTTTAAAATTGTCTTTCACTTCTATGGATAGTGCTATTCCTCTTGCGTATGCATTAGGAGGGGCATAATAATCGAACATTTGAACGTTGTCAAAAAGATAAGATGCAATTCCATTTAATCTGAAAAGCCTACTAGCTAAATTTTGACCGTCAAAAGAACCGTTGAAAAATCTAACATTCATATTAGAAAATTCAAAAAGATATGTTTTCTGGTTAGAAATATCTGTTCCATGTGATAACGAAGCAGCGTTTGTTGTTTGAACTGTGGCTCCTCCCATTTCAAAGTCGAAGAGTCCAGATCGACTATGAACCGTTTCCTTGTTCTTAACGTAAATAGAAGATGGTTTGCCAACGGCGTATGCAACGTTAGCAATGAGACCAGAGAGGGAGTCATCATCGCTTGCGTTATCGCCACCGTTAGCACCGAAAGTCTCAGGACTTAGGCGGGTCTTACTATAAATTTCACTAAAAGAAGTGTTTGGAGTGAAACCTTTTTTAAAATTATTCAGGATAAAGGCACCGTTTAAATTAATGTTTTTACCAGTTATAGCTCCTCCTGAAGGTTCGATAGTAAGATTTTCCGCAAACGTACAGTTGTCGCATGCAAAAGAAGCATCAATAATCGCTTTGTAATTTGCTTTGCTTGGGTCACTGATCTCTGCGGCAGATGTAGGATTAAAAGTTCCCACAATTTTATTAGGAGTACTTTCCACAAAGTCGGAAAATGCACTTATATCATTCGAAGGGGCATCGTCTGGTTCGGATTCGTCACCTGAGTTAGGATTTTCGTCAACAATTGGTTCTTCAATCTCTTCTTCCTGAAGAACATATTCATCAAATAAATCGCTTTCATTAGAGCATGAACTCAATAAGTTGATAAGTAATAAGAGGGCAAGTAAACTCACTCGATTAAAGACATTTAGGTTCATAAGATAAGATTTTGGGAATTTGGGGCTAAAAGGGGTTTTCTTCATAGACTAAATAAAATCGTTATAATGCCAATTATTTACGATTAAAGGTTGTTCACTAAGACTAAAGTTACGGGCGAAACTTTTTTTTGGACGCTTCATCGATTTTATTTTCGATGAAATACACTTTTTTTAACAGTCTTTAAGAGTTTTTATTTTGATTCAAAGCGTTTTTCAACGGATTGATGCTTGCTTTGACCCTCTAAAATTGAGAATAGTTACTTCAGTACCGTTTTTTGGGACAGACACGTTTTTCCAATCATATGTTGCAGTCAGCTATTGGAGAAATCTTCTCGATTCTTTAACATATTCGGTCTTCTTAACGATAATTTACTACTCTCGCCGAATTGTTCCATACTTTATGGACGTACTAGAAGAATAAGATTTACTTTTACCCAAATATGCACCCAAACACCAATGAATGAAGACAATAGTGGAGGATAAAATCTGGTTATCATCCCCTCACATGGGAGGTACTGAACATAAATACGTTTCCCAGGCGTTCGATACAAATTGGATTGCGCCATTGGGTCCCAATGTTACGGCATTTGAGCAAAGCATTGAACAAACCATAGGCAATTCTACTTACGCTGCTTGTTTAAGCTCAGGAACTGCGGCAATACATTTAGCGCTCAAATTATTGGGTGTTGGACCAAGGGATTCTGTTTTGTGTCAAAGCTTTACATTTTCAGCTTCTGCCAATCCCATTTGTTATTTAGGTGCGGAACCAATATTTGTGGATAGTGAAAAAGAGACTTGGAATTTGTGTCCCGACTTGTTAGAGGAGGGGATAAAAGATTCCATTAATAAAAAAGGCATTAAACCGAAAGCGATTATAGCAGTCCATTTATATGGTATGCCTTATAAAGTGGATGAGATAAATCAAATCGCGGAAAAGTACAATATTAGTGTCGTTGAAGACAGTGCAGAGGCCTTGGGAAGCAAATATCATGGAACTTCCTGTGGTTCATTGGGTACTATGGGCATTTTATCGTTCAATGGCAATAAAATTATAACCACATCAGGGGGCGGTGCTCTTTTGACCAAGGAGGAAAACCTAAAAGAAAAAGCTATCTTTTTGGCAACGCAGGCTAGAGACCAAGCACCACATTATCAACATTCGGAAATTGGGCATAATTATAGAATGAGCAACGTACTTGCAGGTATCGGAAGGGGGCAAATGGAGGTGTTGAAAGAACGTGTACGGGCAAGACGTTTGAATTACGAGTATTATCAGAAATTTTTTAAAGACAACGATGCCATCGAGTTTTTGAATGAACCAAACGGTTTTTATTCCAATAGATGGCTCACTTGTATTCTTTTACCCAATTTCGAATTGAGAGAGCAGGTCAGAAAGGCTTTGGAAAGGAAAAACATTGAATCCAGGCCGCTATGGAAGCCTATGCACTTGCAACCTGTATTTGCCGATGCACCCTGTTTTCTTAACGGAGTTAGCCAGGATTTGTTCACTAGAGGACTTTGTCTGCCCAGTGGTTCAAATTTAGTTGTCGAAGACTTGGAAAGAATAACAACAACCATAAACGAGAGTCTATTATGATAAGCCGGTTTTTATTTCACATGGGGGATAGGTATGTTTCCAAGTGGATTGTACTTGCCGTGGATATTCTAATTGTCTGTGTCGCATTTGTGCTTTCATACTTTATAAGATTCAACCTTAGTTTCAACTTTGATATAGGTAAGCTCTTGATTCAAATTCCTGTTGTGGCACTGGTATTTACAGCTTCTTTCTTAATAACCAAAAGCCATAGAGGGGTAGTGCGCCATACAGGAATCAAGGATGTTTATGTTATCTTCAATAGTGTTTGTTTAGCTAGTATAGGAATTATAGGTTTTATATTGGGCAATAGATATTTTGGATTTATCAACGACTTTTCCATTCCGCTATCAATCATTGTTATTAATAGTCTTGTTTCTTTTTTGTCGCTGATTGCATCGAGAATAGTTTTCAAGATAACGTTCGAGAGCCTCCGTTTTTCTCAAGGTAAATCCCAACGAAATGTGCTTATTTATGGAGCAGGAGAATCCGGGATTATTACCCACAATACATTTTTGAACCATGCCAAGATGGGAGTGCGCGTTTTTGGCTACATAGATGACAGTCCCAAGAAAATCGGAAAGCAGATCAATGGAGTTAAAGTGTATTCTCGAAAACAAATAACTCCGCATTATATTGAGTTCAATGACATTAGTGAAATCATTTTCTCCATGCAGAACCTTTCCCCAAATCAGATGCGCAAAATGGTAGATACCCTGGTAGACCTTGGCGTTAGGGTAAAGACTGTGCCGCCGGTTGAGGATTGGATAAACGGAGAACTCAAGGTTTCCCAAATCAAAAATGTTCAAATCGAGGATTTACTCGAAAGACCGCCGATTGTAATCAAGAATAGCAAAATTGCCAATAACTTTTTGGGACAATCCATTATGGTCACCGGTGGAGCTGGTTCCATAGGTAGTGAGCTCGTCCGACAGATATGTAAATATGACTATAATAGCCTCATCGTCGTGGATCAAGCAGAGTCAGCACTTTATGATTTACAGCAGGAGCTCAAACAAGCGGGGTTTCACAATTTTATACCGATTGTTGGAGACATAAGGGATAAGAATAAAATGCGATTGATATTCGAGACACATAAGCCCTCTCGTCTATTCCATGCCGCTGCCTACAAACATGTTCCTTTAATGGAACAAAATCCGTATGAAGCCATAAGGATAAACGTGTTGGGAACCAAAAATTTGGTGGATTTGTCCATTGAGTTTGAAGTAGAAAAGTTTGTTTTCGTATCTACGGACAAGGCAGTTAATCCTACCAATGTAATGGGGGCGACCAAGCGAATCGCTGAGATGTACATAGGATGTCGCCAACAAGATTTTAAAACCAAGTTTATAACCACCAGGTTTGGCAACGTACTTGGTTCCAACGGTTCTGTCATTCCCTTATTTAGAAAACAAATTGAAAAAGGCGGACCTTTGACGGTCACCCATAAAGATATTACCAGATATTTTATGACAATACCGGAAGCATCCCAATTGGTGCTAGAGGCTGGAGCGATGGGCAACGGTGGAGAGATATTTATTTTTGACATGGGTGAGTCCGTCAAAATATTCGATTTGGCCAAAAACATGATTCGTCTTTCAGGGTTTCATTATCCTGATGAAATTGATATCAAAGTCATAGGGTTGAGACCTGGTGAAAAATTGTATGAGGAGCTTTTAGCCAATGGAGAAAATACCTTACCGACCTATCATGAAAAGATTATGATTAGTAAAGTAAAGGATTTTAACTACACTAAAATTAAAGATTTAATAGACGAACTATGTGTCTCCAACCTGTTTTTAAAAGACAATGTTGTCAAGATAATGAAGGATATTGTTCCTGAATATATATCCAACAATTCTGCATTCTCCAAGTTTGACAAACCCTGCGGAACCAAAACTAAATCTGGTAAAATAAAACTTGAGGATTTTACAGCCAATTGAATAATAAGCTTAATTTTAATGCATGAAAAACTCAACTAAAATTGGAATTTTAGGGACGATTCTTTTGCTATGTTCCTGCGCGGCAAGACAAGACGTGGTGTACTTACAAGATATTACCGACTATGAAACTTTAGTCAATCAAAATACGGCAGACACCAAATTTAAAGTTGACGATGTTGTTAACATCTTTGTTTCCACCTTAGATCCTGAAGCCAGTGCCCCGTTTAATCTATTTCGAGGTGGGCAAGAAGGAGGGATTGTTCCGCAGCAAGTCAACTATATCATCGATAAAAATGGCGAGATTGATTTTCCTGTAATCGGGAAATTGCGGATTGCCGGATTATCACCTTCTGAGACCAGGACTTTATTGCAAGAAAAGCTTTCGGATTATCTAAAGAATCCCATCATAAATATCCGCATCCAAAATTTTACGGTAACGATTTTGGGAGCTGTCAACAGACCGGGAACTTATCCGGTGAACGGAGAACAAATCACTATATTTGAAGCGCTGGGCCTTGCGGGGGATATTGGAATAAAGGGAAGGAGAGATAATGTTAAAGTAATCCGGGATTTTGGCGATACCAAAGTGTACCATACTATAAATCTAAACAGCAAAGAAGCTTTTGAATCCCCTGCGTATTATCTGACCCAAAATGATTTTGTGTACGTCGAACCTAATAAATCGGGAAAAACCCAATCTAGTCTGGACCAGAGAGCATCCATTGCGGTTTCTATTGCCTCAGTACTAATAACTTCTACAGTTATTTTGATTACGAGAAATTAACGGTCTGTCAAATATTAAAAAGGATGCTATGAGAAGCTCCAAACCTGATTTATCGATAAGTTTAAAGCCATATCTCAAAAATTGGAAGTGGTTGCTTTTAGGTGCATTACTTGGAATTTGTACCGCATTGATTTATTTGCGTTACACAGTGCCTTTGTTCAGTGCAGAAGCGAGTATTCAAATTTTGGAAGATACCAATTCCGGTTCTGAACTTAATGTTTTGGAAGATTTAAATCTGTTTTCCGGTGGTAATTCAAAAATCGAAGATGAGGTTGAAATCTTAGGTTCACGCTCTAACTTCATTGAGCTAGTAAGAAGGCTTAATCTGAACATCCAGTTATTTGTCCAAGGAAACATAAAAAGTTCAGAAATTTATGATGAACGAAAAAAACCCTTTTCAATTAATTTTTTGGCTGCGGATAGTGTTGTTTCTAGAGCAAAAACACAATTATTCATTGAAATCCTTTCCACAGATAAGTTCCGTTATAAAGCAAGTGAAGAGGATTCTTTTAAAAATCATGAGTTTGGAGAAAAGTTTGATTCCGATGCAGGTGATTTGATTTTAATTCCGAACAAAGATTTAATGAATTACAAAGAAAGGACTCTTCAAATAATAATTAGGCCCATTACCGATGTGGCAAATGGTATTCGGTCTGGTACCGGTATTTCTCCGGCTGACAGTAAATATTCTAATATCATTAATCTTTACGTAGAAGATCCTGTAAAGCAACGTGCTGTCGATATTCTTAACACATTGATTCAGATTAATAACCAAAATGCCGTTACGGATAAAAAAGCAATTGCCGATCGAACGAGCAGATTTATAAATGATCGAATTGCAGACATTTATAGCAACCTATCGGATGTGGATTCCACGGCGGAAAGATTTAAAGCGAGTCGGGGCATCGCTGATTTGGGTTCCCAATCCAACGTGAATTTTAACCAAAGCGCTGCTGGTCAACAAGAGTTGCAAAATGCCAACATTCAATTGAACATTGCGCAAAGCATGCAGGAATTGATCGCCAATCAGGACGACCACAGCTTTATACCGACCAATGTAGGCATTTCGGATCCTGGAATAGCCAATTCAGCACAACGTTACAATGAGCTAGTTTCAGAGCGAAATCGCTTATTGGAAAGCAGTAATGAAAAAAACCCTGTAATCGTCAAACTCGACCAACAGCTTGAAGGTCTAAGACAAGGAATGCAGTCCAGCTTAAATAACGTTGCAAACAATTTAAATCTACAAGTGAACAGCTTAAGTAAGCAGTTGTCCCAAATCAATTCCCGTATTTATGCGGCGCCCAAAAATGAAAGGGCGTTGCGTGATATCTCTCGCAGACAGCAGACTACGGAGTCGCTTTATCTTTACCTACTACAGAAACGTGAGGAATCTCAAATTACATTTGCCTCTGCATCTCCAAAGTCTAAAGTGATAGACTCTGCCTATGGTTCTACCTTCCCAGTTGCTCCAAGCGCTCCAAAGGTTTTTTTGGCCTATACCATAATAGGTCTCTTAATTCCACTGGGCTTCGTATATGTCAAGGATTTATTGGACAATAAAATACATAACAAGATACAGTTAGAAGAATTAGTGGAAAATAATGCCTCTGTTGTTGCGGAACTTCCCAAGTTGAAGCAGAACGATGTTAAATTGGTTCAAACACAGGATAGATCGGTCTTGGCAGAATCCCTAAGAATTCTTCGAACAAATCTGGATTACCTGTTACAGCGGGCGAAACATTCAAATGGTAAAGTAGTGTTGGTAACCTCGAGCGTTCCAGGGGAGGGTAAAACTTTCGTTTCTTCCAATCTCTCAGTAATTCTAGCCAATACTGGTAAGAAGGTACTATTGGTCGGAGCAGATGTTAGAAATCCCCAGCTTTACAGTTTTTATGAACCTCTTCAGGATGTTGGAACGAATAAGCCCAGTAGAAGAACTGATTTGTTCGGGTTAACTGAATATTTATCACAGGAAAATTCGGATTTTGGGAAGTTAATTACCAAACTGGAGGTGGGAAGTAAAGGATTGGATTTGGTGTATTCGGGTAAAGTCATGCCCAACCCAACAGAACTTCTTATGAGTGAAAAACTTGAAACCTTTTTTGATATCGCCAAAAAAAAATATGACTATGTAGTTGTAGATTCTGCACCTTTGTTGGTAGTCGCTGATACTTTGGAAATAAGCAAATATGCAGATCAAATGGTTTACATTACAAAAGCAGGGGTTACGGAGAAAAAAGTTTTGGAATATCCATTACGACTATTGAGAGACGGTAAGTTGAAAAACCTATCTTTTGTTGTAAATGGAGTTAAAGATTCGAATCTGGGGTACGGCAGTAAATATGGTTATGGTTACGGGGCCAGTTCAAAAAAATGGTGGCAGTTTAGTAAAAACTAAGTTTTCAAATCAATAGAAGGTCTCAATGGTATGGTCTATCAAAGGGAGCAGTTTGTTTAAGACCTTTCTTTCAAGGACTAATTGATTTTTTAAGTGTAAAAGTTGTTTAAGGCTATGTATATCACTTCCAAGGAAATCGTAAGAATTACTCTCTAAAAGCCGAATTGCTGTTTTTTTAACATTTTTTCCGTAATATTCACTTAAAGAAAGCATGTTCAACTGAAATTTTATTCCGTCTTTTCTAAATGCCTGATATTTTTGTGAATCCTTAATTAGATATTGGTAGCGCTCAGGATGGGCGAATACTGGGAAAATACCTCTTTTTTTGATTTTTTCTACTGCATCTCCGAAATTGATGCTCGGTTGTAAATAGGACATTTCAATTAAAAGATGCGTGTTGTTAAGCGGCAAATATTCATTGCTTTGCAAAATGTTTTCAAAATTATCATCGACAAGATATTCTGCTGAATATCTCAAAGTGGTATTCTCATAGCTTTTCTGCTTTAATGCTTTGTTAAGTTTATCATAGGATTGTTTGATGGTATTTGGCGTATTATCATAGTAATTGTTCATTATATGGGGAGTACATATAAAATGGGTTACTCCAAATTCTTCAAATCCCGTGATCAATTTAAGGGATTCTTCAACTGTTTCGGCCCCATCATCAATACCCGGTAATATATGGTTATGAATGTCTACAAAGTTTCGTAGATGATCGACTAAAAAGTGTTTTTTTCCAAAAAAAAACATATCCCTTAATTTATTCCCGCCAAAAATATTAAGATTTATCGCACGAAATACAGGAATTCAACAAAACTATTCAGGAAATAGAAGTATGATTTTTAGTTTATTGAAAAACACTTTACGTCTCCCAAAGAAACAACGTATTGGAATCAGTTACTTTTGCCTATTTGATAATACTGAAATCCCATTTCTTCCATTCTTTCATCGTTATATTGATTTCTACCGTCAAAGACCAATGGATATTTCAATCGCTTTTTAACTTCTTTAAAATCAGGCGATCTAAACTCTTTCCATTCTGTCAACAAAAGCAAGGCGTCTGCATCAGAGAGCACTTCATATTTTGAGTCCCCGTATTCTACCCGTTCTGTATCCTTTAGATAAAAGATTTTAGCTTCATGAATTGCCTTTGGATCATATGCCTTGATTGAAGCTCCTTTTTCAACTAGTTTTTTGATGATATAAATGGCTGGAGCCTCCCTCATATCATCTGTGCCAGGCTTAAAAGCCAATCCCCATACCGCAAAGACTTTACCTTCCAAATTACCCTTGAAATGGTTCAATACCTTGTTTGCAATAACAAGTTTTTGCCGGTCGTTTACGTCTTCAACGGCATTTAATAACTGAGCTTCATAACCGGCTTTTTCAGCTGTTCTTTTAAGTGCTTTGACATCTTTGGGAAAGCAGGAACCACCATATCCACTGCCCGGATAAATAAAACTATAACCGATCCTGCTGTCTGAACCTATCCCTATCCTTACTTTATTTACGTCGGCGCCCACCAGTTCACATATATTGGCTACCTCGTTCATAAAGGATATTTTCGTTGCCAACATGGCGTTGGCCACATATTTGGTCATTTCAGCAGATTTCACATCCATAACCAACATCCTGTCCATACTGCTTCGAAAAAATGGCGCATAAAGCCGTCTCATAGTTTCCGCTGTTTCCTTGTCATCAGTTCCTACCACGACCCTATCTGGCTTTAAAAAATCATTGATAGCATCGCCTTCTTTTAAAAATTCAGGGTTTGATACTACGTGAAAATCAATCTCTAAATCTCTTTTTTTTAGATTTTCCCTGACTACATTTCTAACCTTATCTGCGGTACCCACAGGTACGGTGGACTTATCCACAATGATTAAAGAATGGTTCATGTTTTCCCCAATAGTTTGCGCCACTTTCAAAACATATTGTAAATCAGCGGAGCCATCTTCCCCCATAGGTGTGCCCACAGCGATAAAAACAATAGCTGCACCATCCAGACACTCTTTTAAATCTGTGTTGAATTTAAGCGTTCCATTACGGACATTTCTTTTGACCATTGCTTCAAGCCCTGGTTCGTAAATAGGTATTATACCGTTATGAAGGTCTTCAATCTTTTGTTTATCGATATCAACGCAAGTGACCGTGTTTCCCATTTCGGCAAAACACGTTCCAGTGACAAGACCGACGTAACCGGTGCCAACTATAGTAAGGTTCATGCTGTTCTTTTGTTTAGTGAAGTTTTATAAGTGGACTTTGTGAACAAATGTGGAAGTTTTATCCTATCCAATGGTCGATAACAAAAAAAACCGCCATCTCTCAACCACATAGAGTTTAACTTTTCATAATTACGATAAAAGTCGATAAAACTACTTAAAATCATACAAATTTTGGACAAAGATATTTTAAAAAGGTCAAAACGTATTTTCGAATACCCATAGCCGGTCCTGACTGGCTTTTTCTCACCAATTGACCGACTTTGGAAGATAATGAAAACAAAAGAAGGATACGTTTTAACGTATTGCATTCAAAAATTCACCTATAAACCGTTATAGTCTTTATACCATTCGATGAATTTGGCAATACCGGTCTTTATATCTGTCTGTGGACTGTAGTTATAGTCTTCGATAAGAGAATCAACGTTGGCCCAGGTGCGGTCTACATCACCAGGTTGTTGTGGTAACATCTCCTTCTTAGCAGTTTTGTTCAGATTTTTTTCAATTTGCAAAATAAAGTCGGTCAGTCTTTCTGCCTTATTTCGACCTATGTTATAAATCTTAAAAGGTTTTTTTCTAGCTTTTTTAAGAATTATCCGGTAAATACCTTCTACAATATCATCGATATACGTAAAATCACGTTCAGATTTACCGTAGTTATAAACCTGTATTGGAAACTCTTGTGCTATAGCGTTTGTAAACTTGTAAATGGCCATATCAGGTCGGCCCCAAGGTCCATAAACTGTGAAAAACCTGAGTCCTGTAGTCTGTAAATCATAAAGATGGCTATACGTGTGGGCCATAAGTTCATTACTTTTTTTTGTAGCTGCGTAAATACTTATGGGCTTATCTGTGACAGCTTTGGTTGAAAAAGGAACTGTATCACTTTGACCGTAAACACTAGAACTACTTGCATATATTAAATGTGATATATCTTTTTGTCTGCAGTTTTCAAGAAGATTCATAAAACCAACAATATTGCTCTGCACGTAAGCGTGTGGATTTTCCAAACTATAGCGAACACCCGCCTGAGCCGCTAAATGGCAAACTGTATCGAAATGATGAATCTGGAACAACTGCTCCATGGCATTTCGATTGCTTACATCTATTTTGATGAACTGTAACTTATCGCCGTAGATTTTGCTTTTAACTGGGTTGTCACTTTTCAATGCTTCGTTAAGAATGACACCTAATTCTTTAAGTCGATCATACTTGAGTGCAACACTGTAATACGTATTCAGATTATCAATGCCTATCACATTATGACCAGTGTCAACAAGTTTTTTTGCAATGTGGAATCCTATAAAACCCGCAATTCCGGTCACCAATATTTTCATTTTTTATGTGATGTTAATTTGATTTGTTTTGAATTTTGGTTTTCAACTAAAATTTGAAAGTCCTAACTTGACCGCTAAGGTATTTTAAATTTGTTGGTGTTTTACCTCATGTTTAAATGAAAAGTCTTTTTTAATCGAGAATATAGCGAAGTGTTTGGTTTTATAAAGGTTCTTAGTATATCGTATCAAATATATATAGTTACCGAACAATGTAATGTTCAAATCCAACCTATTCCCTACGGAACTTACTTTTTTTTCGAAACACCATGCTGGTTCTGTTGAAATCAATCTCCGCAGAGGTATAAGCATTCACGAATTCAAATCCAAGTTTTGACATATTGTTCAAAATATCCATTTGGTTTCTTAAACGCAGTTTATCCTTATCCACGAACATCCTCTCCAATTTGGATAAACCCGTTTCGTAATCAGAACCTTTATATTGGATAGCTAACAAAATACCCCCCATAATATTGGCCATTTCCGATATGATGATAACATATTCTGGCAATTCGTCCACATGGACATCCATGGAATCAGTTCTTAGTTCTTGAGCTTGAATTTGGGTGACAAGCAGTAACGCCACCATTTGCACCACCAGTTTTCCAAAAGTCTTGGCCATTGTCAATGAATTTGTTCAATCGCAAAGATACATGGCGTGGTTTGGGGCAACATGCCCCACTTCCCTAAAATTATGGTAAAGTATTCCGAAACCCTCGATTTCATTTTTTATTGACTACTTGCATCTATAGGGAAGTTTCGATAAATGATCTACCCATTAGGGGAAACAATGGTCCAGCCAATATCGCGAAGAAAGGCCAGAATAAGTTGTCCTGGTTCATGAATAACCTCTTGTTCAATGAAAAAGGGTTCCATTAATCGATTGGGATTCCCAGTCTCAAAGCTACCTTGGTCTAAATGTGATATGGATGAACCGTCCAAAAAAATAGAAGGTGCGAACAGTTTTGGTTCTTGCCCTGAATTTTCAAGTGATGCCCCATTTCCCGAAAAAAATAAATCATCTGAGGTAAATGCGTCAGCCAACGCAACTGAATTATTGGGAAATAGCTCACTATCTGACAGCACCTCCATTTGGCCCGTAATCAGATACGTATCGTAAACCGAAGGTAGTCCCTCTAAATCCGGTACGGGAAAGCTGGGTATATAGCCGTCATCTGCTTGAAAATCTCCAAAAATACCTAGATTTTCATTGAGCCCCGCGAGACTTCCAAAACCCAATGAATGGCATACTTCATGGAGTAGGGCGGTCACAAAATCATATTGTCCAGTTCCCGGATTTCCGTCGATTCCGAAATACCAGTCCGTATTGGAATTTATGAGTATGTCCATATCGAATTCATTGTCTTTGAGATTTTCGCCAACAAGGGCATTGGCCAACGATAATGGATACCAAGTATCTTGTAGTGGCGCACCTTCAAAGTTTTTGACGCCATTGGGAATCGACCTTCCTAGAAAGCCTCCAAGATCAGGTAGAAAAACCACATTTACCCGTATGGTCACGTTCGTTTCTAAATATTCGCTCCATATACCCAAAGTGTGCGCAATAGCCGATTCGATTTCTGGCTGATCTGAGTTGACGGCGAAATCAAACATATCGTTGTCCGGTATCGGGATAACATTGTCTGAATTGTCTTCCATATCGGAAACGCTATCCAAGGTAGAGTTGTCCGAACAAGAAGTGAAGAAACATATCAATACGGCCAAAAAAATAGAAGGGGCTACCTTTTTTTGTTTTTTGCATCTGAAGCGAATGTTGTTTTCTGAATTTTTCATAGCTGTTTTTTCTTGGAGATGAGGGTTTTTCTTTGGGTTGCATAGAAAACAAAGATTTATCAGTTTTTTAACTTTTTTCGCCTAAAATTCTAAGTAAACACTCGTATTCAATTAAATTCTTATAGCGTTTAGACAAAAAATCAAAAAAATAGATAGCTTGGTACAATGGGATGTTATTTCTAAAATCTGCTTTATGTTTTATGTATTGGTCTACCCAGCTACCCATCTCGACCAGAAAATCGGGGAGAGGAAGATTGCCGCCCAAATCATGGAAAGTAAGGTGATTGCCCGTGGAGAAGAGGCATCATTTCCAAGTACGGGAACTGTTTCCATAAACAATCAGGTTCCTTTTTTAAATAAATCCCGACAGTAAGTACTAGGGAAAAGTAACCGATTTACATAGTGCGAAAACAAGAATTTACCTTAAAGTTTCAAGTTGGGATAAAAAAGCTATGGAAAAACACATGTTTTTGCAGCGTTGTTATAGGATATGACGATGCGAAAAGCGTAAACTCATAAATTGTTGAACAGTTCGGGAATTTGAAACTATTTTAGGGCATGATCCCGTATGAATTCATTCTTGACTTTTTATATCCTTTGCCTTTTCGGACAAAGAAAATGTTTGGAACGGTTGCTATTTATGCAGGGCCCAAAATTGTTTTAGCGGTTCGACAACGCGAAGAGAACCCTATCGATAATGGTATTTGGATAAGTATCCAATTGGAAAACCAAAATGAACTGAAACGTTCTTTTCCTTCCCTTCGCAATCTGGAAACCTATAAAATAAGGACTTGGTTGTTATTACCAGAAACTGCCAACGACTTTGAGGAGACCGCAAAGGCTATTGCAGAAATGATAAAGGCAAATAGTCCTTTGATTGGAACCGTACCAAAGCCAAAAAAGTACAAAGGATAGCGATAAGAAGTAATTTAGGACTCGGATTTTGAAACGGATTTGGCTTTAGTAAGCTAGTTTCCCATTTCCTGTTTGGCGCAATTTTGGTTTCGCGCGTGTTATTCCAACCTATCGACAAGCTTGGTTTACTGCGAGTTTAATTCCTTTTTAAGATGAAATGTCCGGCCCTATTAGGAACTCGAGGTTCAAGAATACTATCTGTTTACTGAGTTTGTTGGCGGATACGTTTCAACAAGCCCAGGTTTCTTAAGCAGATTAATGGATTGGAGAACTTTCCTTCATTACATACGCAACATTCTGAGAAACAGCACGGTTTCGTCAATAGTGCCGTCCTCATCAAAGTCCAATTCGATTACACCGGACAGGGTAAAAATATCATCAGAACTTAAATCAACATCAAAAAACACTTCGTCCCCTGGGCTTGAAGCATCATCCAGTATAGCTAGTTGATCGCCCAAGAAACCCATTTGCCCTGAAAATGTTTCCTGTGACCCCCCGGGCAAGCTCAAATTGAAAGTAAACCGACCACTATTTTCGATGTTCATCGTAGCAGTAGCTCCCATGGCAGTAAAATCAACGATTTGCGATTGGCTATCCGGTAACTCAAAATCTTGAAAACCGACAAAAAAAGCATTCCAATTACCAGAAATATCAGCAATGGATAAATTGTTACCTTCTAAAGGAAAGTCAAATTCGCCTTCATCTTCGCTGCACGAAAATAGTAGTAACAGACAAAATGAGCTCATAACAGGCATCAAACTTTTCCATACGGACCTTTTTGGGGCTGCGGCCAAAGATTTTTTCTTGTTTTTCATTTTTACGGGATTTTTACTAAAATTAAAATGCCGTTACGCCATGAAATAACACTCTTGTTACTTTTCTTGATTACCAGGTTACTTAATCTGATTTCAATGGAAATGGAATACGTTGGCCAAGTGAAATATCGCTTCGATTTGGGTCAATTATGTACAGTTTTTGAAACAGGATATCGGATTCATCTCCCTTTTTTCGTAGCCTTATTTCTCTCGGTATTGCTAGGGAAAAGATCTTGGTCACTACCTTCAATCCCAGTTTGACAACTATTTTCCAACGCTATTTTCATCGATTTAATTCCGTACCAATTGGATAAAAGTGTACCTTAAGTTTATTGAACCAAAAGAAAGGCTCTTGGAAAACATTATTTTGAAGAATACCGATTTCCAAACCTAAACGCTTTTCATCAATTTGGTTAAAATAAGACGTAGTCCATGAATACTATAAAAACAGGTCAGCTGCGCCTATATCTGCTTTTTATTTGGATTTTGATATCCCTATTCACCCAAGCCCAAGAATCCAAACGCGATAGTTTGGAACACCTCTTAGAAGGAAAATTAGCGGATACTACGCGCATTCAAATTCTTCTGGAAACGGCCAAAATCACTATTGGACGTGATTCGATACGGGCCGATTCATTGGTTCAATCTGCGAAACGCGTCAGTCGGCACATCAAGCAAATTGTTGATAAGGTCCATGCTTTCGAGCAAATCGGAAGTTACTATGTGCGGACCAGCGCTTACGATTCTGCACTGACCTATTATAAAAAGACATTGGATATTGATAAAAAACAGGGAAATATTGCTCGATTGGCTAGGCATCATTCGAATATTGGCAACGTTTTTTTCTACAAGGGAGAATATAATCAAACCTTGTATCACTTTCTGCAACGGCTTTCCTACTGTGAGCAACTGGATGATTCTACCTGTATTTCCGCGGCAAGCAACAATTTGGGTAATGCCCTGATCAATCTGGGACGTTACGAGGATGCGATAGATTATACGCTTAGAAGCCTTAAGATTGATGAGGTCCTAGAATATGAATACGGAATTCTGTCTTCAAAAATGAGTCTGGGGAACATCAATTATTATCTCAAAAACTACGACAAGGCAATTGAGTATTTTTCTGAAATAGCCGCCACATGTGAGGCATTGGGCAATGAGCAATTGACAATGACCTACGCCTACAATAATTTAGGTTCCATTTTTTATCAACAAAAGAAATTCAAAAAAGCAGCTGAGTTCTACGAGCAAAGTTTGGTACTGGAAAAACAGTTTGGTAGCAAGTCCGGTATTGCGACGAAATACAATAATTTGGGCTTGGTGAACAAGGAGTTGGGCGAGCTGGAACGGGCAGAAGACTATTTTCACCAAGCACTGAAAATACGGCAAGAACTCGGCGATCTATATGGTATGGGCTCCTCTGAGAATAACTTAGGGCAATTGTATCTGGCCCAGGGGAATACCCAAAAAGCACTACAATTTTACAATGCTGCCCTGATTCATGGCGAGAAAGCAGGTTCTTTGGAAACATTAAAAATAGCCAATGAGGGTCTGGCCAAAACGTATAAGGAACAAGGGCAATATGCAGCTGCTATAAAAAACTACGAAAACTTCCTCTCATTAAATGACAGCTTGCTCACTATTGAAAAAGCCGAAAAGATTACGGAACTGGAAGCACGGTACGATAGCGAAAAAAAGGAAAACGAAATCGCTCTCTTAAAGAAAAATGAGCAATTACAGGAAATACAATTGGTTCAGCAGGAGGCCAGTCTGCGCGCGGGACGATTCCAGCGGAATATATTGATAGTCGGTTTGATTCTTCTATCCATTGTGGTCTTTCTTATTGTATACAGCAATAAACAGCGGTTGGCCGCCAAAGAACTCGTCCAAAAAAATCAGCGAGAGACCGAAAAAATCCGTTCACGTTTCTTTGCCAGTATCTCCCATGAGTTTAGAACGCCGCTAACGTTGATTTCAACGCCGGTGCAGCAATTAGAGAAGAAGTATAAAGATGAAAAAGAAACGGTTGGCATGTTGGGTCTAATCCATCAGAATGCAAACAGACTTCTTAAACTGGTCAACCAGATACTTGATCTTTCCAAATTGGAGGTAGGCAAGCTGCAGCTTACTGTGGAGCATGGGGATATCATTTTATGGTTGCGGGTTATTTCAGCCTCTTTTATTTCGTTGGCCGAAAGCAAAGACATCTTGTTCGAACAAGCGTTTCCGCAAAAAGGTATCCTCTCTTATTTTGATAGGGAAAAAATAGAACAGATTCTCTCAAATCTGCTTTCAAATGCCATGAAGTTCACTCCGAAAGGGGGAACGGTTCAACTTGTCGCGGATATTCAGGATGAAGTACTTCGTATCGCTGTACAAAATACCGGCGCTCCCATATCAGAAAAGGACCAAACCCGTGTCTTTGAGAGATTTTATCAAACCGATACGCAAAAATATTCAGAGGGAACCGGGATTGGCCTTTCCTTGGTTAAAGAATTGACCGAATTACATCATGGTTCGGTACAAGTGGATTCCAATATCGAGCATACCACTTTTTCCCTAACTGTACCGCTGTCCGAAAGCGCATATGAAAACGATATAAAGATTGAACCCAAAGCGAATGCCCCGGAAAAAAGCAAATCAACGGAAGATTTGGATTTGTCCTTTCCAACGGAACCTGTCACAGAAGGCGAAAAACACAGGGTATTGTTGGTAGAGGACCAAGACGACCTACGTGGCTATATCGGTTCACAACTGGGTGATATTTATGAAGTAAAAGAAGCCCAGAACGGACACTTGGCATGGGAAATTGCCCTGAAAGAACTTCCGGATATTATTATTACGGACCTGATGATGCCCGAGTTGGATGGGGAAGGGCTTCTTGAAAAACTGCGTCATGACCCCAAAACCCAACATATCCCTGTAATTCTGCTAACGGCCAAAACGGAACGGAAAAGTATGTTCAATTCAATTGGCAAGGGAGCCGATCACTACCTTACAAAACCGTTTGATATTGAAGAACTTCGCATAAGAATGAAAAGTCTGCTGGAGCAAAGAAAGCGTATCAGGGATTATCACCAGTCCCAATTTTTGACCAATCCAAAGGCAGAGTCAATTACTTCAATGAACGATCGTTTCCTTCAGCAAGCCGGTCTTATTATGGCTAAAAATCTGGACAATGCGGAGTTTACGGTAGACGAATTTGCGGCGGAAATGGGAATGAGCCGTGTACAGCTATTTCGTAAAATGAAGGCGATAATCGGGTATAGCGCATCCGATTTTATTAGACAGTATCGCCTTAAAAAAGCCCATGAATATCTTCAACATCAAAAAGGCACAGTATCTGAAATTGCCTATGATGTTGGGTTTAGTAACCTATCGTATTTTACTAGGGCCTTTAAGGAAGTATACCACTGTAAACCTTCGGATTTACTCCAAAAAACAACCTGATTTTCAACTCTATGGATTAACCTTGATTATCAAATTTGGTTTAAATGGAGTTTTAAAGAACGCGCTCCTGAGATTACACCGCATCCTTATTTTCAACCTTAGCATGGTTTAAAACCGTTACTTCCGGAGTACGTGTGAAATCAATTATCCTTGTTAAGCTTCTTCTATAGAAAGACAGTAATCACAAAAGCAATCGGGTAAATGGGATACATCGGGAATGGAAAGGGCCATACTGGTAAAAGCTTATCGTCAGGTATTGTTTACGATGAGGAATTCCCAAATGTTATCAGGAGGAGTATTGATCGTTTGCGATAGCCTTTACCGTTTCTTTTAAAAATTCGGATAACATGGTTTTTTCATTAAGGTCGGTACCCCATAGGTCTTCATTCGACAGAATCATCTTTACACCCTGTTCCAAATCACCCATATTCAAGGCCATTTGAAAGAAAGCAATGACTTCCTTGTCATCATTTATCGGAATTGTTATAGCGTTATGCTTGCCGCTGTAAAATAGAATAAGGTGGGCGAATGCTGTCATCAATCCTTTGGGGACTTTTTGATACTTTTCGAGATAGGTTAAGATACTTGGTAGAACCCTGACTTTGAATTTAGCCACGGAATTCAATGAAATATCCAGTAGTCTATGATTAATGAAGGGGTTCCGAAATCTTTCTATCACCTCATGGGCGTAAGTCTCAAGTTCTTCTTGAGGTAAGTCCAGTGTGGATATGATTTCTTCAAACATAATTTGATTCAGAAATGCACCCATCTCCTCATCCTCTACAACATCACGTACCTCTTCGAACCCGTTTAAATAGGCAATAGGTACCATAGCGGTATGAATCCCGTTCAGAATACGAACCTTTCTGGTTCTGTACGGTTCCAGGTTATTTGTTAAAACTACGTTTAACCCTGAATTCTTGAACATCGGCATTTGCTTAATTTCTTCGGGCCCCTGGATTACCCAAAGATGAAATGGTTCCGCTTTAACCACTAAATTATCTTCGTAACCAATGCGTTCTTGAATTTTGTCGATTTGGTCCTTTGGAAATCCAGGGACAATTCGGTCAACTAGACTATTGCAAAATAGGATACTTCTTTCCACCCATACTTTAAACGATGTGGGCAACGACCAATGTTCAACATAGTTTAAAAGACACTCTTTGAGCTTTTCCCCATTTTTTTCAATCAATTCACAGGGAACTATGACCAACTTCGTGGGTGGATGGCTATCAAAATATTGAAATCGATGATAAAGCATGGCCGTTAATTTTCCGGGAAAGGAGTTAGGAGTTTTATCAAATCCAATATCATTTTCGTCAAATTGAATTCCTGCTTCAGTGGTATTCGAAAAAATAAATTCCAGGTACGGGTTTTCCCCTAATCTTAAAAACCCTTGATAATCTTCATACGGATTTGAAACTCCGGAAACTGAGGTGATCAATCTGGTTTTTTGGATTTTTTCACCTCGTTCTATACCTTCCAAGAGTACATGATAGAGTCCATCTTGGTCGTTGATACTTTTTCCCATTCCCCTTTCCAAGGGCTGTACAATTTGAACATTTCCATTGAATTCGGTCTTCTCATTGAGAATGTCCATCATCCAATCCACAAAACCGCGGAGAAAGTTACCTTCCCCAAACTGGATAATTTTGATGGGCCGGTCAGGTATTAACGGCACCGTTTTTTTATTTAGTTTTTTCATGTTAAGCGGAATCAGAATCCAAAATAGTCTTTAGCGTTGTGGTAGCAGATATCCGATACTATCTTGCCCAACCACTTTTCATCTGCGGGCAATTCACCATTTTCTACATCATTTCCCAAAAGGTTGCATAATATTCTTCGGAAGTATTCGTGTCTGGGGAATGACAAGAAGCTTCTTGAATCCGTCAACATACCAATAAAACAACTCAGAAGACCTAGGCTAGAGAGGCTGTTCAATTGCCTTTCCATACCCTCTTTTTGATCCAAAAACCACCAAGCCGAACCAAATTGAATCTTTCCTTTGATACTGCCATCATTGAAGTTTCCGATCATACTGGCGAAGACCTCATTGTCGGATGGATTCAAGTTGTAGATAATGGTCTTGGTCAATTGATTTGTGGCATCCAAAAAATTTAGGAAATGGGCTAGGGGTTTGGCCTGCGGAAAATCGCCGATACTATCAAATCCCGTATCTGGTCCTAGTTTGGTGAGCATTTTTTTATTCGTATTTCGCAAGGCGCCGAGATGAAATTGTTGTGCCCAGCCTATTTTATGATAACTTCTACAGAGGTGGACCAAGGTCTCAAACTTGAAATAGGCAATTTCCCTGGGGGACAATTGCTCGCCAATCGAGACCCGTTCAAAAAGGTGTGGAGCGTCAAAATCTCCTAAATCAAAGTTGTGAAATTGCTCCAATCCGTGGTCGGCAATCGTACACCCTAGTTTATCAAAAAAATGTATGCGTTGGTCCAGGGCTTGAATTAAATCCGAATACGTCCTTATTTCATGGTCAACACTTTCGCCCAAAAGGGATAGGTACTTGCGATACTCTTTAGGGTTTTCCAGGGCATACGCCTTATCGGGTCTAAAGGAGGGGAGCAGCCGTATTTCTTGATTTTCCTTCTGAAATTTAAAGTGGTGGCTCAAGTCATCAATAGGGTCATCCGTAGTGGCTACAACAGAAACGTTCATTTTTTTCAACAGTCCTTGCGTGCGAAATTCGTCTTGCTGAAGTTGTTCTTGCGTAGCCCTGTAAATAGGCTTTGCAGTACTGCCGTCAAGTAAATTTGGTATTCCAAAATAGCGTTGAAGCTCAAGATGCGTCCAGTGATAGAGCGGATTTCTAAGTGTGTAGGGAACGGTTTCCGCCCATTTGGTGAACTTATCCTCATCTGGGGCATTTCCGGTAATATATTTCTCATCAACACCCAAAGTGCGCATGGCCCGCCACTTGTAATGGTCCCCGTTTAACCATATTTCAGTACAGTTGGCGTATTTGTGGTTCCTTGCGATTTCCGCTGCGGGTAAATGATTATGGTAGTCAATAATGGGCAAAGATTTGGCAAAATCGTGAAAGAGCCTTTTGGCAAAATCGCCCTGAAGCAGGAAATCTTCATCCATATATTTTGGTGCGGACCTGTGCAATCGATTGTACTGGGAATTTTTACTAAGTAATGCCATGTAGTGCAGTTGAGTTGTAGGTTTATAATTTCCTTTTAAGCGATGAGCCCCTAACAATCAATTCGGGTTGTAAGACGGTTTTTTTGGGAACGACTTTCTTTTTTCCCGAATTAAGGGCGTTGAAGAAAAGATGGGCCGCCGTATGTCCCATTTCTATAGGAAACTGATTTACTGAGGTCAGGGGTGGGTCTGTGAACGAGGTGAAAGGTTCATTTAAAAAACCGATCAAAGCAACATCTTCGGGTATTTTCAGTCCATTTTCCTTTAAGACTTGCATGGCACCCATTGCAGCATAATCACTGGCCGAAAAAATAGCGTCAAAATCCTTGTTGTTTTCCATCAAGCTTTTTGTATGTGAACGACCATCCTCCAGTTGTAAATTACCACTAAAAACCAAAGTTTCGTCCATTTGAATACCATGGTCTTCCAAGGCGTTGGTGTATCCGCGGTAACGTTCCTTATAAATAGCTATCTTCCGCTCAGTGGTAAAATGTACAATTTTTGAACAGCCTTGTTCGATTAAGTGGGAGGTAGCTAAATAAGCCCCTTGGTAATCATCAATGACAACCTGACTCGTTTGTAGACTGGGCGTGGTCCTATCAAAAAGTACCAGCGGAAGACCCCGTTCCAAGACCTGTTGGTAATGATCAAAATGTTGGGTGTTCTTTCCAATGGAAGCAATTATTCCATCTACCCGTGCATTCAAAAAGGCTTTTACAGCATTTTCTTCATTATCAAAGACTTCATTTGATTGACTTACGATAACCCTGTAATTCAAAGAATTTGCGACTTCCTCAACGCCACGAATGATTGATGAGAAAAACGCACGGTTAATGTTGGGGACCAACATACCGATTAGTTGTGTGCGCCCGCTCCTCAGGGCAGATGCTATTTGATTGGGCTCATAATTAAGCTCTCGTGCCGTTTTTAGAACCGCCTTTCGGGTGTTTTCGCTTATCCTGGGATTCCCGTTGAGCGCCCTGGAAACAGTTGAAGCAGTAACGTTCAACTTTTCAGCAATATCATGTATGGTAGTTTTCTTAAGATTTTCCATTTGGTCCAGACAAACTTTATGTAAAAATAGTCAGCTCTTGGAATTTAAGAATATGTAATCGATTGCGCAATTTATAGAATAATTCATCCATTTGAAAATATTGGCGAATGTTTTTTAATTGTAGGAAAAAGCTTGTTTTATTTTGTATTTAAGCATTTTTAGGGGATATAATTTGCGAATCTGATATTTCTTTATTATTTATGCAATCGATTGCACAAACTAACTGAAATTGATTCTCCAGTAATGAAAATGCTCACAATCAAAAAAACAGCTGTCCCAATCTTGTTTTTAGGTTTTGGTCTTGTCCTTTCTTGGGGCAATGAATCTATTAAGAATACCCACAATTCTGAAATGTTCCAGTCCTTTGGTACGGTCAGTGGACGTGTTTTGGACGAAACGGGAGAACCACTTCCAGGCGCTTCAGTTGTGATTCGGGAATTGGTGATTGGATCCAGTACTTCTTTACAAGGATTGTTCAATTTGCCCAGGGTGCCCTTCGGAACGCACGAAATTGAAGTTTCTTATATCGGTTTTGAGCCCTATCGGACTACTATTGATGTTAATTCTTCTTCGCTATCTCTTGGCGATATTTCACTAAATCCCGCGGTAAATGCATTGGGAGAGGTAATCATCACGGGAAGTTTGGAAGGACAGCAACGGGCTTTTAATCAGCAGAAAAATGCGGATAACATAAAAACCATTGTATCCGCAGATTTGATAGGCCGTTTTCCGGATATTAATGTTGGGGAAGCCATGCAACGGGTTTCCGGTGTTACCATTGAGAGGGATAATGGTGAAGGTAGCATTGTAAAAATACGGGGAACTCCACAAAACTTTACCACAGTTTCCATAAATGGTGAACAAATCCCAACTACGGATGAGGGCGGAGGACGTACGGAAGGTCTTGCCTTGATAAGTGCGGATCAATTGGCTTCTATGGAAGTCAGTAAGGCGATTACACCTGATATGGATGGTGATGCCGTAGGGGGAGCAATAAATCTTATTACGCCCACGGCATCCTCTTCCAAAGGAAAGGTCAAAGGGTCTATAGGGGGCGGCTATAACGACCTTTTTCAAAGGGGAAGCCAAATCTTTAAATTGAAATATGACAGAAGGGTTGCGGACAATAAGTTTGGAATGCTGTTCGGAGGAAGTTACTATAATACGGTAAACGGTGAGGAGCGCTTTGAAGCAACGTATCGGAATCGTCAAATTGGGAGTGATGATGACCCAAATTCGTTCAGGGCCAATGTAGTGGATGATTATCGGTTACGGCCATTATTGAATGAAAGGACTCGTATTGGGGTCAATGCCACATTTGACTATCGTTTTAATGACAACTCCCAAGTCATTTTCAAAGCGATATACAATAAACTCGAAGATGAATCTCTAAGAAGAAGGATTCGTTTTCGTCCCAGGAACAATTACAATGACCCTTTGAATCCCAATGTTGCCGGTCCCGATAATGACGTTAGGGTACGTCGCGATATCAATGATCGGGTAATTGATAGGGAAAACATCACCATAACATTTGATGGTAAGCATCCGCTTGGAACTTTTGGCCAGATTGATTACGGAATCAATTACACGCGTTCGGAAAGGGTTTTACGAAGCGATCGCTTTGTTTTTAGAGAACGTGATTTAACCCTTGAATTGACCCGGGATGGGGATTTCACCTTATTCGCTTCTCCAGATTTTGATTTTGAGGACTATGCAGCTTATGATTTCAATTCCTTTCAACAGGACAAACCTATATTAAATCGTGGTGATAATACCGTGGCCAAAATAAACTTTACGGTTCCTTTCAATCTTGGTAAAAATGTGGGGGAGTTTAAAACCGGTGGGAAATATCGGGATTTGGATAACATCCGCAGAAGGAACACCATTGAGTATAATGTGTTCAATGGTCCGTATAATCTGACACAGGTGTTCGACAACAACAACAGTTCAATTTTTGATGGTCGGTATCAAATGGGACGTTTTCCTGACCCACAGCGGGCGATGCAACATTTCATCGATAATCAAGCGGCCTATGAAATTGATGAAAATGCTTCACGAATTAACAGTGAAAGCTTCTTTTTTAATGCGGGGGAAGATGTTTATGCTGCCTATTTTCAGGGAAAACTACAACTGAACAAGTTCAGAATTTTAGCTGGTGTACGATATGAGAAGACCGATGTGAACTATGATGCGTTACGGCTGGAAATTGAACCTCCAGCCCAAGATGGTGCCCCGGCAGTCCCAATTTCATCAGAACCCATTTCGGGAAGTAATTCTTATGATTTCTTTTTGCCCATGGTGCATCTCAGGTATGAACTCAACGATCGTACAAACCTTCGATTCGCCTATACACAGTCTTATGCCAGGCCAGAACTCCAAGATTTGGTGCCGGCACAGAACATCAACTTTGCAGACCAGTTGTTGATCACGGGCAATCCGGACTTGCTTCCTGCAAGTGCTGATAATCTTGACTTACTTTTTGAATCCTATTTAAAGGGTGCTGGTGTAATTTCAGGAGGGGTTTTCTACAAACGTATCGAAAACTTCATTTTTGACCAGATTTCCAACGTTGATTTCAACAACGATGTCTTCCTCCAAACCGAACCAATTAATGGGGATGAAGCCGAACTGTTGGGGGTAGAATTGAACTTTACAAAAAAGCTTGACTTTTTACCAGGCATTCTCTCAGGTCTTGGTGTCTTTTTGAACTATACCTATGTTGATTCCAACAGTAGTTTCGAGTTTTTGGATGAGGATACCGGGGAAACCCAAGTACGGGATGACGTTCCCTTTGTGGGGCAAGCCGATAATATATGGAATGCCGCCCTCTCCTATGATTTAGGCGGATTCAGTGCAAGGGCTTCCTTGAACTATAATGGACGTTCGCTTTTAAGCTTTTCGGATGACCCAGAACAGGACTTTTTCTTGGAAGAACGCTATCAGTTGGATGTAAATGCATCCCAAAAGATTTCTGATAATTTGACTGTTTTTGTTGAGTTCGTCAACCTGACCAACGAGCCGAACTTAGAATTTCAGTCTGTTCGAAGTCAAGTCACCAATTATGAGATTTATGATTGGTCCGCCCGATTTGGTTTAAATTTTAAATTCTAACACGATGAGCATAAAAGATAAACTCATAAATACCGGAATCGCCATCATTGCGCTCCTTCTAGTATTATCCTGTAATGACGATGATGATGGTTTTGAGCCACCCACTTTTGATTTGCCGGAAATTGAACTTTCCTTGGAAAGTGGCTCTTTTCGTATCGGTCAGACAATAAGGGTGACAGCAGAGTTTGAGGCATCCGCCTTGTTTAGGGAATTGGTTGTGCAAAGGGGTAGCGCCCTGATTGAAAGAGTTAGCTATCCAGAAAGAACGGAAGGAGAAGATACCTATTCTTTGGATTTTGTTATTACGGATGACCTTTTGGGAACCACCCAAACGTTTACATTTACCATTACCGATTCCTTGGGAGAATCCGATAGTGCAACCTTTACAGCAACGGTTTCAGAGGTAGAACCAGCTTTTACTTTTGAAGATGTTGAAATCAATGGAACCACCTTTAGGCAGGTAACCGGGAGAATTAACTTTGATGAAACATTCGATAAAGACAACCTTTGGTTACTTAATGGTGAAGTTGAAGTGGATGATATCACCACCTTGACCATAGAAGAAGGAACTACCATATACGCTTTGGATGAGAATACAGAATTAAACATTTTGGTTGGAGGAACCCTTTTAGCTGAAGGAACACTGGAAGAACCCATCGTGTTCACTTCCATCAATGCAGCTCCAAATCAACCGGATGATCCTGACAATGGGGATTGGATCGGTGTGGTCTTAAGAGGGGACGATACTCCCGATGGCAACTCAGGGGTTTTGAGATATGTACGTATTGAGAATGGTGGAAACGGAGATGAAGCGCTCCAACTTCGACAGGTAGGAGGGGCCACTGTAATCGACTTTGTACAAGTGCACAATACGGATGATACCGGAATCCGGATGCGGGGCGGTTATGTCAACCTGAAACATATCTTGGTGACTAAACCTGACGATAGAGGTATTCGATACAGTGATGGCTGGGAAGGTAATGGGCAGTTCTGGGCCATATTGACCGATGTGGATGATAGTGAAGGCATTCTTGGAAGAGATACCGATGAATCCCCTAGAAATTCCAATGCTATCATGTCCAATGTCACCGTTGTGGGTCCGTTTATTGTCGGTGATGGTGCAGGTGACACGGATGGGGTTCAGGTTCGGGATGGAGCCAAAGGGGAATTCCATAACTTTATTGTAACTGGTTTTGATGATTCCTTTCGAAATAGAAGTGATGATGGTGATATGATCATCAGGAATTCAGCGGTATTTGGAAATGGCCAAGACGGAGATGATGACGGTCTGCATAGCAGTGTAAGGGATGATTTCCGCGATGCGGCGAATAACAATTCGGAAGATGAAGTACCCTTAATGGATACATTTATAGGCGTCTCTACGCTTAACTCGTCCGATGCATCTTCTTTGGGCAGTTTTTTTGATGCTGTAAATTTTGTAGGAGCGGTTTCACCAGATGACGATTGGACTTTGGGCTGGACCCTAAACTTTGATGGTACACCAAGAGAATAAGAATAAGTTTGAGTTGGTTAGTTTTAATTTCAAGAAATTGTAAATGAATAGATTGGAATTCATTAAAACGATTTCATCGGCAACCCTGGCAACGGGGTTGCCTTTTCCTATTTGGGATCAAAAATATAGTGAGTACTCGTTTAATGGAATATTCAGGGAAATGGTCCGAGATGATGATTTTGTCATAAAGGATATCGATACTTTCATGCTTCGAAAGGCACTTTTTGTTTCGGTGGAGCTCAACAATGGTATCAAAGGATGGGCCGAAGCTATGCCCAATGACAAACGCAGTTCACGAACCTTGATAGAAAAAACCTTAAAGAACTACTTTGAGGGGACCAACATCTTCGATGTGGAAAAGACATGGGACTATTGTATCAAATCTGAATATGATTTGGGTCCCGGAGGTCTGCTTACCTACTCCCTATCGGGAATTGATTGCGCCATTTACGACGCCATGGGGAAAGCTACGGGAAAACCGGTTTACGAACTTTTAGGAGGTAAACTCAGGGATTCCGTAGAGATTTATGCCAGCTTTACACGGGATGTTTATCCCACCCCAGACCAGGCTGCTGCCAAAGCTAATGCATTGGTTGAAGAAGGATATAAAACCCTAAAATTTCGGATGCGTTGGGGACTCGAAAACCAAGACCCACCCAATGACAACACAGTTGACTTTGCCAGGGCACTTCGCAAAGCCGTTGGTCTGGGTGTTCAATTGGCCATGGATGCAAACATGGGGCATACCCAACAACGAGCGATTACCCTGGGCAAAGAATTGGAAGAATTCAATTTGGCATGGTGGGAGGAGCCCACGGCCCCTTATGATTATTCTGCTATAAAAGCCATTGTAGAGAATGTCAATATTCCCATTGTTTTTGGGGAACATGCTTATACCGTGGAACAGATTCAACACTTATTGACTTATGGCGGCTCATGGGCAGTAAATCCTGACCTTTTAAAATGTGGAGGCTTCACGGGAGGCAAACGCATTGGGGATTACATTGCTGAAAAAGGCGTAAAACTCGTGGCACATAATTCCAGGCCCTCTCTGAGCACCGTTTGTATGCTCCATTGGGTTTGTGCCACTGAAATGGCTACGCTTCCACAAGAGTTCGCGTTGCGTGAAAAAGCGCCCGGGGCTTTCGATTGTTTGACAGGTTTTCCAGAGTTTAAAAATGGTCGTCTATATGTCAGTGATAGACCTGGTTTGGGTGTTGAGGTAGATGAGGACCAAGTTAGGGCCTACGATGAAAAATATACTAAATGAGAGGTTTTGCATTGTCCATTCCCTTATTCATTTTTCTGTTGATATCATGTAGCAATCAAAATCAGAATGAATTCAATATTCTGGATTTTGGAGCAGTTTCCGATGGCAAGACCATGAATACACAAGCTATTCAATCTGCAATTGAAAAGGCATTAGAAGCACAAGGAAAAGTAATCATTCCAAAGGGAACCTTTTTAACCGGAGCATTGACATTGGGTCCCCATATCACTTTACAAATTGATGAGGGGGCGACACTTTTGGCCAGTCCAAACATGGAAGACTACCCTGAAGAACATTTTATTTCTGCTCCTTATGCCGATAGTCTGGTAATTCAGGGAGAGGGAACCATCAATGGAAATGGCACCGCTTTCTTTGATAAAGATTGGAAGTTTTCGGAAAGACCCCAACCATGGATTGTAATCAGTGATGCCAGAGGAGTTTCGGTAACGGGAATACATTTTCAGAATAGCCCGTCGCATACCCTGAATTTCAACTTTTGTGACGGAGTTACCGTGGACAGTATTTCAATAAAAAATGACCCCCGAAGTCGCAACACCGATGGAATAGACATTCGAAATACCAGAAACATCACCATTACCAACTCGGACATCCGCACTGGCGATGATGCTATTTGTCTAAAAGTGACTTCCAAAGAACACCTTTGGCATGACCCAAAAGGGAATCCCAGACCAAGAACCGTAGAAAATGTTTTGGTGAAGGATTGCTATCTCGAAAGCGATGATTCTGCTCTAAAACTGGGAACAGGAAGTGGTCATTTCACCCAAAACATTGTATTTGAAGATATTACCATCCGTAAAACCCGATATGCCATGGCTTTGTTTATGATGGATGGTGGGGTTTATCGAGATATACTTTTTAAGAATATTGATGCGAAAACAGGAGCACGCCATCCTCAAGAATACGGTATTTTTATGGATATCCATCAGCGACGAGAAGATTCTCCAGTGGGTCAAATTGAGAATATAAGGTTTGAGGATTGTTCGATTACCACAAATGGAATTTTTTATCTCTCTGGCCATCCCGAACAAAAGGTCGACAAAATCCATATGGAAAATGTGAACGTGACTTTCACGGGCCATTTGGATAATTCTTCATGGAAAAAACCAAAGGGAAATAGGAAAATCAAACAATGGGCGTCAACTTCCGACTTTGTTCGTGAAAAGGGAAAGTTCATCCTGGCGGATGCCAAGAATGTACGGATGAACAATGTGAGTTTTAACAAGGTACCAAATGATTCCATCGCTTTGTTTTGGAAGCACAACGTTTCCTTGGATACTTTGAATGTCAAAATCACTCCATGACCCATAAACTATTCCTTGTCGTTCCACTTCTTTGGTGTTTGTTGGGGTGTGCCCAAAAAGAATCCCTTGATTTGGGTAAATCTTATCAACAAAAAATAGAGGTTTCATTAAATCATGCCATACAACATGCTGGTAAAGTGTGTTTGGATACCGAGGGAAAAGGTAAGGGTGACTATGAAATCATATCGGGCTCGTGGTCCGAGTATGAGCCTGCTTGGCACACGGGTCAGCTGATTCAAGGGCTTTTGGAAGCCTACCAGGTGACCCAAAACCAAGATGCTTTAAACTATGCGATAAAAGGTGGGGATTGGTGGGTAGGTCTACAGTTTCCCGATGGACATCCCCTAGCAGGTTATATGAATGCTATTCATGGCTCAAGTGTGGGAAATTTGATTAATACGACCACCATTACCGATGGAACGCCTGGGCTCTTCGACCTAAGCGCAGTAACGGGAGACAATAAATATGCTGAAGTCGCCAGCTCAGCTGGAAAATGGATTTTGGACAACCTCTATATTCCGGAGCATCGGCTAAGCTATAACATTGTGAATCCGGAAACCGGAGAAATCTGGAAAGACAAAAGTCCGCATGCCCAACATCAAGGTCATGAAATTACAATCAAGCAGGTTGCACGACCCAATGCCGAGGGCTATTTGTGGAAAGACATGTTTGAATTTACCGGAGAGGAACGTTATAAAGATGCCTTTTTAGAGGTTTGCGATGGACTCATCGCCAGTCAAAGTGAAAATGGCTTCTGGATGGATTTTGAGCCGAATGACCCCAACACTGGAAAAATCCATGCACGATTCAACACTTGGAGTGCGGAGGCTTTGATTGAAGCATACACCCTGACTAAAAATCAGAAATACTTGGATGCCGCCCTTAAAACAGGTCATGGATTGGCTTCCGTCCAGCAAAAAAACGGGGTGATTTTCTACTTAAGCTATACCGATGGGTCAGTGGATGACCGTTCACCATGCGGTTCAGGAACTTCCTTTGCTGGGATTCTCTGGCTCCGATTGTTGGAGCTGGGGCAAATAGATTTCAAGGCGAACATTAAAAAAGCGCTGGACTTTACCCTAAAAAATCAGTTTTCGGTTGGACACCCTGACGAAAACTTAGCAAGAGGCTATTACGAGATTCGCCAAAAAGCGAAAAACAATGGAAAAATGAAGCTCATCTATCGTGACATTGCCACCGCTTTTGGATTACGATTTTTGAGTGATGTACACCAACATGAATTTCAGTAGGTCATGGCGTCATCAGGAGGTATATCGGGATACTATTGGAGAGCAAAAGCAGTAATTGGAACTGTTCTGATATTGTTCAGTTTGGGATGTAATACGCAACCTAAGGATGATTTTACCAAAGAAAGGGCACAACAAATCATTACCGAAGCTTGGTCAACGACCTATCCGAAGATTTTAAGTGCCATTCAGGCACCAACGTTTCGGGACACGACAGTTTTTATACAAGACACTACGGATTTCAGTAACAGCATCAATAAGGCTATCTCCCAGCTTTCGGCGGATGGAGGAGGCACGATAAAAGTCAATCCAGGAGTGTACAAGGTGGGTGGAAGTATCTTTTTGGCTTCAAATATCCGATTGTATTTGGAAAACGGTACAGAACTTTGGTTTTCACCCCATCCTTCGGATTACTTACCCGTTGTAAAATCCCGATGGGAGGGAACTTTTCTTATGAACTATTCCCCATTGATTTATGCGATTGATGCAGAGAACATAGCGATTACCGGTAAAGGATTAATCGACGGGCAGGCTGAAAAAAAATGGCATGAGTGGAAACGGAAGCAGGATGACGATAAAAAGCGACTTCGTCAAATGGGTAATGATAAAAGCCCTTTGAAAGAACGAGTTTATGGAGATGGACATTACCTCCGTCCTTCGACAATTGAATTTATTAATTGCAAAAACATCCTTTTGGAAGAGTTCAGCATTAAGGGTTCCCCTTTTTGGACGATTCACCCCGTACTTTCCGAAAATGTTATGATACGTTCGTTGAATATTGGGGCGGGCACCACCAATGATGATGGTATTGACCCAGAAAGCTGTAAAAATGTACTCATCGAAAACTGTATAATTCATACGCATGACGATTGCGTGGCGTTAAAGGCAGGTCGGGACCAGGATGGATGGCCGTATCCTCCTACCGAAAATGTTATCGTTCGAAACAACACCTTCATTACAGAGGTAGGCAGCGGATTTTGTATAGGATCCGAAATGTCGGCAGGCGTTCGCAATGTTTTTGTGGAGAACTGTGAATTGATAAAAAGCGGAAAACATGCCTTTCAGTTTAAAAGTAATCCGGACCGAGGCGGTTTTATCGAAAACGTTTTTATGCGAAACATTGAGGTTGGAACCGTTAAATACGGTTTTGAGTTCACTACTGATTATAAGGGTTGGCGGGGAAACGAGTATTTCACAAAATATCGAGATTTCTATTTTCAGGATATTCTAATCAAAGAAGTCACCGATAAGTCCATTGTGATCAAAGGTAGACTCGAGGAACCCATCCGAAAGGTATATTTTGAAAACTGTGTTATTGACCAATCTCCTCAATTGGAAGTGGTTTCGGAAGCTTCACAAATACTTTTTGAGAACACCAAAATCAATACGAATATTTTGCCCACAAAAGATTGACCTATGAACAGAATATGTTTTGGCTTTTTAATACTTTGCCTGTTTGGAATACAGTGTATTTGGTCTCAGGAACCATTGCTTCAAAATGCGTACAACAGACCGTCAACCCTGCTTAATGGTAACTGGAAGTACGTTATTGATCCCTACGACACGGGATATCGCAACCACAGAAACTGGCTTCCTTTTGATAGGGCTGAATCTACCAAAGCCTCGGCAAAACCCTATTATACTGATAAGGTCATAGAAAATCCCTGGGACCGCATAGAATACAATTTTAATACTTCAGATGAGATTTTGGTGCCTGGGGATTGGAACAGCCAATTTGAAAAACTGGAATACTACGAGGGCGTCATTTGGTATCGCACCACTTTTGATTATAGCTTAAAGGAGGGCACAGAAGTGTTTCTGTATTTTGGAGCCGCCAATTATCAGACCGATGTATACCTCAATGGGGAAAAGGTCGGTCAACATTTGGGAGGATTTGACCCTTTCAATTTTGAGATCTCGGATAAACTAAAACCGAAAGGGAATTCTTTGGTAGTCCGTGTGGACAATAGAAGGGAAAAACATCGTGTTCCCAACTATACAACCGACTGGTGGAACTATGGAGGCATTACCCGAGATGTGAAGCTTATAGAAGTTCCACAAACCCATATCCAAGATTACCAAATTCAATTGGATCCCAACAACCCCGACTTGATTAAAGGCTATGTCCAAATATCGAATGGAGCACAAAAGAACGTGACGATTGAAATCCCGGAAGCAAAGATTAATGAAACCTTTGAGTTGGATGAAACGGGAAGAGCCGAATTCCAAATTTCTTCGAAGCGTATCAAAAAGTGGTATCCCAAACGTCCCAAATTGTATAAGGTCGAAATAGCTTGTGGTGAGGACACTTTACTGGATAATATTGGTTTCAGAAACATTTCAACGGATGGTCCAAATATCCTATTGAACGGAAAATCCATTTTTCTACGAGGTATCAGTCTTCATGAAGAAAACCCCATAAAGGTCGGAAGAGCAAATTCTTTGGAAGAAGCTCGAATGTTTTTCGGATGGGCACAGGAACTCAATTGTAATTTTGTACGCCTAGCACACTATCCCCATAATGAGCATATGCCTCGTTTGGCGGACAAACTGGGAATCTTACTTTGGGAAGAAATACCAGTATATTGGGGCATCGACTATGAAAATCCTGAGGCTTTTGCTCAAGCTAAATCACAATTGGAAACACTGGTTCATCGTGACAAAAACAGAGCAAGTGTAATCGTATGGTCTGTAGCCAATGAGACTCCAGAAGTTCCTTCGCGATTAAGGTTTTTAAGGGATTTAAAAAAGATTGCTCTTGCTATTGACGACACCCGATTTATTAGTGCTGCCCTCGAAAGAGATGAAAAAAGCACCGCCGATACGGTCAAGATTCCAGACCCTTTTGCCGAAGATGTAGATATGATTGCCTGCAATGAGTACATCGGATGGTATTCTGGGTTACCAGAGCGATGTTCTGAAGTAACCTGGGAACTACCTGATGACAAGCCATTTTTTGTCAGTGAGTTTGGGGGTGGAGCATTGTATAACCATCATGGCGATAAGTTAACACGATGGACGGAAGAATACCAAGCGTACTTATATGAAGAACAAATCAAAATGCTTCGCAAAATTCCAACCTTGCGAGGCATGACTCCTTGGATTTTGGCTGATTTTCGTTCACCCAGAAGAAATCTGCCCCTTATTCAAGACGGGTGGAACCGAAAAGGGTTAATTTCCAATGGAGGTTTCAAAAAGAAAGCCTTTCATGTTTTAAAGGCCTATTACGATGAGATGGAGAAAATATATGATTATTCCATAAAGGACTAATTCAGATTCCTTGGCATCATGATATCTTTAAAAGTAAAACCTTCAGTTCGAGTGTTTTCCGAAGGAAAAAGTATCGAGAACAAGGTTTTTAATTTCGAAATGCACTTCTCAATAAGATTTTCTGGAAAAACACAGAAAATCACTCGAAGCGGCAAATTTTCTTAAGAATGGGCAGTAGATTAATCGGAATCTTTCATCTTTAAAATGGCATGTTCTAAGCCCCTTAATTCCGCTAATCCTTTTAGTCGTCCAATACCGGTATATCCAGGATTGGCTTTCTTATTCAAGTCATCGAGGATTTGATGGCCGTGATCGGGTCGCATAGGTACCGGATGTTCCTTTTCCTGCTGCATAACACTAAGTTCTTGCATAACTTCTACCATGGGCACGTCACCCTTCAGATGGTCCGCTTCATGAAAATTCCCTTCCTCGTCCCGCTCTGTTGAACGCAAATGGATAAAATGAATACGATCTTTAAATTGGCGCACCATGCTAGGTAGGTCATTATCGGCCCTAACACCAAAAGAACCAGTGCAAAAGGTCAAACCGTTATTGGTGCTGTCCGTTTGTGTAAAAATGCGCTCTACATCGGCCATTGTACTGACCACTCTGGGCAACCCAAAAATGTCGAATGGAGGGTCATCGGGATGGATAGCCATATTGACACCTACTCTTTCACAAACTGGAATGATTTCATCCAAGAAAAGCTTTAGGTTTAGTTCCAACTTTTCGTGGTCAATGTCCTTATACCTGTCAAGTTGCTCCTGAAACTGTTCCAAGGTGTAGCCTTCTTCCGCCCCAGGTAATCCCGCAATAATGGTTTGGGCAAGTTCTGCCTTTTCGGAAGTTTCCATGTGCTCAAATCTCGCTTTCCCCATGGCAATCTGCTCTTTTGTATAGTTCCTTTCAGCGTTTGGCCGTTTTAGGACAAACATATCAAAGGCAACAAAGGCAGCAGTCTCAAAGCGTAAGGCTCTTGCTCCGTTTGGGAGTTCATACGCAAGGTCGGTACGGGTCCAATCCAGAACAGGCATGAAATTATAACAGACCGTTTGAATGCCTTCTTCCGCTAGATGTTCCAGGGAGGTTTTGTAATTATCGATGTGTTTTTTATAGTTGCCACTTCGGGTTTTGATTTCCTCATGAACAGGAATGCTTTCGACCACCGCCCATATTAACCCAGCCGCTTCAATTTCTTCTTTACGTTTTCGAATTTCTTCCCTTGGCCAAACTTGTCCGTTGGGAATATGATGCAAAGCAGTAACCACGCCAGTAGCCCCCGCCTGCCGAATATCTGAAAGACTAACCAGGTCGTTTGGTCCGTACCAACGCATGGTTTGCAATAGTTTCTTCATCTCTTCAAACTCATCTTTTTTAAACTCCTGAATAGGCACCAAAGCCGCCATCCACGGAAAGTACTGTGCCTGTTACAAATTTGGAGGCGTCACTACTCAAATAATGAATAGCCCCAAAGAGCTCATCTGGCTGTCCAAATCGACTCATTGGCGTATTACCAATAATTTGATTTGCTCTATCTGTATAACTTCCATCTGTATTCGTCAAGAGTTCTTTGTTCTGTTTTGTGAGGAAAAAACCGGGAGCGATGGCATTTACCCGTAATCCTTCCCCATATTTTTTCGCAAACTCGATGGCAAGCCATTTGGTGAGATTATCGATAGCGGCCTTAGCAGACGAATACCCCATAACTCTAGTTAATGGTCGCTCGGCAGACATACTGGAGATATTGATGATGCTTCCTTTTTTATCATCCAGAAAAAGTGGTAAAAAGGATTTGATGGAGAGATAGGTCCCCACGTAGTTGAGGTCGATGATTTTTCTTAGGGCCTCAACATCACTATCTAACAAGGTCTGTTCTGGTGAGATAATTGCCCCTTCCATATTGCCACCAGCAGCGTTGATGAGTACATCCAAATTGCCAAACTGGGATTTTACGGTATTTGAAATACTTTTTAGGTTTTCCTCATTGGTGACGTCACAGCCAAAAGGTGTGGCTTTGCCACAGTGCTTAGTAATATTATCCACAACCGTTTGTGCTTCTGACAACTTCCTTCCCAAAATGATAAGATTTGCGCCTTGTGCCGCAAGGTATTTGGACCATTCTGAACCCAAGACCCCTGTTCCACCGGTAATCAGAATGTTTTTTCCTTCAATATCAAATAAGTCTTTCATGCAAAACAGTTAAAGTGAAATTCCCCGTTTCCAAGGTATAAAATCATCTTGTCCCAATTTTTGGGCCTTTGTCTTTATTTTCCCACTGGCCACATTGATGATGTACTCCATCAATTCTTCTCCCATTTGTGGGATTGACTTTTTCCCAGTAATAATGCCGCCCGCGTCAACATCGATAAGGTCGGGCATTCGTTGGGCCAAATCCGTATTGGAAGAAATTTTGATAACCGGTGCAATGGGGTTGCCGGTTGGTGTGCCTAGACCTGTGGTGAACAAAATAATATTGGCCCCTGAACCTGCCAAAGCAGTTGTGCTTTCCACATCGTTGCCCGGAGTGCATAGCAGGTTAAGTCCGGGTTTATTCGCATATTCGGCATAGTCAAGTACATCGGTTATCGGTGATGTGCCTCCTTTTTTAGCAGCTCCTGCGCTCTTCATCGCGTCGGTAATCAAACCATCCTTAATATTTCCCGGACTGGGATTCATGTCGAACCCAGAGCCTACGGCAACGGCGGCATTGGAATACCTTTCCATCAACTCTGTAAACTTATCGGCAATGGTGTCATTCGTACAACGATTAATAAGTTCTTGTTCCACGCCACAGAGTTCCGGAAATTCAGCGAGCATGGTTTTTCCACCCAAACCCACTAAGACATCAGAGGCATGGCCAACAGCCGGATTGGCCGAAATTCCAGAGAATCCATCAGAGCCCCCGCATTCCAGCCCCAATGTCAATTTTTCCAAAGGAGCTGGTTCGCGTTTTACTTTGTTGACCTCAGTCAGTCCTTGAAAAGTTAACCGAATTGCCTTGACCAACAGGTCTTCTTCAGTCCCTTCTTTTTGCTGTTCCAAAATGTGCAAGGGTTTATCAAAATGGGGATTCAGGGCATTCAATTTGTCTTCTAAAATGGAAATTTGGGCGTTTTGGCATCCTAAACTCAGTATAGTGCCTCCTGCGACATTCGGGTTGTTCAAATAACCTGCAATCAAAGCACAAAGCGCTTCGGAATCCTGGCGAATCCCACCACAACCTCCATCATGTGTCAGGAATTTAATACCATTTATTTGCTCAAAAACTGGAGAAGTATGGATTTGTTCTTCCGGTAATGCAAAGGAGTCGTTGCGAGTATCTTTACTTTGATAACGGGTCACTAATTCTCTTACATACCTTTTGTATTTATTGGGACGTGCGAAGCCCAACTCTTCCAAGAAAGCTTCCTTCATAACACCTATGTTGCGGTTTTCGCAAAAGACCAAGGGAATCACGACCCAATAATTGGCCGTTCCCACCTGACCATCCGAACGGTGATACCCCAAAAATGTCCGTCCAGTGAAGTTTGAAATATCAGGTGTTTCCCCATCCAAATGGGGAGTTCGTTTTCCAAAAATATCCGCTTTGTGGCGGACATTTTTCGTGGTCAATACTTCACCTTTCCCGATAAATCGATTGGCTTGGCCTACCACCCCACCGTACATCATGATGGCATCACCTTCATTTAAATCATTGGAAGCAAATTTATGCTTGGCCTTTACGGATTGTTTCAAATGAAGAGTGTGGTCTTCGAACTTTATTCTTTCTCCATTTCCCAAATTATCCAGAGCTACCAGCACATTGTCCAACGGATGAATTTTCAGGATTTTTTGTTTCATCTCAATTAAATTGCTAATATTGTGCAATCGATTGCACAAATTAACTAAAAATCTTTTACTTTTCTTCAAGTAAATCGAAAATAGTAGGTTTCCAATCGATTTTAACTTGTAATGATAAGTCCAAAAACCATAGTGTAATGAAAAAAGTGGTCACCTTTGGTGAAATTATGCTACGCCTAGCTCCTCCGGGATTTTTACGTTTTTCCCAAACCAATTCTTTTGATGTGGTTTATGGGGGTGGAGAATCCAATGTAGCGGTTTCGTTGGCCAACTACGGTATTCCCGTGGATTTTGTAACCCGATTACCCGAAAATGACCTTGGGAAATGCGCCATGATGGAACTGCGCAAGCGAGGGGTCAATGTAGAGAACATCATTTGGGGTGGGGAGCGCTTGGGCATCTACTTTTTGGAAACCGGAGCTGTTGCTAGAGGCAGTAAAGTGGTGTATGACCGTGCTCATTCGGCGATGTCACAAATTCAAAAAGGAATGATTGATTGGGAAGCCGTTTTTAAAAATGCAGATTGGTTTCATTGGACAGGAATAACCCCTGCCATTTCACAAGGTGCGGCCGATGCCTGTTTGGAAGCCTGCGAGGTGGCTAGCAGAATGGGAGTAACGATATCCACCGATTTGAACTACAGAAAAAAGCTTTGGAAATATGGGGTTGAACCTGAAACCATTATGACACCTCTTGTGGAACATTGTGATGTTATTCTAGAGAACGAGGAAGATTCTGAGAAGCATTTTGGTATCCATCCCGAAGGTGTGGATGTAACCCAAGGTCATTCAGTGAGTACCAGGGCCTTTGAATCGGTCTGTAGGCAAATGATGGATAAGTTTCCGAAGGCGAAAAAAGTCATCACGACCTTAAGAGGTTCCATTAGCGCTTCGCACAATACCTGGGCCGGTGTGCTCTATGATGGAAAGACTTTGTATGAATCCAATACCTATCAAATTACCCATATCATTGACCGTGTTGGGGGCGGGGATTCTTTTATGGGCGGATTGATTTACGGATTGCTGACCTATCAAGGGGATGACCAGAAAGCCTTGGATTTTGCAGTAGCAGCTTCCTGTTTGAAACACACCATCAAGGGAGATGCAAATCAGGTTACTGTTGATGAAGTTGAAAAGCTTATGGGCGGCGATGCTTCTGGAAGGGTGTCAAGATAAAAGCAAATAGTACACATGGACAAAGTCAATCATAAACAGCTACTGAATTGCATGCATGAAACGGGATTGATTCCCGTTTTTAATCATACAGATAGCAATGTGGCCAAAAAAGTATTGGATGCCTGTTATGAGGGGGGAGTGCGTGTGTTTGAGTTTACCAATCGGGGCGAAAATGCATTGGCTGTTTTTGCGGAGCTATTTAAGCATGCCCAACAATACGGCGACCTTTATCTTGGTATTGGAACCCTATTTACAAAAGAGGATGCCTCCCATTTTTTGGATAAAGGTGCACATTTTTTAGTTTCCCCTGCATTGATTCCAGAGATTGCCCATTTTGCCAATCAAAAAGAAGTATTCTGGGTTCCGGGATGTGGTACGGTAACCGAAATGTATCAGGCCTTACAGCTAGGAGCTAAATTGCTTAAAGCATTTCCTGGAAATGTTCTAGGACCAGGGTTTATCAAATCAGTTAAAGCGGTATATCCGAAGGTCCCCGTTATGCCCACTGGAGGGGTAAAGCCTACCGAAGAGAATCTATCAGCTTGGTACAATGCTGGGGTCCATTGTGTAGGTATGGGAAGTCAATTGTTTAAAAAGGACGTAATTGAATCTGGCCGTTTTGAAGATTTGACCGAATCCGTTTCCAATACCATACAAACCATCAAAAAACTTAGAAAATAGGTTGAAAACCAAACTGCTTTCACTCATAATCCTGTTTTGCTGGTTTCTTTCTTGTGGTAGTAAGAAGGAAACCAAAGTACTACGACTGGCTCATGGACTTGATACCAATCATCCTGTGCATTTGGCTATGGTGGATTTGGGTAAGCAGTTAAAAATAACTTCCAAAGGAAAATTGACCGTAAAGATTTACCCCAGCGGACAACTGGGTGCGGAGCGGGAATGTCTGGAATTACTTCAAATTGGCAGTTTGGACATTACCAAGGTTTCCGGAGCAGTTCTCGAAAACTTCGTGCCGGAATACAAAGTGTTAAGCGTTCCCTATCTTTTTCGGGATAAAACCCATTCCCATGCCGTTTATGATTCACCTATCGGGCGTCAATTTTTGGAAAAGGGAGAGGATTACAAACTTCGTGGACTCTGTTTCTATGACGCTGGAAGCCGCAGTTTCTATACTAAGAACAAGCCTATAAAAATACCTGAGGATTTGAAAGGAATGAAAATCAGGGTGCAAAAAAGCAATATGGCGGTCAGCATGGTACAGCAATTGGGAGGTTCCCCAACCCCGATTTCATGGGGTGAACTGTACACGGCTTTACAACAAGGCGTGGTGGATGGCGCGGAAAACAATCTGCCAAGTTTCCACACTTCAAAGCATTATGAAGTATGCAATTATTACAGTTTTGATGAGCATACTGCGGTGCCCGATGTGTTGTTGGTAGGTACGGAAACATGGAATCGGCTGAGTGAAAATGAACAAGTATGGCTTCAGCAAGCGGCGGATGCTTCGGTAATTTATCAACGTCAATTATGGGCGGAAGCGGAAGCAGAAGCTCTAAAAGTGATAACAGAGGCCGGAGTGAAGATCAACTATCCGAACAAAGCGCTGTTTGCGGCCAAAACAAAGGAATTTGACCAGCTTTTTGAACCGAGTTCTGAGGCCTTCCAATTGATGCGGTCCATAAAAAAAATGCGGTGATGAGAAAACGGGTGAATGCCATTCTGGAAAAAATGCTTTTGGTCATTATGATCCTAATGCTGATTTCAGTGATATGGCAGGTAGTATCCCGATATGTATTGGGGAGTCCCAGCACGCTAACCGATGAAATTGCCAGTTTTTCTTTAATATGGTTGGGCCTGTACGGCGCTGCTTATGCAACTGGGAAAGAATTGCATTTGGCCATAGATCTGATTCCGGTCGCTACGATTAACAAGGCCCCTATTTTGTTTTCGGGTTTGGTAGCTTTTGCCATTATTGTTTTTGCCCTATGCGTTATGGTGATTGGTGGCACCAACCTCTGTATACTTACTTTTAAATTGCAGCAAAAATCCGCTGCTTTGGAAATTCCTTTAGGTTGGATTTATAGTGCGGTTCCTATTTCCGGACTTTTTATCACCTATTTCAGTTTGGATACCTTCTTAAAACGACGCAACAGTTATTTAAAAAACTAAATGGACTACACGGAAGCACTTATTTTGGTGATTAGTTTCGTCGTCTTGATGGGGATTCGGGTTCCCATTGCCTATAGCATTGGATTCTCGGCATTACTCACCTTAGTGGTTTCCATGCCTAGTCTGCCAGCTATGACAACCCTGGCACAACGTATGGCCACATCTCTGGACAGTTTTGCACTTTTGGCCATTCCCTTTTTTATTCTTGCCGGCCAAGTGATGAACCAAGGTGGTATCGCCCGAAGGTTGATTGATTTCGCAAAGGCCATTGTAGGCCCGCTACCGGGAGGGTTGGCCTTTGTAAATATCATTGCCTGCATGCTTTTTGGGGCCATTTCGGGTTCTGCGGTTGCTGCAGCTTCGGCCATTGGCGGATTTATGAATCCCATGATGGAAAAAGAGGGATATGATAAATCATTTAGCGCTGCTGTGAATATCACGAGTGCGACCACGGGGCTCATTATTCCTCCTAGTAATATTTTGATTATTTATTCACTTGCCAGCGGCGGGGTTAGCATCGCTGCGCTGTTTTTGGCGGGCTATGTCCCAGGTATTTTGATTGGACTGGCATTGATGCTGGTGGCAGGGGTTTATGCCTGGATGAAAAAGTATCCGACTGCAAAATCAGTGGGTATCAAAATCTTTCTAAAACGATTTCTGGATGCGCTCCCCAGTTTACTGCTATTGGTGGTGGTGATTGGGGGAATTGTCGCTGGGATTTTTACTGCTACCGAAGCTTCGGCAGTAGCAGTTATCTATACGTTTATACTCGCCTTTGCTTACAAGGAAATTGAGTTAAAGGATGTTCCTTCCATTCTTCTGGAAACCACAAAAACAACAGCCATCGTCATGCTATTGATTGCCACCTCGGTGGCCATGAGTTGGGTGATGAGCTATGAAAGCATTCCCCAAGAAATTAGTGCTGGACTTTTGGGCATCAGCAATAATCCTATTGTTATCTTGATAATTATTAACTTGATTCTGCTCTTTGTGGGCATCTTCATGGATATGACTCCAGCCGTATTGATTTTCACACCAATTTTTCTGCCTATTGTTACACAAATGGGCATTGACCCCATTCATTTCGGAATCATTATGATACTAAATCTTTGCATTGGGCTTTGTACCCCACCGGTGGGTTCGGTGTTATTCGTTGGTTGTGGGGTGGCGAACCTAAAAATCCAACAAGTGGTACGCCCGTTACTTCCTCTGTTTATTGCTATGTTGGTGGTTTTGATGATAATCACCTACGTGCCAGAACTTAGTGTTTGGGTACCTGAGTTGTTTGGGTTTTAGCACCGTACTAAGTATTTTACAAAGAATTTATTACGATTTAGGTTGTGCTGGGAATTCGGTTGACTCAAGATGCCAATCAATTTAAAATGATAAAGGTTTTCCACAAATCTGTACGCTATTTTTTTGATTATGTTGTTAAAAAGTGGGATGAATCACCTCATTTCCAAAAACCGATGGCAGCGAGGGTTTAAAAGCGAGATATTCCCAGTTTAATTTTACACAATTTCCTGATTATTAGTAACAAAATGATTTATCTTATGATGTGTTGGTCAGATTTATATTACTTTTATGGAACCAACAACCAAAACCGATATGCAAAACAAGAAAAAGTATTTATCGCCAATACAGAGTCTGGATTTTTATCTTCAAAACTATCAGGCATTATGCAAAAAACTTAAATTGGACAATGACCTATCTGAGTTGCGAGCAGTTTTGAAAAGGGATTTAGAAACATCGGTAAAGGAAATCTTGGAAAAATCGAATTATGAAGCCTTGGTAGTCACTGATGTCAAAAAGAAAATTATTTGGGTAAATAATGGTTTTCGAGAAATGACCGGATATTCAAAATGTTACGCTATGGGTAAGAAACCCACTTTTTTACAGGGTAAAAAAACATCGTTGGAAACAAAAAATGAAATACGACTTTTGCTAAAACAACAGAAAAGGTTTTCCCGAGCGCTAATTAATTATAGAAAAAATGGTGAGGAGTATTTGTGTTGTATTGATGTATTGCCTCTTTACAATTCCAGTAGAGAAGTAACCCATTTTCTTGCCATGGAACGGGAGGAAATTGCCGCCTAAGTAATAATTTAAACTGTTCTTCCTGTAATCCTTCTCATTAGGTTGTGCCGGTTGTTATTTGGCGGCGGCTTTTGTTCCAGAAGTCCTGAAGGGGAAGCTACCAAAGGATTTTTAACAAATCAAACTCTATTGTGCTGCCAGTAGGCATAATGTTCAAAGGCTAAAATTGCAGAAACCAGGAATACAAGAATCAACAAAGAAATCTGGGAAGGATTCCTCTCCGGATTCAAAAGCTCCCCAATTACATGTCCGAGATGGGCGATGGAATATCCAATAGCCACTATCCACAGCCCTAAGCGAATCCATGACTTTTTGCCGTATAACAACAAAATTATCCAGACCATGGGTAGATGGTAAAATAGGGTACGTATAATAAATACCCCCAAAGGTACCTTTCCATCAGCATCGGGACGGACAACATCTATACCATAAAAAATTTCCCCTATGTGATAATTGAAATGAAGAACCATCCCAATAAGCGTTAGCAACCAAAGAATAATCAGTTTATAGGAACCCGTCATCCAAGAACTATATCGTTACCCAACAAAAGTACATCTTGTAATCGGAAAATAAGACCTTAAAATTTACTTAAATAATGTACGCAATCAGAAAAATTAACTCCATACATTAAGGAAAACCTGGGTTGACATAGGTCAAAGAAAAAAATTATTGTAATTTCAAAGAGTAATGGAAAATGTATGTTCCATTATAAAACAAAAAAAAGCTATGGAATTATACAAAACATACCTGATGGGTGTTTTTGTCGTGATGTCAGTTACTTTTACCGTTACGATAATTTTTAAAAAACGCCCAGAGCAAGTAGATACAGTAATCGATCGTATTTTGTTTCCGGTGATGGCCTTATTGTTCTTCTATGCTTGTTTCACCACAGATTGGAGTATCGTGAAAAAGAGACTCTCAAAGGACATAGGGGAATACAGAGAGACGCAGCAAAATCTTTGGAAATCGAAATAAAAAGCCTTTTGGATCCCCTGAGTAAATTGCTTCAGTGAGACAGATATCTCTCTTTGGCTTTTATTCCATTTAGGGTCTACGGAATGTAAGGGGCCGTATTCGGTGTAAGAATTAGTCATGGGAGGGATTATTTTTGAAGTGTGGGCGAAATTAGTGGCCAATTTATAATCTGGACTTCTCAGACGCTGCTCCCGTCCTGGCTTGGGTTTCCCTTACTTTGCGATTTCCAAAAGAGTATGTGAAACTTACATTATAAATTCTTGACCTCCCCGATTCTGAGCTGTAGTTGACCTCGAATTCGTCTCCAAATGCCTCTCGGGTTAAGGTCCCTACTTGGGATCGGATGTCGAAGCTTTCAAATATATCGGTTATTGACAATTGTAGGTTGGCGTTATTCCCAAAGCTTTTTTTGAGTCCAAAATTAAGTATTCCAAATCCGTCCACTCGCGCACTTCCATTAAAATGTCTAGAGGTGTACCAACCAGATAGTTCAAACGAAAAATCCTTGGGCAGTAGCCAAGTCTGACTTCCATTAACGTTAAAATGCGGATAGTTGTGGGTGACTTTTTCTGCGGTATGCAACAACTTAAACTCGCGGATGCCCGCGGTAGCATTGAGATTCATGTTCCACCAATGGCTTATGCGAACAGGTATGTTTGTTTGTATCTCAAGACTACGTTGATACTCCAAATTCACGGGTGCGATCACGGCCACTGTACTCTGCGGATTTTTGGTAATTTGAAAACGGGCAAACGGGTTGTCCTCGTTCGCTGCCGCCAGCGTCACGCTCAATGATTTGTTGGAGTAGGTGAGTGTAAGGTTATCGGTTATGGCCGGCAGTAGCTGGGGATTACCACTAAATACAGAGGTAGGACCGTTATAACTGAGAAAAGAAGCCAAATCGGAGTAATTAGGTCTGGTAATTCTTTTAGTGTATGCGAAGCGCAACGCAGTGGTATCAGAAAGGGAATGGTTCAAAAAGAAGGAAGGAAAAAGTTTGCCAAAGTTTCGATTCAAAGTTGCATCGCTAAAGTCTTGGGTCCAATTTTCATAGCGCAGGCCCAATTGTATCTTTAAATTCTTTGACCATTGGTAATCTGCCAAGGAATAAACTGCTGCAATCTTTTCGGTCGTGCCTATCCTACTGATAAAGCGCTCATCGCTTACAAAATCATCACCTTGTTGTATTTCAATACGCGCATCGTTATCCGTTTGGGAATAGGAACCTTTAATACCGGTTTCCATTGAAAACGTTTCATTAAGTTTCTTGCTGTAATCAATTTTCAATACGCCAAGCTTGATATCGGTTTCGTTGAATCCACGGTTCCCCTGATTGTATATTTCGCTATCGGGTTGAAAAGGATTACCGTTTTGGTCAAAATAGGTACTATTTACAAAGTTGGGGGCCTTGTTGTTATAGTTCACGTAATCCGTTGTTATGGAAAACGTACTTTCGTTTTCCGTGTTCTTCCCATTTTTCTCAAAATACATGGAGGCAGTACCATTTTTCCGATTCCCGTCGCCATTCAAATGGATACGTGCGTCCAAAAAAGGATCGATAACAAAATCATATAGCCCTCTGTTTCGAGTAAACACCAACGGTCTGGAATGATTGTACAATATATTGGCCCCTAAAAGCAAGTGCTCGGAAAACTTGTGTTCATACCCAAAATTGACGTTGTTATTTCTATTGATTTGCTGGCTATTACTTGTAAAAACAATGTTCGTATTACCTCCCAAGACAGGAAGGTCAGTAACTCCTACACCTCTCCACCCACTTGAGGAATCATCATAGGAAAAGGTATATGTTCCAAATAATGAGCTGTGATTTCCACCATAATTCAAGGAAAAGTTGCTCGTCTGTTTCGGCCCCTCACCGTGGCCCCCACTAAGACCTATGGAACCTCGTAATCCCAAAGCCTCATTTTTCTTCAAAACAATATTGATGATACCAGCGTTACCATCAGCATCGTATTTGGAAGAAGGATTGGTCAACAATTCAATTTTCTGGATATTATCGGCGCTCATTCCATTCAACAATGCCATTAAGTCTGCGATGGGTATTCGTTGCGCTTTTCCATTAATCATGACCAATGTCCCGCTTCTACCATTCAGGGAAAAACTGTTGTTTCGGCGGTCCAATATCACGCCAGGAGCCCTTTCCAACACCTGTAAAGCACTACTCCCCTGTGTCAGTATACTTTCCTGTACATTGATGACACTACCTTCCTGGGTACGCTGTATTAATTTCCGCTGTCCAGTTACAGCTACGCCTTCCAATTGAGTGATCTCTTCTTTTAAAACGATGGAGGGAAAATCTTTTTCAAATGGTTTTGATGAAACAATAAAGACTTCAGAATTCCAAGATTGGAAAGATAATAGGCTTATTTGGAGAATGTAAGCTCCTTCCTCGGAAAGCTCAAGCAAAAAACTCCCGCTTTCATCGGTTAGTGTACCTGAATGTAAGGTATTATCGGATGCATTATGAATCGTGGCATTGGCATAAGGTATCGGTAGTCCATTTCCATCCAGTACCCTTCCGGTTAGTTGTGCGCTGTTGTATTTGGTACCGACCAGTAAACACAGAATACTTAAAAGTGTTGTTCTCACGGTGTTGTTTTCAGCGCAAAAAGGAAGAAAGTCAACACTTTAAAAAAAAGGATTGACCAACGGCAGCATTCTATTTATATGAGAACGGTTTCGAAGATTTTAAAGGGCAGGGCTGTAAAATTCAATTGACCAAGACCGCTTGTCAATTAAAACGTACCGGACAGCAAGTTTTGAATGTATTTATTTGATTTACAAGGTAAGCCCATGTATCTTGTTTCAATGTCAGTAGTGGTCAGATGAATTCAACTACCCTTAAGATTGTTTTAAAATATGTAGAAAGGTTTAAACTGCACCATATCTTGTTTTGGGCCTTTTACCATTTTGCTTGGTGGACCATATTTTCGGGAAGTCTAAGTGAGGTATTTGAATCAATTGCCACACCACATGGTGTTGTTAAGTATTCCGGGTATGTTCTCTATCAGGCACTGGGCGTTTATTTTTGTTTGTATGTCTTAATTCCTAAATACCTTGAAACCGGAAGGTTTATGGATTTTTTTTTGTTGATAGCGGCCTCCATATTTCTGATGTCGGTATGCATCACTTCCAATTACTATCTATCTGCAATGGTTTCTGGGCAGTCGGTCTATGACCTCTACAACGTTTCCCCGAAAAGTCCGGTGACTATCTTTAGACACAATGCACTGCCTTCCTGTGTTGGTGCAATGACTTTGGGGATGAGCATCAAATTGACAAAAAACTGGGTGGAGTCACAAAGAAAGCGACAAACTTTGGAGAAAGAAAAATTGGAGACCGAACTTAAGTTCCTAAAATCACAGTTCAATCCACATTTCTTGTTCAATACGATAAACTCCATTTTCGTATTGATCGACAAGAATCCGGAAATGGCATCGGAATCGCTAGTGAAGTTTTCCAGTCTGATGCGTTATCAGCTTTATGAATGTAACAGTAATCAAATTCCTTTGCAACTCGAGTTGGCCTATATCGAAAGCTTTATTGAACTGGAAAGTTTACGTCAAAATGAAAACTTTGAACTACAAGTAAGCCTGCCCAAAATGAAGGTACAAGAACCCACCATAGCACCTTTTATACTTATTCCTTTTATCGAAAATGCTTTTAAGCACCTATCAGAGGACCGAAGTCTTAAAAAGTGGGTTTCCTTGACTATCGATGTACATGGGGAACAATTGTATTTTGAACTTAGCAACAGTGCCAATTTTGAGTTGAAGCATCAACTGCCCCAAGGCGTATCCTATGGAGGATTGGGATTGGCAAATGTGAAGCGGCGATTAGATCTTATTTATCCCGATTCCCATTCCTTGCTTCTTAAAAAGGGAAAGGACGTGCATACGGTAAAATTGGAGGTCAACTTAGAAAATAACCGGGTTACATCCTTAAAGCGAATGTCTGTATGATGCGGTGTGTTGTGATAGACGATGAGCCCTTGGCACGGGAGTGCGTTATCAATTATATTGATCAAATCGATTTTCTGTCTTGTGTGGGAGTGGGCATTTCAGCCTTGGATATTCCCCCCATTCTTGGGCAACATGAAGTGGATATACTGTTCCTCGATGTGCAAATGCCCATGATGAACGGCTTGGAGTATCTAAAATCCAATCCGAATGCACCTATGACCATACTCACCACGGCTTTTCCCAACTACGCCATTGAAGGTTTTGACCTTAATGTTCTGGATTATTTGTTGAAACCCATTTCGTTCAATCGTTTTTTCGCAGCGGTGACCAAGGCCAAACAACAGAACCACTTGTTAAAACGACACGATACCAAGGCCCTACATGATAGCGAATCCTGCTTTTTTATAAAGTGCGACGGAAAGTACGAAAAGATATATCATGACGATATTCTCTTTGTGGAAGCCATGCAGAACTATGTCATTATCCAAACTACCAAGCGCAAATATATCAGTCTTTTGTTCTTAAAGAACGTAGCGGAAAAATTAAGTCCTGATCGTTTTATCCGGGTACATAAATCATACATCGTAGCTTTGGACAAAATAGAAGGTGTGGCACAGCATGAGCTTCAAATTGCTACCTATACGATTCCATTGAGCAGAAATTACAGAAAGCAAGTGGTCCCCAGAATTCTGGGGGATAACCTTTGGAAAGGGAATACCTAAAATTTTCGTTTTACCCCGTCATCTCAGAGAGGTAACTATGTTATTTTTTCAATAGTTGTATAATTTTTGAAGTGATATGTTGAAAGGTCACATTGCTCCATCAGATGAATTTTACCTCAGCTTTGGTCCAATACTACTTTTGCCGGTTTCTATAAAGGCCCCAGTGAGTGAAGCAAGAAGTTTCGGTTAATTAATTTCGTTGATGTTTCGTCATCCCGCCCATCACCGCTTTCAAAACCATCACCTTTCCTTTTCTTGGCAGCAGTCTTAGGGAATATGTGAGAAATTTTCCTGTAATACCCGGAACCACCGTGCTACTTCTGCCCAAAGCACTTAATATGGGCAATGGGGTTTTGGAAACATGGGTTGCACCGTCCATTTTCATGTTAGCGCGTTTACCAAATCCCGTTGCAACAGGACCAGGGGCAACGGTGAGCACATCAATATTATGGGCCCTTAGTTCTACGGACAACGCTTCGCCAAGATTTTGTACGTAAGCTTTGGTCGCAGCATAGTTTGCGGCATAAGGTGTTCCCTGGAAGGCCACTAGGGAACTGAAAAGGACAATACCTCCAAACCCCTGTGATTTAAATCGCTTTGATATCTCGTGACAAAGAATGAGTACGGCATCAATATTGACCTTCAACATATTGATTTCGTCATCCAGTGAAATATCCAAAAAGTTTCCAGATGTTCCGAATCCGGCCGCCGCGATTAAAATACCCACTTCTTTGTCCTCGATAAAATCAATTAAATCTACTACCCCATCCGATTGGGAGAGATCAGCGGCAAATACCTCTACACTTATGCCAGAGGATTTTTTCCACTCGGACGCCAGCTGGTTCAGTCTGTTTTCACCTCGGGCGCATAAGATGAGGTCAAATCCCGCATTTGCCAGGGTTTCTGACAAAGCAAGCCCTAGTCCTGAGGTGGCACCCGTTATCAAAACACTTCCCGGATATTTTTGTTTGAGCCTTTTCGCTTCTTTAGGGTTCAAATTTTTCATGGTTTCGTCTTTTATCTATGGTTGTATTGTAACAAGTTCAAGGCGTGCCCTATTTATTTTTTTGTCGCAGTATGTCCCGTATAATTTTCAAATGGTGTTCCGTATGTATTTTTAAAAAACGCTTGCTATCCTCTCGGTTTAGGGTACCAGCACTGGGATGGGTAAAATGGGCCTTTTCGTGCATTGCGTCCACGAAGCTCATATTGGTTCGGGCCCGATAAAATTGAAGTTTAATGTCTTCAGAGCTGAAAACCGCTGGCGGTGTTACCCTTTGCGGAGATTTAGCCTTGCCCCGGGGTATTTGATTGGAACTGAACATTAGGGTTCTGGTTAGGTTGAACCGTTGCACATAGGTTTCAGCTCGGGATGATTTCATAACATCATAGATTTCATTCATGGTGAGCAGTGTGTGATATAGATGCCATCCCACAGAGACTTTTGAAACTTCTTCGTTCCCTTTTTTATGTTCAGGAATAAGGTTCAAGATTTCCTTGAGTTCTTCCTTTAAAAAATCATCATCTTTTCCCATATCTATTTGGGCGGGTCCACATCCCATAAGCACAATAAAGTATAGTATTGGTATAAACCTTTTTTTCATAAACTTTTTTAGGTGAAGAATATCTGGTATCAAAACATCCAACTGAATCTCCACGTTTTATTCTTCGGCAGATTGGTACCCTCTTACAAATTTGATAGGGAATTTTATTGTTTTAATAATCCCAGGCTGTAAAGTGTCATTTTTCAAATTGGATTCCCGTTATTTCATACTTGATTGGGATTCAAGTAAGAACGAACCAAGTATTGCGATAGACCATTTAAATTGACGATTCAGGGGTCTAAACAACAATTCGAGGTTCCCTAGCTCATACTATAGGGTTAGCTGTTATACTTTGCGGAAATTGGGGACATGTACACAAGTCAGTTAGAACGTGCTCTATTTTGTTCTTATCCTAAAGAGTTAAAGCGTAAAAATGGGAATTTTACAGGGCTTTTTCTCGTCCAACTTGTACTTCTCGAATAAAAAGGATATTCAATTTGCTTCTTCATAGAAGAAACTTGATTTATCGCTCCAGTCCATGGGATTTCAAAAGTGGAATCCTTACCTATTTGAAACATTCTACTGATTTTTGTTTTTTTTCGTTGTCAATACTTTTTACAGGTAATGTCAATTTATTTTACATAAATAGAATAGGGATATTTGATAATATTAATTAAAATATTCATTATCAAATACTTGTAAATGATGGCATAAATATAGATGATTTGAACTTCGGGAATGAATACGATATGGGCTTTTATACCCGACCAAAAAATAACAACCAAAAATCATGATACGCAACTACCTAAAAACAGCTTGGCGAAATCTTTTAAATAACAAGACATACTCCTTTATCAATATTGGAGGATTGACCATTGGCTTAACGATAACCATGCTCATCGGTTTATGGGTGCATGATGAGACCACGTTCAACACCTACTTTAACAACTATGACCAAATTGGACAAGTCCTGATAAATAAAACTTTTGATGGTGAGACCCGTACCCGCTATACCTTGCCCTACCCTTTGGCAAGTGAGCTACGAAACGTCTACACGGATGATTTTGAATACGTGGTCATGAGCTCATTTCCAGGGGATAATGTTCTATCGTTTCAGGAAAAAAACCTCACGAAGTTTGGTGTGTTTATGGAAAAAGATGCCCTCCGCATGTTCTCCCTTCAAATGTTAAAAGGGGATTGGAGCGCACTCGAAGACCCTAATGCAGTGGTTGTTTCGGAGTCTACGGCAAAAGGGCTTTTTGGGAACAAAGATCCTATGGGAAAAGCCATAAAAATTAACAACGATCGGTACGCAACGGTCAGAGGGGTTTTTGAAGACCTACCTAATAATTCAAATATTTTTGACGCACTTGCCTTTGAATCGGGATTCAAAGAATTGAATTTTATCGCGCCGTGGGATTATTATGTCTCGGCCAATGAATGGGTAAAAACGGCAAGAGATCAAAATTTATGGGACAACAATTCGTATCAAGTCTATGTTCAAGTGGCCAATGGGTCGTCTTTATCCGAGGTAAGCGAAAAAATTAAGCATGCCGTCTACGATCATGTACCGAATGGCACTAAAAAGAGCAATCCTGAAATCTTTGTGCACCCAATGAAAGATTGGCATCTAAAAAGTAGTTTTGAGAATGGTATATCTGTGGGTGGAGCTATAAAATACGTAAATATGTTCGGGGTCATCGGAATTTTCGTGTTGCTATTGGCTTGTATCAATTTTATGAATTTGGCTACTGCTAGAGCCCAGAAAAGGTCTAAGGAAGTGGGGATTCGAAAAACAGTGGGGTCAGATAAGTATCAATTGATATTACAGTTTATGGTAGAATCGTTTTTGGTAACTTTTTCTGCATTTATAATGGCTTGTATTCTCGTTTTAGTGTTTTTGCCCTCATTTAATGAGCTAGCAGATAAACAAATAGTCTTTCCCTATGCGAATTTTTCTTTTTGGTTTATCGGTCTCGGCCTGGTGGTTGTCACCAGTTTTTTGGCCGGCGGCTATCCATCGCTCTACTTATCTTCTTTTCGTCCATTGAAGGCCCTGAAAGGAACTATGCAGTCCGGAAAATCAGCGGTAGTTTTTCGCAAGGTTTTGGTGGTGGTCCAATTCACGGTTTCCATAGTCCTGATGGTTGGGACAATTATAGTCAATCGTCAAATTCAACATACGAAAAACCGGTCCACAGGCTATGATAGCGACCAGTTGATTATGATTCCTAAAAACACCAAGGATTATGAAGGCAAGTACGACCTAATCCGGGAGTCATTGAAAAAAACAGGGGCGGTAACAGAGATTGCCGAATCGTCCAGCCCATTGACCGAGGTTTGGAACAGTAACGGCGGATTTGAATGGGAAGGTAAGGACCCCAATCTGCTTACGAACATGGTCACTTTTTTCATCTCCCATGATTATGGAAAGACTGTGGGATGGAATATAGCCGAGGGAAGGGATTTTTCAAGGAACTTTAGTTCGGACTCAACTGCTTATATCTTGAACAAAGCTGCAGTTGATTTCATGGGTATTGAAAATCCCATCGGAAAGAAGATACGCTGGTACGATGGGGAACACAAAGTAATCGGGGTGGTTGAAAATCTTTTGACCGAATCGCCATTTGACCCCGTCAAACCTTCTATCTACATAATCGATTATGACAATACGAACTGGCTGGAATTAAAATTGGCCCCCTCACAAAATATAACGGAGTCCCTTAGCAAAATTGAACAAGTATTTCGCAAGATATCGCCAAATATTCCGTTCCAGTATGAATTTGTTGATGAAGCATTTGGTAAAAAGTTTGTTACCGAAGAGCGTTTGCGCAGGTTGTCCGGAATATTTTCAATATTAGCCATTATAATAAGCTGTTTAGGCTTGTTTGGGTTAGCTTCTTTTATCGCGGAGAAACGGACCAAGGAAATCGGAATACGAAAAGTTTTGGGCGCTTCCATAACAAGTCTGTTCAAAATGCTTTCAAAGGATTTTACGGTACTGGTATTGTTTTCCGGTTTGGTTGCGATTCCGATAGCCTACTATTTCTTAAGCCGGTGGTTAGAAAGTTATACGTACCGTATTGAAATTCCATGGTGGGTATTTGGAGCTGCAATTTTTGGTGTACTTTTAATAGCCTTGTTTACAGTAAGTTTCCAGCTATTTCGGGCTGCAAGGCAGAATCCCATACGTAGTTTACAGGTAGAATAGTTCTGGAATACGAGATTCAGTTAGGGATTGTTCGGGTTTATCCCTCACCGGGTTCAAGCAGGATGTCGACTGTTTTTATTTTCCAACGCAGAAAATAAAAGATATTGCACGACAGATTCTGGATTGTTACACTCCCTGTAATTTGCCTTAAATGGAATATGGCTACCCAGAATAAGATTATTGGACAATCCTTTGTCAAAGAATTCTTTCACCTTCTGGGGGGTCCTGAGGGCGTTGTAAAACCGATTAGGTTTTCTGACTTTCATTAGAGCTTGAATTAATTTTTCTGATTGCTTTTTTAAAAGCGCTTCCAAGAACTCTTTACGGTTATCCTATATATACATGGAATCACTATTAAATTCAAAATAGTTGCTGAAATCAACCCCCCAAGAATAACCACGGCCATTGGACTTTGTATTTCACTCCCAGGTTGACCACCTTTTAAAGCCAACGGAATCAAAGCCAGACCCGTGGTGAACGCTGTCATTAAAATGGGGTTCAACCTATCCAATGCACCTGTTTTGATCAGGTCAAATCCTGTTTTATGTTCCGCTCGCAAATCTTCGTATCGAGATACCAATAAAATACCATTGCGGGTAGCGATACCAAACAGACTTATAAAGCCAATGGTGGCTGCGATACTTACGATACCCGATGTGAAATATACAATCAGAATACCCCCAATCAACGCCAATGGCAGATTAATAAGCACCACAAAAGCCAATTTTACATTCTTGAACTCATTATAGAGCAATAGGAAAATAGCCCCAATCGCCAGAATAGAGGTTATCAGAAGTAACTGTGAAGCCTTGGATTCGCTTTCGAACTGTCCGCCATATTCCACGCGATAGCCTTCGGGAAAATTGATGGTATTGTTCACTGTTTTTTCAATTTCATTTACGGCACTTCTCAACTCCCTGCCCTGTACATTGGCCGCCACTACAATCTTGCGCTGTACATTTTCGCGGCTTATTGTGTTTGGGCTGCTCACGGAAGCTATGGTGGCCAATTCCCCTAAAACCGTATGGCCACCATCGGGCAGGCTGATCAGGGCATCTTTTATATTTTCGATATTGTCTCGGAACGATTTTTCATAGCGTACCACTATATCAAAATACGGTTGCCCTTCGTGAATTTCACCAACTTGTTCACCGGCAAAAGCAACATCCACTTGCTCCATGAAATCGCCGACGGTCATTCCATAAGCCGCCAAAATTTGACGCTTGGGTTTTATGCGGATTTGCGGGACTTCAATCTGTTGATCAACGGCAACATCGGCCAACCCGTCAATTGACTTTATGTTCTGTTCCACTTGTTTGCCCAATTCGAACAGGTGTTGAAGATCCGGACCAAATATCTTAATCGCGATATTGGCACGAGTACCCGACAGCATGTGGTCGATACGGTGGGCTATGGGTTGCCCAAGGGTAATGTTTACACCGGGGACAACGCTTAGCTTGGTTCGGACTTCTTCAAAAAACGCTTCCTTGGTTTTATCATCCAGAGCAAAGGGGACATCAACTTCTGCGGCGTTTACCCCTTGGGCATGTTCATCTAGTTCGGCACGTCCTGTTCTACGCGTGACCACCGATATTTCAGGCATCTCCAATAACAGGTTTTCCACTTGCTTTCCCGTTTTGTTGCTCTCTTCCAAGGACATGCCTGGAGCGCCAACAACACTTAGTACCAAAGAACCTTCATTGAATTCAGGCAAAAAGCTTCTGCCCAATTCCGTGGCTAGGGATAAACTCAAAACAAATACTAGAACGGTGATGGCAATTACTGTTTTCGGAATTTTAAGGACCTTGCCCAATAAACTGGAATATCGTTTTCGCAACCATTGCTCCACTTTAGTGCCTTCTGCTTGTTTGTTGAGCAATTTTTCATTGTCCAGGAGATATGAACAAAGTACGGGAGTAACCGTTACGGCCACTACTAACGAAGTCAATATGGACGCCACAAATGCAATCCCCAACGGTTTTAACAATCTGCCTTCCATCCCACTTAGAAAGAACAGGGGAACAAAGGAAACGATGATGATCAAAGTAGCTATTATAATGGAACTACGGATCTCTATGGAAGCATCCCTGACCACCATGATTATGGGTTGTCGCTCCGATTTGGGCAGACGACTGTTTTCCCGCAATCGTTTATACACATTTTCCACATCAATTATCGCATCATCCACCAAAGCCCCAATGGCAATGGCCATACCCCCCAAACTCATGGTATTTATAGTATAGCCCAATAATTTTAAGACTATGGTGGATACCAACAAGGAGATAGGAATGGCCAACAATGAGATAACCGTTGTACGCCAATTCATCAAAAATATGAAGAGGACGATGATTACAAAAAATGCACCTTCCAATAAGGTTTGGTTGAGATTGCTGATGGAAGCCTCTATAAAATTAGATTGACGGAATATCTGACTTTTGATTTCCACTCCTTCGGGTATTGTCTTTTGTAAATCGGCTATGGCAGCATCTAAGTGTTGCGTTAATTCCAATGTGTTGACATCAGGTTGTTTTGAAATGGTCAGGATAACCGACTCCTTTCCATTTAAGGAACCATCACCGATTTTGTCTGCAGCGCCGATTTTGACCGTGGCCACATCTTTTATTTTGATGGGCTGCCCGCTTATTTGTTTTACAACGGCCTCTTCCAAATCCTCCAAAGCGTAGGCTCTTCCGCTTCCTTTGATGATGTACTGATTACCGTATTGGTTGATCACACCACCCGGGGCATTGACATTGGCTTTTGTTACCTGCTTCACCAATTCAGAAAGACCAACACGATAGTGTTTCATCTTTTCAGGATTTGCGAATACCTGATATTGCTTGTAGTCCCCACCAATCACGATAACATTGGCAATACCGCCAATAGCCTTGATACGTGGGCGAATGGTCCAATCCGAGAGTGTTCTTAGTTCCATTGGGGACAAACTGTCCGAAGTCACCCCCAAGAGCATTATCTCACCCATAATAGACGAGATTGGAGCCATAGTAGGGGCACCTATTCCTTCAGGTAAGTTCTCACGTACCATTGGAATGCGTTCGCTCACAATTTGACGGGCCCTGAAGATATCGGTGCCCCATTCAAATTCCACCCATACGATGGAGATACCTGCTGCCGAAGAGGAACGGATACGCCTCACATTAGGGGAACCGTTTAAAGCGGTTTCCAGTTGGTAGGTCACCAGTTTTTCCACTTCTTCCGATTCCATTCCGTGCGCTTCGGTAAGTAGGGTCACTGTGGGAGCTGTAAGATCGGGAAATACGTCAACGTTCATCGTCTTTGCATAGTAAATCCCCAATATGCTCAGCACCAAGGCACTCGATAGCACAATCAGCCTGTTATGCAGGGAAATATTCAATATCTTGTTCAACATAACTTTCGCTTTTTAATGTGCATGTCCATGTGCAGGGGTCGAACCTGACATTGACGCCATTTTTACTTGGTACGCACCTTCGGTCACGACCATATCGCCTACTTGGAGGCCTTTTACAACCTCTACATTTTTGCCGTTGCGTTTTCCAATGGTGATTGGCCGTCTTTCAAAACCTTCTCCTGACAACTGTACCATTACCGAGTAGTTGCCGTAATCTTCCAATAGTGCCGATTCAGAAACGATTGTTGTTGGCTTACCGCTGCCCATGGCTATCTGCACTTGAGTAAGGCTGCCATCGGGAACATTGATATCTTCATTTACCTCTGCAAAGACAGCAATTAGGGGATTGTCCTGTTCAACATCCTTTGAAATGGATAAAATTTCTCCATTGGAATCATAGATGCTTTTCCATTGATTGGTTTCAGTTTGGTACCAAAGATTTTTAGCGTTTTGCATGGTTAAACCAGATGTGGGAGCTATTCTCGATTTCAAAATCTTGGATTTTTCCGTGGCGACGGTTATCAAAATATCACCTTGGTCTACATAATCGCCATTGGCCACATGAACGGATTTTATAAAACCGTTGAAGGGCGCTCTAATTTGTTTCCTTCCACCGGATACGCCCAGGGCAACAGATTCATATTTTGATTTTGCACGGACATACTTGCTTTCCACTTTTTCGAACTCTGACTTTGGAACGATTTTACTCTCATAGAGCTCCTTTTTTCGTTCGTAGGCCGAAGCGGCTTGGTCAAAGTCCGCTTTGGCTTGTACAATATGGGCATTTAGATTATCGGTTGCCAATCCCTTACTTGTCAGGTTTAAGAGCAATTGCCCTTTTTTGATGTCGGTGCCATCGGTAAGCATAGTGGATGCCACATTAACAATGCCGTTTGAGGTGGCTACCAAAGCCTTTTCCGTGCCTTGGGCAGGCTGCCAAACCCCTGCCGATTTGATGATATCATACACCTCACCTTGTGTTACAGGTGCGGTTTGAAAATCTATTTTCCATGCCTGCTCCTTTAAGAAGGAGATGGAGGCATCTTCTCTGGCACTGCCCACTGCATTTTTGGCCGCTTCCATACTGGCATAAACCATCACATTGTCTATTACAATTTTATCCGTGTACTGTGGAGTGGTAATATCGAATACCAATTGTTGAGTACCGGTATTTTTAGGTTGGAGAACAGGTGAAAAAATCCCGGGAGACGATGGTGCATCCACTTTGGTTCGAATGCCTGTGTCCCCATCTATCAAGCTCACTGTCACCGAACCTTCATGAATAGGCTGGTGTTTGTCCATTATGGTAAAGTGTACTGCAAATTTGCTGAGTCTTCCAACGACCAACACGGGAAATTCAACAAACAATTCGGTTTTGTCCGTCCAAACAGTATGGTCTAAGCGCGGGACTTTATCTTCGACATGGCTTCCATCAGGATTGTGGGCATGACCTTCTTCCTTATTTTGTTTACAAGCTATTGCGATAAAGGCAAGCACAATTATTACATACGCTTTCATTACTGCTTTTGTTTAGTGGTTATGGTGTTTTTCTCCGTTATCGTATGTATGGGTATGCGCTTCTTTTGTAGCAGAATCCTTCTCCACTTTAAATTCTTCTTGGTTTACTTCTTCATGTTCGTGTGCATGGTCTGTACCTTTATCATGGGAATGTCCATGTTCTTTATGCGGATGTCCATATCCTTCTTTTTTGGTTTCCCGACAGGCTGTAAAAGCCAACATTACGGTTACTGACGATAGCATAGCGATTTTTGATACTTTTCTCATCTTCCTTGTTTTTAATGATTATAACCGATGTATTAGTAACTGCGCTTGTAAAAGCTGTAATTGTTTTTCCATTTGGAGCATTTTATCGGTGGCATCCCGATAAAACTGCATTTCCATGTAGTAGTCCAAAAATGAATATTCACCCAAGCTGTAGGCCTTAAAAAGTAAATCTTCGCTATTTAGGTTTTCCATGGTTTTCTGATATTCAGAATATTCATCGAACAACAATTGGTACTGATAGTATTCTTCTTGAAATTGGGTATACAGCAATTGTTGTTCAACCTTGGTACTGGATTGCAGATATTCGTAATTGGCTTTTGCTGCTTTCACCTTGTTTTTGCTGTTCCATAAAGGAATTGACAGTCCGCCATAAATGCCTGAAAAAGTATTATCGCTCACGCCTTGGTAATTATAGCCTAATGCTAGATTGGGCAACGCTTTGTTTTTTTCAAGAGTTACATTTTGGCCTGCTGAAGCCTCGCTGGCCCTTATTTCCAAAAGATTGGGATCTTTTGCTAATTTTTCATCCCAAAGGATTTCCAAAGTTTGGACCTGAACTGGGACGGGCAATTGAAAATTACTTAAATCCAGAGGCGAACCACCATTAAAGGTCTGCAAGGCCCTTATTTGATTTTGGATTTCAGTTTCTAACCGTTCCAATACAAATTTTTCTTGCATCCAAGCCACCTTGGCCTTGTTAAGGTCTAGAATGCCAACTTGATCTTTTTGGTACAATTCCTGCACCTGTTCAAAAACCTGGAGGCTTTGTTGCTTTCTTTTTGCTTCAATTTCCTCTTGTTTTTGAAGAACAGCAAGATTGATTAAGCCTGCTTTGGCCTTTATCAAAACTTCCTGCCGTTTTTTGGTAAAAACGGTTTGAAGTTGTTCGGCTTTCAACGAAATCAATTTATTACGGGCTCCATACACCGAAGGAAACTCAAAGGATTGTGAAATCTCGAACTCGGTATAGTCCCCAGATTGGTGTTCCCCGAATGGTAGATAATAACCGATAAGTTCTGGATTCGGCAAGTTATTGCCACTTTTATTTTGAAGCTTTTGCCCATCTATATAGGATTGAAAGGCCTTAAGCTCTATGTTGTTCTGTTCGATTTGGACAAGTATTTCCTCCACACCGGCGTATTGGGAAAATACGTTGCATTCCAACAGGCATGCACCTAGGGTGCATGCTAATTTTATGTTCATAATGATTTTTTTAGGTTTATCAATAAAGAGATAAGATCAGGTGAAAAAATTACTAATCACCTGCATCATTGATTAACCTAAAGATGGTGGACCACGCAGTGTACAGTGGTGATAATATGTGTTTTTAAGCTTGTCTGGAGGGTTGTACCATTTTTTACTTGAGGTATCCTTTTCAAAAAACACAAGATTTACGATGCTGGAGAATATTGCTGTGACCGATTCTTTTTCAATGGTAATTTTCTCGACCGTTGATTGCTTCAGAACCAATACCTCCGTGGTCGTATTGGTATGCGTGTGCATTTCTAAAAACCAGTCTAAAAACCCTTTTTTAGAATCATCAGGTTCGGGTTGACTGTGATGGTGATGTTCATTATGGTGATTATCATAATGGTGGTGATGCACAACATCATGGTCATGAAGTTCTTCTTGATGTTTATGATGCCAATGTGGCACTGCTTGATGAAACAGTAACATACTGAGAACGCTCAAGAAAAAAAATGCCTTTATTTTAAGATGTTGTTGCATCACATACAAAAGTAGAATATTTATGGAACAAACTTTATTGAGGAAATAGTTTGATGCTAGTTGAAGAAAGCAGTTTTACGGTTTTCTATGTAGATGCCTCGAAGATAACGTGTGGCTTTAGTGTTTACGTTTCTGATGATAGACCTTTTGGAGACTAATTTGAAAACTAAAGCTGATCGTGGTTCTTCGATTTGTCCCATATCCAATTCAGGAATCAGATTCGCCACTTTTTTCATTTCCCGATGCAGAAATTTGAAAAAATATTGCCCAACAAATCATCTGTTGTAACTTTACCTGTAATCTCCCCGAGATGAAACAAAGCCTGCCGAATGTCTATCGCCATTAAATCGCCGGTGATACCGGCCTCTAAACCTTCTTTCACCTTTTGTACTTCCTCCAAGGCTTTTAGCAGGGCATTGTAATGTCTGCTGTTGCTGACAATCGTTTCATCCCCACTAATATTGCCCGTACCTACCAATTCAAACAGTTGTTTTTTCAATGCTTCTATTCCTTGGCCCCGCTTGGCCGATATAAAAATTACTTCGGGAATTTCAGTTTTGATGGTTTCTATCTGATTTTCGTTCAACACATCCACTTTGTTGCAAATTGGCAGAAGTGATTTGTCCGGGAATTTCTTTGAAATATTGGCCAAGGTAATTGGGCTATAGTTTTTTCCTTCAAAAAGACAGATTATCAATTTAGCTTGTGCAATTTTGGAAAAGGTTCGTTCTATTCCGATTTTTTCCACAGCATCTTCAGTCTCTCGGATACCAGCTGTGTCCATAAATCGGAAGTTGACCCCTTTAATACTGATTTGGTCTTCGATGGTATCCCGAGTTGTCCCGGCGATATCACTTACAATCGCCCTTTCTTCATTTAGCAGGGTATTTAGCAAGGTGGATTTCCCTACATTTGGTTCACCTACAATAGCGACAGGAATACCGTGTTTTAGAACATTGCCCAGAGCAAAAGAGTCAATCAGTCTTTTTAAAACGCGTTCCATCCGATTTAACAGGGTTTCAAATTGGGTGCGATCCGCAAATTCAACATCCTCCTGGGAAAAATCCAGTTCCAATTCGATCAATGACGCAAAGTTGAGCAGTTCTTGTCTCAGGTCTTCTATTTCACTGCTAAATCCACCACGCATCTGATTTAGGGCCAGCTCGTGGGCAGATGTACTATCACTGGCAATTAAATCAGCGACGGCTTCTGCCTGGCTCAGGTCCATTTTTCCTTGTAGAAAGGCCCGCAAGGTAAATTCTCCGGCCGAAGCCGCTCTACACCCTTTTCGAAGCAAGAGCTGCACAATTTGCTGTTGAATATATGGGGAGCCATGACAGGAGATTTCAACTACATTTTCACCGGTATAAGAATGTGGAGCCTTGAAGAGCGAGACCAGGGCTTCATCCAGTATCAGGTTTCCATCTTTTATATGGCCTAGGTGGATGGTATGGCTTTTTTGATGTACCAACCTTTTACCGCGAACGGAATCAAAAACTGAATCCGTTAAGGTTATGGCATCCTCTCCTGAAACCCGTATTACGGCAATTGCACCTGTTCCGGAAGGAGTTGCCAATGCCACTATGGTATCTTGATACAACATGGGCTCAAAAATACAAATAGTTGTCTGTAACAAATCACGGAAATTGGATACACATAGATAGAATCATCAAAATCAATCAAAAAATGGAAATAGTCAATCAAAATGTTTTACGAAAGGATAATCCTTTATTGTCTCTCATGCACTTGTCCCAATTACTTCATTATGTAACTGGGTTTGGCGGTTTTGTGGTGCCATTGGTTATTTGGTTAAGCTCAAGAAATCATGTTGAAGGAATGAACGAACATGGCAAAGCGGCCATCAACCTTCAGCTGAGCCTTTTGCTATATATCGTGATAAGTATTCCTGCTATACTTCTATTAGGTTTGGGAATCCTGGGTTTGCTACTGGTCGCCGTATTGGGTTTTGTTCTGCCAATCGTTAATGCGGTGAAAGCCTCTAACGGAGAATCACCATCTTATTTCCTAACGATTCCTTTTTTATAAGAGAGTAGGTCCGAACACCTCTACGCAATACGGTGGAAGATTAGTTGTTCAGCATTACCGGCATGACGAGCATTGTGATGTTTTCACCTTCATCCAATCCGTCGGCCGGCGTTAAAATTCCAGCACGGTTGGGAAGACTCATTTCCAGTGTAACATCGTCAGAAGAAAGATTTCCCAGCATTTCCACCAAAAAGCGCGAGTTGAACCCGATTTGCATATCGTCGCCCTGATAAGAACATGAGAGTCGTTCGTCCGCTTTGTTGCTGTAGTCCACGTCCTCTGCTGAAATATTGAGTTCTGCACCCGCAATTTTCAATCGTATCTGATGCGTGGTTTTGTTGGAATAGATGGATACCCTGCGTACAGAACTCAAAAACTGCCCCCTGGAAATCGATAGAACGTTCGGGTTCTCCTTGGGAATCACAGCTTCGTAATTTGGATATTTTCCATCGATAAGTCTACAGATAAGCTCCGTGTTGTCAAAAATGAACTTGGCGTTGCTCTCGTTATATTCAATCGTGACCTCTGACTCGGATCCTGATAAAATTCCCTTTAAAAGGTTCAAAGGTTTTTTGGGCATAATGAACTCGGCCGTTTGGTCCGCTTTGACATCTTCCCGTTGGTATTTCACCAGTTTATGCGCATCAGTGGCCACAAAAGTCAAGTTCTCCGTTGAAAACTGGAAAAAGACCCCGCTCATGACGGGACGTAAATCATCGTTTCCGGCCGCAAAAATGGTTTTACTTATGGCCGTCGCCAAAACGTCCCCCATCAAAATTGTGGTACTTGGGTTGGAAACTTCCACCGCCTTTGGAAACTCGCTACCATCGGCGTATGCCAAGGCATATTTTCCATGGTTGGAACTAATTTCTACTGTATTGTTATCTTCAACAATGAATGTCAAAGGTTGTTCTGCAAAGGTTTTGAGGGTATCCAACAAAATCCGGGCGGGTACGGCGATAGCTCCCTCAGCATCTGAGTCAACATCTAGAACGGAACTCATGGTCGTCTCTAGATCAGAGGCGGAAACTATAAGCTTGTTCTGTTTCAGATCGAACAAAAAGTTATCCAATATGGGAAGCGTGTTGCTATTGTTGATGACACCACCTAGAACTTGAAGGTGTTTTAGCAGATAGGAGCTGGATACGATAAATTTCATTCAGGAAAATCTTTAGTGTTTTCGGCGTAAAATCTGGTTTGAACTTAGCTAAAACAAAATGGATAAGAACAAATATATTTTAAAAGCTTGAGGCAAAGAAACAAATTTATCAACACTTATCCGCTGTATTTGCGTTTCCGATAATAGTTGAACATAATCCCCAAAAACAGGGTCAAAATCACAGGAAGTCCCACATTGAGAAGTTGCCATTTTGTCTTTTGCTGTGCTATCTTCTCTTTGTCCAACAAAGGAATGGAAACTTTTTTGTTTCTAATGGATATAAGTCCGGTATCATCCAAAAGATAATTGGTGCAGTTGACAAGAAATTCCTTGTTTCCATAAGAGCTGTTGGTCCATTTATCATATCCCAGTTCCAACGGTTTTCCCTGTTGCAGTTGGTTCTTGATAAGATCTCCATCGGCTATGACAATCATTTTGTTTTCTGGGCCCTCTTCCCTGCTGTTTTTAAGGCGAAGTGGTTTCACACGATTTTTGTAAACCGACCTGAACTTCCCTTCAATTAAAACAGCCAGGGGTTGATTTCCGTCGGTATACGTACTACGGTCAGGTGGATTTTTAAGGATATCCAAACCAATCTGTTTGGGAGTGCCCTCAATTTTGGATAAAGGAGAACTTTGGAGCAGTATTTTTTTTTGATAGTCATTTTCCAAAAGTTCCATTGCATTGGCAAACTGATAGCGAACGGCTTCAATATTTGCATTTATGGGATGGTCATTCTTTGAAAACACCATCGGATGATAATACCATGGAACGGGATTGTACCGTGAATCGTTGCCTTCTCCGGACGCCAGTACAATCTGCGTAAAATAAAGGTCATTTACCAAAACAGGATTGATGCGCAAGCCATATTTGAAGAAAAAATCGTTGAGGTTCAATTCTTTAGGAATGGCCAGTGCACTTCCTTGGTTGGAAAAGATACTATCCAGTTCCATGGTTACTTGATCTATCAACCAAATGGATTTGCCTCCCTGGACTATAAATTGGTCCAGAATATACTTTTCTTGGTCCGTGAATGTTTGGGTAGGTTTAGCGATGAGCGCTAGGTCAAAGTTTTTAAGTTGATCAAGTACCTTTTCAGCATCCTTTTGAACGGAATCTAAGGTGATGACCCCTAAGTTGTAATACTCCCGAACGGAAGTAAGGTAATCTGCTATGTAAATATCCTCCAGTTCCCCATTGCCCCTGATGACCGCAATCCGCTTTTTATCCTTGATGCTCAATTTGGTAAAAGCATCGGCAAAGGCATGCTCCAACTGTTGCACTGAATTGTTTATACGTTCCTCAGCAGTTGAACCCAACTTGTTTTTCAATAAAGGAACCTTGACCGTTTGGTTGTCGTAGTTCACCATGGCCCAAGGAAATAGGAGTTCTTGGGAAACTTTACCGCCTTCTTCGATGGTAATATTGGCAGGTTTGAGCCCAATACGTTGCAAATCCAGAATGGTTTGTTGATTCTGGGAATCGTCCTCTAAAGGGTTCACCAAATTGTAGGTGATGTTTTTGTTGTGGAAGGTAAAAGATTCCAAAAGCTGTACCGTCTCAGACTTTAGCTTGGCAAATTCGGGAGGTAGGTTTCCGCCCAGCAAAATGTCGATGATTATTGGATTTTCCAGTTTTTGAGCTACTTCTATCGAAGGTTTGGACAGGGTAAACCGGGAATCTTCGGTCAAATCGAATCTTAAATAACTAGAATCGCTCAACAGATTGACCAGAACAACCAACACGAATACTTTAAGGATAGCCGTTAAAAAATGTCCTTTCATGAAGTGAGGTTATTTAATCGTGTAGCGGTCAGATATAGAAAACCTAGAGTGATCGAAACAAAATAGATTAAGTCCCGTGAGTCCAGGATTCCCCGTGCAACACTTTCAAAGTGAATTCTTCCACCAAATTTTTGAACCAGAAGTTGGTTTTCCCCACCGGGAAACAGCGTAGAAAATGCATCGAAACCGCCAAAAAAAACAAAGCAAAAGAAGACCCCTAAAATAAAAGCCACAATTTGATTTTCTGATAGTGTTGATGCAAAAAGTCCCATGCTTATATAGGCAAAAATCAAAAAAATCAGTCCAAAATAAGAACCGAGCACAACGCCCAAATCATAATTTCCTGGAAGTATGCCCAAGTTGGATATTGTGATTACATATATGATGGTAGGTACCACTGACAAAATACAAAGTGTGGATGTGCCCCAGAATTTACCCCAAATAATTTTCCAGACAGAAATGGGTTTGATAAGCATAAGTTCCAGAGTCCCCAACTTTCTTTCCTCAGAAAAACTTTTCATGGTGATCGCGGGAACTAAAAAAATAAATATCCAGGGTGTCAGAAGGAAAAAATTCCCCAAATCAGAAAAGCCGTAGTCAAAAATGTTGAAATTCCCCCTAAAAACCCAAAGGAACAAGCCATTCAGTAGCAAAAACAGGCCTACTATCAAATATCCAATGGGGGCGGTAAAAAAGGACCGGACCTCTTTTTTAAAAATTGCGAACATTAGAAATTATTTGAGGATTGTCTACGGATAACGCTCCACGCTTCCGGTTTTTGGGAGAACAGTGCCTTTGTCCCGCCCCAGACGCTTTTAAAAAAATCCGAGTTCCTGTAGAACTCTAAATCCGACTCTTTTTCCCAAAAACTGTATGTAAAAAATACGTTGGGATGTTCTTTGTCTTGATATAGTTCCAAAAAGGTACAGCCGGGAAACGCCAATATTCGATGTTTGGATGATTCAAAAATGTGTTCAAAACTAGCGATATTTTCGGGTTTAAACGTCAACTTCACAATTCGTATCAACATCTATATGAAATTTATGGTTATCGTATCCCGATATTTTAGTCCTAACAGGGTGGAAGCCCCACCAACACTGTGCAAATCACTTTTATAAATGGCCAATTCTACATATCCAGCCGTATTGAACAAGGCCAATGCGTCTCCCGGTCCCTTGCGCTGGTTTTTATCTAGATTAAAGTTGACAAGACCATTGTAAGTATCGTAAATAGCTGTTATTTTGTTGGTCCTGGCCATAATTTCAAAGTCCCTCCCGTTGCGATAGGCCTCAAAAAGGCTCTTTTGAATATTGGTTACTACATTTCCGTAGTTATCGATATAAATGATATTTCCAAGAATGGTTTTACCTTGATTTGCAATTCGTGGCTCAAAATCTTTCGTTTCCCTTAACGCATCAAAAGGATGCCCTATGACCTCCAACTTTCCTCCTCGCGCAATGTGGCACGCGGCTGGAACAAACACCTCCAATTCTGGAAAGGCCGTAACCGAAACTTGGGGCAGCTGAATTTCAATCGCTTTTTTTGTATGAATCGTGGAGGTGATTAGCGATATCACACCATTGTTGGCCCCGATGAAAAAATGCCCTTCAGCCTCCATTACGATATGCTGGTTTTCAGGGGACCACTCTGCATCTATTCCGATAATATGGATGCTGCCTTTTGGAAAATTCAGGTATGCATTTTTTAGGATATACGCACATTCTTGAACATTAAAGGGCTTTACATTATGGGAAATGTCAACAATGGAGACGTTTGGTAAATTGCTCAGAACCTTTCCTTTAATAGCACCGATGAAGTGGTCTTTGGTTCCAAAATCAGTAGTTAAGGTTATGATTGCCATGCAATACTGTTGATATATTTTTCGGCGCCCAAATTGATTTTTGGTTAAGTTTGTGGGATAAAAATAAACAAAATAGAACGAATTGATTTCCTAAGAAATAACCCTTAAAACACCCCTCTTTTTTTGAACGAACTCATTATTGAACTTACAGAAATCAGCCCTCAGGATTTTTTTGGGCAACGCAATGAGAACATAGAATTACTCAAAAAATACTTTCCCAAGCTCAAAATAGTTGCCCGTGGTAATAAGATAAAAGCCTACGGCGATGAAGAACTCTTGGAAGAGTTCGACTTGCGCTTTGATATGTTGACCTCCCATTATGCCAAATACAATAAACTGGATGAGAACATGATAGAGCGTGTGTTGACCAGTAATGGTAAGGAAGACTATCAATCCTCAAAGTCAAGCGGCGAAGTTCTGGTTCATGGCGTAAGTGGTCGGTTGATCAAAGCACAGACGTTGAATCAGAGAAAAATGGTAGATCTTTGTAAAGAAAACGATATGGTCTTCGCCATTGGACCCGCTGGTACTGGTAAAACCTACACTGGAGTCGCTTTAGCGGTAAAAGCGTTAAAAGAGAAACAGGTACGGCGCATCATTTTGACAAGGCCCGCGGTTGAAGCGGGAGAAAACCTCGGTTTTTTGCCAGGAGATCTCAAAGAAAAATTGGACCCTTACATGCAACCTTTGTACGATGCCCTTCGGGATATGATTCCTTCTGAAAAATTGGCCAAATACATTGAGGACGGCACCATTCAAATTGCACCAATGGCTTTTATGAGGGGAAGAACCTTGGATAACGCTTTCGTAATACTGGATGAAGCACAAAACACCACCCATGCCCAAATGAAAATGTTCCTGACCCGAATGGGTAAGAACGCTAAATTCTTGCTTACGGGCGATCCTGGTCAGATTGATCTTCCTAGAAGGGTGATTTCTGGATTAAAGGAAGCATTGCTCATTTTAAAGAACGTGAAGGGCATCGGAATTATTTATCTGGATGACAAGGATGTGATTCGGCATAAGCTGGTGAAAAAGGTCATTGATGCCTACAAAAATATAGAACATCAAAACTAGGGGTATGGCAAATACCTTAATGGACACAAATTTTCAGTTCCCTGGGCAACGGGCCGTGTACAAAGGGAAGGTACGGGAAGTCTACACCTTGGAGAACGATGTTTTTGTTATGATCGCCACCGATCGTTTGTCCGCTTTTGATGTGGTCATGCCAAAAGGAATTCCGTATAAAGGACAGATTCTCAATCAAATTGCCACACAGATGATGCGCGCCACGCAAGATTTGGTGCCCAATTGGTTGACGGCAACACCAGACCCCAATGTTGCCCTTGGAAAGGCGTGCGAGCCTTTTAAAGTGGAGATGGTGATACGCGGATATCTTTCTGGGCATGCAGCTAGAGAATATAAGTTAGGAAAGCGAATGCTTTGCGGGGTATCGATGCTGGATGGCATGAAGGAAAATGATAAATTTCCAAAACCCATAATAACTCCTGCCACCAAAGCAGAAAAAGGAAATCACGATGAAGATATATCCCGAAATGAAATCTTGGAAAAGGGAATAGTTTGTGAAAAAGACTACCTGGTATTGGAGGATTATACCCAAAAACTATTTCAACGGGGGACCGAGCTTGCTGCCCAACAAGGACTGATTTTGGTGGATACCAAGTACGAGTTCGGAAAAACAAGGGATGGTAAAATTGTGTTGATCGATGAGATCCATACTCCGGACTCCTCCCGCTATTTTTATGAGGAAGGCTATCTGGAAAGGCAAGAAAAAGGGGAACCACAAAAACAGCTTTCCAAGGAATTTGTAAGGCAATGGCTTATCTCAAAAGGATTTCAGGGACTGGAGGGTCAAGAAGTACCTCAAATGAGCGACGCCTATATTACTTCGGTCTCTGAAAGGTATATAGAACTCTACGAAAGAATTATCGGTGAGACTTTTAAAAAAGGCAATCTTGACAATATCCATGAGCGTATTGAAAACAATGTTTTGGACTTTTTTGGGGATTGATGCCCGATAAAAGACAGGTTGCGTTTTTTTCAGTTTGTTAAGACTTTGATTTTCATCTATTAAACAGTTTTTTTAATTTGTGCTAAATTGATATATTTATGCTAAATTGATATATCTGTCGTGGAATCTTGTCCAAATTGCTCTTCTGAACGCATCATCAAGGCTGGAATTGTGAAAAATAGACAACGGTACAAATGCAAGTCCTGTAACTATTTTTTCACGGTTGGCAAACTCGGTAAGCAAATCGATGATTACTATGTCAACAAGGCGCTGCAACTGTATTTAGAAGGACTTACCTATCGAGAGATTGAAAGAATTTTGGGTGTCTCACATGTTTCCGTGATGAACTGGGTCCGCAAATATAAGATCAAGCGCCCATACAATTCCAAATACCATCCTACCTATAAAATCCTAAATAAGGTTGAACTCCAAAACTATTTCTCGGATGCTGACAACTTGGCTGGGGCCGGTGTATTGGTCACAGAACTCGGGGATAAGTTTATGCTGATTAAATGGGAACGCTTCAAAGAATAGATATACTTAATTAACATAAAAGTATATTAACTTTCAGTTAAGACATTTTTTTCAAGATGTTCGTGGTGCATGCAAAAAACCATAACATCTACAAAATGAAAAAAATTATTTTTGGATTGGCATTTACACTGCTGATCACACCATTGGCTTTTTCGCAGGGAAACACCGAATACACAGGTGGTTACAAAATTACGCTCAATGAAGAAGGTTCAAAATACCTCCGAATAATTGCTTGGGGTCAGTTTTGGGCCCAATACAATGACAACGTACCAGATGATGCCAGCGAACTGAACTTCAGTATTCGTCGGGCGCGAGTATTGACATTTACCCAATTAAATAAAAAATTCCTCATATTAACCCATTGGGGTCTTAATAGTTTGAACGGTAGTAACCAAAGTCCATTGGGCTTCGGTGAGAACGCCCAACTCTTCTTTCACGATTTCTGGGGCGAGTGGAAGGTGACCAAAGACCATGATATTGGCGCTGGACTTCATTATTGGAATGGAATCTCTAGATTGAACAACCAAAGCACCCTGAACATGATGACTTTGGATAACAACAGACAGTCCTGGGCCACTATTGGACTTTCGGATCAGTTTGCCAGACACATCGGAGTCTATGCTAAAGGAAAAATTGGAAAATTGCAATATCGCATCGCATACAACGAAGCAGGTGAGAGCACCTTGGATACCAGAGATCCGGTTGTGGATGGCGTAACCGTTTATGGCGGTCGACGAATTCTCGGCTCAGGAGATGCAGGTAAGGTTTTCCAAGGCTATTTTGATTTTAACTTTTTAGACCAAGAATCAAATTTTTTACCTTACAAAGTAGGTACTTATTTGGGAAGTAAGAAAATATTTAATTTGGGTGCTGGTTTCTTTAATCACCAAAACGGTGTGGTTGAAGCAGATGGTGCCGGCGCAGACGTAAACATTTTTGCCGTGGATGCGTTCTATGATGCTCCGCTGGGGCAAGATGGTTCGGCAATAACGGCTTATGCGGTATATCAAAACAATGACTACGGGGAAAATTACAATTTTGGTCCTTATGCCACAGGTAATATGGTCTATGGGCATGTGGGATATTTGGTGCCAGGCCCAATCGATAAGACGCGTTTACAACCCTATGTTTCCTATAATACCAGGACTATTGATGCCATTGATGATAATGCCACACGTCTCGGGTTGGGGGCCAATATCTTCTTGACAGGCCACCATTCCAAGTTGAGTTTGGAATATTCGAGCTCCAAAGTAGGGGATGGGGATAGCTCTGGTGTGTTCACGGTACAAGCAATGATTTACTTATAAACCAACGATTATGACAGAAAAACAAAAAAAAGCAACCGCCTATTGGAAGGAGAACCTCAGGTATTTGGTCATTCTTCTGATTATCTGGTTCGTCGTTTCCTATGGCGCGGGCATCATTTTTAAGGATGCACTCAACACGATTCGTATAGGCGGATTCAAACTTGGGTTCTGGTTTGCGCAACAAGGTTCAATCTATGTATTCGTGATTTTAATCTTCGTTTATGTGCGATTGATGAACAAATTGGACAAAAAATACGGATATAACGAGGACTAACTTATTAAAAGACTATAATTATGAGTGTACAACTTTGGACATACGTTTTAGTGGGCATCACCTTTGCACTTTACATCGGAATTGCAATTTGGTCGAGGGCCGGATCAACAAAAGAGTTTTACGTTGCTGGCGGTGGGGTTTCACCTTTGGCGAATGGGATGGCGACAGCAGCGGATTGGATGTCTGCGGCATCCTTTATCTCTATGGCGGGAATCATCTCTTTCGCAGGTTATGATGGGGCAGTGTACTTAATGGGATGGACCGGGGGTTATGTTCTTTTGGCTTTACTTCTCGCACCCTATCTCCGAAAGTTCGGAAAGTTTACCGTTCCTGATTTTATCGGCGAGCGCTACTATTCCAAAACGGCCAGAATTGTTGCGGTAATCTGCGCCTTGATTGTCTCCTTCACCTATGTTGCTGGTCAAATGCGGGGTGTTGGAATTGTTTTCTCCAGGTTTTTGGAAGTGGATATCAACACTGGGGTCATCATCGGAATGGTCATCGTTTTGTTCTACGCCGTATTGGGCGGTATGAAAGGGATTACTTATACCCAGGTAGCGCAATATTGCGTGCTCATTTTTGCCTTTATGGTACCGGCGATTTTCATTTCCATCCAAATGACGGGAAATCCCATCCCACAATTGGGAATGGGAGGGACCATTGCTGATGGAAGCTATTTATTGGATAAGTTGGACGGACTCTCCACAGAACTGGGATTTGCAGAATATACGAACGGCTCTAAAAGTTTGGTTGATGTATTCGCGATTACCTGTGCGCTAATGGTAGGTACTGCGGGCTTGCCCCATGTCATCGTACGGTTCTTCACCGTTAAACGGGTTAAAGATGCACGGAAATCCGCGGGACTGGCCCTGTTGTTTATCGCTATCCTCTATACCACTGCCCCAGCAGTAGCGGTATTTGCAAGAACCAATCTTATTGAAACAGTGAGTGGGAAAGAATATGCTTCCATGCCAGAATGGTTCAAAAATTGGGAGACTACGGGTCTAATCGGACACGATGATAAAAATGGTGATGGAAAAATTCAATATGTCGCCAACCCTGAAATCAACGAGCTAAAGGTGGACCGGGACATTATGGTCTTGGCCAATCCTGAAATTGCCAATTTACCCGCATGGGTGATTGCCTTGGTGGCTGCAGGTGGTCTGGCGGCCGCTTTGTCCACGGCAGCAGGTTTACTCTTGGTCATTTCTTCATCCGTATCCCATGATTTGATAAAGAACGTATTCAATCCAGACCTATCAGAAAAAGGTGAACTTTGGGCAGCACGCTTGTCTGCGGTTGGCGCAGTTTGTATTGCGGGATACTTTGGAATCAATCCCCCGGGATTCGTAGCAGCCGTGGTGGCGCTTGCCTTCGGTTTAGCGGCAGCTTCCTTTTTCCCCGCTATCATCCTGGGCATTTTTTACAAAAAGATGAACAGTAAAGGGGCCATTACCGGAATGGTTGTCGGGATATCTTTGATGCTGTTTTACATGTTGAAATTCAAGTTTGGGATTTTTGATGGTGGAAAAGCGGCCGTTTCCGGGCTTAAGGACAGTTGGTGGTTCGGTATCTCGCCAGAAGGATTTGGGACCATTGCCATGGTAGTGAACTTCGTTGTCGCTTTACTAGTGAATAAATTTACAGAAGAACCCCCGGAGGATGTACAGGATATTGTTGAAAATATTAGAATACCCAGTGGTGCTGGCGAAGCAGTCTCACATTAATAGGATTTAGTTGGTTAATTGAAAGCGGTGTGGTGTGTAAATGCCGCACCGTTTTTATAAATTTATAGAAGACCTGGCACATGAAAATGAAAAAAAGACATCAACAGAAATTGGTGATGATTTCCGTCATCCTGCTATTTTTGTGGAATTTGCCTTTTGTTTCCATCCTAGATGGGGATTTTCACCTATTTGGTTTTCCCGCATTTTACGTTTTTATTTTTTCGAGTTGGTTCATCAGCATCGCCGTTGCCTATTACATCCTAAAAAAATTCTATGAGTAATTATGCACTGATATTGATAATTGTCGCCTACTTGGCGTTCCTATTTTTCTTGGCGTATTGGGCTGAGAGAAAACATCGGGGACGGTTGGTGAACAATCCCTATATCTATGTGCTCTCCTTGGCCGTTTATTGTACCGCTTGGACCTACTATGGAAGTGTAGGCGTTGCTTCAAAATCGGGAATTAGCTTTTTGGCAATTTATTTGGGACCTGTGATTGCCATGCCGCTTTGGATTGTTTTAATGCGGAAGATTATCCGTATTTCCAAACAGCATAAAATATCGAGCATAGCGGATTTTATCTCTATGCGCTATGGAAACAATAGACCACTTGGGGCATTGGTCACCCTTACCTGCCTCCTGGCCATCATTCCCTACATATCCCTTCAGCTTAAGGCCGTTTCCGAAACCTTCGCCATAGTTTCCCGCGGCGACAGCTATACCGCCATGGGAATATTTGATGACTCCACATTTTACATTGCGCTGCTCATCGCTATTTTTGTAGCCTTTTTTGGCACACAGTCCACGGATGCTTCGTTGGGAAAAAGAGGGATCATGGCCACAGTGGCCCTGGAGTCTTTGCTTAAATTGGTTTTCTTTTTGGCGATTGGTGTTTTTGTCGTGTATTTTATTTTTAACGGCACTACCGATGTTTATGAAAGCGCGTTGTTGACCAAGAATTTTGAAAAACTGACCTCCCTTGGTGGCTTGGAGAACGGTTTCAATTGGATGTTCACCATCCTCCTTTCCTTCTTTGCCATTTTTCTACTACCACGTCAATTTCATGTAGCCGTTGTGGAGAATCAAAATATAAATCATCTGAAAAAGGCGATTTGGCTTTTTCCACTTTATCTATTGATTTTTAACGTATTTGTGATTTTTATCGCGTGGGCTGGCAATATTAGACTGACCGCCACAGTAAATCATGATTACTATTCCCTATTGCTTCCCATCCAAGAAGGGAATTCCTTTTTGGCACTATTGGTCTTTATGGGAGGATTTTCTGCGGTCATCTCCATGATTGTGGTCTCTACTTTGGCATTGTCCACCATGGTCAGTAACAACATTATCATTCCTTATGGTTTTATTAAAAAATTGGTAGAAGGCAATCCAGAAGAAAATGCGAAGAATATTAAAAACATCAGGCGTATAGCTATTTTTCTCCTGATTATTGTGGCGTACTTTTTTTACATCCTGTATTCCAATCAACTATCGTTATTTTCAATAGGCCTGATATCATTTGTCATTATTTCCCAATTAGCTCCTTCCTTCTTCTTGGGTCTTTTTTGGAGACGAGGTACTGCAAAAGCAGCAAAGGCAGGAATGGCAGTAGGTCTATTGGTGGTTATGTACACGCTATTATTACCTATTATTGTCAATGTGGTTTCACCCCAGACCCAATTAACAAGTAGCAATGTATTTGGATTTTGGTGGCTCCAACCGTCCCAGGTATTCGGAGTTGATTATTTGACACCGGAAAGCAATGCTTTTTTATGGAGCATAAGTTTTAACACCTTGGCATTTGTTGGGCTGTCGTTGATTGCCAAGGGTAATTATCGCGAGCGAAACTACGCTGAAATGTTTGTGCACAACGAAAATTATGAAAATCTACAAGAGGGCGCTTTCGTTTGGAAAGGAGAGGCCTATGTGGCGGACATCCGAAGATTGCTCAACCGTTTTTTGGGAGAGACCCGGACGGAACGTGCCTTGACCATTTTCAATAGGAAGTACAATATTTCGGAACAGGAAGAAAAAGCAGATGCACGCCTTATCAACTTTTCTGAAAAATTATTGACCGGATCTATCGGAAGTGCCTCGGCCAAGATACTTCTAGCGTCCGTTTCCAAGGAAAAGCCCATAAGCTTGGTCGAGGTTTTGCATATTTTGGAAGAAAGTAAGGAAACCAAAGCGACCAATAAACTTTTGTTGGAGAAATCGGAAGAGTTGTCGCAGATGGCCTCTCAACTGCAGTCTGCCAATCAGGAATTACTGTTCCAGGACAAACAGAAGGATGAGTTTTTAGATACTGTGGCACATGAGCTCAAAACTCCCATTACCTCTATAAAAGCAGCTTCCGAAGTATTGGAAGATGACGAAATGCCCCCAGAACTTCGCAAGCAGTTTTTGATGAACATCAGTAAGGATACCGACCGTTTGGGAAAACTTATCCATAATATCCTTGACCTCGAAAAACTATCGTCGAGTAGAACGGAGTTGAAAATCAGAAATGGTAAAATCAACAAAACCGTAAAAAAAGCGATAAACGGAATAGAACGGATTGCCGCACAGCGTAAAATTCATGTGGTTTTTGAAGAATCCGATTATTTGGAGGGTATGTATGATGAAGATCGCATCCTTCAAGTATTGACCAACCTATTGTCGAATTCCCTAAAGTTTACCGAAGAAGAAAAGGGAATCATTACCATAGTATTAGAGGAAAAAGAGCAGGAGATAGCTGTTGTGGTAGAAGACAATGGGAGAGGAATACCTGAAGAGGACCACAGCTATATATTCGAAAAGTTTTATCAGTCCAAAAATCAGAATATCAAAAAACCACAGGGAAGCGGTTTTGGTCTGGCCATTTGCAAACAAATAGTAGAAAGTCATAGTGGAAGCATTTGGGCGGACAAAAATGTTCCCAATGGAGCAAGACTTGTATTCACAATACCGAAAACCACATGAGCAAAAAAATCTTGATAGTGGATGATGAACCCAACATTGTGATGTCTTTGGAATATGCATTCAAGAAAAAGGAATTCGAAGTTTTCATAGCAAGGGATGGAACCGAAGCACTTGAAATTGCAGGAAATGAACTGCCCAATATTATTCTCTTGGATATTATGATGCCCAAAATGGATGGCTATGAAACTTTGAAGCAAATTCGGAAAAACAAGAACCTCGATAAAACCAAGGTGGTCTTTTTGTCGGCGAAAAACAAAATGGCCGATGTGGAAAAAGGAATGCAACTTGGTGCGGACAGTTACGTGACCAAACCTTTTTCGGTAAAAAAGGTCATTACAGACATTGAAGAAATGATAGCATGACGAATTATGAAGTACGATGAATTTTATGTAGAAAGTATCCGGGATCCAAAAGGGTTCTGGAAAAGACAGGCCCAGAACCTGATATGGGACGACTTTCCCACAGAGATACTCCGAGAAGCACCCCATGGAGGGAGCCATTGGTTTGCTGATGGAAGGTTGAACATGAGCTACCTATGTATCGATAGACATCTAGAAGCGGGCCATGGTGACCAGGTTGCCATCTATTACGACTCTCCTGTAACCCAGGTAAAAGCAAATATTACCTACCAACAACTCAAGGATGAGGTTTCAAAACTTGCGGGAGGCCTCAAAAAATTGGGGTTGGAGAAAGGGGATACCGCCATTGTCTATATGCCAATGATTCCTCAGGCCATCTACGCAATGCTGGCCTGTGCCCGCCTGGGTGTGATCCACTCTGTGGTCTTTGGCGGATTTGCCCCACATGAACTCGCCATTCGGATAGACGATTGCCGACCAAAGGTCATCATTACCGCTTCCAATGGTGTTGAAATTTCAAAGATTATACCTTATAAACCTTTTGTTGATGAGGCTATTGGCCTGGCCAAACACAAAACGGAACGGGTGATTATTTTTGATAGAAAACAGGGCGTGCATATCCCGAAAATGGACTATGATGTGGACTATGAAACCTTAGTAAATACATCTGAGCCGGTTGGCCCAGTCTCGGTTGAATCCACGCATCCACTGTACATACTATATACTTCGGGGACCACGGGCACCCCTAAGGGAATAGTTCGGGATACGGGCGGTTATGCCACGGCACTTAAAGCATCCATGAACTACGTGTACGGTGTGGAAGAAGGAGATGTCTATTGGGCGGCGAGCGATGTAGGCTGGGTGGTTGGCCATAGCTATATTGTGTATGGACCTTTGTTGAACCGGAATACCACGATCCTTTTTGAGGGAAAACCGATAAAAACTCCTGATGCATCCACTTTTTGGCGTATTATTTCAGAATATCGGGTCAAAGTGATGTTTACCGCCCCAACGGCTATTCGAGCTATAAAAAAGGAGGACCCCGAGGGATTTTTACTTAAAAAATACGATTTAAGCTGTTTACAATATCAATTTTTGGCCGGGGAACGCTGTGATGTGGCTACCTTGAAATGGACCCAAGAAAAATTGGGGATACCGGTCATTGACCACTGGTGGCAAACCGAATCAGGATGGCCCATGCTGGCCAATATGGTCGGAGTGGAACTTCAGGCGGTAAAACCGGGTTCGGCAGGATTTCCTGTTCACGGCTATGATGTTCAAATTATGGACGAGGATGGCAATTTTTGTGATGTGGGAGAGGAAGGTTTTGTATCCGTCAAACTGCCCTTACCCCCAGGGTGCTTGCTGGATGTATGGCAAAATACGGAGCGGTTCGTTGCCGGATATTTGAAAAAGTTCCCAGGATATTATTTTTCGGGAGACGGGGGATATAGAGATGAAGCGGGATACGTTTACATTACAGGAAGAGTGGACGATATCATAAACGTGGCGGGGCACCGGCTCTCTACTGCGGAAATGGAAGAGGTAGTGGCATCCCACCCTGCCATCGCCGAATGTGCGGTTTTTGGAATCCACTGCGAGTTAAAAGGCCAAAAGCCCCTAGGTTTGGCCGTGCTTAAATCTGGGACCAAAATTTCATCACGGGACCTCGAAGAGGAGATAATCCATAAGGTACGCCGTGAAATTGGTGCCGTTGCCTCCTTCAAACAGCTTTTGGTGGTAAACCGATTACCCAAAACACGTTCGGGAAAAATTTTGCGGAAACTCCTGCGAAACATCGCGGATAAAAAAGAATACCCCATTCCTTCCACAATTGACGATGTGGCCATAATCGATGAAGTCAAAGCGGTATATCGCACTAAAAATATTGGAAAATTTAAAAAAGAGACCTTATGAGTAATTATCACGTAAAACACTTAGAAGAGTATTTTCAAGTTTATCGTAAATCCGTCCGGGATCCTGAAAATTTTTGGGAAGAAGTGGCCGAGGAACATTTTGTTTGGCGAAAGAAGTGGGATAAGGTACTGGAATGGGACTTTAGTAAACCGGAAATCAAGTGGTTCCAAGGAGCAAAGCTGAATATTACCGAGAATTGTATCGACAGACATCTTCGAATACGTGGGGAAAAAACGGCTATCCTCTTTGAACCGAACGATCCCGAAGAAGAAGCGGAGCATATCACGTATAAGGACTTGCATGGACGTGTGTGTAAAATGGCGAATGTGCTCAACGAAAAGGGTATTAAGAAAGGAGATAGAGTGGTCATTTACCTTCCCATGATACCGGAGCTGGCAGTTTCCGTGCTGGCTTGTGCAAGAATTGGTGCGATTCATTCCGTGGTATTTGCTGGCTTTTCATCAACAGCGCTATCCACACGTATCAATGATTGTGGTGCGAAGATGGTGATTACTTCAGATGGGTCTTATCGTGGCAAAAAGACGATTGACCTAAAAGGCATAGTGGACGAGGCACTCAATGATTGTCCCGACGTGGAAACCGTTTTGGTCGCAAAACGTATCGATTCCAAAATCACCATGAAAAAAGGTCGGGATGAATGGTTGGCAGACCTTTTGGAAAATGCGTATGGAGACTTTTCACCTGAAATTATGGACGCAGAAGATCCTTTGTTCATTTTATATACTTCCGGCTCTACCGGTAAACCCAAAGGAATGATGCACACAACGGGGGGCTATATGATTTACACGGCTTATACCTTTAAAAATGTATTCCAATATCGGGAGAAAGACATTTATTGGTGCACGGCCGATATTGGCTGGATTACAGGACACTCGTACATTATTTACGGGCCGTTGGCCAATGGGGCCACAACGGTGATGTTTGAAGGGGTTCCTTCATATCCTGATTTTGGACGCTTTTGGGAAATCGTGCAGAAACACAAAATCAACCAATTTTATACAGCGCCGACCGCCATTCGTGCATTGGCCAAGGAAAATCTGGACTTTGTCACAAAATATGACCTATCTAGCTTAAAAGTTTTGGGAACCGTTGGAGAACCTATAAATGAAGAAGCTTGGCACTGGTACAATGATCATGTCGGTGAGAAAAAATGTCCAATTGTGGATACTTGGTGGCAAACCGAGACGGGGGGCATCCTTATTTCACCTGTGCCTTTTTCAACCCCAACAAAACCCACCTATGCCACTTTACCTCTTCCGGGAGTGCAGCCTGCCCTAATGGACGACCAAGGTTATGAGATTAAAGGAAATCCTGCCAATGGACGGTTGTGCATAAAATTTCCTTGGCCCTCTATGGCACGTTCCATTTGGGGAAACCATCAAAGGTACAAGGACACCTATTTCTCTGCCTTCCAAAACAAATATTTTACGGGGGATGGAGCTTTGCGCGATGAAGTTGGGTATTATCGAATCACGGGTCGGGTGGATGATGTCATCATCGTATCAGGACATAATTTGGGTACGGCGCCTATCGAGGATGCCATCAATGAACATCCAGCTGTCGCGGAATCCGCGATAGTGGGATTTCCCCATGATATTAAGGGAAATGCCCTTTACGGGTACGTCACCTTAAAGGAAACAGGTCAATCTAGGGACAAAGACAATTTGCGTAAAGAGATTAACCAAGTAATCACGGAACATATTGGTCCGATTGCAAAACTGGAAAAAATCCAGTTTACCTCTGGACTGCCCAAGACGCGAAGTGGAAAAATCATGAGACGCATTTTACGAAAAATCGCTTCTAAGGATACGAGTAACCTAGGAGATACTTCTACTTTGCTCAACCCCGAAGTGGTAGAGGAAATTATGGGCGAAGCACTTTAAGCAGGCTTCCAAAATTCCCAAAACCTGTCTTTTTTAAGCAACTGCTCTAAAGAGGCAGGTTTTAGTTTTTCAAGGATCTGAAGAAATGCAATGGCAGTGATATAGGCATCCCCCAAGGCCGTATGGCGGTCCGTCTTAGGTATTTCAAAGGCTTCACAAAGAGCATCCAAACTATAATGACCGTTGGTCTTCCGTTTTGTTCGAGGCAAGCTTTTGTTGAACAGAATGGCGGTATCTAATTTGGGATTCATCAATTTGGGAAGTCCATTTCTACGTAAAGCTTGGTTTACCATGCCCACGTCAAAACCTACATGGTGTGCCACTATGACCGAATTTTTTAAAAGATGCAACAGTTTTTCCATACCTGCTATCTCCGATATCCTATTTCGAGGCCCTTTTTTTAAAATACCGTGTATTTCAACGGTCCTTGCATCAAAAGTGGATTGCTTCAAAAATACTTCGAACGCTTCTTTGGCCTTAATTTCACCATTCCGCAATCGAAGTGCACCAATACTTAAAATTCGGTCGTTTTTCAGGTCAAATCCAGTTGTTTCCGTATCGAATACCACGAAGGTCGCATCCGAAATGGTCTTGGGCTGTCCTAGTTTAAAGGACGCTTCGTAATTCTTCCAAAATGCAGGCAAGTCTTCCTTTTTTAGGGCCATATATCGGATTATAGGATTCTGGAAACCATAAAACGAACGTTCAAAACTTCCTGAATTTCTTTGATGGTTTTAAATGTTCGCTTTAGCTTCATTTTTTCTTCCTTGTTCAATTGTTCCAAATTAATATAACGCCCGGAGTCGTTGTTTTGTAATCCCTGTTTTGTTCTAAAACGCAAAAGGGCTTTAGTGGCATAACTGCAGGCCAAGAACAGCTCTTTGTTATTGGGCTCAAGTTCTGCCATTTTTTCATAGCGCTCCCAAGTGTTGCTTATATCGGGAACGTTTCGAGATAGAATCAAGACCCTTGCTGCATCGACAAGGGGCATCAGTGCTCTCAATTTAAGGTCGAAGAAATCTTTATGTTTGCCATCTTGCTCGACCAGAAATTGTCGGAAAAAACCAGTAGGGGAGGGATTCGTCAATGCTCCGGCCGCTAAATGGGTCAAAAAAATGGGATATTCTTCAACCGTATTGAAAATATGCTGGGATAGTTTGGAAACCAAGATTTTATCACCATAACTCCGGTTATAATCAAAAAAAATCGAGGATAGCAATACTTCGTCAGGCCCTGGATTGACAATCCATTTGGTGGTCATTTTTTGATATCCGGACAAACTGTTGCACCATTTGGGGTTGGATGCCATCATATCTGCTGGGCAGTATTCATATCCTATTTTATTCAAGCTCTTGGTAATAATCTGGGCCAGTTTTAAAAAGTAGTTTCGGGTAGCTTCAAATTTGGATTTGGGGACATCTGCGAACAGAAGGGCATTATCTTGGTCCGTATGGAGTAATTGCTCGCTCCTTCCTTGGCTTCCCATGGCGAGCCAGGCAAAGGGAACCGGGGGTTCTTCCTCCATTTGGGCCAGAGACAGTTCAACTACTTTTTTAATACAGGCATCATTGAGTTCAGAGATGATTTTGGAAGTCAAGGTCATCGGAATATTTTGCTCTAGATAACCACGGAGTAAATTCATCACCCCGTTTCTAAGCGGTTTAATTTCCTGTACGGTATTGGTCCGCTTAATGGCCTTGACAAGAACCGCCGGGTTGTTTCCCAAAGACAACATCACATCATGTTTGGATAAAATGCCGACCGCCTTACTGTTAACGGTGCCATCCTCTGTGAGCACTAAATGACTGATGTTACTTTTCATCATGGCCATTTGTGCTTGTGTTATGGTTAATTTAGGGGGGTAGGTGATAACAGGTGAGGACATGATATTTTTTGCTTTTGCAGTTATGGAATAATCTCCAGTTGCAATTTTATTTCGAATATCCTTATCGGTAAGGATACCTTGGGGCAAACCCTCTTTCTCTATCAACATGGCCCCAATACCTTTGGACGTCATACGCTGCGCAATGGTCTTTATGGTTGTTTGCTCCGAGGCAGATTCAATGTTCTTTGAAAACTCTACCAACTGAAGGTCCAGTAGCGGAGAACTGTTCCCGGTTTTAGATTGAAAAGAATCTCCCAACAGTTGACCGCGGTTGCTTTTGTCGTAGGGATTTCGGGTGTTGGACGCAAAGCTTTCCACCAAAAAGTCGGCAACTCTCCTATTTTCCTTAATGTAAGGCCTAAATTTTTCTATCGGTATGGCGTACAGTATGGTCTCTTCCTCACTCTTTGCTGTCAATCGGTAGTTTTCATTGGCCATGAGCGGTCGCAATCCAAAAATATCCCCTTCGTCACAAATATCGAGTACTGCTTTTTCCTCTTTGTTCCAAAGGGCCACCGCTCCTTTATGAACCACGTAAAATTGGATATGTGCCGACTCATCAACCTTAAATATAAAACTGTCCTTCTCCTTATAGATAATGGTTACTTCTTGCGAAAGCTTTTCTAGCTGTGCTTTAAGGAGGTTAGAAAAGGGAGGATAGGCTTTTAAGAAATCGGCGACCCTTTCGGAAATAGTGTTCTTCATACCATAAAGTTAGTCGTATTCCTTTTATTTCAGCGTATTTCATGGAAATGCATATACCATTATCTTAGTAACCTATTTAAAGAAATCCCTTTGAATTCTTTTTCATGAGCGAAGACCCCAAAATTTTTTATGAAGCCCAAATTCAGAAGTTAGATAAAATGCTGCTGAAGGACAAGAAGTTCTTGAACGGGATGAGCATACTTCGTGTGTCCATTTTTCTTTTAACCATACTGTTGATGTATCTCTTTTTCGGTTCTTCCTGGTTCTGGATGGTTGGTTTGTCGGGTACCGGATTGTTTCTTGTATTGCTGAGGATTTTTGCAGAACGCAAAGCAGTTTATGACCTGAATCAAGAGCTAAAATCATTAAATGAGGAAGAAATAAGAATTTTGACCGGTAACTACCGGGATAGGTGGGACGGCAAGCAGTTTGAAAATGGGTCCCATGTTTTCAGTTCGGATATAGATTTGTTTGGAAAAGGTTCTTTTTTTCAATACATCAACCGGACTGGTTTGAAGGAGGGTACCGCTTATTTTGTGGAGTTGATGCTTTCGAACGATATCACCTCAATACAAGAAAGGCAAAGTGCCATCCAAGAATTGTCCGCTCTTCCAGAATGGGTCCAAAAATATACGGCCATTGCAAGACTTACTCGAACGGAGACCAATACAAATACAATAGTTGACTGGTTAAAACAGTACAAACCCTATATCCCGATTTCCATGCGTAACCTACCACTGGCGTTTGGGATGGTCTCTGTTCTTCTGACCGTTTTTTCAATAATTGAAATTATCAGCTTTCTATGGTTGGGGTCATGGTTCCTTTTGGGTCTCATATTGACCTCTTTTTTTCTGAAACGCAACAATGATCTCAATTTGAAAACCTCTAAGGCAAAGGATACGATTCAACAATATGCCCTTCTATTGGATGAAATTGAGCAGGGTGTCTTTACATCAGCGGTATTGGTCGACGAAAAAGAAAACATCAAATCAGGGAAAAAGAAGGCTTCTCAAATTTTCAAGATATTTTCTGATGCTTTGGAGAGATTTGATAATAGAAACAACCTTTTGGTCGCTTTGTTTGGAAATGGCTTTTTTCTTTGGGACATACACAGTGCCGCCTATTTAGAAAAGTGGATTGTTGAAAATGGTGGTTTAGTAGAGCAGTGGTTTAAAACTGTGGCCTTTTTTGACGCCTATAATACCTTGGCCACCTTCAGTTTCAACCATCCTGAGTTTTCATATCCTGAAATTCTCAAAGAACCCGGGGTCTTGATTAATGCCGAATCAATTGGACATCCCTTAATCCAAAGTAAGGAAAGAGTAACCAGTGATTTAAGTCTTGGGCAAAACGATTTTTTTGTCATTACCGGGGCAAACATGGCAGGGAAGAGCACTTTTTTGCGAACCGTTTCTCTTTTTGTTCTAATGTCCAACCTTGGCCTGCCAGTCTGTGCACGGCAGAGTAGGTATTATCCAATAAAACTGATTACCAGCATGCGTACCAGTGATTCCTTAGCGGACCAAAGTTCTTATTTTTTCTCTGAGTTGTCACGACTTCAGTTGATAATAGAGCAATTGGAAAAGGATACCTACCTTGTAGTGTTGGACGAAATTTTGAAAGGAACCAACAGTGTAGATAAAGCGGCGGGGTCTAAAAAATTGATTGAAAGGTTGGTTCAAATGCAGGTGGCTGGAATTATCGCGACGCATGACTTGAGCCTTTGCAGTCTAGCGGATGAGTTACCTTCGGTAAAAAACTATTTTTTTGAAACGGAAATCAACAATGACGAGCTCCATTTCGACTATCAATTGAAAGCTGGAGTATGTAAAAATATGAATGCTTCCTTTTTGTTGGAAAAGATGAAAATAATAAGCTAAAAACTGGAATCAATGAAAGATAGTTGGAATACAGCGGCATCTTTTGTGATTAGCTTCGCAAAAAAATAGTGATAGAAGGATAAACGGGTGAATAATCGGCATAATGGACAACGCCGTATTTTCGCCTCTAGATTGACAATATAGTTTTTGATTTCAAAAAATCCAATTGACCGATTCGGTAGGGGCTTTTGCGCCTTTTAAAATAAATAGATTTTATGCTGCACTCTTGAGAAATGAATGCATAAATCATTAGTTGATTGTAAAAAAAAATTAACCAAGCAACACCATAGAATGAGACAAATATTCACACTAGTTTTCGTCGCGGCTTTCCTTTCCTGTGACGATTCTGAAACTGTGCCTGAGAACCAATTGATGGCCGAGGGATTGAAGGAACCTGTTGAGATTATTAGGGATAAATGGGGCATTAACCATATATATGCCAAGAACCAACATGACCTCTTTTTTGCACAAGGGTATACAGCGGCAGCGGATAGACTTTTCCAATTTGAAATATGGCGAAGACAGGCCACTGGCACCGTGGCTGAAATACTGGGTGAAGAAGAACTAAAACGCGACATTGGCACGCGCCTGTTTCAGTTTAGGGGCGATATGATTACCGAAATGAACCACTATCATAAAGATGGCGTTGAAATTATAACCGCATATACGCAAGGGGTGAATGCGTATATCGACGCTATACTAAAAACACCTGAAAAGTTACCACTAGAGTTTAAGCTTTTGGACATAAAGCCACAAAAATGGACCCCTGATGTGGTAATCTCAAGGCACCAAGGTTTATTGGGAAATATAGGCCAAGAACTGCAAATAGGGCGTGCAGTGGCAAAACTTGGTCCTAAAACGGTCAAAGATTTGTGCTGGTTTCATCCCAAAGAGCCCAATTTGACAATTGACGCCAGCATTAATACAGATTTACTTTCAGATAATATATTAGAACTTTACAACGCCTATCGCAAGCCGGTTGCCTTTGGAAAAGACCATATTGTTTCCACTTACCGAAGTACCGCGGCAGAAGCAACAATACTATCCAATTACGAAGACAAAAATGATGTTTATGGCATCGGAAGCAATAACTGGGTGATTCAAGGAAGTCTTATGTTGGACGGCAACAGCTACATGGCCAATGACCCGCATAGAACCATTGCCGTTCCATCATTGCGGTACATGACACATCTGGTTGCACCAGGATGGAATGTTATTGGTGGGGGAGAACCTGAAATTCCGGGTATTTCCATCGGGCATAATGAATATGGGTCTTGGGGACTTACCGTTTTTAGAACAGATGGTGAAGACCTTTATGTGTATGAACTGAATCCTGACAATCCCAACCAGTATAAATACAAGGGCGATTGGGTAGACATGACAAAGATCACTGAAACGATAAAGATAAAAGGCTTAAACAACCGCAAGGTAGATTTATACTACACCCAGCACGGGCCTGTCACATACATCGATACAAAAAACAATGTCGCCTATGCGGTACGGTGTGCTTGGCTGGAACCGGGAGGGTCTCCCTATTTGGCCTCTTTGCGAATGGATCAAGCGAAAACTTGGGAAGAATTTAGAGAAGCTTGCGCCTACAGTCATATTCCTGGTGAAAATATGATTTGGGCAGATAAAGAAGGAAACATTGGCTGGCAGGCGGTAGGGATAGCACCTATTCGAAGAAATTTTAGCGGCCTTGTTCCGGTTCCAGGTGATGGACGCTATGAATGGGACGGTTATTTACCTATCCCGGAAAAACCGAACGATTATAATCCCTCCAAAGGTTTTATTGCTACAGCGAACCAAAATGTGACCCCGCCAGATTATGAGCATTGGGATGCTATTGGTTTTTCCTGGTCGGACCCTTATCGTGGAGACCGAGTTGACCAAGTGCTCAAGACGGATAAATTGTTGACAATGGAGGATATGAAAGCGTTACAAACGGATTATCTCTCGATTCCCGCAAAACGGTTGGTGCCTATGCTAGAGCAGCTAATTTTTCAGGGAAAAGCTGCGGAAGCCAAGGACAAGCTCACAGGCTGGGACCATAAACTTGAAGCGAATTCCATTCCCGCAGCCATTTATGTATCCTGGGAAGACCAAATAAAAACAATGGCGAAAGAGCAGTTTGTCCCCACAGAAGCAGAGGGCATTGTGCCAAGTATTCAATTGGCGCGAATTATAGAATGGCTCAAAGCACCGGATTCACGGTTTGGACCAAATCCCATCCTGGGTAGAAATACCTTTTTGGCCAATGCTTTTTTAAAAGCTGTGGAAGACCTGCAAAAGAGGTTGGGACCGGATATGGACTCCTGGGAATATGGTCAGGAGAAGAACAAACATACCTACATACAGCATGCACTTGGCGAAGCTGTAAATGATTCCATTCGGTCTAAACTGAATCTAGGACCTTTACCGAGAGGTGGGAACGCCTATACTCCGGGTTCAACCGGCAGTAACTTAAGACAGCGCAGTGGGGCTTCCTTTCGTATAATTGTAAACACTGGCGATTGGGATGCTGCCCTGGGGTCCAATGGTCCGGGACAATCGGGTAATCCCGATAGTCCGTTTTATGACAATTTGTTTGAGCCTTGGGCAAGGGATGAATATTTTCCAGTTTACTTTTCCCGTAGCAAGATTGATTCTGTGACCGTTACCACAACGAAGTTACTTCCTCGGCAGTAATCTAGCATGGTGCAACGACATACGATTAATAAGCAATTCATCTCGGTTAACATATACTACATTTTTTTACGGAAAAGAAAGCCGTATCTTTAGGGAGCTATGGAAAAATCGGGAGTTGCAGATTTAAAACTAATGGGCGGAAGCATTCCGCCGTGGCTTTTTGCCCGAATGAAATCCTTGTGCCGTCCCATCGTTGAAGCTATTCTGCTAGAAGAAGGTACCCAAGGTTTTTTATCACGCTTATCTGACCCATTTTGGTTTCAGAGTTTCGGAGCTGTCATCGGGATGGATTGGAATTCATCTGGCGTAACAACTGCAATTACGAGTGCTTTGAAGGAAGCTTTGAATCCCGTATCTCGTGATTTAGGGCTTTTTGTTTGTGGCGGTAAAGGGCATAATTCGCGGCGAACCCCCCAAGAACTTTTAAATGTTGGAAATTGGACAGGCCTTGACGGAAAAAAATTGGCCGGTGCAAGCAAGCTGGTGGCCAAAGTGGATAATACTGCCATTCAGGACGGTTTCAACATATACTTACATGCGTTTTTGGTAAGTAATGCAGGAGATTGGACGGTCATACAACAAGGTATGCAGCCAGTAACGGGAAAAGCGAGACGTTATCATTGGCATAGCCAGGACATCCGCAGTTTTATCGAAGAGCCACATACTGCTATCTGTGGGGACAACCAAGGTGAGATTCTAAACTTAGTGGATAAAAAAGCGCTTCCTGCACAAAAAGCCCTTTTGGATCTAGCATGTGAACCTCCTGAAAAGGTATTGAGCGAAATACCACATATGCACCTGCCCTCCTATTGTGGGATAAAGACAAAAGATGTGGACTTGAAACGTTTGGGAACTGTTTTATGGCTGGCCCAAGAGATGGAAACGCAAAGTTTTGAGGAATTACTTCTACTAAAAGGTATGGGTCCAAGAACCCTACAATCCCTAACATTGGTGAGTGAAGTAATCTATGGAACCCCAAACCGGTTTAAAGACCCTGCCCGTTTCTCGTTTGCGCATGGGGCAAAGGGAGGTAAGCCATTTCCCGTTCCCACAAAGGTATATGATGAGACCATTTCGGTTTTATCAAAAGCAGTGGAGCGAGCGAAAATTCAAAATACGGATAAATTGCGATCCATTCAAAAGCTTTCCAAAATTGCAAAAAAGGCGGAAGCGCACTTCGAATCGAACCCCGATATGAATGAACTTATAGCAAAAGAGAACAGAGAATCGTATCGCTACGGCGGAAGGATCGTATCAGGTCATGTGGGCAAACCTGACAAACAAAATCCGCAGCTGAATCTTTTCCAAGAGGGTACCTAATCCATTTAGAAAGGATTCCGTTCACGTTTTTAAAAGCTCGAAAGAAAAGGGCTTAGGTTGATGTATTTTTAAGAAACTTGCTGAAACAAATCAGTTTTAATGACCTTATTTCGGATGATATTTTTATCTGATAGGACTACTGATAGAACACTATCTATACGCGTACTACATTTATCCTTAGAACAGGCCCCAATTCCTTTTTAGGCATCCATTTGAATTTTTCTTTACTTGATTGGAATTGCACAAATTGTAATCAAATAAAAAACCCAAGACCTATAATCTTGGGTGTTTTGTTGTAGCGAGAGGGAGACTTGAACTCCCGACCTCAGGGTTATGAAAATTACGACACTAAAGTTCAAAATGTTATAAAGTAATTGAAAATGAATTACTTAAATGTTAAATAATTTATTTCATTATCATATAATACCCTTTGATATTTAAAAATGTTGTACCTATGTTGTACCTACATTTTATATCTTTGTATAAATAGGTTATGATGGGGTCAGTTCAGATTGTATTAAGGAAAAAGCCCAATTCTCAGGGAAAATATCCACTTGCCATAAGAATTACAAAGAATAGAAAATCTTCCTTCATCCATACTGGTCAGTACATCAATTATGATTTTTGGGATAGTTCTAACCATAAAGTGAAACGTTCGCACCCTAACTCAAAAATGATAAACCATTTTTTACTAAAGAAACTATCTGAGGCTAATGAAAGATTATTACAATCAGAGATTTCAAACAAGGACAAATCCCTAAGAAATATCAAAAAAGACATTATTGGTATAGAGAAGGAAGATTTTGGAGCTTTCGCTAAAAAATATCTTGAAAGGTTAAAGAGTAGAAATCAATACTATCAATTCAAAAATGAGAAGGGACGAATTGAAAGGTTTTTGACTTACACAAAAAAAAATGATTTATCATTTGATGAAATCACCCCTACACTTTTAAAGAAATTTGAGACCTACTTAATGCGTCATAGGCAAGTTGCTCCTCGTACTGCCGTCAATTACATGATTCCTATTCGTACGATTTATAATCAGGCCATAAGTGATGGGATAGCAGACAGAAACAAGTATCCTTTTGGACGAGGTAGGTACCAAATAAAATTTCCGGAATCAGATAAAGTTGGATTAAATATAAAAGAGTTGCAAAAATTAGAAAGCGCAAACGATTTGACGACTGCCCAGCAACATGCGCTTAATGTCTGGTTAATGAGTTTTTATTTTGCCGGCATGCGTATGACGGATATCATACAGCTTAAATGGTCGGATTTGACAGATGGAAGACTTAGATATAGAATGAGTAAAAATGATAAGCTTGTTTCATTGAAAATACCTGAGAAGGCTCAAACAATTTTATATATATACAAAAAGCTTCCTGCTAATGAAAATAACTTGGTTTTTCCGGAGCTTAGAAATATAGATTTGGAAGATACTCGAGTCTTAAAAACTAGAATCAAAACAGTCACAAGAAATTTTAATAGACATCTAAAGAAAATTGCTAAACAAGTTGGCATTGAAAAAAACCTAAGTATGCATATTGCTAGGCATAGCTTTGGAAATATTTCTGGTGATACAATTCCTCTACAGACTCTTCAAAAATTATATCGACATTCATCTATTACCACGACTATGAATTACCAAGCGAATTTCATAAGTAAAAATGAAGATGAAGCTTTAGATAAGGTGGTTAGTTTTTGACTCCCCAAAATCTTACCATAACTTACCTTACGCTGGTACCTGTTCCGATTTTATAGCATCCAGGCAGGTAAGCGTTCGGTAAAATCGGAATAGGGCGCATTTCTTATGCTGCTATGGTATTTCTGACTTTCCAAGAATCTTCGATTTCTCTTGAATATTCTTCAAGAAACCCTAATAACAAGAGTTAAAATTTCCCTTTAAACCCTGTAGGTGATAGTTGCCCTATAATTTGAAATTGGTAGGCAATTCAAGATGTGTCTTTGTTGCCACAAAAGACGATCTTGCTTTGCTCCCGAAGGTCCTTTAGATTAAAGGCCCTTTTGGTCGCAAAAGTTTAAAACCATGTTGATAATGTTTCAAGAGGGGATTCTTAAGGGGAGACTGATAACTTACAAAACAGTTAATAACTCAAAAACCGGGGGAGGCAAGGTGAACTATCCGACGGTCTGATCCAGTATCATTTTGCGAAGTAGTCCTGGCCTCCCTTTTTGTTGCACGGGCCAATTAGAATCTTAAGTCGGACTTATTAAAGGTATCAGCTGGGCAACCATTCCGGTTTGAAAACTAAAATTGAAATGAACGAATTTATCAAGAAAAAACATTATGTCGGGGTTGACATCAGCAATGCCACGCTGGACCTGGCACTGATGAAGGAGAACGGATTTGGCGAATTCAAGACGGACAACTCCCTTAAGGGCTTCTCCCTTGTCCCAAAATGGATAAGGGAACAGGGACTGGAATTGGACGATTGCGCATTCTGCATGGAACACACCGGGACCTACGGATTGCTGTTCTGTGCATGGCTGGCCCAACAAGGGATTTTGTTCTGTGTGGAGTCCGGGCTGCACATCAAACGCAGTCTGGGGATGACCCGTGGTAAGAACGACAAGGTAGATGCCAAGAGGATAGCTGATTATGCTTTCACCCATAGGGCAAAGCTCAAGCCCTATGAAATGCCCTCCCCCTTATTGGTCAAGATAAAGCAATTGCTGACCTACCGGGAACAGATGGTCAGGATAAGGACATCGCTAAAGAACAGCTTGAAGAGCCATAAAAGATATTTGCCCATAAGTGGAATGGACAACATCATTGTCCAAATAGAGGCCCAAATTGAACAACAGGACGTAATAATCGTGGGCATCAAAAAGCAGATAACGGATATCATCAAGAGTGACGTGGAACTGAACAAGAACCATACGCTTATTTCATCGGTCAAGGGGATCGGGGTCATCATAGGGGCCTTCATGCTCGTCTCCACCAACAACTTTACCAGTTTTGACAACGGCCGTAAATACGCCTGTTACGCGGGCATTGCCCCCTTTGAGTTCAGCTCAGGTACCTCCATTAGGGGAAAGACCAGAACCAGCAAGTTCGGGAACAAGACCATAAAGACATTGCTCAACAATGGGGCAAATTCAGCAATCAGATATGATGAACAGATGAGAAAATATTATCAGAGAAAAAGGGAACAGGGCAAAGACCATAAGGTCATTGTCAATGCAATTTGCTGCAAACTGGTGAACCGGATGTTCGCTGTGGTAAAGAGGCAAACTCCCTATGTGGAAGTCTATGGACAGAATTTTGTCCAATGATTTGGTTTTCTCTTAGAATTCGCAAAGGGGAAAAGATGAAAAGGGACTATATCAAGTTCAGGTGCAGCATTTATGAAAAGAAGGTGCTCAAAAAAAGAGCCAAAAGGGCGGGCATTTCCCTTTCGGAATACTGCCGCAGTTCCGCTTTCGGCAACAACATCATCGAACGTTTGACCGAGGAACAGTTGGAGCATTATGCCATGTTGGTAAAATACAAGAACAACTTTACCAGGATAGGCAACATGTTCAAAAAGCGCAATCCCGGACTGTCAAGGGAAGTGGAACAACTAGCTGAGGAAATCAGGAAGCACCTCTACAATTTCAAGAAATGATAGGGAAGGGCAAATCCATATCGCATACCATGGCATCTATTGGCTATGGCTGGAACCAGGAAAAGAACGCTGAAATCGTCCACTCCCAACATTTGGCTGGACGGACCCCAAAAGAAATCACAGGGGAGTTCAGGATAATCCAAGAGCAAAACAAGAGGTGCAGGAACAACACCTTGAGCTTTGTATTGAGCCCCACCATTGAAGATGGCAAAAACCTAGGTCAAGAGAAGCTCAAGAAAATCACCGAAAGGTTTATCCAAAAAATGGACTTGAAGCACCATCAGGCCATTGCCTTTGTGCATCGGGACAAACGGCATGTTCACGTTCACTTGTACGTCAACCGAATCGGTTTTGACGGAAAGGCGTACAATGACGGTTTTATCGGAAAGCGAAGCCAACTGGCCGCCAAAGAAGTTGCCCAAGAAATGGGATTGACCACGGTAAAAGACGTACAACAGGAAAAGCAGAACGAGCTCAAACTAATACGAAGCCAAATAAGACGAATCCACGAAAAGGTAATGGACAATGACAGACCAAAGGATTTTGACCAATACATGAAGTGCATGAAGAGGCACGAGGTCAAGGTCGTTCCCCATATCAACAAATCGAACAAGTTGCAAGGTTTTCGATTCGAATACAAGGGACATAACCTAAAGGGCAGCGAGGTACACCGTTCGATGTCCATCAGCAACTTGGCCATCGAACTCTCCAAGAACAGTGAAAGAGGCATTCTTGTGAAAGGGTCAAAAACCGTCCAGCTCATGGGGAAAACCGTGGAGCTGAGCGCGAACATAGCCCTCAGGCTTGCCAAGTCAATCGTAAAGAAGACCATCAAAAAAGGTCTTGAAACGGGCATTGGAATATAGAAACGAATAAAAAAAGGCATTATGAAAAAGATGGATGAGATGATGGAACTGCTGACGGAGGAAATCGAAGGCTTCAACCGTTCGATAGGGAAACTGGAAGCGTTCACCAAGAAGTGGGACAACTTGAAGATCAAGGCGGATTCCTCCAACATAGAATACCATATCAAGGATTTTTTGAGGCAACAGGAAAGGATAATGGAGAACCAACGAAAGAGGACCATGGAGACCAACCGAATGATAAAATCCGCGACCTTGGTTCCCAAATGGCTATTGGCATTATGTTGCGTTGCAACCTGTGCGATAACAATATCCCTTTCCTATTTCGGGTATTATTACCTGAGGTTCGAGGACAAGAAGAAGGAGGCATTCCATGAGGGCAGGGCAGGGGCCATGAACGAGCTTAGGGGCTACTTTGAAGACCACCCGGTCATTTACAGGGATTTCCAAAAGTGGGTTAAAAAGAAAGATTCCGTTTCCAATAAATGGTAGGTTGCGCCCTATCGGGTTTTTGATTTACGCTTATCTGCCGGAACACTACAAAAACCCGACAGGATCCACGCGCAAAAGTCAAGGGTAAGAATTTGGGAAAAAGGCTCACGAAACAAGAATCATAGGACCCTAATATTCAGAATGGGAAACATTTGGGCCTTGATTCAAAACGTTGAAGATTTATCGTAGTCAAATGGAATCGAATCTTTTACCGATATGCTTTTTCGAGGGCCATCGCTGTCTTAATAAATACGGTTTGGACTTCATTGTTTGATATGACATAAAATAATAGCAAAGGAGGCGAGTGGCGTCCTGTACCTCATATGTTATATAACAAGTTGTGCAATACTTAAGAAGTAAGGTTTTTCATCACTTTTTTGTAGCGGGTTTTTACTAATTTCACCCCACTCGCCGTAATTTCCATATAACTGAGTTTCTAATCTAAATATGGAATTATGCGAAAACTAAAATTGTTGGTAGTTGGATTGTTGTTTACTACAATCTTTGTGAATTTATCTTGTGAAAAAGATGACGAATTTGAGTACGAACTGGAAGCGATTGATAAGGAGGAGGTTGAAGACCCAGATGACCGCGGTAACGGTTAAATCCGGGCTTATTATGATAGGTGCCGTGCTGGCATGCACGGCACCTTTTGTTCACATGCTCTTTCCCAAAAAATCAATCGAGATAGTTACATTGGAAGCCTGCTACGACAATGGAGAAATTTCGGAAACCAACTACGTCGAAAGATTGGAAAAAGCCAAGGAAGAACAAAAATTATTCGGTTTCAGCAGTGCTCGGAGATTTTGGTATGCTATTGGACAGCCGATAGCCCTGTTTTATTTTTCTCTTATTTTTCTTGGTTTTAGTAGTAGAATTACCGACCATGATTTGAAGAAGGCCGCCAGGTTTTCAGGTGGATGTATGTTCTTTATTTCAACTTACTACTTGATTTGGGTAATGTGGCCCAACCAGGATTTGCCAAAAAGCCTCTATCATCTGGCGATTGCACTCATGTCCATGATGGGGGCAATAACCGCGGTTTTGATAAATCGATACAAATCCAGCTTGACCCATAAAATCCAGCGTTTGATAGGTTTTATTTCTTTTGAGATATATAATAAGTATATCGAAAAGAAGGACCGCGACGAATTTATTGACGATTCCTTTAGCGTATTCGATGAAATAACAAAAAATAGAACGTAGTATGGGCTTTCGCAATGAAAACGGAAATAACAAAAAGTCTTCATCGGACCTGGCGGAAATACTTGAAAAACTAAAGGAAAGAGGTTTTATAAAGGAGGGAGAGGACTATTTTGTAAACTTAAAACAGGAAATTCTCCAGAGAGAAAAAGAGGAAATAAAACGTTTAGAGAAAGAACTTAAGAAAATGACCCAGCGTAAATTCCGGGACAATCAGGAATTTATAAATTTCCTTAACAAACTTATTGCTTGATGTTTTCGGATTCCTTTATTTTTTTGATCACCGTTTCATACCCTCGTCTTTCCACCAAACTTCTGAAAATGGGATTGTTCATCAATTCGGATTCATGATGCGCGACAAACAAGGCTATTTCATCAAGCTTTTGGTCCTTTTGTGACTTGGACAGTTTGTAGAATTCCTCAGATGATGGCACCTCTATGATTTTCATTAATCCCTCGCCTTTGAGCAACCACTCTGAACTAATGCCATGATATTCGGTGAGATAATGGACAATAGCCTCCACGGAGGTCTTGTTCGGGTTTTTGACCTTGTTGGAAAGAATTTTTGCAATTCCCACTTCGGACATAGGTACATGTTTGGCAAATTCATAGGCGGTAATCTTTAACTCTACCGTAACCTCTTGAATACGCCTAATTACGTTTTCCTTGTTTAAATGTTGCATAGTATTAAATAAACCCTAATTAGTTTTGTAATGCATAACTTATTATGTAATTTTAAATCATATAGTATGTATTTAACCTGATTGGATAGCAAATTATCGAATTACCGATTGGTTTAATAATTTCTTTCCCGTGTGGTCCGTTGAATTATCAATTCTAATTATAAACAAGCAAAGATATCACCTAACCTCAAAATGCATTTAATAGGAGAAAAGATAAAAGTTTTCCAGCTAGTTGAAGACGAGGTCGATTTTTATATTGATAAAATGTCCAAGCTTTATTGGACTGAAAATGGCATGGATTTCAAAAGAATAGAATATTTGCCTTGGGACTATCAGCTTCCATTTTATCTTAGATTCCTCCATGACGACACACTGATGGAGCGTCTGAAAAATATGAAGATAATAGGGGCAATTGACGTGTATATCAAGCATAATTACTTTTTCAGTCCATCCCATGATTATAGTATGTGACACAATTGAATGTTTTTTTGCAAATAAGTTGTAATGAGTCCCTACCAAATCTTGATTGTTGAAGACATACCGTTAATATGTCAATACTACGAGTCCGTGTTCAACCAACTCTCAAACGAAAAGATTTCTTTTTCAATCGATACAGTAAATACCCTTGAATCGGCCAAAAGCAAAATAGACCTTTCGATATCAAACAATCGTTACGAGATAGTATTGCTTGATTTACGGCTAAGGGATGTAAAGAAAAAGGTTACCAAGGATGGAGAGGAATTGGGAAGCTTAATTCGTCTTCGACAGCCACGAACCACAATCTTGGTCATAACGTCCTATGACAATCATTTTAGATTCCATACCGTATTCCAGAATATTTCACCGGAGGGTTTTATCATTAAGCAGGAATTAAATGATGACGAGCTCAAAAAGGCCATTATTAATCTCTTGGCGGATAGAAATTACTACAGTACTTCCGTATCGAAATATCTAAATGCGTTTGCTTCCAAAAAACGCAGATTAGATGACATAGACCGGCAGATATTGAACCTTCTTTCCGATTGCCTAACAACCAAGGAAATTTCAGAAAGACTCCCGTTATCCCTATCGGGAATAGAAAAAAGAAAAAGAAGCTTGAGCAAATTCTTCGATTTGGATGATGCAAGGACCGTGAGCCTTGTAAAAGCTGCAAAGGAGAACGGGTTTTTAAGCTAGTAGGCCGAACCTCGGCTATGTTAGATGTGCGTTTTGTATAAGATAATACACACTGCTTTTAATGCAAAAATCACCTTTACTAATCTGAAATTATACCCAGCTAAACTGAATCAACAAACTGCCATGCCATTTTGACTTTAATTTTTTTCGTATCAGATATGTCTACTCACATGTAAAGTTGATCATTTTTGTTCTGGCACTCCCCTTCCTCTTTAAATATGAAGGTCCGTTCTACTTACTAACCTCGTAAGGTCTTGATTCAACTTTAAATTTTGAGGAATACCAGTAATATTAATAAGGCTTTTCCGCAAAATATTTTCAGAAAAATTGGATAATTTACATGTGATAATTATTCTAAAACCAATAAATTTTAAACAAATGAAAAAAAGATTAATCACCCCACTGCTGCTGCTTCTCGTTCTGCTTCTGAACATCAGATGCAGCGAAGAAGAAATCGGAAGTAATCAAGGCGAAGAAACATCAGAAGCCGAACAAGTCGAAATTGACGGGCCGACGGTTAACCATAGCAGAACTTCTTTACAAGATGTTCCCTTGGTCGAATCATTGATTGCTGAAAAGGTCATGGGCAAAAATCAGTTTCTTTCGCTTCGTACCCATCATCTAGATGAGTTTGGAGAGTTCGAAATCGACCAAGAAGAAGTGCTGATAATTACCGATTCTTTGGACGTAAAGAACTACGCAATTAGATTGAAGGGCGAAAGTTCAAATCCCTTGGCATTTTATAACATTATCGTAACTCAGGATGAGAATGGAGATTTTCTGGAACCCATCCTTGCCGAATATTTGATGGACATGGAGTTTTATCTTGATTGGGTACAAGAGAAGAATGAGATTAAGGATTTTCTAGGTAATGTTTATTACTATGATTTAGACCCAAGTACCTTTTCCAAAACAGGGAAAGGAATATCCTTGGATGCAAGGGGCGGTGACGGGCCGCCGTGTCCAAGTTTCACCTTTGGAAGTACTGGAACAAGTGCTCCGAACTTAGGTAACATTTATTGCTGGACATATGTAAGCTATGGACTGTGTGACGTGCAAATATCCAACACGGATTTGTGGGGTACCAGCTTCCATACTGGTAATAACTGCGGAATCGGAGAAGGAAGTGAAATCTATGGTTACGGAACTGTTTGCGGGGGTAGTCCGACTAGTCCCCCAGATATAAATACAGCTCGGAAATTAGGAAATCAAGCCAGTAGATGTGGAGGGTCAAGCAGTCCTGGCCCAAGACCAGGAGGTGTGCCAATTAGTCCAGGTACTCCAGGGATGGCTGATATTGGAAGTATCGTTGGTTTCATCGACAACAAAGTCCATCTAACTTCTCAACAGGAAGCGTTTCTTGAAAGAGATGAAAATATTGAGTTTACTTTGGCTATGCGTTTGTTTCTTAAATTTGAGAATACTTCCCAAACAAGAGCTTTCTGCAAAGCCGCAGTCATAGCTAAAATGCAGGGAAATGTGGAAGTAAACTTTACCGAAAAAATAATTAGTAAGCTTTCTGGTAAAGCAAAGCGAGTCTACGATAAACTGAAACAAACTTCTTTAACGGAACTTGGAATTATGCAAAACACTTATATTGCCTTTAATCCCAATCTAAACTATCAAGAACATTTTCTTACGTATAAGACGGGTCCCTTAAGTGGAAGCGCACAAACCATCAATGCCAACACCAAATATATTTCAAGTCGTACTTATGAAATAACCCTACGGGATACTTATGTGAGAGATGCCTCGGAAATAGAAATAGCCAGGACAATCCTTCACGAATCCATCCACGCAATGTTGTTAAGACATTACACTGGTTCTGGGCAACAGTCATTTATTGATATATTTCGAACTTACATTAATCAACAAACAGGAATGAACGATTTGCACCATGATATCATGAGGGATAAATCTGTTCTTCCCATTGCCAAGGGGCTCCAACTCTTTGATTGTAACAAAGAAAGTTTTTCATTTTACGTAGACTTAGCTTGGGCTGGACTACATCAAGAATTAGATGCGGCTGGTTTACAAAGAATGCAAAACGCAATCACAAAGGCCCGTACTAGGGGGAGCTCAGGTTGTAATTAATTAATACTATGAGAAAAACTGCGTTACTTTTAATATCTATTCTTGTTTTGTTGGTGTTATTTTTTTGGAATAGCCTTTCAAGTTTTTTTTCAGGAGATTCTGCTTTGTACGTTAAATTCGATGAAAAGATAAAACAGAACCCTTTAGACGAAACTTCGTTTTCACTGAGAACTTCGGATAATGAATATATTTCTTTTGACGTCAAAGACAAGAAACTAAAGGTTCATGATTCCCCTGAATCCTACCTTGAGAAAGCAATTACTACAGACTCTCTCATTGAACTGTTTAAACCCAAATATTTAGGTTTATTGAAGTTGGATGAACATGATGTCTTTTTGGTTAGAGAAACGATTGATAATCAGGTTATAAGGGTAATTCCAGTCAAAGTAGGATTAGTTCTTGAGGATTGAAAACTAAGATTGATAAACTAAATGAATAATTTTAAAGTTATTCAAGAACAAGTGGCCAAGTATCTGGTGAAAGCTTATCCTATCCAAGTTTCACTTATAATGGGAATGCTTAGTCCATGTCTTACAATCAAGCCCTCTCGGAGTAGAATTCTTAGCTCAAATACATCCAAATATGGTGGTCTTCCCGATGTACCTCCGGAATTTGAATGGCCTCGTACCAAAACTGGTTTTCCGCTTACGTTTATCTGTCAACTGAATTTGAGGCAAGTGGCCGAGACAAAAATTGTTTCGGCCCTTCCCAAATCTGGAATGCTTTACTTTTTTATCCTCACTGACGGAATTAACCGATATCCGATACTAAGGGATGAATTCAAAGTAATTTACTTAGAAAGTGAGCTCAGTATTAATGCTTACAGCGGCTTAGTCGACCACACTATCTTTGATGAAGTTGCAATTGAATTTCAACCAATTTTCACTTTGCCAGGACTTGGAAGTCATTATTTAAGAGAAAACAAAGAGATGGCGCCTATCATCGAGGATTGCTCCATTGGATTCAACAACATTTTTGAAAATGATGATTCCTACAATCAAGTTATGGGGCATTTGAGGTCCATACAAGCTGATTTGGCATACATTTGGGCAAAGGATACCCTTTTCCCTGAAGGAAAGTATTTGAGTGATGGGAGGCAGCTTAAAATACATCAACTGGAATCGACTTTGATAAATCTTCTACAGGTCGATTTTGGAAACTCTGGCAATAATTTTTCCGACTTCGGTGGCAATGGCGTTGCTTACTTCGGCATAGTGGAAAATGAACTCTTAAACAAAAATTTTGATAGCGTATTTTTTTCAATCCAATCAACTTGAAACAACTGCATAAACAATTCAAAAGGCATAAGGTTGTAATTACATTTTTGGGTATTTCGCTCTTTGTATTCATACTAAGTTATTTAGTTCTTCCAAAAGGAGAATATCGTGATTTAGCATATTGGATAAAGTTCTTCATTATCGTTTGCGGTACTTCCATAGCTTTCATTGAGTTTGCAAATGTGCCTAAAAACGAATTGCATAGAAAATGGGTGATGTATACGTTGTTCCTTTTTTTGCTCGCACTTTCTTTGGTAGAGACTGCTAATGAGGCGGTAGCAGAAAAAGAAACTCAAAAGGAGCTGGATAGTTTAATTGCGGTAGAGAATGAGAGAGCCGATTCTATCATATCAAATCTTCGAACAAACCTTGACAATTTGGAGTCCACTGGAGGTTTAGTCATCGAGATGAATAAAAATTTAAAGGTAGTCAAAGACAGTCTTGCACTACAAATTCTAACTCTTAGAGATGTAGTCAAACAATCTGAAGACTATGTTAATCTTAAGAAAGACGAATTCAGGGCTGGAAGACCAAATCTTACGGTATATTCCTCAGACACAAAGGTTAATATTGACAATCAGGAAAAAATAAGGGATATAACGGTAAGGTTCGTTAATTCAGGAAATAGAACCGCTATCAATGTCAAGTACACTGCAAGAGTATTCCTTTTTGACATATTTGAAAAAAGGATGGCCTATAGCAATATACTTTACAAAAAGATGGGGTTGATTAATCTAGGGAAGATGCCACCAGTTTCTGCAAATGGTGCATATAGAACAATTAGAGTAATACCAAAGTTAGAAGCAAGTACATTCTCTAAAGGCAATAAAGAATGGCTAGTCCTTGTAAGAATTTACTATGAAGACTCTTTTGGGTGGAAAAGCAGCGAAAACTTTTTAATTGTCGGGCGTGAATTTAACGGAGAAAAGTTTTATATCGGCGACGAATCCGACGGTCATAGAATGGGAGTGATAAGAGAATTTCTAAGAAATACTAAAGACTATTACGAATTCTTCGATGAATAGTGAGGAGTATTGCTGTTTGAATGAAAGGAAAGTTGACATGTTTGGTAAAGAAATCTATTTTTGACATCCCCTTTACAACAAGCACTCAAACATGAGAAATGGCAGCTACCTACTATCCGATAAATGGTTACAAGAAAGGTTGAAAAAGCACTTCGGCGAGGCTGGCGGCATCTACGAATTGTATTGCATGAAGCCCAAGACGGATATCCGTCCAATTGATTACGATAGGAACTACGACCCAAAGGGAACGCTTTACATCGGCAAGGCCGAAAGCTTCCAAAAGGATGTTATCGAGCTACAGACGGCGATGGAACCAAGCAACGATTCGTCATTGCACGAATGCAGCAAAGCTTATTGGGGAAAACCAGAGATATGGAAGGACTACCCATACCGTAACCTATACGTAGAGCTAACGGAATCAAAAAAGGTGGATAACTCCTTCGTGGACAAGCTACATAGCTTTATGGAGGAGTTTGAAGATTTACCACCGTTAAACAGAGAAAGATAATGATATTGACGAACTATAAGAATGGATCAAAAAAAGGTTGAAGGACACGTTGAACTACAAGGTTAACTGCAAATAGATTCAAAATGTTGTACCTATGTTGTACCCAATAAAAAACCCAAGAACTAAAATCTTGGGCTTCCTTTGTAGCGAGAGGGAGACTTGAACTCCCGACCTCAGGGTTATGAATCCTGCGCTCTAACCACCTGAGCTACCTCGCCGTGGTACGGTAAAACGGGTGCAAATATAAAGTTTAATTTTTCCCGAATCAAAATTCATTATTAATTTATTATTTGATATTTATTTTTATATCTTACCCAATTATATCCATTATTACTAGGAAAAACCAAGCATAAGAATGAGTGATAAAATCAAATTCGAAATTGAATTCGTCATCCAAGCATCGCCTCAGCTATTGTACCAATATATCTCTACACCTTCCGGTCTCTCAGAATGGTATGCAGATAACGTGAATTCCAGAAGCGAGCTATTTACCTTCATCTGGGACGGTGCCGAGGAAAATGCAAAAATGCTGAAACGGAAGAGCGATGAATTTGTCAAGTTTTCCTGGGAAGAGAATGAAGATGACAGCTTTTTTGAAATGCGTATCATTGTTGATGAAATCACTAAGGATGTTTCGCTCTTCATTACCGATTTTGCTGAGGAAGATGAACTGGATGAGGCAAAGATGCTCTGGGAAAATCAGGTATCTGACCTAAAACAAGTACTTGGTTCCAAGTAGACAATAATAGCAGTAAAGCGTATCTTTGGTCCCTCTTTAAAAGGGACTTTTTTATGGTCAATCGTAACGGACATTTCTTTTCAAAAGAAGAAGCTGTGCTAACTCATACCAATAGAGGATTTAAGTATGGCGATGGGGTTTTTGAAACACTACGGGTTGTAAAAGGATCAATCTTTTTTTGGGAGGACCATTATTTCAGGTTAATGGCATCCATGCGGATGCTACGGATGGAAATTCCCATGAACTTTACCTTGGAGCACATTCAAGATGAAATTATAGCAACGGTCCGCAAGAATAATCTGGAGCAGGGCGCTGCAAGGGTTCGGATGACGGTTTTTAGAAAGGACGGTGGTTTGTACATACCGGAAGACAATCAGGTAGCGTATGTAATCGAAGCCTCCAAAATGGAATCTCCCTTTTATTTGTTTCAAGAGAACCACTATGAAGTAGAGCTTTTTAGGGACTATTTTTTGAACAAAGACATGCTGTCCCAATTGAAAACCACAAACAAAATACTGAATGTGTTGGCTGGCGTTTATGCCAAGGAAAATGGATATCAAAACTGCTTGTTGCTCAATTCAGAAAAACAGGTGGTCGAGGCCATCAATGGAAATGTTTTTTTGGTAAGTGGGAACCAAGTAAAGACCCCTCCGCTGAAAGATGGCTGTTTGAACGGAATTGTCCGAAAGAAACTTATGGAAATAGTCGCTGCGGATGAGGGACTTGGACTTTTGGAAGAATCGATATCGCCCTTTGAACTACAGAAGGCCGATGAGCTGTTCATTACCAATACAATAAGCGGAATACTTCCGATTACGAAATATAGAAAAAAAGCGTACGAAACTACCTTGACAAAAAGAATATTGGGAAAGCTGAATACAAAGGCAAGATTGGAACTCGCTAGTTCAGGGTAGGGTTTTCCGGTGCATTGGACCAAATCAGATAATCCCCGCCGAGCTCCAACATTTTTTCCTTCCAAAAGGCGCGGGAGGATTTTTCCAGGATAGCACTTTGGTAATCATTTTTCAAAACGACCCACGAATTACTATCGAGTTCTTCATCAAGTTGGCAGGAGGCCCATCCTGAGTACCCCAAAAAGAAGCGGATGTCCATCTCAGTAATGGTTTTATTGTTGATAAGCTCTATTGTTTTTTCAAAATCTCCTCCCCAAAAGATACCATCTGAAATCTCAATGCTATTATCAATAAGATGCGGTACTTTATGGATAAAATAGAGATTATCCTGCTCCACGGGACCTCCGTTGAACACCTTAAAAGGGATGGTAATCTCGGAAATTAGGTCGCAAATATTATAGTCCAGGGGTTTGTTTAAAATAAAGCCCACAGAACCTTCGTGATTGTGTTCTGCCAATAAGACCACAGACCGGTTAAAGGATACATCACCGGTAAGCGACGGTTCCGCAATCAGCAGCTTTCCTTTTGTTGGCTTATCATAATCCATGGTACTTTAATCTTATTTCTAAATGTAAGTATTCTCTTTTAAATACAAAAATCAAGGGAAAACGAATAAAAAAAGCACTTCTAAGGTGAAGTGCTTTTGATATATTTTTTAAAGACAAATGGATTAGTTGACCGCAGAGCTCAATTCAGCACCTGCCTTGAACTTTACAACATTTTTTGCTGCAATTTTAATGGTCTGCCCAGTTTGTGGATTTCTACCATCCCTAGCTTTTCTGTGATCTACAGACCAAGAACCAAAACCTACCAAAGAAACTCGGTTTCCTTTTTTAAGAGATCCCTCAACATTTCCCAAGAAAGATTCCAATGCTTTTTTTGCTGCTGCTTTGGTGATGCCTGCATCAGCTGCCATAGCATCGATTAATTCTGTTTTGTTCATAATGGAAATAAATTAATTGTTGTTAAATAAAATTTAATACTGGACAAATTTATATGGATTTGCAGTTCACGCAAGTAAATTCAAGGGAATTCAAGGTTTTTGTTGATAACTTGAAACGTTTGTTGATAAAGTCATATGAAAAGTACGCTTTTTCTCAGGCCAGTAATGACGTGGCTTTAGCGCATTTCTGCATTTTCTCCCAGCTTCTGTCCATGAAGCGTTTCTTTGATATTCATTCTTTTTTTTCCAGGAAATTGTATCTCCAGTAAAACGATAAATCCATTTTGGACAGCTACTTTCATCGTTTTTTTGGAGTGGATAATACTACCTGTAGTAAAGGAATGGTTTTGTATTTCGAAGCGACTCTTGAATATTTTTAATTGGGTCATTTCCGCTTCAGCGGATTTTTTAAGGAACGACCACGCTCCCGGATAGGGACTTAGACCGCGAATGTGATTTTGGATTTGGTCCATTGGCTTGCTCCAATCAATTCTACAAGTTTCCTTGTTGATTTTTGGGGCTGGTTTAAGCAGGTCTGATTGTTTTTGGGGATGCGTTTCCACATCTCCTTGGGCAATTAAGGTACAAGTCTCCACAACCAATCGCCCACCAATGGACATTAGTCGATCATGTAAGCTTCCCGCATTGTCCCCTGGAGTAATTGCCTCTTTGGTTTGGAGGATCATGTGTCCGGTATCAATTTTATCATCTATAAAGAAGGTAGTGACCCCCGTCTCTGTCTCACCGTTCATCAGGGCCCAGTTAATGGGAGCAGCACCTCGGTATTGTGGCAAAAGTGAGGCGTGCAGATTAAAAGTTCCGTATTCGGGCATTTCCCATACTGCTCTGGGCAACATTCGAAAGGCCACGACCACCTGTAAATTTGCGTTAAGTTCCCGTAGCTGCTCCAAGAAGGATTCATCCCTTAATTTCAGAGGTTGCAATACCCTAATTCCGTTGGCAACGGCAAATTTTTTAACCGCAGATTCTTGAATTTTACGCCCTCTCCCAGCAGGACGGTCCGGCGCCGTTACGACACCGACAAGGTTGAGTTGAGCGCCCAAAAGGTGTTTTAGGCTTTCCACGGCAAATTCTGGGGTGCCCATGAAAACTATGCGGAGGGATTTATTTTTTGTTTCGGACATACTCGTTTTTATGGTTCAGTTGAATTATACCATCCTCCAGCATGAGTCGTAGGGCTGCAAGAATTTGTCTCTCCCCAGCTCCAAGATGTGAAGCTATCTTTCTCGAAGAATGCGGTTGTTCCCTTAACATATCAAAGATTTTTTCTTTTAGGACCGTCATTGGAATGGTCTCCTCTTGGGTACAAATATCGCACATACCGCAGTTAGTGGGCGATGCTTCACCGAAATAATTCAATATAAACCGACTTCTGCAAATACGAGTATTATCGATAAAATCGAACATGGATTTTAGGTTTTGCTTCTTCACTTTCTGCAAGGACCTTATTTTTTTTGCAAAAGCATTGATGGTTCGGTCATCTTCACGGGGAACCAAAAAGGTCACCTCAAGATCCTTATTCTGGGTTTGGTAACGTGCGATACCGTCTGCATGAAGTTGCTTTAAAAGAGTATCTAAAGCGGTTTCAGGAACCTTGGTTTTTTTCGCAATAAGAGCAAGGTCTATTTTAGTTTCAAAATCCAGGATACCGCCGTAGGTACGCAGAATCGTCTGTAAAGTAGCTTGATATTTGGGATATTTCCCGGTATACGAAATAAAATCCTGTCGTTTTGCCAAGAACTGCAGCGTGGTGCGTTGCCGAAAGTTATCCGAAAGGGATATTACCGAGTTTTGGTCTAGGATTTGGAGTCCTTGGTAGGTAAGATTCGAATCGAAGTTATATCGTTTACAAAATGAGCTGAAATGAAGTCCGAAGGACTTTTCGGGCAATTCCCCATAGGAAATCTGGCAAAAATTGTTTAGCTGTTTGTACAGGATTTTCAAAAAACCAACATCCGGTAAAGATTCCAAAAATTGTCTTTGTGCGATGGTCCTGTCCGCTACATTTGTCAATATAACAGCTTTTGAAGGTTTCCCATCCCTTCCCGCTCTTCCCGCTTCTTGAAAGTAGCTTTCTAAACTATCGGGAATTTGATAATGGACAACGAGGCGAACGTCCGGCTTGTCCACTCCCATTCCAAACGCATTGGTGGCCACGATGATCTGTATGTCGTTTTCCATCCATTTTTGAAGGCGGTGCTCTTTTTCCAATTTGGATAGGCCCCCATGGAAAAAGGTGGCATTCATACCCTGTTCAATCAGAAATTGGCTAATTTGAATCGTTGTTTTCCGGGATCGTGTATAAACGATGCTGCAAGCATCTACCGAAACCAACATCTTCTTTAAATAATAGGGCTTGTCCTCCCGATGTTGAACGCTCAATCCAATATTTTTTCTGGCGAATGAATCTTTAAAAAGTTGGACATTGTTTAGTTCCAAATTTCGGACAATATCCTCTATCACTCGGGTTGTTGCCGTTGCAGTTAAGGCCAAAAAAGGTTTTCCCGGTGCCAATTCCCGCAACAGGGAACAATGAAGGTAAGCGGGTCTAAAATCATTTCCCCACTGTGAAATACAGTGGGCCTCATCTATTGCGATCAAATTTACGTTCATCTCTTTGATTCGTTCTTGAATCAAGCTCTGCTGTAATCGTTCGGGAGATAAATACAGAAATTTGTAGTTGCCATAGCAACAATTATCCAATAGGTCATTTAGTTCGTCAAAAGGGATACCTCCTGTCAGTGCTATCGCTTTAACCCCCCTTTTTTTTAAATCGTCAACTTGATTTTGTATTAATGCTACCAGGGGTGATACCACTATACAAATTCCTTCCATACAGATAGCGGGGACTTGATAACAAATGGATTTTCCACCGCCCGTTGGCAGTAGAGCCAAAATATCTTTATCATCAAAGACCGCACTTATGATATCTGCTTGGGAACCTCTGAAATTCGAATGACCCCAAAAATCCTGTAAAACGGTTTTTGCTTTTTGAAGCATCTTTAGTCGTTGAGTTTTTCCAGAACAAAATCAATTCGTTCTGGAACCGTACGCTTAGGGACAAGTATGGGTTCGTAACCCAGATGGGAATAGGTGTCCTCTAAAGCGGCATGTATCTTTTGTGCCTCATCGAAAGATTCCAAGCGCTCGTTGTCCGAAACATAGATTTCTTTCCAAGGTGGTAGCAAAAAAACACGGTCATATCGGTTTACACGACTTGCACGTGTAAACGCTTCATCATAGGGTTGATCAAAAAAATCCATGTAGGCCAGTACATCGGGAATACCTCGGTCAAAAAAAATTACGGGCTGTTCCAATGTAAGGGATTTTTTAAAATGTTCGGTCCTTCCTTTCAACAAGTCCTTGTTGAACTGAAGGGAATCCTCTACGAAAAGTAGGGGATTGGAGGTAAACGTCTCTGGATGGCCCTCACTTTTTGCTTTGGAGGTCATTTCTCTTATGATTTCGTGGAAACAAGGGAAACCTCTCTCCTCAAGACCTTTTATTATTGATGTTTTTCCGGTTCCGGGAGCACCGGTGATTACAATTTTTCTATTCTCCAAAAACAATAATTTCAATATACAAAGTAAGGAAATAGGAGCAAGGAAAAAAAATTCTCGTAGATGCTCTATCTTTGTCAAAACGAAAGGTATGGACGAAGATAAATCCGAGGAGTTTTACGGGCGTTTGAGGGAACAACTTTTTGAAGATACCAAGTGGCCTTCTAGTTACCTTTACAAATTTATAGTACCTACCGATGATGAAAAGATAGAAAAAATCACCTCTTTTTTCGACAATACGGGCGCGGTCATTGAGTCTAAAAAGTCGAAAAAAGGTACATATACCAGCGTCTCCATTACGGTAAACATGGATGATCCAGATGCGGTCATAGCCAAATATAAAGAAGTGGCCACGGTAGAGGGGGTTATTTCACTTTAATGGAGGCAATTGCCATAATTTTACTATTTTGCGCTAGGTATAAGTAATACTTTCCATTGCATTAATTTCTTAATACTTTTAATTTGAATCAAGTAGAACATTTAGAATACAATACAGAGCGTTCCAAACTTTTTATTCCCGAATACGGTCGTCACTTTCAAAAAATGGTGGACCATGCCGTATCCATTGCGGATAGAGAAGAGCGCAACAAAGTGGCGAAGGCCATAATCAGTGTGATGGGTAACTTACAGCCTCATCTTCGGGATGTACCCGACTTTCAGCACAAGCTATGGGATCAATTGTTCATTATGTCCGATTTTAAACTGGACGTGGATTCTCCCTTTCCAATAACATCAAAAGAGGTACTTCAGCAGCGTCCTGAACCGTTGGAGTATCCCCAGAACCATCCGAAGTACCGTTTTTACGGAAACAACATCAAGCGCATGATTGATGTGGCCATCAAATGGGAAAAAGGAGATATGCGCACCGGATTGGAATACGCCATTGCCAATCACATGAAGAAATGCTATCTGAACTGGAACAAAGACAGTGTGGAAGATGCCGTCATCTTTGAGCATTTGAAGGAGTTGAGCGAGGGTCAGATTGATTTGGCACCTAATGGGGAAAACCTAACCAACAGCGATCAATTCTTAAAAAATCGCGTAACAAAATCCAATAGGAACAGCGGGGGCAACAAGAAAGGCCAACGCAACGGCAGGTCCAAAAAAAGGTATTGAATTCTAAAACTGTATGGGTACTTTTAGAATAACGGGCGGTCGCCAGCTTCATGGTGATATCACTCCGCAGGGAGCCAAAAACGAAGCCCTTCAGATTTTATGCGCTGTGTTGCTCTCTCCAGAGGAGGTTACCATCCACAACATTCCCGATATTATTGATGTCAATAAATTGATAGCGCTTTTAGAGGATTTGGGCGTAAAAATTCAAAAGAAGAGCAAAGGTTCCTATACTTTTAAGGCAGACGATATCAATCTCGAATATCTGCAATCCAATCAATTCAAAAAGGACGGAAGAGGGCTAAGAGGTTCCATTATGTTGGTAGGTCCATTACTAGGAAGGTTCGGTAAAGGTTATATTCCAAAACCGGGAGGCGACAAAATTGGGCGAAGACGTCTGGATACCCACTTTGAAGGTTTTATCAAGCTCGGAGCTAAATTTAGGTACAATCGCGAAGAATATTTTTATGGTGTAGAAGCAGATAAACTGGTGGGAGCCTATATGCTTTTGGATGAGGCTTCGGTAACAGGAACTGCCAACATCGTAATGGCGGCGGTTTTGGCAGAGGGAACCACTACCATTTATAATGCGGCTTGCGAGCCCTATCTCCAGCAACTTTGCAAGATGTTGAATAGGATGGGGGCTAAAATTTCGGGAATAGGTTCTAACTTATTAACCATTGAAGGCGTTGAATCTCTGCAAGGCACAACGCACACAATGTTGCCGGATATGATAGAAATAGGAAGTTGGATCGGATTAGCCGCTATGACCCGTAGTGAGCTCACCATAAAAAATGTGAGTTGGAACGACTTGGGCCAAATTCCGAATGCTTTTCAAAAGTTGGGAATACAATTGGAAAGAAGAAACGATGATATTTATATCCCAAAGCATGAAGATGGGTATGAAATCCAAAACTATATTGATGGTTCTATATTGACCATTGCTGATGCTCCCTGGCCGGGATTGACCCCAGATTTGCTAAGTATTTTATTGGTGGTTGCCATTCAGGCCCACGGTGAAGTGGTCATCCATCAGAAAATGTTTGAAAGCCGTCTGTTTTTCGTGGATAAACTAATTGACATGGGGGCCAAAATCATTTTATGCGATCCCCATAGGGCTACTGTTATCGGTCACAATTTCAAATCTACTTTAAAGGCGACCACGATGGTTTCCCCAGATATACGCGCGGGAGTCTCCCTTCTGATTGCGGCACTCTCTGCCAAGGGTACTTCCACAATCCAGAATATCGAACAAATTGACAGGGGATATGAAAATATTGATATCCGATTGCGCGCCATAGGAGCGGATATTGTCAGGGTCTAGCGAGAGGTAGTCTTTGTCTCTGGAACTTTAGTTGGTATTGAACAGAATGTCCTTAACGTTTGTAAAAAAAGGAATCGCCAATTTGGTGGGTTTCATAAAGGTGTTCGATTTTTCAAAAAAACCATCTATCTGCCCTAGTTTTAGATTTGCCGAACTACCGTTTTGACCATAATCGTGAAAAGCCATGCTCCAATCGTTAAAAAGACGGCTAAATCCCCGCTCTTCACAAATAATTTCCAGATCATGGTGCCTAGCATCCTTACTTATCCGTTTAAAAAGCTTTTCCACTTCCTTTTCTTCTCCCTCTAAAAGCTGTAAAAACTGATTGTTATGGTACAAAAGACAACCGGTAATGTTATGACGCGAATTGAATTCTCTCGCATCGCTTAACATTTTATAGATATCTGATACTGCAAAAGTATCAATCGCCTGAGAGCGATAAACTAACGAATGCATGTTATATATTGGTATAGGATATCTCAAATATAGAATTTTGTTGAAGTTTTTCCAATAAAATTCGAGCAATTGGCGCCAAAAATTAAACGAAAACCCTATTTTTTAACTAATTCTCCATTAGGATAGAGGGCAAAGCGCCCCTTGTTTTTTTCGTGCACGTTATCCGGATAGGGCCACGGCCATCCCCCAAATTGTGTCAGTCTGTATTCTTCCATCGCCTGCTGAATTTCTTCTTCAGAGTTCATAACAAAAGGACCATATTTGACGATAGGTTCATTGATGGGTTTTCCTTGTAATACCAAGAAATGGGCTTCTTTTTCTCCAATTTTTAAGCTGATATCCTCGGTTCCATTCCAATGGATACCAAAATTCACATTGATTTTGCGGTCACCGGTAAAGATCTCAGAACCTTTGTAAAAATACAGACTACGGTTGACTTCCGTTTTTGCTCCTGGAAGTATATATGTTGTTTTTGGGGACACCCGTATTTGCCAAATGGCAACATGGTTTTCAGCGGTAAATGCCCACGAGTCCGGTGCTGCGTCCAAGGCTTGAGTTCCTTTATAGTTGCCTGCAATAATCTTGACCTGGGCATTTTCCTCCTGTAGAACGGGAATGTCTTCGTGCCACGACATCTTGAAGTGGGGTTCCACAAACTTATCTTTTCTGGGCAGGTTCAACCATACTTGAAAAAGCTCCAAGGGATTATCTTTATCCTCATTTAAAAGAGGAAACATTTCGGAATGTTGTACTCCCCGGTCAGCGGTCATCCATTGTACGTCCCCTTCACCAAATCGACCGGCAGCACCTAATGAATCCGAATGATCGCAATACCCTTTGTTCACCAGGGTGATCGTTTCAAAACCGCGATGTGGATGGTAGGGAAAGCCGGGAATTGTGGCCCCATGGTACATCCGCCACCCATCTTTTAGTGTGAAGTCATTTCCAAGGTTCCTGCCCATCAAAAGTTTAGCGTCCGGTCCCATATTTTCATTACCTCTCGGATAATGGTCTAAATGATACGCACAAAAAAGAAAAGGATTTTGCGTTGACCAGGGAAAACCTAAGGGAAATGTTTGGAATGCGAATTGTTCCATACCGCAAGTTTTTCTAAAATTATTGCTTTAAAGAGATTTAAACTAGCGTTAAAATCAGAGGTTATCTTAAAAAGTGTTAAGAAACTGTATGGAAACTGTATGGAAACTGTATGGAATTCGTCATAATCAACATCAAACCCTATGCGGATGTATAAAATTATCCTGTGTTTTTTACTGGTGACGTCTTTTTCGTTTTCCCAGCAAACCGTTGACCAATTGGAGTTTTCCGGTTTGAAACGTACCAAGGAACGTTTTTTGCGACGTTTGGTAAAAGTAAAACCTGATAGTCCTTATGATTCCTTGAAAATCCGTACAGATGTAGAACGCCTAAAGCGTCTACCGGGAATAGCCAATGCTTCGTATTCCATTGAGGAAAAAGCGGGAAAAAATATTCTACGCTACGAGATTGTAGAGAATTTCACCATTATTCCGGGGTTACGGATCGCTACTGCCAACAATGGGGATTTTGCCTATCGACTTTCAGTATTTGAGTTTAATTTTTTGGGAAATAATCAGCTGTTTGGAGCCTTTTATGCAAGGAACGTTTTCAATTCCTATGGATTCTTTTATGAACACCCATTTCTTTTCAGCGACAAATTGGGAGTAGGTTTCAGTTTTCAAGACCAGACCACCCAGGAACCCGTATTTTTCACGGAGGGAACGAAGGACTACAGATTTAACAGTCAATCTGCTGAGGCAAATCTTATTTTTTCGTTTGACTTTCATAATGAAGCTGAGATAGGGGCGAGTTTTGTAAAAGAGTCTTATGATTTTATAGGTGAGGTTCCTGTGCCCGACGCACCCTTATCGCTTTCAGCGGATAAGTTGGTATATCGTGCATTTTACAGACATATCAATGTAGATATTGATTATCAATATATTGACGGTGTCAACAATGAGTTTACCGCGCAATATTTTACTTTTTTGGATGGGGAAGGGGAAGCCGAAACTTTTTTGGGCGATTTTCTCTCCATAAGAAATGATTTCATTTACTACAAAAAGGTTAGGGAGCGCGGCAATTGGGCCTCCAGATTACGTTTGGCGGCCTCTATTGGGAATGAGGATTCGCCTTTTGCTCCTTTTACCTTGGACAATCAATTGAATATTCGAGGCGTGGGGAATACTGTGGACCGAGGTACCGCCGCCATTGTTTTAAATACAGAATATCGTCATACATTTTATGAAAGAGGATGGTTTGCCTTCCAGGGAAACGCTTTTATAGATGCCGGTTCTTGGAGAAATCCTGGTGAAGATTTTTCAGAGTTGTTTAGTGGAAGCAATGTCCGTGTATTTCCTGGATTTGGGGTTAGATTTATACACAAACGTATTTTCAATGCGGTTTTTAGACTGGATTATGGCATTGGCGTTTCTGAAGACGGTTCCAATGGCATTGTTTTTGGCATTGGACAGTATTTTTAGTGAGGTGCATTGTTGATTTCAATCCAATACCCTTCAGGATCTTGAATGTATATTTGTTTTACTCCGTCAGCACGATCGGTGACTGAATTTACATTGCCCGGCCAATCATAAAACGTGATTTCTTTTTCCATCAAACGTTCGATGAGATGTTCTAAATTCTTCGTGGAGAGACATAGATGTATACTCTTATCTTTCTTGAATTCCACAACTTCCTTTTTGATGAGGTGCAGTTGTGATTTTCCATAGATATTGAACCAACGAAAACCGGGTTTTCGTTCTGGGTGCGGAATTTCCTCAAATCCAAAAACATCTCGATAGAAATCACCGGCCTTCCTAAGATTTTTTACCACTAACGATTGGTGGTCGAACTGAAAGCCATATCCTTGATTTCCGATAGCGTTAAACTCAGTGGTTAAATAGGTTTGTGTCCAGTTACCACCAACGTATTCCCCTACTTTGAACGTATAGGTATCTTTGTCCACAAATTCCCATAGGTCCGTTATCTGGGTCTCTCCGTAGGTATAGGTGTATCGAATATCATTGCCCTCCTGTTTTACCATGCCCTTCGTAACACCTCCGAAAACATCGAACTCCCAGAATTGGATGGATTTTGAATTGGGATCGTACTTTCGGATTCCGTGGTTTCTGGGTCCAAAAGTCGTTTGCTGCTTATCGGTAAAGCCTTTGGATTTGACCAGCACCAACGTACTGTCCAAACTGTATTCAAAATTGATTTCCTGTCTGAATCCGCTACCATTTTCCCATACTCCTTCCGCACTCCAGGTCCTTCCCATTAGAGGTTCAAAAAATGCCAATGGATTATATTGTGCACAGACCGTAGCAGTTACGAATAAAAAAGGCAAAAGAAGAAATTTCTTCATCGATTTAAGCAACACCGAAATAAATAACGGTCCAAGATACGCTTTTTGGGAATTTAGTTAAACCGCGTTGCGCATAGTAAAGGAACGGGACAAGGCAACTTGTCTTTCAAATCCTTCGTTTGAGGTTTTTTGGATACGTTGTATTCTTTGTAAAAACGACAAGTAACATGCTTCACCCTGAAGAAATGGAACCAAAAAGCTACTCTGGTTTCAACAAGTAAAAAATGGATTACCCAAGAGCTTCCTTGTAGACACGAAGACAGCGCTCCCTGGCCATTTTGTGGTCTACCATTTTTTCCGGATAGGTAAGTTCCTGTAGTTCTGGAACCCAAGTATTGATGTACTCTTTCTGTTTATCAAACTTGTCCACTTGGGTCATGGGATTGAAAATACGGAAATAAGGCGCGGCATCTACTCCACTGCCAGAGGCCCATTGCCAATTTCCCACATTACTGGCTTGTTCATAGTCGAGAAGTTTTTCTGCAAAATAGGCTTCTCCCCAGCGCCAATCAATCAATAAGTGCTTGCACAAAAAGCTAGCAACCAACATGCGTACCCTGTTGTGCATGTATCCCGTGGTGTTCAACTCGCGCATTCCGGCATCTACTAGGGCATATCCTGTTTGACCATTTTTCCAGCGTTCAAACTCTTCCTCATTGTTTCTCCAAACAATCCTATCGTATTTGGGCTTAAAAGCGTGTTCCACGGTTTTTGGAAAATGCCAAAGAATCTGCATAAAAAACTCGCGCCAAATCAATTCATGCCAAAAAACGGGATTGTTTTCACCCATTGCTTTTTTTACCATTTTCCGAATTGAAATGGTACCGAAACGTAAGTGTGGACCTAAACGTGAGGTCCCTTGTTTTAAACCTGGAAAATTTCGGGTAGCTTCATAATTATCGATAAGTTGGGGAGAGGTTACGGATTGGGGTACGGATATCTCAGATGCAACAAAGCCGATGTCCTTTAGTTTTAAGTTGGGTAATGTTGTATCCTGTATAAGGTTCCCAAAACTTGAAGTGGGACTGTAATCTAAAACGTGTATGGACGAATTGAAGATTTCTTTCCACTTATTTTTATATGGTGTGTAAACCACATACGGTTTACCATCATCTTTAAGGACATCGTCTTTTTCAAAAATAACCTGGTCTTTAAAGGTTTTGAACGATATTTTGTGTGCTTCGAGTAGTTTTTGGATTTCCCCATCCCTATGTCTAGCGTAGGGTTCATAATCATGATTGGTGTAGACTGCCTCTATCTCGAATTCTTGGATTAGCTGTTTGAAAATTGTTAGAGGCTTACCGTGATATATAGCTAGGCTGCTCCCGTATTTAAGATGCATTTCTTCACGCATCTTCTGCAGTTCTTGGTAAATGAAACTGATCCGTGCATCGTTTTTGGGAAGTTTGGAAAGAATATCGCTATCAAAAACAAAAAGTGGCATAACCGGATTCTCCGATTGAAGTGCTTGATAAAGTCCCACGTTATCGTCCAAACGCAAATCACGGCGGAACCAAAAAAGACTCAATTTTTGCGCCATTAACTTACGTTTAAGGAAGACATTCCGCCGTCTACACCGATGACTTGGCCGGTAATCCAGCTATTTTCAGTATCCAATAGAAAAACAGCTATGTTGGCAATGTCCTTCACGTTTCCTACCCGTTTTAAAGGATGTCTTTGGGACATCAATTCTTTCTTTTTGTCATTGTTCAGCAAGCGTTTGGCCAGCGGGGTATCAACAAGAGAAGGCGCAATGGTATTTACGCGTATTTTTGGTGCGTATTCTGCGGCCATGGACCTTGAAAAGCCTTCAATGGCACCTTTTGCGGCCGCGACACTGGTATGGAAAGGCATACCTGTTGATACGGCAACGGTACTAAAAAAAACCATACTGGAACCTTCTGCCATTTTCGGGACAATCGATTTGACCACATTGACCATGGCGAAGAAATTTAGCTCCATATCCTGTCGGAAAGCTTCCATATTGAGCATCTTCAAGGGTTTTAGGTTTATGGAACCCGGGCAAAAGACAAAACCATGGATTTGTTCTGGGAGGGGTATCGTAGCGATATCGTCGGTTAAAACATCGAACGGGATGTGGTTGAAATTACCGTTGGAAATGTTTTCATGGGTTCTTGATGCGATATAAATGGTGTGGTCCTGGACCATTTGATTGGCTATTTCATAACCAATACCATAGGATCCACCTATAAGTACGATGTTTTTTTTCATTTAAATTGATTTTAATTCAAGCCTGGAGGCCTCTCCCTCTATTTTTCCGAAGAGTTCAGTCAGTTTTTGTTCTCGGAAGTTGAATATTTTTTCGAGTTGTTTTTTCACCAAAATAGGATGCGCGATTCGACCTAGAATTCCAAAGGGCAATTTGTAATCAACTATATCCAGCATTTCAACACCCTTTTCCAAAGGCTTTATAAAATGCTTGTGGTGCCAAAGTGCGTAGGGACCAAAACGCTGTTCATCAACAAAAAACTTACCAGGTTCCACGTGCGTGATTTCCGTTACCCATTTGACTGAATAAAAAGGAAAGGGTCTGACCAGATATTGGATAATTTGACCTGGAAATATAGCAGTATCCGCTCCATCCAAAATATGAAATCCCATATGTTCAGGTGTGATTACCTTCAAATTTTTGGGACTGGAAAAAAAGTTCCAAGCTTGCTCTTTGGTAATGGGCAAAGCCTGTCTCGATTTAAGCTGATACAATTGCATCCCTTGTTTTTGACAAAGATAAATCTAAAATGTTTAATGAAAAACTAAAAAAACTAAACAAAAAAAATTTTTGCTTCCCACGCACCAAAGCCTTTTAAGGATTCCTTAACAAAAGCAACTTTCCTTTCTGTTTAGTTTTGTTCCACTAACAAATCTAAAATACGTTTAAAATGAAAAAATTAGCTGTTCTTGCGTTCACCTTGATGGTTACGCTATCCTTGGAAGCGCAATTGGAAACCCCTCAACCCAGTCCGTCATCCAAAATTATACAAACTGTTGGGTTGACCGAGGTAACAGTGGAATATTCCCGGCCTTCCATGAAGGAAAGAACTATTTTTGGAAATCTTGTACCTTATGATAAGGTATGGAGAACCGGGGCCAATAAAAATACAGTAGTTAGTTTCAGTGACGATGTAACAATTGATGGACAGACTTTAAAAGCAGGTTCTTATGCGATTTATACAAAGCCGGGAAAGACATCGTGGGAAGTTCTTTTTTATGCCGACACCGATAATTGGGGGGTGCCTCGGGAGTGGGACGAGAGCAAAGTCGCAGCAAAAACTACGACCGAAGTATTTCCTATAGAGTTCCCAGTGGAGACCTTTACGATAACAATTGATGACCTCCATAACAACGGAGCGGCACTGGGTATTATGTGGGAGAAGTCTTATGTTGGTGTAAAGTTTGAAGTACCTACGGCAGAAAAAGCGGACAAGAGTATAACGAAGTTGATGTCCGGCCCCAGTGCTAACGAGCTATATGCTTCTGCATCCTACTATTATGAAGAAGGTAGAGATTTAAATAAGGCCAAGGAATGGATAGACAAAGCTGTATCCATGAACGAAAAAGCATATTGGATGATGAGAAGACAATCCTTGATATATGCAAAACTAGGAGATAAGAAGGGGGCTATCGAAGCAGCTAAAAAATCAATGGCAGCGGCTGAAACCGCTGGGAACCAGGGCTATGTAAAACTAAATCAGGATTCGCTGAAAGAATGGGGAGCTCTTTAGAGAATTTAATAAAAATGATAAAGGTCCGCTCTTTAGCGGACTTTTTTTATGACTTTATCGGAGGTTTTCGCAGGAACCCATCAAAGGTTTCCATCAACAGGGCCAAGCTGATGACCAATAGACATCCAAACGCATTTAACCACAAATAGGACATCCAATCAAAATACCAACCTACGATAACGATAACTTGGGTTACAATAGCAGCGATAAAAACCGAGTCTCCCTTAACGTATTTAAAGAAAAATGCCAGTAAGAAAATCCCAAGTACGTTACCGTAAAAGATGGAACCGATAATATTCACCAATTGAATAAGATTGTCAAAGAGATTGGCGACACAGGCTATTGAGATGGCGACTACACCCCACAGTAGCGTGAATCCTTTTGCGGCTTTCACATAATGCTTCTCATCCATGATTTTCTTTTTGTTCCGCTTGTACAAATCCAATGCGGTAATGGTCCCCAAAGCATTCAGTTCGGAGGCGGTGGAGGACATTGCGGCAGATAAAATTACGGCCAAAAGAAGCCCGATAAGGCCATTTGGAAGGTTTTTCAAGATGAAATGGATAAATACATAGTCTTTGTCGTTGGTCTCTACAGAATCATCTGCCTTGGATATCAAATCCCGAGCAGCCTCGCGATTGGCGCGTTCCTGCTGGTTGATTTTCTGGATGTTCTGTTCCGCCTTGATGATGGTATTGTATTCTTTGAGCTCCAATGCCGCTGAAAAAGCGAGTTGTGCCATTCGCTTTTCACGCTCCAATACCAAATGGCCCGCTTCAAGGGCCTTGTATTTTTCACCATGCTCAGACTCCAAAACCACTTCTGTAGCTGCCGGATTAAAGTTCAACGGCGATGGATTGTACTGATAGAACACGAAAACCATGACACCGACCAAAAGAATGAAAAACTGCATGGGAATCTTGAAAACACCATTAAAAATGAGACCGAGTTGACTTTCCCTTATGGATTCACCGGACAAATAGCGTTGAACTTGGCTTTGATCAGTTCCAAAATAGGCCAGTGCCAAGAAAAAACCTCCCGTTATTCCGCTCCAAAAGGTATATCTATTCTGGGTATCCAGACTGAAATCCAAAATCTGAAGTTTGTTATTTGCTCCAGCTATTTTAAGGGCTTCGCCAAAAGAAACCCCAGTAGGTAGAGAGCCTAGAATAAAGAAAAAAGCAAAGAACATGCCCACCATGATTATGAACATTTGCTGTTTTTGGGTCACACTTACCGCTTTTGTACCTCCAGATACAGTGTAGGCAATGACCAGAATACCTATGATGATGTTCAATGTCCTTAGGTCCCATCCCAATACTGCAGATAGAATAATGGAAGGCGCAAAAATCGTGATTCCTGCAGCAAGTCCCCTTTGGACAAGGAACAGTATGGCGGTCAGGGTACGTGTCTTTAAATCAAATCTTCCCTCAAGCATTTCATACGCGGTAAAAACTTTTAGTTTTCTGTAAATGGGAATGAACACCATACAGATGAAAATCATGGCGAGGGGAAGACCTAGATAAAATTGTACAAATCCGAGACCGTCATGGAAAGCCTGCCCTGGAGTGGACAAGAAAGTGATAGCGCTTGCCTGGGTTGCCATTACAGAAAGACCTATCGTCCACCATTTGGCGTCATGGCCTCCCAGTACGTAATCGTCTACATTTTTGCTGCCTTTGGTTTTCCAAACTCCATAAACCACAATGAAAAAAAGGGTAGTACCCAGAACAATCCAATCCAGTATATCCATGCTTATGGTTAGATGTTAAATGCCATTATGAGATAAAAAATGGCAACATAAAGGATATTAAGAACGATGACAATGGTATATTCCCTTTTCCATTGAAATTTTTTGTCCATATTATCCTTTGATATTGTTTTCTGATTTCATTTCACTTTTTCCGATGGATAGCATATTGGCGAAGAGTTTGTATGCTCCGGACACGCCAGCGGGAAGTTCTCTGAAAAAACTGAGGCTAGTGTAAATATAATGCCCTTTTCCATAAGGAGCTACAAGGAGGCTTCCTTGTTTGGGAGGTTCGCCGGGGTCGTTCATGGATAAAATAGGAGTGAATTCCGGGCTCCATTGATTGGGGAAATATAATCCCCGTTCTTGAACCCAATTTTCAAAATCAGCCGCTGTAATGGTATTGGGGAAGTTGACAAGTGAATGTTCCTGATCGATAATTTCAACCCGGGCATTTTCGTCAGTGACCCTGTCCCTTGAAATGGATAGGTTATATGGTGCTATATTTTCAAATTGCTTGCGCCATCGGTTGGCCGTATTGTATTGGACCACGAGATTTCCGCCATTTTCTACATATTCCAACAGGAACGGCTGTTTGAATTTTAAGGACTCCACTACGTTGTACGCCCGAATACCAACAACAACAGCATCATATTTTTCTAATGTACCCGGCTGAATGTTATCCGGGTCCAGTAAATGCACTTGATAACCGATTTGCTCCAAGCTTTCCGGAACTTTATCGCCGGCCCCCATAATATACGCAATACGTTCCCCGGTCTTATTGATGTTCATGCGCACTACTTTGGCTTCGGACTTTAATAGAACGGATTGCTTCGGAATGTGATCGTAGACGATTTCGATTAGCTCTTTGTCATACTCTTTGCCATTGACTTTCGCTATAGGTACAATTTTACCTTCATTGTCCCCATCCGGTGGGGTTACTTGAAATATTACCGATTGCTCCTGTCCCACTTTTTCGATGGAAAACGCCACGCTTTTTGGATTTACCACCCACCCCTGTGGGTGCGACAGTTGTATTTCGCCAGAAATAGCATCTCTTCCCGCTTTGACTTTTACGGTAACTTCCTTAGTGTCCTTTGATGCAAAAATGAGTACTTTTTCAGCAATTTGGGTGGTCACTTCGGGTAAAACTACAAAAGGTTCATAAAGTTCGCCCTTATCTGGTTTTGAAAATCGATGGACCACAGGTTTGTCAAAGGCGATTTCAACCCCGTCCAAAGAAAGTGTAAATCTTGCTTGAAATGCCTTGGGTGTCTCGGCCTTTCCTATAAGCTCCTGTTGTTCCACGGTGTACATGCCCAAATCCCAAGGTTTTTGCAACCAATACGGGCCTGATATTTTTTGAGTAGGCTCTACCATCAAATCCAAGGAAAGGTTTTCCTTTTTGTTGTTGCCAAGGTCCATATTGGGGGATAGTTTCCCATTTGATCCTAGGAGTTGTATCTCCTTTAAACGGATGGGTAGGTCACTTCGGTTTAGGACTTCAAAGTTTATTTTAGCTGAATTTTTAGGAGTCGTAGATGCAGTCTCCGCACTTGCTTCCAGATAAAGACCGGAACAGGCTAGAATAATGTTTTTCAATGCCCCGGATTTTAACATTCTCCAGTGCGCATCATTTATCTTCTGCAAAAGCTGGTAAGCCCGCACCAACTCCGGTACATGTTTTGAGGGATTTTGAAAATTGAAATTTTCCTCAATTTCATATAAAATCTCGCCAATGGGCTTGCCTCCTTCAATTCTTGACCAACTGGTATCGATTCCATCAAACAGATTTGCAGATGAGGGCATGTCTCCTTTTACCAATTCCACATACTCATCCTGGGAGCCACGGGTGGTCAATCTTCCAAAGCCCTGGCACAAATGTTGGCTGCTGGCCACAGAGGCCATCTCATTGTTGGATAGTCCCAATTCGGGATAGTAGACACCGACATCCAATTTTACCAGGTTGGATTTATCCGCTTTTTCGAAATTTTCCCGACTTCCATAGAACCACCAGGAAGTATTGAAGAATACTCGTTTGGGTTGCCATAGTTCGGTAAGTTCCAGTTGCTCAGGATAGGCCTTGGGGTCATTGACCAAATCAAACGCCTCTAGACTTAGCATGGCAGAAGCTGTATGGTGACCATGTGTGGTGCCCGGGGTTCGGTGATCAAAGCGGTTTATGACGATGTCAGGTTTCAAATTTCTGATAGCCCAGACCACATCGCCCAGAACTTTTTCCTTGTCCCAAATGGAAAGGGTCTCATCGGGTTGCTTGGAATATCCGAAATCATTGGCACGTGAAAACCACTGCTCGCCACCGTCGACCCTTCTTGCCGCAAGCAGCTCTTGTGTGCGCAAAACCCCAAGAAGCTCCCTAAGTTCAGGACCTATTAGATTTTGACCTCCATCTCCACGTGTAAGGGAGAGATAGGCGGTTCTTGCTTTTTGATAATTTGATAAATAGGAAATAAGCCTCGTATTCTCATCATCGGGATGCGCCGCAACATAAAGTGCAGTTCCCAAAAAGTTGAGCTTTTTAATGCTGTGGTATATTTCAGCGGAGGATGGCTTAGCCGGTTTTTGTGCGAACGAATTTGATACAAAGAAGCATACGGTCAACAGTTTGACCCAAAAATTTCGCATTGGTACGTTTTTAGTGGTTGGTCAAATATAAAAATATTCGTTCCAGCCGATACCTTATTTAGAACATCTTTAACAGGGTAATCAGTGGATAAATACTTGAATGCAAGTGCTTTTAAAGCCCCAAACTATCTCTCAATACCAAGTCTTTGTTACTGTTCTGTCCCCAATATGCAGTTTTCAAATGCTTTAATTTGGTGGCTTTTGTCCTTAGGATTTGGGCATTTGGACCGAATCCACTTTTAAATTCTTCATTCCAACCTTGTATTGTATAAGGGAACGCTTTGGAGAACGTGATAGAGATGGACCTTTCTAATTTAGGATAGTTGACCGTATAGGTAGAAACATCTCCCTCGGAATTTATACTGGCAACAGCTTCGTAAGCCCCAAAAGGTTTATGTCGTAAACGAATGTATTCCAGCGATGGCACCATGTTAAGATCGCCAATTGGAAGTTCTTCAGGATGTATTCGGATTTTGTTCCAAATTTCATTTTCGAGAACACTTTTTTCCAATGTTTCACTTTCATCTGCTTCTCCTTCAAAATAGGAATGCGAAGTGAATTCAAACATATCGCGATTGTTTATCTGGGAATAGACATGTCCGCACCATTCCTGGACGGAAAGACTGGTTTTTAGCGCGTGCTGATTGTCATAAACGGGATAAAAGGTACTTGACATTATGGAATAGGGATAAATACCGGTCAAATACTTTTTAGTGGCGTTCAATTTTAAAACAGGAACATTACCGGGATTATTTCGGTCTGCTTTAACCTGCTTTTCAGGGAGGAAAGGTTCGGTTACATAAATTAAAACTGACTTTCCTTCTCTGATTTCCCCATATCTCGCCTGCTCCAATTCATAGGAGGTGATTTCCGCATTTCCCGCGTACCAGTATTTTTTGAATTCTTCGGACAAGGGTTTTTTTGGAAGCTCCTTTGCTTTTTCAAGCCCTACCTCTTCATCGTTCAAAGCCAATTCCCGTTCCTTGTTTTTTTCTACATCGTTACAGGCACCACTTAAAAGGAGGATTCCGAGAATCGCAACCGGCATGGTTCTGTTGTTAAAGTACTTTTTCATAATAACCTTGGTTTTTTTCAAAATTACATAACCCGTATTAAGAAACCATGTCCATTAACGTTTTGTAAACGAGGTGGGTGGGCAGGCCCACTACATTGGTGTAGGAACCTTTGATTTCTGAAATACCTATATTGCCCAACCATTCTTGTATTCCATAGGCTCCCGCCTTATCGTACGGTTTGTCCGCTTGGATGTAATGATTGAGTTCCGCTTCTGAAAAATCCATAAACTTGACCTGCGTGGTCTCTGATATGGTTTGTTGCGCATGTTTGGTGGTGAAGCATACCGCAGTTATCACCTGATGCCAATCCCCAGATAGCCTTTGCAACATTTCTAAGGCGTCTTTTGGACCGTTGGCCTTGGCCAAGGACGTCTTCTTATGCCAAACTACCGTATCTGCCGTGATGAGTATGTCCTTATCTACAAGTTGGTTTTCGAAAGGGCCTGCTTTCAATTCAGCAAGATATTCGGCAATTTTCTCACCTTGGAGATGGTTGGGATAAATTTCATCGACTTCCTTTTTTTGAACGGTAAAGGGAAGGCCCAATGCTTTCAAATACATTCTTCTTCTGGGAGAACCTGAACCTAAAATAAGTTGGTACCCTTCTAGTTTTTGGGCAAGAGGATTCGGTTCAATCATTTTTAGCGCTGAAGTTATCATTCCAATCCCCGCGTACTTTGAGTACCTGTTCAATGATATCGCGAACACAGCCGTCACCTCCATTTTTGTGGGATACATAGTCTGAAATAGCCTTTACTTCTGCTACGGCATTTTGCGGAGATGCAGCTAAGGCCACCATACGCATGGGCGGGATATCCGGAAGATCATCGCCCATGTAAAGCACATTTTTGGGCAGAATGGCATGTATTTCCAAGAATTCTTCGAGCGGTTCCTGTTTGTAGTGGGCCCCCAAGTAAATATCGGTTATCCCCAATCCCATCAACCGTTTTTTTACCCCTTCGTTAGAGCCTCCGGTAATTATACAAATTTTGTATCCTTTTTGAAGTGCGGTTTTTAGGGCATAGCCATCTTTGACATTCATTTTCCGAAGCATTTCCCCATCTGTGGTGACCAAAATGGAACCATCGGTAAAGACGCCATCCACATCAAAAACAAAGGTGGTGATGTCGTTCAAAAGCTCTTTATAGTTTTTTTTCATAGGTTTTTTGGATTGATTCGCTCATTATGGCATATATCTTTTGATAGGCATTTTTTGCCAATAGTTCTTCATGTTTTTTGATGCTGGTTATGTCATTTCTGCGGGCAGGTCCTGTTTGGGCTTCGAACGGGGAAAGTGTCCCCAACTTTTCAACGGTTTCCAAAAGTAAGGGTTTCAACAAGTCAAAAGGCAGGTTTTCGCTTTCACAAATTGTTTTACCGATATGAAAAAGATGGTTGCTGAAATTATTGCAGAAAACCGCTGCAAGGTGTATTTTTTTTCTTTTTCCGGAATCGACAATGAGAATGCTTCTCGAGATACTTTGTGCCAACTGCTTCAGTTGTTCAAGTCCCGTATTTGTTCTCGCTTCAATACAAATGGGAATGTCGCGAAACCCTAAAACTCTTCCTTTTGTAAATGTTTGCAATGGATAAAAAACCCCTCGATTTTTAGATTTTATTGCGTCCATTGCTTCAGCTCCCGAAGTATGGACTACAAGTCCTTTTTTATCACTCAGTTTTTCTGCAACATTCCCCAGCGCCTTATCGGATACCGCAATAATGTAAATATCAGCTTGGGCAATATCGGCGTAATCGGAAACAACGTCAACCTTTTTTGCAAATTTTTGCAAAGAAGATGGATTCCTTCCAAAAACCTGTTCCACCGCAATGTGCTTTGTTCCTTGAAATGCAAAAAATAGATTTTCCGCAACATTTCCTGTTCCTAGAATAATGACCGAAAGCATGGCCAAAACTACGAATTTACTTCAAGCGGATTTTATGAATAATTAACAATTGTGTTTAACTTTTTAAAGCTCGTCGATTCACACAAAAATGTAAAAAGGTAGTAATTTTGCATGCTGAACACAGCTTTGCATAGATGTTGGAGATTTTAAAGAAGACGCTTTTTTCCACTAAGCTCATGGCGGTCCTGTTCTTGGTGTTCGCCGCAGCCATGGCTTTAGGAACTTTTATGGAAAGTTGGTACAGTACAGAAACTGCGCGTATCTACATTTACAATGCTACTTGGTTTGAAGCCATTATGGTCTTCTTCGTGATAAATTTTATCGGTAATATTTTTCGCTACCGATTGCTTTCTTGGAAAAAATGGCCTGTTTTGGTGCTACACCTTTCCTGGATACTCATCATTATAGGGGCCTTTGTTACGCGCTATATAAGTTATGAAGGGATGATGCCCATTCGGGAAGGGGCTTCTGAAAATCGGTTTTATTCTGATAAAACATATCTCACCGCATATATTGATGGTGCTATTGATGGTACGACCAAACGTAGAATATTGGAAGACGATATTTTGGTCACTTCGGAAGGTTTACGGTCCAGTTTGCCTTGGAAATCAGATTTTAACGGACAACGCTTCACAGTAACCTATGTCGATTTTTTGGAAGGTGCAAAAGAAGGATTGGTCCCCGATCCGAACGGTAAGGAATATCTCAAGATTGTAGAGGCGGGGGATGGGCAGCGGCATGAGCATTACCTGCAAGATGGTCAAGTCGCCAATATACACAATGTACTATTTGCACTCAACAATGAAACCCAGGGTGCGATCAATATTTATACAGTTGGAGCTCAGTACAGGATTAAATCACCCTTTGAAGGCGGTTTTATGCGGATGGCGGACCAGTTTCAGGGGCAAGTGCTAAGTGATAGTCTTCAAGTTTTGCAACTCAGGTCCTTGTATACCCTGGCAGGTATGCAATTTGTGATTCCAGAACCGATGGTCCAAGGACGTTATGATGTCGTTCCCGTGCCCGAAGAGGAGATGACCGATGCAACCCAAGAAGCTTTAGTGGTCTCTATATATTCAAATGGAGAAGCCAAAGAACTCAAGCTTTTGGGAGGAAAAGGAAGTGCGGAATTTTCAGAAAAGATTACAGTAGGGGGTCTGGATTTTTCATTGAGCTATGGTTCAAAAATACACGAACTACCGTTTTCCATCCAACTCAATGATTTTATTGCTGAAAAATATCCCGGCACCGAAACTGGTTACGCTTCTTTTATGAGCAAGATCACTGTAATGGACAATCGCTCCTTTGATTACGATATTTTTATGAACCATGTTTTAGACCATCAGGGATATCGTTTTTTTCAATCCAGCTTTCATCCCGATGAAAAAGGAACGGTTCTCTCGGTCAACCATGACTTTCTTGGGACGTGGATATCCTACATCGGATATTTTTTGCTCTACATGGGACTGCTCGGAATCATGTTTTTTGGTAAGACCCGATTTCGTGATTTAGCCAAATCCTTAAAAAGTGTACAGAAGAAAAAAGCGGCTCTGACCCTATTTGCCTTTTTTCTTTGCTCTTTGTCCTTCGGACAGCAGAGCAATGAAAACCACATTACCGTACCAACAAGTGCCCAAATCGATTCTGTAATCGAAGCGACCACTGTGGCAAAGGAACATGCGGAAAAGTTTGGCGCTTTAGTGGTACAAGATGAAGGAGGGCGGATGAAACCCTTACATACCTTTACCTCGGAACTTCTACGAAAGCTGAGCGGTAAAGACAAATTTCGAGGACTAGACTCAGACCAGGTCTTCCTATCCATGATGCTCAATCGGGTTGCCTGGTATCATACTGAATTTATCGTCACCAACCTGGGCACCGAACAAAATGATAGTATTCGGGAAATATTGAAAGTAAAGAAAGGAGAAAAGTATGTTAAGGCCACTGACCTTTTCGATGCGACAGGTATGTACCGGCTAAAGCCCTATTTAAAGGAAGCGACTTCTACAACAACCCCCAATAAATTTCAGAAAGACTTCATCAAGTTGCATGAGCGTTTTGGTTTATTGGAAATGGCTTTGAGTGGCCAGATCTTAAAAATATTTCCGCTGTTAAATGATGAGAACAATAAATGGATATCCGCCGTGGAGTTTCGGGCGGGGCAATACCAAGTGCAGGACTCTTTGTACGCCAATTTTATGGCCAACGCACTGCCCTTTTATTTGAATACCCTGCAAAGTTCAATCACCACTGGGGATTATTCTCAAGCGGATAAACTGTTGGAAGCGTTCAAACAAAATCAAAAGAACCACGGTTCGGAAGTACTCCCTCCGGATGACAAAATAAAAGCAGAGATAATTTACAACAAACTTGATATTTTTAATCGCCTTTACAAATACTACATGTTGCTTGGGGCCTCACTGTTTTTTGTGCTGGTGTTCCGAATTTTTAAGGAACGCGAGATATGGAAGACGGCGACCTATTTTTTTAAGGGTATCATTGTCATCCTTTTTGTTTGGCATACGGCTGGGTTGATACTTCGATGGTATATATCTGGCCACGCGCCCTGGAGCGATGCGTATGAAAGTATTCTTTATGTAGGCTGGGCCACGATGGGGATTGGATTGCTTTTTATTAAAAAAAGCGACTTCACTTTAGCAGCCAGCACCTTTGTGGCTTCCATGCTTTTGTGGATAGCGAATTGGAGTTGGGTAGACCCGGCCATTGGCAATCTTGTACCTGTATTGGACAGTTATTGGTTAATGATCCATGTTGCTGTGATCGTTGGGAGTTATGGCCCATTGAGCGTGGGTATGATTTTGGGTGTTACCGCCTTGCTCTTGATGATTTTGACCACCAAAAAGAACAAAAAACGTATGGATGTCAGTTTGAAAGAGTTGACGATTATCAATGAATTGGCACTCACCATAGGATTGGTGATGTTGACGATTGGAAACTTTTTAGGCGGTCAATGGGCCAATGAAAGCTGGGGTCGCTATTGGGGTTGGGACCCTAAAGAAACCTGGGCATTAGTTTCAATTATGACGTATGCTTTTGTCCTCCATATGCGTTTTGTCCCAGCTTTGCGTGGTCGCTGGTTTTACAATTTTATGAGTGTCGCGGCCTACGGCTCCATAATGATGACCTATTTTGGTGTCAACTTTTATCTGGTAGGTCTACATAGTTATGCACAATCAGGGTCCGCAGCGATAACACCGGACTACGTAAAATACATTGTTCTTGGAATTACCGTTCTTGGTGCAATTAGTTTTTGGAGATACCGTGTACACTATGTAAATCCACCTGTAAGGCAAAAGGTGAAAAAAGCGCCTCAAGGTGAGGGAGTTCCCGAAATAGTCGGTGAACCTTAAAACGATTTACTTGTTTTCAAGTAATTCCATTAGTTCTTCAGCTGCTACTTTTCCTTTCTGTTTCAAAAAATCCCTAGGTGTATTGTCTCCCAACTCGAATACAATTGCAGGCATGCCGTGTTCCACAAATAAATAGGTGCGGGATACCATAGTTGGACTTAATTTTTCTGAAGGTTTTACATTGGTTTTCCTTTGGGGTAATCTTTCACTTATCCGCTTTATCCAGTCGAAAACAATTTTTCCTTTTTTACCGGTAGCTAAGGTGTCCAAAGGATAATAGATATCATCCCAAGTGGAATGAAAATCCACCCCAAAAACGAAATCATAACCTTCTTTTTCCTTTTTCCTGAGAAAATCCCGTACACTTCGGGTTTCGGGCTGGTTGAAATTCTGCCAGTCCCGGTTCAAATCAATGCCCCCCATATTATGTCGCCAGTGACCGTGGTCCACTCCATCAGGATTCATTAGAGGAACTGCGAAAATAGTATGGTTTTTTCTGAACTCCTTTGCCTGTTCGCTCGTTCCCCCCATAGTTTCGATAAATGATTTCATGGCCAAGAAGCCCGTTACTTCAGGTGGATGTTGTCTTGTAATCACCAAAATGGCCTTTTTTTCGGGATTTTCCGCTCCAATTTCCATAAGATGCAACGGTCGCTTTTCGTGACTTTCACCAATTGAATAGGATTTTATGTGATTTTCTAGTGACAGTGAATCTACCCAGGCTTCAATTCTTTTAGAAGGATACAGTTCTTGTGCGGATATCCACGTGGGCGCTTCATCCAATTGTACTTTTAACTCCACAAATTCAGGAGCGGCTTTTATGCCAAAGTCTCCTTCTCCTGGATTTAGGGGTTTGTACAGCGCGCTATCGATAGGCTTAAAATGAATACCGTCTTTGCTCAGTTTGGGATAATAGCGACTTCTGGAGTCTTGATAACTCAATTTTATGACGACTTCTTTGGGAGATTTTGACCAAACCTTGAAAGCGTACCAAGGGCTTACATTGATGGGTGTGTTTTCGGCAGTTATCCAAACTGTGTAATGGTCATTCCCATCAAAGGCCACACCGTTCAGTCTTGCACCATCAAAATCGTTACTGAAAAAAACCGTTTTATCATTAAATGACCAAGTCCCTTTCCATTGTCGCTGGACCGGTTTATCTACGGTGGGGACTATGGGACTGGGGGGTTGCCCCTGATAACCTGTCGCGGGGGAAGAATTGGATTTTATATCCGACTTGGGTGTTGTGCTTTTGCACGAAAGGAGTACTAAAAAGAGAAGGAAAATGATTTTGGTGAAAAGTTTCATGATGATATTCTGGCGATGAAAAGATTAGAAACGTTAATTCCGAAATGAAATTAGGATAAAATTCAAAAAAAATAGCATATTTGCAGCATTATGAAGCTATAAGAATTATGTCAGCTATAGATGTCACGGCCGGTCTGGTTAAGTTATAATCGTTGTCCAAACGATACGACGTCTTTTCTCTTTTTTCATTTACATAATTCTTACAATAATGACAGACTTAAAAAAAGTTTCATTCCCTAAAATTTTTAATTACTTCTGGATTGCGGTAACCGGTAGAGAAACCAATTTCACTTCAGGAAGTATTCGCAGGGCTATTTTTATGCTTTCCATCCCCATGATTTTGGAAATGCTCATGGAGTCCATATTTGCCTTGGTGGATATTGCGTATGTTTCCCGTGTCAGTGTTAACGCCGTGGCCACGATTGGTTTAACGGAATCCGTGGTCACTTTAATTTATGCCCTGGCAATAGGTTTGAGCATGGCAGCAACAGCGGTTGTGGCTCGACGAATTGGCGAAGAGGATGTTCTTGGGGCACGGGTTGCTGCCGTACAGGCCATTTTGTTGGGGATTCTGGTCTCCATTCTGTTCGGTTTGGCCGGTATTTTTTATGCTAAGGAAATTCTGGGGTTAATGGGTGCTGAGCCAGATTTAATCGCAGAAGGATATGGATATACCCAAATTTTGATAGGCGGTAACCTCACCATAATGCTCCTTTTTTTGATAAATGCTATTTTCCGCGGTGCCGGCGATGCGTCCATTGCTATGTGGACCTTGGTGTTGTCCAATGGACTCAACATTATTTTGGACCCAATATTCATTTTTGGTTGGGGCCCCGTACCCGAATACGGTGTCATGGGAGCGGCCATTGCTACCAATATCGGCAGGGGTACAGCGGTGCTTTTCCAATTGGGTATTTTGTTTTTTGGCTGGGGTAGGATTAAACTTGTTTTCCAGGATGTGGCACTTAATCTAAAGGTAATGCTGAACCTTATCAAGGTATCGCTAGGTGGCATTGCCCAATTCTTGATAGGAACTTCCAGCTGGGTTTTTCTCATGCGCATCATGTCTGAGTTTGGTAGCGAAGTATTGGCAGGGTATACTATTGCCATTCGCGTAATAATGTTCACATTGATGCCCTCATGGGGTATGAGCAATGCCGCCGCAACTATGGTGGGACAGAACCTGGGAGCAAAAAAACCAGATAGGGCAGAGAAGTCAGTTTGGATAACCGGAAAGTACAATGCCTACTTTATGGCGTTGATTTCCGTAATCTACTTCTTTGGAGCAGAGTATATTATATCACTTTTTAATGCTGAGCCAAGTGTAGTGGAGAGTGGTTCCTTATGTTTACAGATCATTGCAGTGGGATATGTTTTCTATGCGTATGGGATGGTAGTGGCCAATGCCTTTAATGGTGCCGGAGATACGACAACACCAACCAAAATCAATTTGATCGCTTTCTGGGCGTATCAGCTACCATTTGCTTATTTGGCTGCTTTGAGTTTTGGTTGGGAAGCTAAAGGAGTCTTTGTAGCGATTACTTCTGCCGAAATTCTATTGGCAATACTATCCATAATCTGGTTCAGAAAAGGAAAATGGAAAGAAGTCCAAGTATAGTGTGTTTCGTATATTTAGCGGAAATACATTAGGGAATGAAAGATGCTAAAAAGGGAATAAACACGATTTGCACACATGTGGGAGGAGTGGAGGATACCGTGTACAAGGGGGCAACATCCCCGTTGTACATGAGTTCTTCTTATGCTTTTGAAGATGTTGACATTAAACGCTATCCCAGATATTATAACACACCTAATCAGGAAGCGCTGTGCAAGAAAATGGCAGCTTTGGAGCACACAGAGGCGGCCATGATTTTTGGAAGCGGAATGGCGGCCATCAGCACAGCATTAATGACCTTTCTCGGAAAAGGGGACCATATTGTTCTACAACAGACCTTATATGGGGGCACCTACAATTTTGCCGTGACCCAACTTGAGAAATTTGGAATTAGTTATTCGTTTACGAAAGGATGGGAAGTAGAGGATTTCGAAAAGGAGCTTTTACCCAATACAAAGCTTATTTATATTGAAACACCATCCAATCCCCTTTTGACCATAACGGATTTAAAGGCGGTTTCCGATTTAGCAGCACAGCATGGGGTCCTTACGATGATTGATAACACTTTTGCCAGTCCAATCAATCAAAACCCAGTTGATTTTGGAATCGATATCGTCCTGCACAGTGCTACAAAATACATGGGAGGACATTCCGATTTATGCGCTGGGGTCGTTGCCGCTTCGCAAGAAAATATCGATAAAGTGTTCCAAACCGCCATTTGTTTCGGTGGTAGTCTGAGTGACTACACAGTTTGGTTATTGGAACGCAGCATGAAGACCATGGCGCTCCGGGTAGGCGCTCAAAATGAAAATGCTATGCAACTGGCCTCTTATTTGGAATCCAACCCAGATGTATTCAAGGTCAATTATCCCGGATTGAGCTCCCACCCTGAACATAATCTGGCAACTTCCCAGATGAAAGGATATGGCGGGATGCTTTCTTTTGAGCTTCAAGCCGCGATAGACGTTTCCCTGTTCTTTAAAAATCTTAAATTGATAAAACCCAGCATGAGCTTAGCGGGATTGGAAAGCACCATGATTTCCCCGGTCAAGACATCCCATGCCTTAATGAGTCCAAAGGATAGGGAAAAACAAGGTATTGGTGATAATTTGGTGCGCTTTTCCTCGGGGATTGAAGAATTCAAGGATTTAGTAGAAGATTTGGAACAAGCACTGTCCAAAAGTAAAACAACGTCTGTTTTAGCCTAATGACCCTTTCCTTATGAAATTGGATATTTTAGTATTCGGTGCCCATCCAGATGATGCGGAACTTGGTGCCGGTGGTACCATTGCCAAAGAAGTCGCACTTGGAAAAAAAGTGGGAATAGTAGATTTGACACGCGGTGAACTTGGAACCCGGGGATCTGCGGAAATACGGGATAAAGAAGCAGCGGCAGCAGCGAAAATTCTTGGAATTGCCGTTCGGGAGAATTTAGAATTTGCCGATGGTTTCTTTGTCAACGACAAAAGTCATCAGATGGAGATCATCAAAATGGTCCGTAAATACCGACCGGACCTTGTTCTGTGCAATGCCGTGGAAGACCGTCATATAGATCATGCCAAGGGTAGTAGTTTGGTGAGTGATGCCTGTTTTCTGAGTGGTTTGGTAAAAATTGATACCAAAATAGACGGAGAAGAAAGATGGCAGGAAGCTTGGCGCCCCAAAGCGGTGTACCACTACATTCAATGGAAAAACCTAAATCCTGACTTCGCAGTGGACGTATCGGGATACATCGATAAGAAAACTGAGGCGATTATGGCCTACAGCTCCCAGTTTTTTGATCCAGATAGCGATGAACCGGAAACCCCGATAAGTAGTAAGAATTTTTTGGAAAGTGTAAAATATCGTGCACGCGATTTAGGAAGATTGGTCGGTGTGGAGTATGCAGAAGGCTTCACTGTGGAAAGATTGGTGGCCGTGGACCACTTAGGAGCACTTATTTGATCAGCTAGCTTGTTGGTAGCGCTTTTCGGCCTTTGGAATGGTAAAGTAGAAAGTGGAACCTTTACGAAGTGTACTTTCAACCCATATCTGACCTCGATTCTTATTGATCATTTCCCTGCAAAGTGATAGTCCCAATCCCGTCCCTCGCTCGTTATTGGTTCCGTAGGTGGTAATATTGGTGGTATCGACAAAAATCTTCTTTTGAATTTCCTTGTTCATGCCAATACCTGTGTCACGGATCATGATCTGCCATACATCCCCGATTTCTTTGGCATCTATGGTTATTAGTCCGGCATCCGGCGTAAATTTTATAGCATTGCTGAGCAGATTCCGTACCACAATATCGACTTGGTTGTAGTCGGCCCAAAGTACTATGTTCTCAGGTAGTTGGTTCATTATTTTAATCGATTTGCTGGCAGCGACTTCAGAAAGCAGTTTAATGTTATCCAAGACCAGTTTTTCAAAATGGATGCGTTTGGGTTTGGTGGTCACGCCATTCAATTGGGTCTGTCCCCACGACAACAAATTGTTCAGTGCAAAAGATATGTTCTCCACATCGTTCCGTAATTTGGGGATGAATGAAAGGAATTCATTTTTACTGATTTCGCCGTCGGAAAATAATTTCAACATGCCTTGTAAAGCTCCAATCGGACCCCGTAGATCATGCCCGATTATTGAGAACAGCTTCGTTTTTGTCTTGTTGATTTCAGTCAACTGATTTTCTCTTTTGCTGACCACACGGGACTTTTCCTTCAGTTCCCGATTCAATTTTTTCTGGATTTTCTCACTTCTTCGAATTAAGAATATCACGGTAGAAAGAATCAAGACCATGAGCACGGAAAAATAAATGTAGTTCCTTTGTTTGGCCAATGCGGTTTTGTTTGAAGCAATAAGCTCTTGCTTTTCCTGTTGATATTGCAATTTCGTTTCTAAAAGGGCCAAACTTTGCTTGTTCTTGTCCTTGGACAGCGAATCGGAGAGTCGCTTGAACAGTTCCAGATAGGATAAGGCGATATCACTATCCTTTTTTTTCTTGTGGATAAGATATAAGGTTTCCGAGCAATCAATTTGTCCCTGAAGTGATTTTATTTTTTTGGAAAGTTGAAACCCCTCCTGTACAGTGGCCAATGAAAGACTGTCCCTGTCCAGACCTAAGTAAACCTTCGCCATCCCATTGAGCAAGTTGATTTTCTCACGATCATCCTGCAACCGTATTTGGTGGAGCATACTACTCTGATCGTACCAATACAGGGCCCACTGATATTTTTTTTGTTCTAGATAAATACTTCCCTTCACTTCATATGCATAGGCCAACCAATCGTAAATCTTCAATCTCTCAAAGGTGGTGATACTTTTATTGACATTGAACATGGCCAGTTCAAAGTTCTTTGCGTTTTTATAAAGCGCGGCCATATTGCTTTGCGTTTCCGCGTGGAACACTTCGTTGCCCACCTCCTTATTTATGCGTTGTACCCTATCGTAAAAGGTCAGCGCATTCTTAAAATCTTTTTGATTTACATAAAGCGCTGCAATATTTTCATTAAGGATGGAGAGCATGTAGTTGTTTTCGGTCTGTTGTGCAACATCCAGACCGATCAGATACAGATTCAAGGCTTCGGCGTAATTGCCTGTGTAGGCATAATCATGCCCCAAATCATTGATTATGTTGAGTTCAGCTTTTGTGTCTCCAATTTTTCGCGATAGTTGTAGTGCCTTTTTGAAATGAACAAGTGCCTTCTCGTATTTTCCATGGTCCGAGTGATATCTACCAATGTTTTCCAAGGCGTTTACTTCTCCCAGTTTGTACCCTATATCTTGGCTCAAGGACAGAACACGTTTGGAAATTTTGTACAGGCTATCATTGTTTATAAATCGATAATGTCTGGCTAGATTTGCCAATAAATCAATGTGGACAGAATCTTTGGCATTGAACTGGTTGGTTGATTCCAGTCTTTTGATGCGGTAGGCAATGCTATCCCTTTTGCCCTTTTGTGATTGAAGCGGTAAGGAAAATACTAGCAATATGGCGACAAGACCTAGTTTTGAAAAAAAGAATTTTAGGTGGTTGCGGACCATATTTATCGATTCGGGATAGTAACGCGATTTGGTTATAAACTGGCCAAAAATAGGTTTTGCGTGGTCAACGTAAAATTTAATGTTGTGAAACGTCGAATTTTGTAGGTTTACTTCCATCGGAAATGTCCGTCATCGAGGTTTTACAAAAAAAGGCATCTATGGATTTTTTGGTGAGTGGGTGCATATCAATGACTTGTCTTTCTGTATGACGCAAATGGTTTATCGAAAAAGAATGGGATTGAATAATTCTTTTGACAGAATTGATAAAAAAATCTACCTTTGCGTCCGCTAAAATGGTGGTTGTAGCTCAGTTGGTTAGAGCGCTGGATTGTGGTTCCAGAGGTCGCCGGTTCGAACCCGGTCTTCCACCCAAAAAAAGAGCTCCTGGATTAAGGAGCTTTTTTTATGGGTATAGCTTATTGTTGTTCCTCTGCTTTGTCCACAGTAATCCTATTCTCCCGGTTGGCCAGTTCCCATGCCGTGTAAAAAACAAGCCGGGTTCGATTTTCCAAAAGGTCATAATTTATTTTATCTGGTGTATCACCGGGACGATGGTAGTCTTCGTGCGTTCCGTTGAAGTAGAAGATAATCGGAATATTGTTCTTTGCAAAATTGTAATGATCGCTCCGATAATAGAAACGATTCGGATCATTATCGTCGTTGTAGGTATAATCCAATTCAATCTGCATATATTTTTCGTTGACCTCTTCTGATAATTCATGCAATTCCGTACTTAACTTATCGGAACCTATCAAATAGACATAATTTCGGTCACCTTCACGCTTAGGGTCAATTCTTCCCACCATATCAATGTTTAGGTCGGCCACGGTTTGTTCCAAGGGAAAAATAGGATCATAATCTGTGTAGTATTTAGAACCGAGCAATCCTTTTTCCTCTCCGGTCACATGCAAAAAAACAAGAGAACGTCGTGGACCATTGCCAGCATCTTTAGCTTTCTTAAACGCCTGGGCGATTTCCAGAAGTGCAACACTTCCCGAGCCATCATCATCAGCACCATTGTTGACTTGTCCATCTGGTGTAACACCAATATGATCTAGATGGGAAGATACGATCACATATTCCTCTGGTTTGGTGCTCCCCTTTATAAAGGCCACCACATTTTCAGAATCTACCCATCCCGTGCTTTCGATTTGAAATTTTAGGTCTACGGGTATCGAATTGGGTACGTGATCTTCAACGATGTCCTTGTGCAAAAGCGTTGCGACGGTTTTATCGATGACCAATAGCGCGTTATTGTTCGTTTCGTCCCTTAAGGACATTTTTGGGTTTTTACTGTTTTTGATATACGTGAAATACTGTTGATATCTTGCATAATTCTCGGCGTCATAATAAAGTATGGCTTGGGCCCCTTTTTCAAAAGCCAAAGTTGTTTTTTTACCAATTCCCTCGGACATACTGCTCCATACCGAGGCCTCTTGGTTGCCGGACAACAAAAAAGAACCATCATCGTTTTTTGGTTCTCCGGACTTGATAAGAACAGCTTTGCCTTCTACATCGATGGTAGAATAATCGGAATAACTTTCTTCCTCAATACCATATCCGATATATACGACTTCTTTATATGTGTTGTTGGCTCCGGTGAACGCAACTATCTCTTCCCCCAGTTGGAAAACCGAACTTCCTACACTAAGACTGCCATCTGGGGCACTCATTTTTTGGAGCGGCACTTTTTGAAAATAGTCCCCATTTGTCTTCGCCGCGGGAATTCCGAGCTTTTCATAATACTTTTTTAAATATTCTACTGCCTTTTTCTGTCCGGGACTCCCGGTTTCCCTGCCTTGGAATTCATCCGACGCATAGACGAACAAATGCGTTTTTAGTTCGTCCTGGGTTATGCTTTCGGCATATTTAACGGGATTTATAGCTTTTTTTAAAGGTTTATTCTGGGAAACTGCTTTATGGGATGGATGACAGGATAAAAAAAGGAAAGTGGAACACCACAAGAGGGTTTTCATGAGTAATGTTTTGGTAAAAAATTTGCTAAAATTAGTCAAAAGATTGTTTATGGAACAGTAGGAGGTACAAATGCTGGTCAGAGTAATTATAAGGAAGTAAAGTCAAAAAAGGAAGGAAAGCATAATTTCAATTCGGGATTTACGCTGATCAAAAGAATGCGAATTCAATGTATAGGACACTACCCAGATTTCTATTTGGGCTTCACAAATAGAATAAAAAGGGGGCACGTATTTAGCATGCATGCAATGGTTTTAAGAAGGATGATGCTCGTTTTTTAACAGGGACTTCTCAAATCCTTTTACTTTGCGTTTTATCGGCGTTTGTGGGTATCGTTATAGCGTATGGAATTTCAAAGTGTTGTTTTCAGATGATTTACAGGGTAACTATTGAATACCCGTACTATCTTTAGGTTAATATTTACGTTCTGGCATTGCTTTTGATTTTTTAATTTATAGCTTCGGACTAATTTTGGCTTATGATAAAAAACTACACCTCACTTGTACTGGTCTTTTTGATTTTTGGCGGAACGGGAATCGCGCAGGACATTCAAATTTTCAATGTTGAAGATTTTGACCTACGCGGAAACGTAAAATCGTGCTTGGTGATAACTGACTATGGAAGAGAGCTTTTTGAGTTTGATGAAAAAAGTAGGTTGGTCCGCTCGGTTACCCGATACAATGAATCCGATCAGGATATCACCCTTTACAAATATCAAGGGGAGGAACTTGTAGAAAAGCGTATGGAAAGCTATAAGGATGAGGTTTTGGATGCATCTACCTCCATGGCCAATTTTTACACTATCGAGACGGATTCACTCAAAAAAGTCAAGGAAAAAATAATTTCATACGACAAGCAGTTTTTGGAGCAACAGGAATACGAATACGATGATAAGGGGCAACTTGTAAAGCTTACAACTTCCCATGGAGGAGGAGTGGATGAGACCACGGTGGAATATCAGCAGTACAAGAGCGAAATGACCCAGAGTTTTTCGACCAATGGTATTTTGCAGAAATCAATTCGGACCTCAGAAAAGAGAAGTGGTGGCCAGACTTTTAAAATTATTCTCACCAAGGAATTTTTAGATGGAGAACCCAACCGTGCCTTGGAGGAAACCTTCAATGCAATTGGTAAGCGATTAAAATCAGAAAGGTTCACGTATGATGCCACGCAAAAACAATTCGTATCCCACGAAAAGCTCACTTTTGGTTACGATGCGGATGGCATGTTGACGAAGGAAACAACGGAAACCCAGAATGCAAAATCGGTCAAAACCTACATTTTTCAGTTCGATAACAATCCAACCAAAAATTGGATAAAAAAAATAGTGACCCCGGGCAACGCATATACGACGCGTAAAATAGCCTACTATCCCGAGGTTACAGATGCTGAAACCCCCAATTAAACCGTTAGGGAACCAATCTGCTCAACACCTTTGGTACCATCTCGTGGCCTCCCTTAAAAGTAATCACTTCATGTTGTTTTTGAAATAATAGGTCGAGCTTTTCCTTTTCGTGAACCAGTCTTTTTTCATTCAAATATGCATCTTGCTCACCATAAACAGCTTTGATTTGTATCTGGTCAAAATTCAAGTGTTCAAAATTTTGTGCATTCAATTCGTTGGGAATACCGCCCGCATACAAAACCAGCGTTTGGCAATCTATTTTCCGCTTTGCTATCCATCTTAGTGCGACAGAAACACCTTGGGAAAAACCGAAAACAACAAGCTTAGAATGACTCAGAATTGCTTCAGCAAGACAAACTTGGTCCAAATAGGCCATGAGATTCTCAGTTTCCATCTTGGTATTTTCTTTGGTCAACCAGCTGGCACCGACGTATTTGTATTCATTTTTCAAATAATATTTAGACGGTGCTTGCGGGGCAATGAAATAGTTTTCATCTGAATTAAGATGTGAGAAATGTTTCAAAAAATATCTGCTCAGGTATCCGATACCATGAAATACCAACCAGACCCGCTCGGTTTTTTTAGTGAACTGATTCAGGGTACAGTAGGTGTTTTGGGAGGTGTAGGCAACCTTCTTTTCTTTAGCGGACATGTTGGTTTTATAAATCTATTGCAAAAGCTTTCCGTAATTTTACAAAAAATAGCAGGATGAAGGAACACAAGGAAAAAATTCTGTCCATTTGCAATCAAATTTGTACGAACACCTTAATGGAAACCTTGGACATTGAATATGTAGATGTTGGTGAAAATTTTCTGGTGGCTAAAATGCCGGTAACCCCAAAGGTCCATCAACCGGATGGGGTTTTGCATGGAGGTGCTTCCGTGGCACTTGCAGAAAGCGTGGGTAGTGCCGCTTCTTATGTTTTTTTGGATGCTAAGGAATTCTACGTTCGCGGTATTGAAATATCCGCCAATCATGTTAAGTCAGTTACCGAAGGATTCGTCTACGCCAAGGCGGCCATGATACATAATGGGCGTACCACCCAACTGTGGGAGATAAAAATCACGGATGAAGCGGGAAACTTAATATCGAACTGTAAATTGACTACCATTGCATTACCCCGACAATAAGAAATTCCATGAACTTTTGGATCGGGTCCAATATGCGATTGATACCAATTTTCCTGTTTGCTTATATCGAAAGCCCTTTGAAACTGAGGTCAAAGCAGTTTTCCAATCGTCCCGAAGGGTTTACTATGCTTCAGACTTTGACAAACGAGGCTTTGTATTCGCACCCTATAAAAGTGGCGAAAGTCCAGTTCTTCTGATTCCTGATGATGAAGTTAAAGCGCCCTTCACCATTGCAAAGATTGAAACTGCCACGGATAGCTTTCCTAGCTATGATGCTGGAAAGTCAGAATATTTGGAACTGGTTCAAAAAGCAATTGACACCATGTGTTCGGATCCCCTGCAAAAAGTGGTACTTTCTAGAAAAATTGAGATCAAGGTTGAGGTGGATATAAAAACCCTAACAGTTCGCTTACTGAATTTATATCCATCAGCTTTTTGCTATTTGTTCTTTCATCCCCAGACCGGCCTGTGGATAGGCGCTACTCCCGAAACCTTCATGGAAGTGGTTGGTGGTCGCTTGAAAACCATGTCTCTTGCAGGAACGCTTCCCTATGAAGAAGAACAGGAACCACAATGGAGCGAAAAAGAGCGTTTAGAGCAACAAGTGGTTACAACATTTATAAAAAATAAACTATCGGCAGAAGTTCACGATCTGGAAATTAGTGGACCCCAAACCATTTTGGCAGGTAAACTTTGGCATCTAAAGTCTGAATTTCAAGCAAGACTTTCCGACAGTACCTCAATAAAAAAAATTGTGGACCTGCTCCACCCAACACCTGCCGTTTGCGGATATCCAAGGGATTTGGCAAAAACCTTCATTCAAGAAAATGAGAGCTACCAGAGAATGTATTATACCGGCTATCTTGGTGAATTGAATAAGGGTAGAGACCTCACAAGCAGCTTTTACGTCAATTTGCGCTGTATGCAATTGTTCGGTGACCGGGTGCAGATTTATGTAGGTGGGGGGATTACATCTGGTTCTTCTCCAGTAAAGGAATGGGAAGAAACCCAAAATAAGAGCAAGACCATGATGAATATCCTATAAATTCAGTCTTGGTTTTGGGGAATTTGTCTTTTCGGTTTTATTTTTGTGGTCCATGATTTACTCAGACATTCCTTCAGCACAACAGCTTGTGCTTACCTTCCAGGCCAAAGGAATCAGAAACATTGTCATTTCACCAGGTTCAAGAAACGCACCTTTGACCTTGAGCTTTGCAAAGCAATCTTATTTTAATTGTTATAGCATTGTTGACGAGAGGTGCGCCGGCTTTTTTGCCATGGGAATGGCCAGGCAACTGCAAGAACCCGTTGCCGTATTGTGCACTTCCGGGAGTGCGGTCTTGAATTATTATCCGGCGGTTGCAGAGGCTTATTATAGCGAAGTCCCTTTGATTGTCGTTTCGGCCGATAGGCCCGCCTATAAAATTGATGTAGGTGATGGACAGACCATTCGCCAAACTGACATTTTTCAAAAACATATAGGTTTTTCCGCCAACTTAAAGCAGGATGTCAGCCATGCCCCCGAAGTAATGGCCCAGTTTGATAAAACCTTGCTTGTCCATACACAACAGGAAATACAAGCGTATAATCAATTCGAAATATTGAAGGCCCTTGAAGTCGCTATGGTGAAAAGACTTCCGGTTCATATCAATGTCCCTTTTGAAGAGCCTCTCTACGGTCAGACCAACAATTTAAAAGTGGTATTACCGTCCGAGGAGGATGCTTTACAAGGATTAGAAAAACTGGACGATCTCGAATATTTTTCTAAAATTTGGTCTTCTTCTTCAAAAAAAATGGTATTGATAGGCGTAGCCCAACCTGATACTTTGGCCCAAGATGTCCTGGAAAAACTTGGAGCGGATACCACGGTCATGGTTTTTACAGAAACTACCTCAAATGTGCATCATGATGCCTTTTTCCCAAGTATCGATAGTATCATCGCCCCGATTGAAAAATCTGAAAACAAAGAAGCACTTTTTAAAGCACTGCAACCAGACCTACTGCTCACTGTGGGAGGAATGATAGTATCCAAAAAAATCAAGGCTTTTCTTCGTCAATACAACCCTAAAGTCCATTGGCATGTGGGTCAAAATAGGGCATACGATACATTTTTTTGTTTAGAGAGGCATGCTGCCATTGAACCTACTATTTTTTTTAAATCACTTGTCAGCCCGCAGGCACCGGAGCAGGGGTATCGCATTTTATGGGATGGGGTCAAAACCAATTATGAACAAAGACGGGAGGCTTATCTCAACAAGATTGGATATTCGGATTTTTCGGTCTTCCATCAACTTCAAAAGACCATACCCAAACACTATCAGGTGCATTTGGCAAATAGCTCTACTGTGCGCTACACCCAGTTGTTTCCCATGGACGCCTCACTGAGCGTATATTGTAATCGAGGTACGAGCGGTATTGATGGCAGTACGGCCACAGCGGTAGGAGCATCGGTACATTATGATTCGCCAACCTTGCTGATAACAGGGGACTTGAGTTTTTTGTACGATAGCAATGGTCTTTGGTTCAAAGGCATGAGAAGTGACTTTAGGATAATCAATATCAATAATACCGGAGGTGGAATTTTTAGGATTCTTCCGGGAAAAGAAGATACCATCGAATTTTCATCTTTTTTTGAAACGGTACATGAACTGACGGCCGAACACCTGGCTGCTATGTTCGGGTTTGAATACTTGGTGGCTACTAATGCCAATGAGCTACAAAATGCGCTCAAAAGTTTTTATACAACTTCCGAAAAACCAAAGATTTTAGAGGTGTTCACGCCAAGATTGGAGAATGACCAAATTTTGCTCGAATACTTTGATTTTATATCTTAGAAGCATACTACAATCTTATAAACACGTAAAGAACACTGACTATTATGAGTAAAAGAGACGAATTGGTTGAGAAATACGCAGCAGATATCAAGGACAAATTTGGAGAGACCCCAGATATGGATTTGTTGAACAAAGTTGCCATCGGTTTGGGACCGGCTATTTACAATTTAGACGCTTCTAAAGTTTCAGGCTCTGATGAAAAAGAACTTGAAACCGTCAAGAAGAATTTTTTGATGAAAAAGTTGGGACTTGCTGACAGCGCCGAACTTATGGACGCCATCAATACGGTCATCGACAAATACGGAAGGTCGGAGAAAAGTAAGCATCGAGCGGTCATCTATTACATGTTGGCAAAGCACTTTGGAAAAGAATCGATATATAATTGAAAAAAATCGTTTAGCTATGAAGGCCACCATTTGGTGGCTTTTTTTGTTTACGGTTTAGCCACTACTTTTGCACTGTGATTAAAATCGGAAGTGACAACACCTTAAAGATACTACGGAGTACAAGAATTGGTCTTTTCTTGGGCGATGCGGAGGGAACGGAAATTCTTTTGCCCAATAAATACGTGCCTGAAACATATACTATGGATGGCGAACTTCAGGTTTTTTGTTACTTGGATAACGAACAACGCCCGATCGCCACTACACTGGAGCCCTTGGTAAAACGGGACGGTTTTGCTTTTTTAGAGGTGATGGACGTCGGTCCCTATGGCGCTTTTCTTAACTGGGGTCTGCAAAAGCACCTTTTAGTTCCCTTTCGCGAACAGAAAGTAACCATGGAAGTAGGAAAAAAATATGTGGTCCGTTGCTACTTGGACCCAGATTCGTTTCGTTTGGTGGCGTCCAGCAGAATAAAGCGGTTTTTATCAAATGAAGCTCCACATTTTAAAAGCAATACGCCCGTTCAACTTTTAATTTATCGAAAAACGCCTTTGGGTTGGGAGGCCATTATTGAAAACCAGTACTCAGGATTACTTTTCGAAAGTGATATCTTTCAACCGCTTTCGATCGGGGAGAGGGTACAGGGATATATCAAGAAAATTCGTCCAGACAACAAAATAGATTTGACCTTACAACCTATTGGTGCAAGTATGTTAGCTCCCACTGCTGAACTTGTTTTTGAGAGACTGCAAGCTAACGGTGGTTTTTTGGCATTGCATGACAAATCATCCCCTGATGAGATTCAAAAGGTGTTGCACTTGAGTAAAAAAGCTTTCAAAAAAGCGATAGGTACCTTGTATAAAGAAAAAAGAATCTTAATCAAGGAAGATGGCATCTATTTAAATAAAAGCCGTTGAAAAAACAGCAACAAATTTATGCCTTCTTCCTTTGTGGTGTTAGCAAAAATTTTACATTTGTAAATATACACTAACACCTTGATGTTTACCTTTTTAAGTAACATCAACTAATAACCCTTCCTAGTATGCCATTTATTGAAGAAAGTGATTTGCTGGAACTCCATAAGGATATAGATAAGGCACAGATTATAAATGAGCGATTGTTGGACCAGATCAAGTTCAAAAACAAAGATTTGGGCAAGCTCAGGTTGCAGCGAAATGTCTTACTGGGCATTACCCTGCTTTTTGTTGTTGGAATTTTAGCGATTACTTCTTTCACCGCAGGTCTAAGTAGTAAAAATGCTATTGAGAACCAGAACAATCTGTTGGTCTCCATTGACAGCTTGGACGCTATAAAAACAAGAATAGACAATCTGAAAATTGAGAATCAGGAGTTAAGCCTGGTCCGAGAGTTTTATTTGGCCAAGGCGTTTTTGGAAAAGGAAAAAATTTATTCGGTCCAAGTGAAATCCTTTGTGGATAACAATGTGACTTTAACTTCGGAATCACTGACCAATACCTTGTTTGTCAAGACCAATCCCTTTTATGCCTATTCCTTGGGTACTTTTGAAACCTTGTCTGAAGCGCAGACGTTTAGAAAACAATTAGTGGATATGGGTTTCAACGATGCGTTCGTTGCTTCATATAAAGAGGGGAAACGGATTAAAATTGAAGACCCATTTTAAAATTTGACTTCTATTAAATCTTGGTTGCTTGCCGCCCGTTTGCGGACGTTACCGCTTTCTATTTCTGGAATACTTATGGGAACCGCCCTGGCAATTGGCCAAAGTGCATTCGATTTGTGGATTTTTGTACTGGCTCTTTTGACCACCATAGGTTTTCAAATCACCTCTAACTTCGCGAACGATTATGGTGATGGCGTGAAAGGAACGGATAACGAGGACAGAATTGGGCCGATGAGGGCGCTGCAATCTGGTATGTTGAGCAAATCGACCTTAAAAAAGGGAATTGTGGCCTCGGTGCTCCTGAGTTTCTTGCTGGCCTTATTATTGTTGTTCGTGGCATTTGGCTTGGAAAACCTACAGCTGTTTTTGATCTTTAGTATACTCGGTATTCTTAGTTTATGGGCCGCCATAAAATACACGATGGGAACCAATCCTTACGGATATCAAGGACTCGGGGATATTGCGGTTTTTTTGTTCTTCGGGTTGTTGGGTGTACTTGGAAGCTTTTTCCTTTACACGAAAACTTGGAATTGGATTGCGGTTTTACCTGCCATTACCATAGGAAGTCTTTGCGTGGGAGTACTTAACCTAAACAACCTCCGTGATGTGGTTTCTGATAAAAAACACGGTAAAAATACCTTGGTCGTAAAAATGGGTTTCAGTAGGGGGAAAACGTATCATTCGGTTCTGATTCTTTTGGCTTTTATGTCCATGCTGTGGTACACTGGGATAGAAAAAATACCCCTTTTGGACGCATGGTACCTTTTGGCATTTGTACCCATTTTGGTCCATCTTGCAAAAGTAATGCGGACCAAAGAGCCGGTAAAATTGGATGGAGAACTTAAGAAATTGGCACTGAGTACATTTTTGTTGTCCCTCCTGTTTTTAATAGCGGTTAATTATTTTTTGTAATTTTGACCTATAACTCTCTAAACTTGAATTGATTTGGAAACCCCCATAAAAATATTGATTGTAGAGGATAATGTAATCATCGCAGATGATATGCAGTCCATGCTGGAGGAAATCGGCTACGAAATAGTCGATAATGTTATCGTTTATGAGCAAGCTGTTGATGTGCTCAAAAACAATGACGTGGATTTGGTGCTTATCGATATCATCTTGGCTTCGGACAAAACAGGCATCGATTTAGGAAAACACATACGGGAGCATTACAATATTCCCTTCATATTTGTAACCTCCAACTCGGATAGGGCAACAGTGGAAAATGCAAAAACCGTGAAACCGGATGGTTATCTCGTTAAGCCTTTTGAACAACAAGACCTGTATACTTCCATCGAAATTGCCCTTTCCAATTTCAACTATTCACGTAAAGAAAACAGTAAGGAAATTGAAGGTAATGAAGGAGATGCGTTCACCTCAAATTCCGTATTAAAAGATTCCATCTTTGTAAAAAAACAGCACCTCTATTATCGAATACAGTTCAAGGACATCCAATTTATAAAAGCGGACAATGTGTATCTCGAGGTAAATACAGCGGACAAAAAGTTTTTGGTACGATCACCTTTAAAGGATTATCTCGAAAAGTTGCCCAAGAACAAGTTTTACAGGGCCCATAAATCGTACATTGTCAATGTGGACCATATCGATGCCATAAATTCCAAGGATATTGTCATCAACAATAATCTTATTCCGATTTCAAAAGACTTTAAGGAGTTTATTATTTCTTCCATGAACAGTTAAGTCTATAATTTATTAAGGATAAAAAAATAAAATGCCCTTAATGGGCATTTTTTATACGTTTTAATCGATATCACAACAGTTTTGGGCAGGTTGGCAACAAATCTTTCGATCCATTGGGATAAGCGTCTATCTTAGCTTTGATTTTAATTCTAAAAGTAATTTTTTCATTTTCATATAGTGTTCTCGTAAAAGGGTCTTGCCGTAAGAAGCAAGGCCTTTTTCAATTCAGGACGCATTGGTTTGAAATTCCATAAAGTACTGAAAACATCGATTAAATGCATTTTGGTATACAATTAAAGGACTTTCACAACAGAATTTGATGTTTTCACAACAATACGCCACATGTCATATCGTTACAATTTAATTTTGGAACAAAATAATCGTTCTATAATTAGGAATTGAAGGTCATATCTGCATCCCTCAAATCGAATAAATTTTGTTAAACCACAATTCTTTGGGAAGAACGTTTTTATTTACCGAATTATCACATAAGGTGTTAACTGGATTCTGGTTCGGTAAGGAACACTATCGATTGCAGAAAATGAAATATTATTTGAAGGGACTTTTTGCTGTTTTTATTATTTTCTCGTTTTTCCCACTTCAATCCCAAGAATCGGAGGAAGAATCTGTTTTACAAGAATTTCAAAACGCTCAGGCCGCCGAGGAGCGCTTCAATATCTTTTTCAATTCCTTGGACCGTTATAAAATCAATTCGGCTTACGATTGGTTGGATACGGTAAAAATCTACTTGGGCAATTCGCAAAAAACAAAAGATGAATCGGCCTCGGTACACTATAAGTTGATGCAAGCCCAGATTTATAACGATTTGGGCGATTATGATAAAAGTATAGTGCTCGCCAAAGAACTCTATGGCGGTAGTGATACTCTCGACATTACTTCACAAAGATTGATTTTGGACGTACTCGATGACAACTATGCCAAATTGCAGCTCTACGATAAGCAGATTGAAATACGGAAACGGAAACGAGAGATAGGTATATCCGAGAACGTGGCGTTTTACGATATTTACAGCAACTTGGGATTACACCGCAAAGCACGGAACCAATACATCATGGAGGTAAAACCCACCATAGCCGATAATGATTCCTATGGTCTGGCCAAGTATCACAGTAAGGTGGGCAATTATCTTAGACTTGACAATTCAGCTCCCACGGCCCTGAGCGAATTGAAAAAAGCAAAAGCCTATCTGGATGTTTTTGTAAATGATATTTCTAAACAGAAGACAGAAAAAGAACTTTTTGACGCCGAATTTTTAAAGGCTGAAATAGAAGGGAATATTGGAAAGTGCCATGTATTATTGGGAGAATATGATGAAGCGATACCACTTCTTGAAAATAGTATTGAACTTCTAACCACATCTCCTAAAAATTCCCACCAGATTGAAGTGGTGGAAAATACTTTAAATCTGGCCGATGCCAACCTTCAACTTGAAAAATTTACCGATGCGAAGAGAAATTTGGATATTGAGTTTGAAAATATTTCAACCTTGCAAACCATCAAACGGAATAGCTTGTTGGCTTCTTTTTATGACAAAGTTGAAAATTATAGAAACGCGGCCACGTTTTACAGACGCAATGAGCGTATCAAGGATTCGCTCAACCAGAAACAATCTTCTTTGATCAAACAGCAACTCGTCACCATAGTCGCTAACGAAGACCTGGAAAACTCCCAACGTTTAATTGATGAGCAAAAGCGAATCAATGAGCAGGCCCGCAATGAGATGAAGGCCAAGGATGAAAGAATCAATTTTGTCTTTATTTCATTGATTTTCACTTTGCTCGGATTTGCAGGTCTTGTGTATGCCTACCTAAAAAGTATAAAAAACCAGCGCTTGATCGCAGACCAAAAGCACATTATAGAAAATGCCCTTATCGAAAAAGATTCGCTGCTCAAGGAAATCCACCATAGGGTGAAGAACAATTTGCAAATGGTCTCCAGTTTATTGAGCCTTCAAACCAAAAATACACGTAGTAAGTCAGCAATAGAGGCTCTGGAAGAAGGAAAAAGTAGGGTAAAGGCCATGGCCCTTATCCATCAAAAACTGTATCAAAACGATGACCTTTCCGTAATCGAAATGCAAGGGTATATCGAAAGCCTCATAAACAGTGTACAGTCGGTTTATAAAAAAGGGGGGCATAACATTAGCATTACCATAGATGCAGAAGGTACTGAGTTGGACATCGACAGAGCAATTCCTTTTGGCCTTATCTTGAATGAGCTGGTTTCGAATTCATTCAAATATGCCTTTCCTGAAAGTGATGAAAATGGAAAAATCTATATTCATCTGAGAAAAAATGGAAACCAGGGATACTTTGAATATACCGATAATGGCGTGGGATTACCAGAAGATGCGGACGAACGCACCAATTCTTCCATGGGCATCCGATTGATGAATCGTTTGGTGAACCAGCTGCAATCCAAGTTGAACATTGATAGAGCCAACGAAGGCGTTCGTTTTTGGTTCAATTTTAGCTGATTCCCAGCGTATTCTTTGTCCTTTATTATGCCTAACTTTGAGGTAATCGATGAAGGCCAACTACAAACGCTATATCCTCAATTTTAAAATACCCAGCGGTACTTCCCGAGGGATTCTCGAAGAAAAGGAAACCTGGTTCATCATTCTGGAAAAGCCTGGAAAACTAGGAATAGGGGAGTGCGGGCTTTTACGGGGATTGAGTTTGGATGATGTAGGGCACTACGTGGAAAAACTGGATTGGGTCTGCCAAAACATCCATCTGGGATTCGAGGGTCTTTTTGAACAACTGAATGATTTTCCTTCCATCCAGTTTGGACTGGAGCAAGCCTTTAAATCCCTGGATGCCCCGGAATCCTTTATACTTTTCCCCTCACCCTTTGTACAAAATGGGGCACCAATCCCCATAAACGGACTGATTTGGATGGGTGATGAAAAGTTTATGTTCTCCCAGTTGGAAAAAAAGTTGGAAGAAGGATTTCAGTGCATAAAAATGAAGATCGGTGCAATCGATTTCCAGACAGAATTGGCACTTTTGAAATCCATACGAAGAGAATTTGCCCCAACCGAAATCGAGCTACGTGTAGATGCCAATGGTGCTTTTGGAACCGGGGAAGCATTGGATAAGTTAAAACAGCTAGCTGAATTTCAAATCCATTCCATAGAGCAGCCCATAAAACCGGGACAATGGGAGGAGATGGCCAAACTTTGCGAAGAAACACCCCTTCCCATTGCTTTAGATGAAGAATTAATAGGTATTTTGGATGTAACGAAAAAGAAAAGTTTGCTACAAACGGTAAAACCCCAATATATAATTCTAAAACCAAGCTTGCTGGGCGGATTTAGAAAATCACGCGAGTGGATAAATTTGGCGGAAAGCCACCAAATCGGTTGGTGGGTGACCAGTGCTTTGGAAAGTAATATAGGTCTCAATGCCCTTGCGCAATGGACGTATTCGCTAAATTGCCAAAGACCCCAAGGTTTGGGAACCGGCGGCTTGTACACCAATAATTTTCAAAGCCCTTTGGAAGTGTCCAAGGGGAAATTGTTTTATCGCAGTACTAAAAATTGGAAGGATAATTTAATACAGGAAATATGTACATAGAACAAGGTTACAAGGGATTTCATGAATTTTGGAGATATATTTTGGGATTCTTCTCGGTATTTGTCGTTTGGCAATTTATAGGTTCCATTCCTTTGTTTGCCGCACTTTTTCTAAATTCTGGTATGAGCGCTGTGGCATCTGGGGATTTAGGGGCCATGTCCCAAGTATTGGGCTCCAACACCTTTTTGTTTTTCATGCTCCTTACCTTCGCTATCGGGTTGCTAGCATTAGTGTTATACGTAAAATTTGTCCACGGACAGTCCCTAAAATCATTGACCACGACCCGTAAAAAAATCGACTGGGGCCGAATTGGTTTTTCCTTCCTGCTCTGGGGCGCAATATCTGGACTTTTCATGCTTATAGATGTGTATTTATCCCCAGATGATTATGTTTTCAATTTTAAATTAAAGCCCTTCATGGTATTGTTCATCATTGCTGTTCTGATGATTCCCGTTCAAACCAGCTTTGAGGAATATTTTATGCGCGGTTACTTAATGCAAGGGTTGGGAATTGCCTCAAAAAGAAAATGGGTGCCGCTGGTAATCACCTCCCTTCTTTTTGGTTCCCTGCACCTTTTTAATCCAGAAGTGGACAAGCTGGGATACGGTGTTATGGTTTTTTATATAGGAACCGGTTTCTTTTTAGGGATTCTTACCCTAATGGACGAAGGATTGGAGCTCGCTTTGGGTTTCCATGCAGCGAACAACCTGATTGCTGCCCTCCTCTTGACCGCCGATTGGACCGCTTTTCAAGTTGATTCTGTATATAAGGATATTTCGGACCCCGTATTGGGATGGGATATTTTGGTTCCAGTATTCGTTGTATTTCCACTGTTGCTCCTGCTTTTTTCCAAAAAATACAAATGGACCCAATGGAATGAAAAACTTTTCGGCCGAGTGGTGCCTAAAGATGAATTTATGACATTGGAAGAGGGTGAATCCGAGTTGGCAAAACATTCATAAGGCATTCCGGCTTAACGGTATTGCGTATTCCCTTTCTGAACTTTATGAGGTAGGCTACAGTTTAGTGAAAGAAGGCCAAGAGTTCGAAAAGGCCATAGGGGATTTTCTTCTGGATTGGTGCTCACATAAAACAACACTCGAGGTATTCACTTCTGGTTCTACTGGGGAACCCAAAAGAATCCAACTTCAAAAGACCCATATGGTAAATTCTGCCTTAGCAACGGGTACCTACTTTAATCTGCAGGAGGGAAATACCGGGTTGCTTTGTCTACCTGTTGGCAGTATTGCGGGAAAAATGATGTTGGTTCGGGCCATGGTTTTGGGACTACGGCTGGATTATGTGGCTCCATCATCGCAACCGCTACTGAAAACAGAACAGCAGTACGACTTTTGCGCCATGGTACCGCTTCAAGCACAGAAATCCTTACATCAACTTGAAAGGGTAAAGACTCTTATTCTAGGGGGAGCGGCAGTATCTTTTTTATTGGAAAAGGAGCTGAAAGGAATTCCAATTTCCGTTTATGAAACCTACGGGATGACGGAAACTATCACCCATGTTGCGGTAAGACAGATTGCCCCCAAAACGGATACCTATTTTAGGCTTTTACCACATATTGAAATAGCTCAAGATAATCGCGGATGTTTGGTTTTAAAAGCTCCAAAAGTGTCGGACACACCTGTGGTAACCAATGATTTGGTAAAAATTGAGAATACGGATTCTTTTACATGGTTGGGACGTTTTGATAATGTAATCAATTCCGGAGGAATTAAACTTTTTCCAGAGCAGATTGAAAAAAAGCTAAGCCAAATCTTGGATTTTCGGTTTTTTGTGGCCGGAGTACCAGATTCTGTACTAGGGCATAAACTCGTTCTGATTGTGGAGGAAAAATCATTTGACTTATCCTTGCTTTTGGAGAAAATCAAACATTCAGGCCTTTTAAACAAATATGAAATTCCAAAAGGGGTGATTGCTGTCGAGAAATTTATCCAAACTAGGACAGATAAGTTTGACCGAGGTAAAACCCTAGATTTTATAAAAAGCTCACTTCCCTAATTGAAAAGGATACTTCCCTAATCCTAACTTTTAGCTTTTCGAACACTCATTTAGGTTTGTTCAAACTTAAAAACAAGCCACATGAAAACACTTATTTTAGTTGTTTTTGCGGTAATCAACCTATGGACTACTTCATTGTTGGGCCAAACCTCTGAAAAAGAGACGGACAAGATTGCTGTTACATGTAATTCGTCAACAGATAAAGAGAATCAACCACTCTATGTCGTTAATGGTATCCTAATCTCAGATAAAGAGACTCTTAAAAGTATTGCACCGCAAGATATTGTTTCTGTTGATTTACTGAAGGGGGAAAAAGCCTTGGCACGTTACGGAGAATCAGGAAGGAATGGCGTAATAGTTGTGCAAACAAAAAGGGCTGATGAATCTTTGGTGTGTGATGAGTTGGAAAATCTCCCTTTTCCGGTACGCTGCATCAAAAATGAGGGATGGATGATACAGCAAGATATCTACAATACCTTGATTAGTAAGGTTCCTTCCTTGACCATATCTAATAACAGTAATCCAATTTCGACACCAAGGATTAGAATTCGTGGTAAAAATTCACCCATCGTACTCCTTGACGGAATACGGGTGGACGTCTCCTTTCTGAATATGCTTAACCCACAGGATATCGAATCCATCCATGTAGCCCCTTCAGCTGCTGGAGCCCATTACTTTTTAAATGGATTTAGAACCAACTAGAATGAAAATTATGAAAAATCTATTCTTTTTATGTATTATATGCATTCTATGTTTCGACGGAAATGCACAATCAGAAGTTGTATCAGGAATCATAACGGATTCACATGGCCCCTTGCCTGGTGCCAATATACTGGTAGAAGGAACCTCAAATGGTACGCAGACAGACTTTGACGGCAATTTTATCATAAAAGCTACACGAGGTGACGTACTCGTGGTATCATACATCGGTTATAAAACAAGGGCAATAGAAATAAAAGACCCTTCAATTTTTCTAAAAATAGAATTGGAAGAAGATTCGACAAGTTTAGATGAGGTAGTGGTGGTAGGATATAGTGTAAAAAAAAGACGATCAGTTACCGCTGCAATATCATATGTTTCTTCCAATCAATTTCAGAACAACTATAAAATAAATGTAGCTCAATTGGTACAGGGTAAAGCTGCTGGAATACAGATTACCAATAAGGCTAATCTTTCAAAAAAGCAGAAGCTTCTGCTCGAGGAATATGAAAAAACCGAGAATAATGTTGATATACTATATATTGTTGATGGAAAACCCATAGCCCAGGCTAATAATGCCATTATAGAAGGTATTCATCCTCATGACATAGTCAAAAAACATATTTACAAACCTACAAGGGCAAAACAAGTATTTGGTATTTCTGGTAAAATGGGTTGTGTTTTAATTGAGACCAAGCAGGGTGATTTCCGTGTGGAAGATGACGAAAGCTATGCAAAAATCAATGAAAACAAATTTGAGCAGACCATACTGAGTCCACTATCTACATTTTCAATTGATGTAGACAAGGCTTCTTACAGTAATATCAGAAGAATGATAAATAATGGCCAAGCTATAAAATCCGGTGCGGTCAAAATAGAGGAGATGGTCAACTATTTCGATTATCAATATCAAAATCCGACAGGGAAACATCCATTTGGTATCCATACTGAAGTAGTTAATACACCGTGGAACAAAACAACAAAATTGGTGAAGATTGGCATTCAAGGAAAAACATATGAAAAGAACCAGTTGCCCCCATCCAATCTAACTTTTTTGATAGATGTGTCTGGATCTATGGGTGATCAAAATAAATTACCACTTCTCAAAAGTGCCTTTAAGCTATTGGTTAATCAATTGCGACCACAGGACAAGGTGTCAATTGTAGTGTATGCAGGAGCTTCAGGTGTTGTTTTAGAGCCTACCTCCGGAGTGGATAAAAGAAAAATATTGGAAGCATTGGATAATCTAGAAGCAGGGGGCTCTACAGCTGGAGGCGCAGGCATCAAACTTGCCTACAAACTTGCTGCCAATAACTTTATTAAAAATGGAAACAATAGGGTAATATTAGCAACAGACGGAGATTTCAATGTTGGGGCCTCAAGTGATTCTGCTATGGAGGACCTAATCATCAAAAAAAGAAATTCAGGAATATTTTTATCGGTTTTGGGTTTTGGAATGGGTAATTATAAGGATTCAAAGCTTGAAACTCTGGCAGATAAAGGGAATGGAAACCACGCCTACATTGATACAATGCAGGAAGCTAGGAAGATTTTTGGCAAGGAAATGGGGGGAACACTGCATGCTATTGCCAAGGACGTAAAAATCCAAGTTGAATTTAATCCGGCACTGATTAAGTCCTACAGATTGATAGGTTATGAAAATAGAATGTTGGAGGCAGAAGATTTTACGGATGACACCAAAGATGCCGGGGAGTTGGGTAGCGGACATAGTGTTACCGCTTTGTACGAAGTGATCCCCGTTGGTATAGAAAATGATTTCACAGCTGATAATATTCCGTTAAAATACAGTGATTTAAATGTAGAGGATAACTATTCCGATGAATTATTGACTGTGAAGTTCAGATACAAAAAACCTAAAGGGAATAGCAGCATTGAGATTGTACATATACAGGAAAATAGGGAAGGAGAAATATCATCGGACCTTAGTTTCGCGGCTTCCGTTGCCTTATTTGGTATGCACCTAAGAGAATCATGCTACACCAATCAGTCTACCATGAAAGATATTCTTCAATTGGCGGAAAATGGAAAAGGTATGGATCAGAACGGATATAGAGCTGAATTTATAAATCTTGTGAAAACCTATTACAATAGTCTCTGAACAATAAATAACTAAAGGGTATTTCGTATTTTCAGGGGCAAATATGCAATCCATGAGAAAGGTGATACCCTATTTCTTTTTGTTATTTTCAATTGAATTGTTTTCCCAACAAATCCTCCCGGAATTTGAACGCGCCCGTGTGGTTGATGAAATACTTGAGGAACGTTTTAATAAACTGTTGCCCGAGCTAATGGACCATACTGGGATCGATATGTGGATACTGATATCAAGGGAATACAATGAAGATCCTGTTCTGAAGACCATGCTACCGGCAAAGTGGCTGAATGCAAGGCGTAGAACAATTTTGCTTTTTTATCGAGATAGCGCAAAGGGGACAATGGAAAAGTTGGCAGTAGCGCGATACAACATTGGGAAAAGTATTGCTTCTGCATGGGATAAAGAAAAGGAACCTGACCAATGGAAACGCCTTATACAGCTAGTTGAGGAAAGAAATCCAAGAAAAATCGGATTGAATTTTTCCAAAGACCATAATATCGCTGATGGTCTTGATAAGACGGATTATGACGAGTTGATGACCAATCTCCCCAAAAAATACCATTCCAAAATTGTTTCTGCCGAGCAACTTGCGGTTCGTTGGATAGAAACGCGAACCGAACGGGAAATGGTCCTGTATGATCAATTGGTGGATATCACCCACGATATTATTGCTGAAGCTTTCTCAGAAAAAGTGGTTACTCCCGGTGTCACTACTACAACTGAAGTAGAATGGTGGATGCGCCAAAAGATAACTGATTTGGGATTGGACACTTGGTTTCATCCGACCGTTGATGTACAACGTACCAGTGAAAAACGGGAAGGCCACTTATATTCCTTTTCCGGCAGGCCAGACGATATGGTAATTCTACCGGGCGATTTGCTTCATTGTGACATGGGTATTACCTACCTGAGATTGAATACGGATTGTCAAGAATTAGCTTATGTTTTAAAGCCAAATGAGAAAAGGGCCCCGGATTTCCTGGTAAATGCCCTGAAAAAAGGCAATGACGTCCAGGATTTTTTGACCGATAACATGATAACCGGACGAACGGGCAACGAGATCTTAGCGAAATCCTTGGAAGATGCCCGCAAAGCAGGTCTGCGACCTGCCATTTACACCCATCCATTGGGTATTTATGGCCACTCAGCAGGAACAACCATTGGTATGTGGGATGCTCAGGATGGCGTAATGAAAGACGATGGGGAAAAGTACCCCCTAAATCCCAATACGGTCTACGCTATTGAATTGAATACCACGGTCAATATCCCAGAGTGGAAGCGAGATATTCGCATAATGTTGGAGGAAGCTGGATTTTATGGAGAAGCTGGTTTTAGATATGTCAACGGTAGGCAGACCGAATTTCTTTTGATTCCAAGAATTAAGGAACATTTAGGAAATTAAAATTGCACTTGGCAAGAAGTTTGATTAATTTATAAAGATAAAATTCACAAAGCCAGTACGTTATTAAAAAAATCAAACTATGAAAAAACAGCTTTTCTTCTTTGCTCTCTTTTGTATTTCTCTTTTAGGTTTTGCCCAAGAACGATGGATAACGGGTACGGTCCAAGATGGTGAAAGCCCGATGTCCAACGTCAAGATTCAAATTATTAATGCGGGTACCTCAACGACCACAAATGCCGAAGGTAAGTACAAAATCCTGGCTTCTACAGGTGACTTGCTTTTTTATGCAAGTGATGGTATGGAACCTTTACAGATAAGGGTGGAGGATGTGACTCGGGTCTTGAACGTGGATATGTTCCCCAAAATTGAAAAATTGGATAACGTAACGGTCTCCACGCGAAGACGCTCCAGCCAAAAAGAATTGGAAGAAGATTACTATTTCAACCCCAATATTCTAAAAACCTTTTTTGGATATCTGAACAAAGAGTATGTTTCCTATTCCGTGCGTGCACTTGATGGGGATAAAATACTTCCAGGTGAGTTCGATTTGGCCAACGTATTGCGAAACAGGTTTGCTGGTATTCGGGTTTTGGACGGACCGGGTTTCGGGACAAATTTTGCAGCTGGTCCAGATACTGGTTTCGCAGGGACCTCGGGCGTTAATGCCGGTCGAGCGGTCTTATTGCGCGGTGGACGTGCGGTATTCGATATTGATGGTCAGATTTTCACACAATTTCCCGACTTTATCGATGTGCAGAATATTGAACGAATCGGTGTTATTTCATCCATCATCGGAACTACGAGATACGGAAATATTGGAAGGGGCGGCGTCATTGTTATCAATACAAAAAATGGTATAGGAATTCCTCCACGAGATAGCCGAGGGCAGATTATAGACAGGGCCAGACTTAAAAACAACTTTTACGACGGAAAAGCCCTGAACCAAGAGAGTCTCACAAAAAATGCACCGTCTTACATGAAGCAACTTCGGGGTTCTGATACATTTGAAGAAGCTAAAACAGTGTATGAATCCAACGCGGAGAAATATGCTGCTTCGCCCTATTTTGTTTTGGATGCTTACCAATACTTTTACGATACTTGGAAAAACGAAACGTATGCCGATCAAATCATAGAGGATGCCTACACGACCATAGGATTAAATCCTGTACACTTAAAATCCTTGGCCTATATCTACGAGAGCCAAGAACGGTATGACAAAGCGAACGATGCCTTCCGGGAAGTGTTTATATTACGTCCCAATTATGCGCAATCCTATATGGATTTGGCGAACAGCAATCGGGATATTGATAAACCAAAGAAGTCCGCTATTTTGTATGCCCGCTATTTTTACTTGCTGGATCAAGGTTTTATGAGTGCGGATACCACCATGTTTTCGAAGATGCTCAATAGAGATTTCAACAATCTTTTGGCCTTGGAAAAGACGGATGTGGTAAAATCCAAAACAAAAAAAATAAAGGTGGACGATGAAGATTTTGATGGTACCCGTATCGTTTTTGATTGGAGCGATAGTGAGGCTGAATTTGAACTCCAGTTTGTTAATCCGGAAAACCAGTTCTACACTTGGATCCATAGTCTGGAAGCCAGTCCCAATACCATCAGTAGGGAAAAAGACTACGGTTATTCCACGCGAGAGTATTTGATTGACGCTTCCTTACCGGGTACGTGGAAAGTAAACCTGAAATATCTGGGAAATAAGAGCTTGACCCCCGCCTATTTAAGAGCGACCATTTATCACAATTATGGAACCAAATCCCAGTCAAAAGAAACCAAGGTCTTTAAATTAGATATCAAAGATGTAAATCGCCAGTTGTTTCAAATAAACAAAGCCGCTCAAACGGGAACATAGGATGTAGGCAACGGTTATTATTGAAACATATTTTTATGGCCTCAGATAGCATTTCCAGTATCAGTTCAAAAAGACGACTAGGGTAGGGTGCTAAGTGCAAAGACTCAGGCCTCCATTCTACAGGGGAACATTGGAATTTTGAACAAGGGCGTCCTTAATTGCTAAGGAGTCGCCCCGTACTGATGCGTAAGGGCGATATACAATCCACTCCAATCCCAAGTAAGAGATTCAGGTTACCGGACCAAATACGTTGAAATTGCAGAAAGATGGAACTTGAATGCACAAATGCTTCGAACAAGCAGATAGTTTAAACCCCAATCGTTTTGCTTATTTTTAAGAAATAAGCCAAACCGTTCCACAATGAAATTTAAAGGCGTTTATTTGATAGTTTTTTTGCTACTGTACCAAAGTCTTTTTTCCCAAGATAAAGCGCGGACCGTCATATTTTGGGATACATCCACTTCTAGAATATATCGTGACAGTCTAATGGAAATGAAGTACTTGGATGCGTACTTTAAGCGTTTTCAGGACACCAAGGTTCTTCTGGTCGGATTTAGTGATACCGTCCGTTTTAAAGAGGACTTCACGATAAACGCAGGAGACTGGACAGCCCTTCGAACTAGAATACAGGATATTCGGTATGACGGTGCTACTTCCTTCCAAGGACTGGAGTCCCTTGCTTCGGACGGGTACCATCTCTTCTTTACAGACGGAACACAGAACTTGAACAAAACCACTCCAAAATTTGGTGGCGAGACCGTGGTTATCAATAGTTCTCCCAAGTATGATACGCGTACCATCAATCTACTTTCTATTCTGGGCAAAGCGGAATTTTTAAATCTTTCAGCAAATACCCGGACTAAAAAGAAAGATAGTACGGTCGCCGGAGCCCAAAACGTCATAAAATCAGATAGCGCAAAACTCGATATGAAAAAAGGGGTACGATTGGAAGAAGTAGTAGTAACTGAAACTCAAAAAAACCCGGATACAAAAGAAAACACGGCTTTGGGCAAAAAAGACAAAGATGCTTTAGGCTATGCGGTTCAAAGTATAGGTAGCGAACGAATTTTAGATGCGGCCACTACGGTAAATACCGGAATTCAAGGAAAATTCTCGGGAGTTGCGTTGGCACAGAATGACGATTTGAGCAGAGCCGTACTTAGACCAAGTAATTCGCTATTGGGAAATAATTATGGGTTAATTGTGGTTGATGGAGTTCCTTTGCCCCAATCCCAGTCCTCGGCCAATGGAATTTTCTATCCCACGAGTTTTTTGGACCCCAAGAACATAGAAGATGTCACCGTACTGAAGGGACTGGCTGCCACCAATATTTATGGTACTCTGGGCGCTAACGGAGTCTTGCTGATTACGACAAAAACGGGAAGTTATGGTAGTGCGGACAACGAGAGTTCCAATGCCATGCAATTAAAAGATAATTTTTACGATACAAAAATCAAAATCGATACTAAAGCGCTGATAACCCCTTATTTAAAAGAGTTAAAAAAAGGGAAAAATGTTCGAAGTGCCTATGACATTTACCTAGATCAACGACAGAAGTTCAAAGGTGAGGGAAACTATTGGTCCGATGTGTTTGATTTTTTCTATGCGTCTTCGCCAGATGTTGCTTTTCGGATTTTGTCCAATGTGCTGGAGATGGAGTCCCCGACCTATGAGATGCTTCGAGCGGCCTATTTGAAGAGTTCCACTGCTAACAACCACAATTTGGCCCTCGCCATAGTAAACCGACTTATCCTGGACTATCCTGCTAAAATCCAAAATAGCTTTGATTTCGCTGTGGTAAACCGCAATCTTGCTAGGTATCAGGTTGCTTTGAACACACTCTATGCGTTGATTCAGGATGAAATCAATGCCTCTTCTAAACCTGAAGGTTTTGAAAAATCCCTTGGTTCCGAAATACGAAATTTAATCAACAGTCATCGAAGTAATCTGGATGTTTCTAAGGTGGATTTGAAATATCAGAACAATATTACCTATAATGCTAGGCTCATTTTGGAATGGAGCAATCCGGAAGCCGAATTTGTTGTACAGTTCGTGAATCCTCAGAAGCGCTTCTTTGACTGGGAACATACACGGTTGTCAAATGTCCAGGAGTTTACCAAAGCCCTTGAGGTCGGCAGCGCTATGGAACAATTTGAAATACTTGGTGCTGAAACAGTCGGAGAATGGATTTTAAATGTAACACCCTTAGCAGGCTCTGGAAAGAATTCGGATTATCTGGCAACATTCTTAAAATGTACAGTGGTCAAAAATTTTGGGAAACCAAACCAAGAGCAAGCGTCTTATATGGTCAGACTGCAAGAACCCAATGAAAAAAAGCAACTCGCCAAATTTATCATAGACTGATTAAACCTGTAACAACCCCATGTTAAATTGCTTTTTGATGGGCGCTTGGTCAGCGGCCTCAATTCCCATAGAAATCCATTTTCGGGTTTCTAAGGGATCGATTATGGCATCGGTCCAAAGACGTGCTGCCGCATAATAAGGCGATATTTGATGGTCGTAGCGCTGTTTTATTGCACTGAAAAGTGCTTTTTCTTTTTCGGCGTCAAAGGTTTCCCCTTTTTTCTCTAGGGTGGCCTTTTCTATCTGAAGTAATACTTTTGCCGCTGAATTGCCACTCATGACCGCAAGTTCGGCGCTGGGCCAGGCTACAATAAGTCGTGGATCATAAGCTTTGCCGCACATGGCATAGTTTCCCGCGCCGTAGCTATTTCCTATGACCACGGTAAATTTGGGTACCACAGAGTTGCTCACCGCATTTACCATTTTTGCTCCATCTTTTATTATGCCCCCGTGTTCACTTTTACTTCCCACCATAAAACCAGTTACATCTTGTAAAAACACAAGGGGAATCTTCTTTTGGTTACAATTGGCGATAAATCGGGTCGCTTTGTCCGCAGAATCAGAATAAATCACGCCTCCAAACTGCATTTCACCCTTTTTGGTCTTCACAACTTTTCTTTGATTGGCCACAATACCTATGGCCCAACCATTTATTCGGGCATAACCTGTAAGAATACTTTGCCCATATCCTTGTTTATATTGTTCAAAATCTGAATCGTCCACCAAGCGGTTTATGATTTCGAGCATATCATATTGGTCACTTCGGGATTTGGGTAAAATCCCGTAGATATCCTGTTGATTTTCTTTAGGAAGTTTTGGTGCCACCCTATTGAAACCCGCTTTCTCAAAATCACCTATTTTGCCTACAATATTTTTGATGGTCTCCAGGGCATCTTTATCATCCTTGGCCTTATAATCCGTTACACCGCTAATCTCGGAATGTGTTGTGGCGCCACCGAGGGTTTCGTTATCTATACTCTCCCCAATCGCGGCTTTTACCAAGTAACTTCCAGCTAGAAAAATACTTCCTGTTTTGTCCACGATAAGTGCCTCGTCACTCATTATGGGAAGATAGGCACCCCCGGCCACACAACTTCCCATTACTGCCGAAATCTGCGTAATTCCCATACTGCTCATGATGGCGTTGTTCCGAAAGATTCGCCCAAAATGTTCTTTATCCGGAAAAATCTCGTCTTGCATGGGGAGGTAAACCCCAGCACTGTCCACCAAGTAGATAATGGGTAATCGGTTTTCTATTGAAATTTCCTGGGCTCTTAAATTTTTCTTTCCGGTAATGGGAAACCAAGCCCCTGCCTTTACCGTGGCATCATTGGCCACCACAACACAGGGTTTTCCTTGGATATGACCAATTTTGACAACTACACCACCAGACGGACATCCGCCGTGGTCCTGGTACATTTCTTCTCCGGCAAAAGCACCTATTTCGATGGAATCAGCATCATTGTCCAATAAATAGGAAATTCGTTCTCTGGCGGTCATTTTTCCCTTGGCATGATGCTTTTCTATTCGGGTCTTACCGCCACCAAGCTTTATTTGGGCAAGTCTCTTTTTTAATTCTGAAAGTTTGAGTTTATTGTAGTCTTCGTTCTTATTGAAGTTCAAATCCATTATCTAAAAATCGTTTTAAACTTGGTCGCTAAAGATACGGAGTATTAATCATTACTTTTGGATACCATGAAAGGTAAAATACGTTGGGGCATTATTGGCCCGGGAAAAATAGCAAGAAAGTTTGCTGAAGATTTAAAGCGAATTAAAGAAGCTGAGGTAAGCGCTGTAGCCTCCAGAAATCGGGAAAGAGCCGTAATCTTTGCCGAAGAATTTGACGTTCCCCATGTTTTTGAAAGTTACGAGGCCCTTTTTACTTCCAACACTGTTGATATTGTTTACATCGCCACGCCCCATACGTTTCATAAGGAGCTATCCATACAGGCCATGCGGGCTGGAAAGCACGTACTTTGCGAAAAACCTTTGGGAATAAGCCCCGAAGAAGTAGAGGAAATTGTTGAGGTAGCCCAGCAGGAGGGCGTTTTCCTAATGGAAGGGCTTTGGTCGCGTTTCAATCCTACCTTAAAAAAGGTAAAAGCTTGGATATCTGGAGAAAAATTGGGAAAGGTCTCTTATTTACATGCTGACTTTTCCTTTTACGCTTTGGATAAAGGTATGGATTCGCGTCTTCTAAATCCGGGATTGGCATCTGGCTCCCTTTTGGATGTCGGCATTTACCCAGTGTTTTTGTCCTACTTTCTTTTGGGCGTACCTGAAAAAATTCACGCCTATGCCAATTTTCTAGAAAATGGCACAGAGATTCAGACATCAATACTATTTAAATATCCCAATAGTTTGGCAATTTTATATAGCGGTCTGGTGGGCGAATCAAAAATGGAAGCGGAGATTTCGGGGAGCAAAGGGCAAATTCTTATCCATCCCAGATGGCATGAATCCCAGGGGTTTACCCTCAAACTAAATGATAGCATCGAGGAATTTCAACATCCAATATTGGGAAATGGTTTTGTGCCTGAAATTGAGGAAGTACATAACTGTTTGAAAAACAGTAAATTGAATAGTGAGCTGTGGTCACATACCCATAGTTTGGACATTGCCAAACTTTTGGGGGAAATACGGTCTCAAATCGGTGCCAGATTTCCATTTGAAACCTAATGCCTAGTTTTCCCTTTTTTTACGATATTTGGTTGACTATTGAAACCGTAGTATGGGAATGAACAAGAATACTGTTTTAGCTTGGGCCACATGGATTATGATTTTTGTTGGTCTTGGGATGATTGCCCTGGGAGCCTTTAAATATGACGAAGTCGCCGGATATGGTTTTGCCGCTGTGGGTATAGGTTTCTTCGCGGTCGCTTGGGTTTTCAATGCGCTGAAGGGCAGGGTCTAATCTACTATTTTCTCAATTCACATTAAAATATATCCAAAATGTCAGACGATAAAAAGGTGATTTTCTCAATGTCTGGGGTTACCAAGACATTCAAAACTGCAAATACGCCAGTACTCAAAAACATTTATCTCAGTTTCTTTTATGGAGCCAAAATTGGTATTCTGGGTCTAAATGGTTCTGGTAAATCCACACTTTTGAAAATTATAGCGGGTGTTGATAAGAATTATCAAGGAGATGTGGTTTTTTCTCCAGGATACACTGTCGGATACTTGGAGCAGGAACCTCAGCTGGAGGAAGACAAAACTGTATTGGAAGTGGTTAAAGAAGGGGTGGCAGAAACCGTTGCAATTTTGGATGAGTACAATAAAATCAATGATATGTTTGCCCTGCCTGAGGTTTATGAAGATGCGGAGAAAATGCAAAAGCTGATGGACAAACAGGCCGGACTTCAAGATAAGATTGATGCCTCCAATGCCTGGGAACTGGATACCAAATTGGAAATTGCGATGGATGCCCTGCGCACGCCGGAACCTGATAAAAAAATAAGCGTATTGTCAGGAGGGGAAAGAAGGCGGGTCGCTCTGTGCCGCTTATTGCTCAAAGAACCAGATGTTTTACTATTGGATGAGCCCACCAACCATTTGGATGCAGAATCCGTACACTGGTTGGAGCATCATTTGGCACAATACCAGGGAACTGTAATTGCGGTTACCCACGACCGATATTTTTTGGATAATGTTGCTGGATGGATTTTGGAGTTGGACCGTGGGGAGGGAATTCCATGGAAGGGAAACTACTCAGGATGGTTGGATCAAAAGGCAAAAAGACTGGCCCAAGAAAGTAAACAGGCCTCCAAACGGCAGAAAACCTTGGAACGTGAATTGGATTGGGTGCGGCAGGGTGCCAAGGGAAGGCAGACCAAGCAAAAAGCACGTCTAAAAAACTATGATAAGCTATTGAGCCAAGACCAAAAGCAACTTGAGGAAAAATTGGAAATCTATATTCCAAACGGTCCCAGATTGGGAACCAACGTAATCGCTGCCAAAGGTGTGAGCAAGGCCTTCGGCGAAAAGCTGCTGTATGAAAACCTTGATTTTAGTCTTCCCCAGGCAGGTATTGTTGGCATCATCGGCCCCAACGGAGCAGGTAAGACCACTATTTTTAGAATGATTATGGAGGAAGAAACACCAGATAGCGGTGAATTTGTGGTTGGGGACACGGCCAAGTTGGCCTATGTGGACCAAAGTCATTCCAATATTGATTCCAATAAAACCATTTGGGAGAATTTCAGCGATGGGCAAGAATTGGTGATGATGGGAGGGAAACAAGTCAACTCAAGGGCGTATTTGAGCCGTTTTAATTTTTCCGGTAGTGAACAAAATAAAAAGGTAAATATGCTTTCGGGAGGGGAGCGCAATCGACTTCATTTGGCCATGACCTTGAAGGAAGAAGGAAATGTTTTGCTTTTGGATGAGCCAACCAATGATCTTGATGTGAACACCCTCAGAGCTCTGGAAGAAGGTCTGGAGAACTTCGCGGGCTGTGCCGTAATTATTTCACACGACCGGTGGTTTTTGGATAGAATCTGCACCCATATTTTAGCCTTTGAAGGGGATTCCCAAGTGTACTTTTTTGAAGGGTCTTTTTCCGATTATGAAGAGAACAAGAAGAAACGCTTGGGCACTGACATCATGCCAAAACGAATTAAGTACAAAAAGCTGATCCGTTAAAAGATAAATACTTAGGGCCGGTTATTCAATGCCTCAAGTCCTTCTTCCAAGATTTTTTTAGCTTCTTCCAAATAGGCTTTTTGGCGCGATACTAAATTACCGGAGCTGTTATCCTGACCGTATGGATTGTACGTTTTTGAAAGCAAGACCAGTTTTTCAATTGCCTTTTTTGCTGAATCGAGTCGAACCTGGGCGTGTTCCTCAAAGACTTCACTCAAACCATCATTCGAAGTGGATACTTTTTCCTCAGCATGGTCTGCGTACGCTTCATTTTCTAAGGTCGCTGTATTGCTATCTTCAACAATAACAGATGGTACATCGTTTTGTGTGCATTCATCCAAAATGGTGATGAGTTCCTGGATAAGGGCCATGGATTTTTTGGTATAAAACCGTCCAGCTTCCCAATCGTACGGTTTTATTGCTTTCTTTAAAATTGCGATGGCATCCAGCGTCTTATTTTCAGATTTTGCACAAGCACATTCCGCTTTATACTCTATTGATTTTTCCAGAGCGAGCATTGCTCGCTCCGCATAATACATTTGATGTTCAAAATTCGTAGCGGACATCGCTTTTTTGGAGTGGCCTAAGCTGTAGGTGACCTTTGCATATAAATTATCGCAGCGATTGGCATAAACCGAGGCGAAAAAACAAAAAAGGAACACGGTGCATGCGAAAACAGATTTTTGTGCCATGGTCAAGTAAGTTTGGGATAATGGTACGAGAAGAACGAGGATTATGGAACAATATTATATAGTCTTAAAAATCATCGTTAGGATACCAATCTAAAGGGACGACCGTAATGTTCTTGTTCTCAGCGGTGACAAGATTCATGAACCGGTCCACATTGCTTACCTTGTTTTTTCCTCTGTAGTGATAGGGATATACCACCTTAGGTTTAAATTCCAAAACTGCATCCGCTGCCTGTTCTACACTCATAGTGTACGGAAGGTTCATACAGACCAATGCTAAATCAATATTCTTTAGGGCACGCATTTCGGGAGTATCTTCCGTATCCCCGGAAATGTAAAGTTTTTTTCCGTTGAGATGAAGAACATATCCATTGCCTCTTCCCTTAGGGTGAAAACGCAGCGCTTCCTCGCGCAAGTTGTACATTGGGACCGCTTCCACCGTTATACTGTAGCGCTCTTTGCTATCTCCATTGTTCAAGACATCAATCTGGGGGGTAAATACTTCGGGCATTTTATCGGCAACGGCCTGGGGAACTATAATTTTGGCTCGTCCTGTATCCAGCGCCTCCAAGGTTTTCAAACTAAAATGGTCCCCATGGATATCCGTAATAAGAATCAAATCGGGTTGGGGTACCCTTTCAAATGCCTCTTTCCCACCAACAGGGTCCAAATATATGGTGGTGTTGTTCCACTTTAAAACCGCTGTAGCATGTTCTATGGGCACTATTTCGATACCCAAAACCTGACTGTTTCCGGGGTCCAATTTTTGCGCTGAAATTTGGGCAATCCTCAAGAACACCAGAAAAAAAGCAAAATATCGCAAACAATTGGTTTTCATAACAAGGTCTTTCCAACCTCAATAAAATTAGGGTTTTCAGAAAGAGAAAGAATATTTTTTGAGATTTTATTTTCTCCCAAAAATCCAAAATTACAACCTAAGCGTATATAATCCGAACACGATTGATAAATACACCAAATTAAATATCAATTAATTACTAAGTTATGACGGAAACAAAAAGTAACAATGGGTTAAAGGTAATAGCAGGACTTCTTGGCGTAGTTCTATTGGGAACTATAATTTATACCGTAAGTCTTTACCAAGATAAGAAAAAGACAACAACAGCGCTACAGCAAGAAAGGGACCTAGTAGTTGAAGATTTGAACAGCTTAAAGTCGGAATATGACAAAGCTATTCTAGAAAGTAACGCGACAAACGAAGAATTGGTAGCTGCGCGAGACAATATTGCAAAGTATATCGATTCCGTGCAGACCATGAAAGCGGATATCTCTACCCTTTCCCGGTACAGAAGACAAGTCAGTGTCCTAAAAGCGGAGAGGGAAGAATTGCTAAAGCAAGTAGATTCTTTAACACAATCCAATACACTCTTGGCCATGGAAAGGGACAGTACTTTTGTGGAATTGGAAAAGCAAACGGTCTTCAACGATTCTTTGATTGTACAGAACACGCAGTTGGCAGATGCTGTTGAAAGAGGTTCTGCTCTTAGTTTATCTACTTTTAGTGTTGATGCGGTAAGAGAAAGGAACAATGGAAAATTGGTTTCAACTTCTCGCGCAAAGTCCACTGATAAATTTAAAGTATGTTTTACAGTAGCTGATAACGTAATAGCAGAAGCTGGGGATAGAGAATTCTTCATTGAAGTATTGGACCCTCAAGGTAATGTTTTAGGGGATAGCTTTTCGAAATCCAGTGAAGAAGGTGCATCCATTACATATAGCAAGGGAACCAATTTCTACTATGAGAACAGTTCTTTAGATGTCTGCGACTACATCAATAAACCGGCAAGTGACTTCCAGAAAGGAAACTACATGGTAAACGTATATGACCCCAATTTGAAGTTGTTGGGTACCTCCAAATTCGCATTAAAGTAATATACACTATCCATACAATAAAGAAAGCCCGCTCCTATTGGAGGGGCTTTTTTTATTTCAACAGTTGTTGGGTTTTTAGTATTTAAGGCTTCCTACCATATCTTCCGGCTTAACCCATTCATCATATTCTTCGGGGGTAACATAACCCAAATTAATGGCTTCTTCCCTCAATGTCGTTCCATTTTTATGGGCCGTATTGGCAATTTCCGCAGCTTTGTAATACCCTATCTTGGTATTTAAGGCTGTTACCAACATAAGGGAGTTGTTCAATAAAGTTTTTATTACTTCGTGGTTCGGTTCTATACCCGTAGCACAATTGACATCAAAACTTACGCAGGCATCCCCTAATAGTTGTGCGGACTGTAAAATATTGGCGGCCATCATGGGTTTAAAAACATTGAGTTCATAATGTCCTTGGGTACCTCCAATACCAACAGCCACATCGTTCCCCATAATTTGCGCACAAACCATGGTCAGCGCCTCACATTGGGTGGGATTCACTTTTCCCGGCATAATGGAACTGCCGGGTTCATTGGCAGGTATGGTGATTTCCCCAATTCCTGAACGGGGTCCCGAGGCCATCATGCGGATATCATTGGCGATTTTATTCAATGAAATGGCCAATTGTTTCAATGCTCCATGGCTTTCCACAATGCCATCATGCGAAGCCAAGGCTTCAAATTTGTTCTTGGCCGTTTGAAAAGGTAATCCTGTAAATTCGGCAATATATTTTGCCACTAAGACGTCATATCCTTTTGGTGTATTAAGACCAGTTCCAACAGCTGTCCCGCCCAATGCCAATTCGCTTAAATGGTCGAGCGTGTTTTTTAGTGCTTTCAATCCATGGTCCAATTGGGAAACATACCCGGAAAATTCTTGCCCTAGGGTGAGGGGAGTGGCATCCATCAGGTGGGTACGTCCTATTTTTACCACTTCTGCGAAAGCCCGGGATTTTGATTCAAGCGTATTTCGTAATTGCTCCACTCCAGGAATAGTGACTTCAATAATTTTTTTATATGCCGCAATGTGCATCCCCGTAGGAAAAGTATCGTTGGAGGATTGGCTTTTGTTGACATCATCATTGGGCTGGATGGTTTTTTCACCTTCACCGATTTTCTTTCCAGCAATTTCATGGGCTCTATTGGCAATCACCTCATTGACATTCATGTTGCTTTGGGTCCCTGAGCCGGTCTGCCAAATTACCAAGGGAAATTGGGCATCGTGCTGACCTGCCAGGATTTCATCACATACTTGCGCGATCAAATCCCTTTTTTCTTGAGAAAGTACGCCCAATTCATGATTGGTATATGCTGCGGCTTTTTTCAAATAGGCGAAGCCGTACACCACATCCAAAGGCATGGAGCCCACTGGGCCAATTTTGAAATTATTTCGGGAACGTTCGGTCTGGGCTCCCCAATATTTGTCCGAGGGGACCTGGACTTCCCCCATAGTATCTTTTTCGATACGGTATGTCATAATAGTAAAATTTAAGTCTTACAAAGGTAGTGTATCAACCGGTTTAAGATAAAACTGGGTGAAACCATTTGTTGAATTTTTTCGAAGAGATTTGCATTTTATGTTCAATTCAGGGTATCTTTGTAATGACAAACAAACGAACATGTTCGAATTTGACCAATATCTTGGTTTTTTAGCGTTCTTGACCATCCTGACCATAGGTTTTTGGTTAATGATTTTTTTGTTGGCCTTTGTAGTTCCGTATTGGTTGTTTGGAAACCTTATAGAAATTTTTAAAGAGAAGCGCGAGGCCAGAAGGGCCGCACGTGAGGAATAAAAAAAGAGCGCAAAAGCCCTTTTCATATCTGAAAATGACTCACCAATTTGCTGTTGGGGAAACGATACAGATTACCTTCTTCTTTTTTAGTTTAGCTGTTATTTTTCATTTAAAGCTGTTGGCTTAGGTATAAGAGCTTCTTTACTCTTTATTCTTTTTCTTCTTCTTCTCCTTCTTTTTTCGTTTTGCCTTGAACCGATTTTTTTCAAGCTCCAAATACGCCTCATACTTCTCTTCGGGTAATCCAGCTTTTATCTCTTCATTTTGTAATTTACCCAACTTTTCATATTCCTCACGCATCTTCTGGGGTTCTAGTTCCAAGATTTGGAGCTCCAATTTTTTTTGAACGTATTTAATCAAAGTGGTTCGGACCACAGCTTCTTCAAAAGGATTCAACTCCAAAGTTTCTGATATAGAGGGCATGCGCTCATCCACCATTTCCTCTGCGGTCATGGGTTCAGGTGGTTTGGGGGTATCTTGTATTTGAGGTACCGTACTTCGTTGTCTTCCATATCTATTTCCATAACCGACTTGGGCGTATATCGATTCGATTCCGGTCAACCCAATCATCAAAAAAAGGAGGGAAAGGGAAAGCATTTTTTTCATTTCATCTGATTTTCAATACTGTAAAAACAAAAATTCTTCAAAAATTGTTCCTACATTCCTTGTAAAATTACGTTTTTCCGACCGGATAGCCTTAGAGGATATCCTTAATTCGTTCCGCTGGTCGTGCAATTATTGCTCTTTCGTTGTGGACAACTATGGGCCGTTCCATTAGTTTTGGAAATTGGAGCATAGCTTCTACCAGTTCCTGATCTGAAAGCGTTTTTCCCTTGAAATTCTCCTTCCAAACAGATTCGGACCGGCGAATTAAATCAATCGGAGATACTTCTAATTTTTCAATAATGGATAACAGTTCCTGCCGGGTCAACGGATTTTCCAAGTAGCGGACCACTGCAAAATCATACCTATTTTGTTCTAAAAAAGCCAATCCTTCGCGAGATTTTCGGCATCTGGGATTGTGATAAATCTTCATTTGCAATAATCGGTTAACTAATCAGCATCAACATACAATCTTTTTGTCATAAAACTTAGGATATTGGACATTATATACCGGACCTCATGTTTCTTTCTGTCCCATCATCATCAAATAAGCCTTTAAAAAAGCATTGATTTCCCCATCCATTACAGCATCTACATTTCCAGTCTCCTCATTGGTGCGTACATCTTTGACCAATTTATAAGGATGCATCACATAATTTCTTATTTGGGACCCCCATTCAATCTTCATTTTGGAGGATTCAATTTCAGCACGGGCTTCTTGTTTTTTCCGAAGCTCAATCTCGTAAAGTTGGGATTTTAGCATTTTCATGGCCGTAGCCCGGTTATCGTGTTGCGATCTGGAGTCAGAACAAGAAATTTGAATGCCTGTAGGCTTATGGACCAACTGTACCTTGGTTTCTACTTTATTTACGTTCTGACCTCCCGCACCACTCGAGCGCGCGGTGGTGATTTCAATATCCGAGGGACTTACATCGATTTCAATACTGTCATCCACAAGTGGATATACATATACGGAGGCAAATGAGGTATGCCGTTTTGCATTGCTGTCAAATGGGGAGATGCGGACCAAACGATGGACCCCATTTTCACCTTTCAACCAACCAAATGCAAATTCGCCTTCAACCTCCAGTGTTACCGTTTTTATTCCGGCAACATCACCTTCTTGATAATTGAGCTCTTTTATTTTGTAGCCATTTTTTTCGCCCCACATGATATACATGCGCATTAACATTGAAGCCCAGTCACAACTTTCAGTACCTCCGGCCCCTGCCGTAATCTGCAACACCGCGGTCAGTTCATCGCCTTCTTCCGAAAGCATGTTCTTGAATTCAAGATTTTGTACTGCCTCCAGTGTTTTTTCCAGTTGTTGTTGAAGTTCAGATTCTTCAACTTCTCCTGCTTGTTGAAATTCTATGAGAACCTCCAAATCTCCGGTCAGTGTTTTTGCCGTATTGAAATCCTCAACCCATTTTTTTTTGGATTTAAGGGACTGCATCTGAATTTGGGCCTTTTGGGGATCATCCCAGAAACCGGGAGCCAAGGTTTTTTCCTCCTCGTTCTCTATTTCTATGAGCTTGGCATCAATGTCAAAGATACCTCCTTAACGCACCGAGGCGTTCAATAAGATCTTTAAACTGATCTGTGGTTACCATACGTGAAAATTTGTGCTAAAATACATTCTTCCAACAAAAGATTTATTGTTGGGACGCTTTAACTTCTATAGAATGTGAAGTGGTATTGCCGCCTTCGGAATAAATGACCCCTTTTAACGGGGAACAATCCGAATAATCCAGTCCGTGGCAGACTTTTATATGATTGTCCGCAACCAGAATATCGTTGGTAGGGTCAAATCCTATCCATCCTGCCCGAGGTACGTACGCCTCGGCCCAGGCATGCATCTGGGAATCTCCAAAATAGCCGTTTCCTTGGTGCAAATATCCAGAAACATATCTGACCGCAATATGGTTCTCTCTTGCAATGGCCAAAAAAAGGTGGGTGAAATCTTGACATACACCATGTCGCTTTTCTATGATTTCCCGCAAAGGGGTATCTACCTGGGTAACCCCCACTTTAAAGAACAGATGCACAAATACCCAATGATTTAGGTCCAAGAGATTCTCAAAAATGCTTTTTTTTCGGTCAAATGAAAAGATAGTGTTAAAGTCATTTGGCAGATGGGTATATCGCGTCTTGCGAAGATAGGTTTCGTGCTCTGTCTTAAATGTGAGGGATTCAACGGCATCGTAATCCATTTTAGGATTTGGGTTAGGGATAAAATCAAAGGGATTGCTGGATTTTTTCAGTACCAAGAATGAAGCCTTAAAATTCGCTTGGGTGAATTTTTCTTTGGTTTGTGCATGAACTGTCCGGAAACCGAGGCCATTTACGGACTCATTTTGTGTAAAGGGCAGATTCGATGTTATCTTCCACTCCAACAACTCTTGAGTCCCATTTTCTTCAGGAACAATTGAAAATTGCCAAAAAGCGCCCTTGACCAATGATTCATATTCATTTTGGGCGCAATAGGTTATGGCATATTCTGTGTACATTGAAAAAAATAAAGGCGTAAATAAAGGAAATAGTTTTCAATACTTGAAAAATTCTTCTTCCATCCTCTTTGAGATTTGATAAAGTTGTTCCAAAATCCGTTGGATAAACTGCTTCACATCCTTTTCAATATCCTCCACATTCATGAACTCAATTTCTGAACGCAGTTTCCCTGCGAGAAAAGCGGTTGAGTTCTTTTTGGGATTTTTGTCCAGGTCGAGTGTGTGTAGATGTTTGCTCACTTGGTTTAAACTGTTCATAACGGACCTGGGGCAATTGTCGTTGAGCACGAGGAATTCCAAAGTACATATAATATCCGGGGTTTTTCTGTAGAATCGTCGCATCATATCATACGATTCGGCACACTTCAATAAGGTGGACCATTCAAAACTAGTGCTCATTTTATCACTGTAGTTATCCTGGGCCAAGATGGCATCGTGGTATTTTGAATTAATTATCCGAATGATTTGCGTAGCTCTTTCCATATTGACCCCCAGCATGATGATGGAGTAGACCTCGTCATGCAAAAGGGTCCCACGAATCTTTCCCCGAAGGATGGCGGTGCGCTCCATTACGTTCATTGTGTAATCATAAAGTCCTTGTTTTACGAAGTAATCTGGACTATAGTTGAGCACAAAATGGTAGAATTTGTTGATGGCTTCGTAGAGTTCGGTGGATATCAAATCCCGGGCTCCGTTGGCATTCTCGCGGGCCGCTTTTACATTGTTGATAATGGAATAATAGGTATCGGGATCAAGACCAATGTTGAACAATACGCTTTCCTCGTCCAAAACCTTTTCGGGGTCGTTTTCAGGCTCTCCGATCATGAAAAGGAAGGAGTGGAGCACAAATTGTCTGGACTGTGAGAGTCCGTTGGGCGCATCAAGTGAGGAAAAATAGTTGACGTTAAGGTATCTGGCTATGTGTTCGGACCTTTCAATGTATCGGCCCATCCAAAACAGATTATTCGCTACCCGTGCTAGCATGTCGATCGTCTTTTTTTAGCACCCAAGTGTCCTTTGAGCCTCCACCCTGGGAAGAATTGACAACGAGATTACCCTCTTGAAGTGCAACTCGGGTAAGCCCGCCACGCAGTACAAATTCTGAATCCTTGCCGAGCAATGTAAAGGTACGAAGGTCTATATGGCGTTGTTCAAAGGACTCTTTTTCATCAATGTAGGTAGGATGTACGGAAAGTGATAAAATAGGTTGTGCTACATATTTTCGGGGTTCTTTCTTAATTTGCTCTTGCACCTGTTTTATTTCGGATTTAGATAGCTTATTGCCAATTGAAATTCCGTATCCACCCGCCTCATCTACCGGTTTGACCACTAATTCGTCGACATGCTCCAATACATATTTTAACTCATCCGGTCTGCTGCAATGATAGGTATGGACATTGTTCAAAATGGGGTTTTCGTCCAAATAATACTTTATGATTTCCGGCATATAGGTATACACGGCCTTATCGTCGGCAACGCCAGTTCCAGGAGCATTGGCCAAACATACGTTCCCTTTGCGATACGCGGCGAAAAGCCCTGGTACGCCCAAGGTGGAATCGGGTCTGAATTCCAATGGGTCCAAAAAAGCATCGTCGATACGTCGGTAGATTACATCCACTTTTTCGGGCCCGTTTATCGTTTTCATATAAACAAAATTGTTCTCGACAAACAAGTCACGTCCTTCTACCAACTCAACGCCCATAGCCTTGGCCAAATAAGAGTGCTCGTAATACGCGGAATTGAACATACCTGGCGTGATGACCACACAATTTGGGTTGTCGACCCCATGGGGTTTCACACTTTCCAAAATTTGAAGAAGATTTTCAGCGTAATCCGTTACTGTGTAAGTATTGTAATGGTTGAAAACACCAAAAAGCGCTCTTTTTAATGCGGTTCGATTGCAAATCACATAACTGACCCCAGAAGGACATCGAATGTTGTCCTCCAAAACATAATAGTTCCCATCAGCGTGTTTGATTACGTCAGTTCCAGATATGTGATTGTAAATACCACCAGGGGGATCTACGTCCATCATTTGGTGCAGGTAATTTGCTGATGAAGCCAGTAATTCCAGAGGTACGATTTTGTCCTTGATAATCTTTTTGTCGTGATAAATATCCTGTAGAAAAAGGTTCAGGGCCCTGCTTCGTTGTATGGCGCCAGATTCAATGATATCCCATTCCCTGGGGTCTATTATGCGCGGGAACAAATCAAAAGGGAAGATTTTTTCCTGTGTTTTTTCCTCATCGTAGACCTGAAACGTAATCCCCTGATTGAAAAAGGAGGATTTCGCTTTGTTGTTCAGATTTACATAGTCTTTTATAGAATGCTCTCCATACAGGTACAACAGTTTTTCATAAATAGGTTTGATGTTTCCACCTTCTTCAAAAACCTCGTCAAAAAGTTCAGGTTTTTGAGGATATGAAGAAAAAAGGGAGTTTTTTGGCTTGGCTTTCATCTGAAATGAAAAATTAATGGATTTTTAACGAAAAATCAATGGTATATCCATAAAAAAACAGCCCGTTGGCAATCAATATCTGAATTTAAGGATAATTTAATGCGAATCATTTTTTTGTAGGCCACCTACTTTCTAAACCGATGAAAGTTTCAGTTTTTGGTTATTTTTAGAAGATAATTGAACATTATGAAAACCTATATCCCACTTTTCTTTCTTTTCTCTTTTGGACTTCTTTTTGCACAAACCTTTGATAAGACCAAGAACTATCAAAAGTTTGACGGATTCTTCGATTATTACTATGATGATACTACGGATAAAATGTATTTGGAAGTCGAATCTTTAGAAAAAGAGTTTCTGTACGTCTATTCTTTGAGCAGTGGAATTGGAAGTAACGATATTGGGTTGGACCGCGGTCAACTGGGTAATGAGCAGGTGGTGTACTTTAAAAAAGCTGGGAACAAATTACTCTTGGTACAGCCCAATCTTAAGTTTAGGGCGTTGACGAAAAACGTTTTGGAGAAGAAATCTGTGGAACAGGCTTTTGCCAAATCCGTACTTTTTGGTTTTCCTGTGGCAGAAGAATCCAAAGGACGCTACTTAATCGATATAACTGATTTCTTGCTGCGGGATGCCCATGGTGTCTCAAGTCGATTAAAAAGTAGAAAGCAAGGGTCCTACAAGTTGGATAAATCCAGAAGTGCCTTTGCTTTTGAAAGAACAAAAGCGTTTCCAAAAAATGTGGAGTTCGATGTGACCTTGACCTTTAAAGGGACACCTGAGGGGGATTGGATTCGCTCGGTTGCCCCAAATCCAAATTTGGTGACAGTGGCCCAGCATCATTCATTTATTGAATTACCGGATGATGGCTACAAGAAAAGGGTTTTTGACCCGAGATGTGGTTCGTATCCCTTTGCCTATTACGACTACGCCACTCCTGTTCAAGAACCTATTTTAAAACGTTTTGTCAGAAGACATCGATTGGAAAAGAAAAACCCGAATGCAGATATCAGTGAAGCCGTAGAACCCATAATTTATTATTTGGACAATGGAACTCCAGAACCGGTCCGATCGGCACTTTTGGAAGGTGGTCGGTGGTGGAACCAGGCATTTGAGGCCATTGGTTACAAGGATGGTTTCCAGCTAAAAGTTCTTCCCGATGATGCCGACCCATTGGATGTACGTTACAATGTGATCCAATGGGTACACCGATCCACGCGGGGTTGGAGTTACGGAAGTAGTGTCACCGATCCGCGTACCGGAGAAATAATCAAAGGTCATGTAAGTCTGGGTAGCTTGCGCATTCGCCAGGATTTCTTGATTGCCCAGGCTTTGATGAACAAACCTTTCGCAGAACGCGATGACAATTATCAACCGATGTTGGACTTGGCTTTAGCGCGAATCCGACAACTATCCGCTCATGAAATAGGGCACACCTTGGGTTTTGCGCATAATTTTGCCGCAAGCACAAACAATAGAGCATCCGTAATGGATTATCCGCATCCCCAGTTCGAATTAAATGAGGGCACTATCGATTTTTCCAATGCTTATGATATTGGGATAGGGGAGTGGGATAAGGTTACCGTTGCCTATTCCTATGCCGATTTTCCATCCGGAACTACCGAGAAGGAAGGGTTGAACGCCATTTTGAAAAAAGCTCAGGACGATGGACTTCGGTACATCTCTGATCAAGATGCCAGACCAATGGGCGGCGCCCATGCCTATGGCCATCTTTGGGATAATGGCGCCAGTGCCTCGCAGGAATTGGAAAAAGTGCTACAAATACGAAAGGTGGCGATTTCCAATTTTTCCATGGACAATATCCGTTCCGGTGAGGCCAACTCTACGTTGGAGGATGTGTTTGCCCCACTATTTTTCTTTCACCGATATCAAACAGAGGCCCTGGCCAAGTTGGTTGGTGGCTTGGACTACAACTACACGGTAAAAGGAGATGGTCAGCGTACGGTGTATCCCATCAATGCAAATAATCAAGAGACTGCTCTGGAATCCATACTGACCACCTTGGATGCTTCAGAAATTGCGATTCCTAAAAACAAGCTTGAACTTTTTCCACCGCGTGCCATTGGACACGGAAGAGGCCGGGAGTCCTTTAAAGGAAGGACAGGTGTATCTTTTGATGCATTGGCAGCGGCTGAAACCGCTTCAGATATGACTTTGGGATTGCTTCTGCATCCGGAAAGGGCGTCGCGTTTGATTCAACAAAAAAGTGTGGATGCCAGTCAACTGGGATTGCCTGATGTACTCAAATTGCTAACGGATAAGACCATTCAGAAAAGGCATCGCGACCCTTACCTTTCCGAAGTACAGCAAACCATCAACTTTAGGGTGCTGTACCATATTAAAAATTTAGCGGCACATACGAAGGTACATCCCCAGGTAAACGGTTTGGCAATTCAACATCTGAAGCAAATCAAGACCGACTTATTAAGTGATGGCAAAACCGCCATATCTCAGGAAATGGTAAGACGAATAGATGCTTTTCTGAAGGCCCCTACCACTTTTAAAGTGATTCCCGCTCCCAAAATCCCGGATGGTTCTCCTATCGGAATGGATTGTATGGAATAGCTGTTTTTGGACCTGTATCCCGTAGGCATCGATATGCCTGCCGCAATCCTTGCTGATTTGGAATATAGGCCAATAGGCCCTATTTGCCCGGTGAATCATCTTTGTTCATTTACTTCGCTTCCTATTTCGGTTGTATTCTTTAAAACTTTTTTGGAATTCACTAAAAACTGTAACAGCAATTTAAAAAAAGACTCCTTACTCAAATTTTAGTAAAATGTCAAAACCACTTTGTACACTATCCTTTTTATTTTTTATTGCTTTTTTCGGATATGGCCAACAAAATCTTAAAACCTACATTGGGGAATGGACCGGGAAAACCGAGAATGAAAATCCTTTTACTTTTAGGGTAACGGTCAATACCGCGAAAAATGGAAAAGGCCACTTCAAAGTTTCGAACGACCACATAATTTTTGATGAGGTATTTCGATTTAGAACTCAAATAAACCTTTCATTGTCCCCTAAATTGGTTTTTACGGGAGAGCTCAGTTCGGATAAGACCAAAATATCAGGCTTTATGCAACTAAATGGAGATTTTTACCCAATCGTTCTCAGAAAAGATAAAGAAGGGTACACGGGAGTATGGGATATTTCAAAAATTCATTATCTCCAACCACAAGCCTATGAACTTGAAATAAGAGGAGTGGATGAAAATGAGGAAGAGTATCCAGCATATCCTATTCTGGGCACCTTGTGGTGTATGAAATTTAAGAAGCAGAAAGATTCCATCTCTTTTACGGATTATAAAACAGGACTTGATTATAAAGGCTTGCTAAAGAATTCTGAAATCATAATGGACATTGGCTTCGGAGACCTTACCGTTGCCTCAATTACCTACAAAAAAGCGGAAGAGAATACAGAACAACAGGTAATTTTAGGCAAAAAAGATTCTTTGAAAGCGGATGGCTGGAAAGTAGCGAGCAAACCTTTATCCTTTCCAGAATTGGAAAAAGATGTTTTGAACAACACGCTAGAAGGAACGGAGGGTGTAATCATCGCAGAAAAAGGGCAAATTACTTACGAAGTGTATTTCAACGGTTTTAACTCTGAAATACCACATGATATGCGTTCCGCAGCAAAAAGTTGGGGTTCTACCATTATTGGAATCGCTATTGACGATGGAATAATAGAAAATGTGGAACAAAAGGTTTATCCACATTTGCCATCAAAATATCAATATACTAAAGACGAAGAAAAATCCAATATCCGCCTAGTCGATCTATTGACGATGCGTTCTGGAATCAATGTCTATGAAAGTACGTATCAAGAGTCAGACAATTGGCTAAAAACGGTATTGGAAGCTCCGCTGGCCCATGCTTCGGGGACAACAACGCGATATAAGTCTGCCGATCCTTTCTTATCTGGGGTGTATTTGAATGAACGCTTGGGAAAACCTCTTTCATTCTACATACAAGAGAAGCTTTTTGCTCCTTTAGGTATCACAAATTACATTATGAACGCAGATGATACGGGAATCCCATATTTCGGGGGAGGTCTGTATTTGACCCCAAGGGATATGCTGAAGCTAGGGCAACTTTACATGAATAAAGGAGTTTGGGAAGGAAAACGGATTCTATCGGAGGAATGGGTCAACGCTTCTTTTGAAAAACACACCCGTTTGGAAAATGTATCCGACAAAAATGAGTACGGCTATTTTTGGTGGCACCAGCCCTATGAAATCGATGGGAAAACAATTTCTTCAGTGGAAGCCAGGGGCAATGGCGGGCAATATATTTTTATTCTTCCTGAATTGGATACCGTTGTGGTGATAACTTCTGGGAACTACAGAAAGGGCCAGTTGTTGAGACAGCCGGAAAAAATCCTTTCAGACTACATACTTCCCAAGCTTGTTAGGGGATAGCTTAAGCAAACTCCCGGAGAAAAAACGCTGCTTTAAATTGAAATTTATTTTTTCAGGTTGATATTTGCCCTATATTTTGCCTTGAAATGGAAATTAATCTTATCAGTGATACCGTCACCAAACCCACTCCTGGCATGTTGGCTGCCATGATGAAGGCTCCCGTTGGGGACGATGTTTTTAAAAATGATCCTTCTGTAAACGCGTTGGAGGAAAGGGTAGCCGATTTTTTTGGAATGGAATCCGCCTTGTATTTCCCCAGTGGCACGATGACCAATCAAACGGCCATTAAATTGCATACCCAACCCGGGGATCAGCTTATTTGCGATAAATATGCCCATGTTTACAATTATGAAGGGGGTGGGGTGAGCTTTAACAGTTCGGTTTCCTGCAAGTTGGTGGATGGCCATCGTGGTATGATGACAGCGTCACAGGTCGAAGCATCGATCAATCCTCCCGACTTTTATCACAGTCCTTTAACTAGCCTGGTCTGCATTGAAAACACGACCAACAAGGGAGGTGGAGCTTGTTGGGAGTTTACCGAGTTGGAAAAAATCAAAGAAGTCTGCGCTACAAATGGTCTGAAATATCATTTAGATGGTGCCCGGCTTTGGAATGCCTTGGTCAAAAAAGAAGAGGACGCGAAAAAATACGGGGCACTCTTTGATTCCATAAGTGTTTGTTTGAGCAAAGGCCTGGGCTGTCCCGTAGGCTCTGTCTTAGTGGGAAATAAGACATTGATTGATAGCGCACTTCGGATACGTAAAGTTCTTGGTGGCGGTATGCGACAATCTGGATTCTTGGCCGCTGCGGGAATATATGCTTTGGATAACCATATTGGCCGCTTGAAGGAAGACCATCAAAAGGCGGACGAAATAGGACAGGTGTTGGCACAACAACCGTACACAAAAAAAGTAGAACCTGTAGAGACCAATATCATTATTTTTGAATTGGACGAATACCAGATTTCAGAAAAAGACTTTTTGGACCGACTGGCAAAAAAGCAAATTTCCATTATTGGAATGGGCCAAGGGAAACTTCGCATGGTCACCCATTTGGATTACACGGATGAAATGCACGCCGTACTGCTAAAAACCCTGAAGGAAATTAGTTGAATCCAAGGGCGCTACTTGAAAAGAGAGCCCATCCCAGGAATATTGGGCATTCCTTCCTTTGCCACCGCACCTAACTCAGTTTCTTGGATTTCCGTGGCTTTTTCTAGGGCCTTGTTCAAAGTAAGCACCAAATAATCCTCGAGTTGTTCCCTATCTTCCAGTAATGTGTCATCCATCTCAATGGATTTTATCTCCCGATTTGCCGTCAAGGTCACCCTTACAAGTCCATCAGCAGATTTTTGCTCAACCAATACCGTGTTCATTCGCTCTTTGGTGGCCTGTACTTTCTCTTGGGTTTCCTTTAATTTGCCCATCATGCCCATTAAATCACCAAACATAGTTTTTGCTTAAAGATTTTCTACTTCAAAAGTAGTAAATTACGCAAAATTCAATCTAATGAAACTTAATGGACCACTTATCTTATTTTTGATTTTCTGTCTTACTTTTGTCCGCTCTTGCACAAATACTACTTCTATGGAAATAAAGCCACCTGTGGCCAAAAAGATTCCCAAATCCTTGGAAAAGCATGGTGATGTCCGAATTGACAACTACTATTGGATGAACAATCGAGAAGACCAAGCGGTTTTGGACTACCTAGATGCTGAAAATGCATATTATCAGAAAATGACGGCCCATACCAAAGATTTTCAGGATAGCCTTTTCCAAGAAATGAAATCCAGAATAAAAGAAGACGACTCTTCAGTGCCTTACAAATTGAACGGATACTGGTACAAGACCAAGTACGAGACCGGAAAGGAATATCCGATGTACCATAGGAGTAAAGATTCTTTGGACAATAAAGATGAGCTCATGTTCGATGTCAATATAATGGCGGAGGGACATGATTTTTTCAACTTAAGGGGAATTTCCATCAGTCCTAATAACAAATTGGCCGCATTTGCGGTGGACACGGTTTCTCGTAGGCAGTATACCATTCAAATAAAGAACTTGGAAACTGGGGAAATCTATTCGGATACCATCGAAAATACTACGGGAAGTTCAGTTTGGGCGGACGACAACCAGACACTTTTTTATACAAAAAAGGACCCGGTAACCCTTCGCGCCGATAAAATTTATAAGCACAGATTGGGCACTCCCGCAGAAGCAGATGAATTGGTATTCCACGAAGAGGATGATACCTTCAGCACTTTTGTATATAAGTCTAAATCCAGGGAGTATTTGATTATCGGCTCAGTGAGCACGCTCACCACGGAGTATCGAACATTAAAAGCGGATAATCCCGATGGGGATTTTAAGGTTTTTTCAGCTAGAAAAAGGGGTTTGGAATACGCTATATCCCATTTTCAAGATAGTTTTTATGTGCTTACGAACAAGGACGGAGCCACCAATTTCAAACTAATGCGGACGTCTGTGGACACTACTGAATCCGAATATTGGCAGGAATTTGTGCCCCATCGCGAAGACGTGTTGTTGGAGGATGTCGATATTTTTAAAGAATATTACGTGCTATCTGAACGTACAAACGGTCTTAACGAACTGAAAATAGCGCGTTGGGACAAATCCATAGAATACTATTTGCCTTTTGAAAGTGAAACCTATGTTGCTGGTCCATCCGTAAATCTGGACTTTGATACGGGAACATTTCGCTATTATTACAATGAAATGGGCACACCCTACACCATAGTCGATTTCGACATGGCAAATAAAACGAAAACAATATTGAAGGAATTGGAGGTGCTCGGTGGAAAATTTGATAAGAACAACTATCGTACACAACGGGTTTGGGCCACTGCCCGGGATGGCGTCCAAGTTCCTATTTCCATGGTGTATCACAAAAATACCCCCATGGACGGCACAAGTCCACTTTTACAATATGCCTATGGATCTTATGGAAGTACCATTGATCCCTATTTTTCATCTGTTCGATTGAGTTTGCTGGATAGAGGATTTATCTATGCCATTGCCCATATCCGAGGAGGAGAATATTTGGGTAGACCTTGGTATGAAGACGGTAAGCTTTTAAAAAAGAAGAACACCTTTACGGATTTTATTGATTGCTCTAAGTTTTTGATTTCAGAAAACTACACCAGTCCACAACATCTTTATGCCAGCGGAGGTTCAGCTGGAGGTCTGTTAATGGGGGCTGTGGTCAATATGGCCCCTGAGCTATACCATGGTGTCATAGCGGCAGTGCCTTTTGTGGATGTCGTGACCACGATGCTGGATGAGTCGATTCCTTTGACCACCGGGGAATATGATGAATGGGGCAATCCTAACGAAAAGGAGTATTATACGTATATGAAATCCTACTCGCCCTACGATAATGTGGAGCCCATAACCTATCCCAATATGTACGTTTCCACCGGACTGCACGACTCCCAAGTCCAATATTGGGAGCCTGCCAAGTGGGTGGCCAAATTGCGTGAACTCAAGGTTGATGACAATCTTCTCTTTTTGGACACCAACATGGAAGCGGGTCATGGTGGAGCATCAGGACGCTTCGAATCCTTAAAGGAAACGGCAAAGGAATATGCCTTTATTCTGGATTTGGAAAGAAAAACCCCATAAAAGGAAAAAATACTATTTTTGCACCGATGAATTTTGAAATATCAAAAGGCATCCCTTATCTAAACCAATATGAAGAAGTCGATACATGCCTACAGCAATATCCTTGATTTAATTGGAAGTACTCCCTTAGTCCATCTCAACCGAATCGCAGAGCCTTTGACCGGTAATTTCTATGCTAAACTGGAAGCTTTTAATCCAGGGCATTCGGCGAAGGATAGAATAGCTTCCTATATTATTGAAGAAGCAGAGCGGAAAGGGATTTTAGGACCAAACAGTACTATAATTGAAACGACTTCTGGCAATACTGGATTCAGTTTGGCCATGGTAAGTATTGTAAAAGGTTATGATTGTATCTTGGCAGTGAGTTCCAAGTCATCACCGGATAAGATTGATATGCTTCGTTCCATGGGGGCCAAAGTGTACGTTTGCCCAGCCCATGTCAGCGCAGATGACCCGAGGTCATATTATGAGGTTGCGAAGCGCTTGCACAGCGAGATAGACGATTCCATATACATCAATCAATACTTCAACGAATTGAATATTGAAGCACACTACAAAACTACAGGGCCAGAGATATGGGAACAGACCCAAGGGCAGATTACCCATTTAGTGGCTTGCAGTGGAACTGGAGGCACCATTTCTGGCATCGCCAGATATCTTAAAGAACAAAATCCAAATGTTCGTGTCTTAGGAGTGGATGCATACGGTTCGGTGCTTCAGAAATTTCATGAAACCGGCGAGTTTGATCGTGACGAAATCTATCCATATCGAATTGAAGGACTAGGTAAAAATCTAATTCCGGATGCCACCGATTTCAATGCGATTGATAGGTATGTCAAGGTTTCCGATGCGGACAGTGCCCACATGGCCAGAAAGGTGGCCAAAACAGAAGGTATCTTTGGGGGGTATACCACCGGAGCTGCGGTCCAAGCTATATATCAGCTGGATATGGAAGGTGAATTTACGAAAGACAGCAATGTGGTCGTGGTATTTCCAGATCATGGTTCACGCTATATGAGCAAGGTATACAGTAATGAGTGGATGGAAAACCAAGGATTCTTGGATTTACAGAATAATGATGTTACAAAAAAGATTGAGTACGTCAAGTAGACACTGCAATCATCAGATATTTAGCGACAATGTCAATCATTGTCGTTTTTTTATGGAATATTTTTCAATTATGCAGGCTAGCCAAAAATATATATTTTTGCACTTGAACCAACTATGCGGTAGATGAGAGATTTATTTGACAGAATTATTGAGAATAAAGGTCCATTGGGAAAATGGGCTTCACAGGCGGAAGGTTATTTTGTTTTCCCGAAATTGGAAGGACCTATTTCCAACAGAATGAAATTTCACGGGAAAGAGGTAATTACTTGGAGTGTGAATGACTACTTGGGATTGGCGAATCTTCCCGAAGTGAAAAAAGTGGATGGTGATGCCGCATATCAACATGGTTCAGCTTATCCTATGGGTGCCCGCATGATGAGTGGGCATACTGATTATCATGAGCAACTGGAAGAAGAATTGGCAGATTTTGTCAACAAGGAAGCCGCGTATCTCCTCAATTTTGGATATCAAGGAATAATGTCTGCCATAGACGCTTTGGTCTCCAAAGATGATATAATTGTTTATGATGTTGACTGTCACGCCTGCATTATAGATGGTGTTCGGTTACATGTGGGAAAACGCTTTACTTTTAAGCACAATGATGTAGAAAGTCTAGAGAAGAATTTGGAACGTGCCACAAAAATGGCCCAAGAAACGGGGGGTGGTATTCTTGTCATTTCAGAAGGGGTTTTTGGAATGCGCGGAGAACAAGGGAAACTGAGGGAAATTGTCGCGTTAAAAGAAAAATTTAAATTCAGACTGCTCGTTGATGATGCGCATGGTTTTGGAACACTCGGAAAAACAGGTGCTGGAGCTGGCGAGGAACAGGGAGTTCAGGATGATATAGACGTATATTTTGCCACTTTTGCGAAGTCCATGGCCGGAATCGGGGCATTTTTGGCCGCCGATAAGGAAATCATCGATTATTTAAAATACAATCTGCGTTCCCAAATGTTCGCAAAATCATTACCCATGATTTATGTTAAGGGAGCATTGAAGCGTCTGGATATGTTGCGCACCATGCCCGAGCTCAAGGCGAAGCTTTGGGAAAATGTGGACGCACTTCAAAATGGTCTTAAAGAAAGAGGTTTCGACATTGGAACCACTTCCAGCTGCGTTACCCCGGTATATTTGAACGGTAGCATTCCTGAAGCCATGGCTTTGGTTAAGGATTTAAGGGAAAACTACGGAATATTCTGTTCGATAGTTGTGTATCCGGTAATCCCAAAAGGACTGATTCTATTGCGGATGATTCCCACGGCGACACACACCATGCAAGACATTGTGGAAACGCTGGATGCTTTTTCTGCTATACGGGAAAGATTGCAAAATGGCACTTATAAACGCCTTTCTGCAGCGGTTGCAGCGGCAATGGGTGAGTAATCCCTTTTTTAGCGAAAGTATTTGTTGATGATGCCCAGGACGGAATTCTTATAAGAACTTCCGAAAAGATTCAGGTGGACCAATAGAGAATATAGCTGATAAATTGATATAAGGTCTTTTTGTTCGGGATGGGGTGCAATCAGTTCATAGTAGGCATCGTAAAAGGAAGCGCCAAATCCTCCAAACAACCGACTCATCGCCAAATCGACTTCTGAATGTCCAACATAGGTACTGGGGTCGATTAGTACAGGGGTTCCATCCAAAGCAATCAAAAAATTTCCTGCCCATAAATCGCCATGCAAAAGAGAGGGAATTACATCCCCAGAAATGTAAGAACATATTTCTTCCATTTTAGCTTTTGAAGGCATAGTTTCACTTTTTAAGAGCCCTTTGTTTTGGGCCAGATGAATTTGTGGAAGTAATCGCTGTTCAACATAAAAGGTGGCCCATCTACTTTTCATCGTATTGCTCTGTGGCAAATGTCCAATATAATTATCAATTGGGGCACCAAATTGGTTGGGTTGGGGAACCTGATGTAATGCCGCCAACTGTTGACCCAAGTGCTCAAAATCCTTTGAACTCGGTCGCTTACTTTCAATAAATTCGAGAACCAAATATCCAATTGGGTCCAAAACACCTTCGGCATATACTTGAGGGACCTTAATGGTCTTCGTCGCCTTTAATTGTTTCAGACCTCTTGATTCAGACCTAAAAAGTTTTTCTGCCCAAGGCTTCGAGGAGGTTTTTACAAAAAAAGGATTCGTGGCGGTTTCAATGACATAGGCGTTGGCTATATCACCGCCGCTAACAGATTTATACCGTAAAACCTTAGAACCAAGAACGGCTTCAAGATGGGTTTTTAATTCTGGATTCACAATCGATCGTAATTCATCTCCTTAATATAAGACTCATAAATCCTTTCGATAGGTTCTTCTTCGTTTGTGTGTCACAGGGTCGAAGTTTTTCCACATTTGTCGGATGGCAATGTTCTCTTCCAGCTCCGGGGTCCGTATGCAATTTACAATACCTCGTTGTTGAAAAACCTTGTAGTATTCGTTGAAGATTATGGCAGTAACTCCTTTGTTCTGGTAACTTGGATGAATTCCTATCAAATAAAAAATGACATCCTTACTATTTTTTTTAGCCTTCAGCAGATGAAATAGACCTAAAGGAAATAGTCTCCCTTTGGCCTTTTGCAAAGCTTCCGAAAAGGACGGCATAACAATGGCAAATGCTACCAAGCTATCTTCTGCATCCACCACAAACTTAATGTACTCTGGATTGATGAAGCTGATGTATTTCTTTTTAAAATACTCTTTTTGTACATCAGTTATCTTTACGAAAGAGGATAAACTGGAATAAGTTTCGTTGAACAAGTCAAACATTTTGTCAACCCAGGGCATAATCTCCTTATTCGTAGTAAAGTTTTTTTCACGAAGATTGTATCTTTTTTTGATTAAAAGGTTTGCCTTATAGAACAGTTTTGGGTCGGCTTTTGCCGCGAGGAATTTGTTTTCCAGGTACTCTTTTTCCTTGACCATGCCGTATTGTTCATAGTGCAATTTATAATAGGGATGATTATACCAGGTGATCATCGTACCGATATGGTCAAAACCTTCAGTAAGTACACCAACTTTATCCAAATTGGAAAATCCAACGGGCCCTTCCATATATGCAAGCATGTTTTCTTTTCCTATTTCAAAAACCTTATCCAACAGGGCTTTGGACACCTCAAAATCGTCTACAAAATCAAACCAACCAAATCGTATTTTAAGTATTCTTTGCTCTTTTACTTCAAGCCAATTGATTATCGCCGCCACCCTGCCCACGACTTTTTCATTCTTTAAGGCAAGAAAAAAGGTAGCTTCGGCATTTTCAAATACCGGATTTTTGTTTGGATTGAAGGATTCCATCTCACCGTTGATTATTGGTGGAACCCAATAGGGAGACTTTTTATAAAGGCTGAAAGGAAATTTTACAAAACGCTTTAAATCTGCCTTGTCTTCTACCCTGTAAATTGTTACCATGGACTCGATTTTGAAAGTCCAATAATAGGAATATTATAATCAGTAGAAAAGTGGAGTGTACAAAACTTAGAAATCCTTCTTTTTCTTCTTCTTCCTTCTGTTTTTCTTGAAGTTTTGTCTGCTTATTTTCTTATTGTTCGTAGGTTTTTGATTTTCAATGGGAACAAGCTCATCTTTATGAAAATCGAGTCGGTATGAAAACCCAAGTACGGTGAAAAGCCGGGAGGGATCGTTTTTAAAATTAGAACCTAAATGAAAATCAGCTTGTAAATCCTGGTTTATGAGGTAAGCGACGCCAGTTCGTAAAAGCATATCATTGGAAACCCCTCCAAAAAAACCCTGATTTTCAAAAAATACGCTCCATTTCGGGTTGCGAAACGCATGGGTCAAAGAAACGGCATAACTCCATTGGGAAAAATCCGTTCCAATCCGGTCGTATGCCACATTAGAAATTAAGACGAATCGTGGAGAAAGTCGGCTCTGGGTGGCAACTGCTACCCGCGGGGAAACTGTTGGGACATCCACAAAAAAAGGATTTTCTCCCAAATTAAAGGTGGCCCCTGCATAAATGGATACCGCCGGAATTAAATTTTTCCATTGGAAAACATTGTTGGCCCGCCAGCTGTATAAATTGGGTTTGTTCTTTTCAGGATCCTTAAATGGGTCAAAGACCAAATATTTGAGACCTGCGCGGTTTCTTGAAAAGTCCGTGCGTATATCTTCCAAATTGGTATCAATGAAGGTTATGTTTTGATTGATGAAAGAACCTTCATATACCACTTCTAGTTGTTCAAACAGTAAGCCATAGCGAATTGAAAAGTCTGTTCCGAAAATGTTGGAGTCAGAATTTAGGTTCGCGTCATCTTGTTGTTCATATAACAATCCAAATTCAGCTTGAACCACATTTTTTCCAACCGCATAAGCACTTACGGCCCGTCCCGGTCTGTTCGAATTGATGACATCTGTGTATTGTGCCGTACTGAAGTACGGTATCAACAGAAAAACAAGGGCTTTGAGAAGTGAATGCGGGATATCCATATAACTTTTTAATACTTTTTTAAGATACTTTATTGCCTTTGGACGGACTAACTAGGTAATTTTGATGCAATAGTTGGGTTACATGGTTTTAATACAAACGATTTTACTTCTCATATTAGTATATTATGCTATGAAATTGCTTTTAAGGTGGTTGGCCCCCAAATTATTTGGGTATGCGATGAAGAAGACCCAGGAAAAGTTTGGCGGAACATTTTCACCGTACCACCATAAAAATGGAAGTTCATCAAAGGAAGGTGAAACATCCGTTTTCAAAAGACCAACCCGAAAATCGAACCCTTCAAAAAAAGTTGGAGAATATATAGATTTTGAAGAAATTGACTAATATTTGTCGTTTCAAATTCTATTCATGAAGCTATCCCCAAAATATGCTATTCCCCATCTTGGGGCCATCCTTTTTTTTATTCTTGTTGCTTTGGTTTATTTCTACCCGGTACTTCAGGGTAAGGCGATATTCCAATCTGACATTGCCCAATACAAAGGAATGGCCAAAGAAAGGAATGATTATAAGGAATTGACCGGTGTGGAATCGTACTGGACCAACAGTGCCTTTGGTGGAATGCCTACCTACCAGTTGGGAGCTAATTATCCACATGATTACATTAAGAAATTAGACCGATTGATTCGATTTTTACCGAGGCCTGCTGACTACTTATTTTTGTATTTCATCAGTTTCTACATCTTGATGCTCTCACTTAAAGTCGAGTTTCGACTGGCTATCTTAGGTGCCCTCGCTTTTGGTTTTTCCACCTATTTGATAATAATTTTAGGTGTGGGACATAATGCAAAAGCTCACGCGCTCGGCTATATTCCTATGGTTTTAGGGGGAATACTTCTTGTTTTTCGAAAAAAATATGTGCTGGGCTTTAGTTTGACCGCTTTGGCCATGGCCTTGGAGATTAGTGCGAACCACTACCAGATGACGTATTATTTTATGCTTTTGGTATTGGTATTGGGACTGGTACACCTGTTCTATGCCATCAAGAAAAAAGAAGTGAAGCATTATGTATTATCGGTAGGCATTTTGCTTTTCGCGGTGGCGCTTTCGATTGCTACCAACGCCACCGGATTGTTGGCCACTAAAGAATATGCAGACTGGAGCACACGGGGAAAATCGGAGTTGACCTTAAATCCTGATGGGAGCGTAAAAGTAGTTTCCAGCGGATTGGATAGGGACTATATTACCCAATATAGTTACGGTATCGCCGAATCCTTGAATTTGTTTTCTCCGAGGTTGTTCGGAGGGTCGGGAAATGAGGATTTGGGAAGGGATTCCAAGTCCTACGAATATCTGGTAGGGCAGGGATTGTCCTCAAGCAAAGCTTTGGAGTTCTCAAGCGGCCTGCCCCTATATTGGGGGGACCAACCCATAGTGGCGGGACCGGCTTATGTAGGCGCTATTGTGTTTTTTTTATTTGTTCTCGGTCTATTTTTGGTAAAGGGCAAGCATAAATGGTGGTTGGCCTTTGGATTCCTAATTTCTTTGTTACTCTCTTGGGGAAAGAACTTTCCGGCACTTACGGATTTCATGATTGATTATTTCCCATTGTATAACAAGTTTCGTGCGGTCTCCTCCATTCAGGTAGTATTGGAGCTTTGTTTCCCCATCCTGGGGATACTGGGCCTTCGGGAAATTTTTAAGAATACTGTGAAACGAAAAACAAAGTTGAATGCTCTCAAGTGGAGTTTTTTCATTGTACTGGCCCTGGGAGCTTTTATCTTTCTCTTGAAAAGTTTTTTTGATTTCACGGGAATGCGGGACGAAACCTATCGAACGTATTTTGGTGACGAACTCATTTCCATGATTCAAAGGGATAGAGAGGCAGTCTATATTTACGATACCTTGAGGTCCGTAATCTACATAGCACTCGCTACATTTGTTATCTGGTTATTGGTCAAAGAAAAAATCAACAAAACGATAGCTACGCTAGCTTTGGTCATTTTAGTCCTATTTGATATGGTAGGAGTGGCCCAACGCTATGTAAATGAAGACGATTTTGTGAGACAACGTCAAGTAAATGCTCCTTTTCAAGCCAGTCAGTTGGACAAAGCGATTCAACAAGACCCAGGGACTTTTCGGGTCTTTGACCCGCAGGAAGGGCTAAATGGTGCACGGACGTCGTACTTCCATAAATCTATTGGGGGATACCATGCTGCCAAACCAAAACGACTCCAAGATCTGTTCGAATACCATCTCTATCAAAACAATACCGAGGTTTTGGATATGTTGAATGTAAAATACGTCATTCAACAAGACGAAGAAGGAAACAGTGTCCCTGCAATAAATGATGGTAGAAATGGGAACGCTTGGTTCGTGGAGCGGATCATACCTGCTGGTTCTCCGGATGAGGAAATTCAGAAGCTGAAGTCCTTTGATTCAAAACGGGAAGCCATAGTGGATACCAAAAAGTATCCGAGACTTACGAAACATAGGTTTACCATGGATTCCGTGGCGCGCATTGAACTTTTGGAATATCGCCCAAATTATTTAAAGTATCGTACCGAAAATGAAAATGAAGGTTTTGCCGTTTTTTCTGAAATGTACTATCCCAAAGGTTGGCAAGTTACCGTTGATGGAAAGGCACAGGAGCAGTTTAGGGTGAATTATGCACTTCGGGGATTACGTATCCCCATGGGCCAACACGATATTGTATTTCAATTTCAACCAGAAGTAGTGCAATTGGGAAGTCAAATTAGTTTAGCGAGTTGTATTGTCCTTGTCCTGATTATTTTGGGTAGTTCGGTCCTTCCACTCGTCCGTAAATCAAGGAAAAAAGTGAATGAAGCCTGATGCAAAAGGTTTTGATCATAACGTATTATTGGCCCCCAGCAGGGGGACCTGGTGTACAGCGGTGGCTCAAATTTATCAAGTATCTGCCTGAGTTCGACTTTTCACCGATTGTCTATATACCAGAAAATCCTGATTATCCGATAATCGATAAAGAGCTTTTGAACGAAGTTCCCGATGACTTGCACATCCTAAAACGACCTATCAAAGAACCCTATGCTTGGGCCGCTTTGTTGTCCAAAAAAAAGACCAAGACCATTAGTTCAGGAATCATTTCTGACAAAAGCATTTCATGGACCGAAAAAGTGCTACTTTGGATTCGGGGTAACTTATTTATTCCAGATGCACGAAAATTATGGGTAAAACCCTCCACTTCATTTCTATCCAGGTTTATAGAAAAGGAAGCTATTAAAACCATTATTACCACTGGGCCTCCGCATAGTGTACACCTTATTGGCTTGCGTCTTAAACAAAGACATGCTATTGAATGGATCGCGGACTTCAGAGATCCTTGGACATCTATCGGATATCATAAAAAATTGCGGTTGACCCCATCGTCTAGAAGAAAGCATGAACATTTAGAAAAAGCGGTCTTGGATAAATCAGATAAATTGATAGTGACCAGTATAACGACGAAAGCTGAGTTCGAAAAACTGACTGATACCCCTATAAAAACGATTACGAATGGCTTTGATGATGGTCCAAGTACCAAAGAACTGGATTCCAAGTTCACCATTTCCCATATTGGCTCTTTGCTGACGGGTAGAAATCCCGAAAGTTTATGGCAAGCCCTTCAAGAGTTGGTGGCCGACGATGAGCTTTTTGCCCGAGAATTGCGAATTCAACTTATTGGTGTAGTAGGGGAGGAAGCATTGACCGCACTTAAAAAACACAAGCTTATGGAGTTTGTTGATATTTTGGGCTATGTACCCCATGAAGAAGTTTTGGAACTACAGCAGAAATCCCAGATTTTACTTCTTTTGGAAATTGATTCTGAAGAGACCCGAGGCATAGTTCCAGGCAAACTTTTTGAATATTTTAAGGCGGAAAGACCTATTTTGGGCATTGGCCCCAAAGACTGGGAGGCTGGACAAATGATAACGGCTACAAATTCGGGGGAAGTTTTTGCGCACGGTTCTAAAGAAGCTATTAAAACTGTACTTTTGGATTGGTTTAAACGCTATCAGAATAACAATTTGGTTTATAGTCCTGAGCATATAAAGGGTTTTCATAGAAGGGTGTTGACCGAATCTTTGGCTAATTATATTCGATGGGAGTTGTCCTAAAACAATCCTTAAAAAATGTTTTCACCACATATTTGGGTTTTCTATTTGGTGCGGTAAACACGATTTTTTTATACACCCAGATACTACCCGACGCGTATTATGGGTTGGTGACTTTTATCCTTGCATCGGCGGCCATTCTTATGCCTCTAATGGCTTTTGGTGTCCATAATACCATGGTGAAGTTTTATAGTAATTACGCTCGATCAGAGCAAGAGGGTTTCCTTTTCTTAATGCTGGTAATTCCACTTTTAGGGATTTTGCCCATGTTTTTGTTTTTTGCTTTTTTTCAGGATTTATTGGGGGATTTGGTGTCCACAATCAATCCCGTGGTAAGGAACTATTTGTGGTATGTTTTCTTAGTGGGTTTCGCAATGGCCTATTTTGAAGTGTATTACGCTTGGTGCAAAGTACATCTTAAATCAGTTTTTGGAAACTTTATGAAAGAGGTTTTCGGTAGGTTGGGTGTTATGCTTCTTCTTCTTTTTCTGTATCTCGACTTGTTTTCTTTGGATGTTTTCTTTAAACTCTTGGTGGGCCTCTATGTCCTAAGAACCATTATTATCAAGCTATATGCGTTTCGGATTTCCAGGCCCAAGCTTCGCTACGTAGTTCCAGGAAATATCAGAGAAGTACTTTCCTACTCACTTTTAATTATTCTTGGTGGGTCTGCGGCGTCCATCATAGTTGAAATCGATAAGGTAATGATAAATCAGTTTGTAAAAATTGAAAATGTCGCATATTATGGGGTTGCGGTTTATATTGCCACGGTAATTATAGTCCCATCTCGGGCAATGCATCAGATTACGTATCCCCTGACCGCTGAATTGTTGAATAGAGGTGATTTTTTTGGATTGGAAACACTTTACAAAAAAACCTCTCTGACCCTTTTTATAGCTTCGGGAATCCTTTTCCTGTTGATACTGCTCAATTTGGAAGACCTGTATCTTTTGTTACCTGAAACCTATCGCGATGGATTTTATATTGTTTTTCTGATTGGGATGGCCAAGGTGTTCGATTCCCTTTTGGGGAACAACAACTCTATTCTATACAATTCCAAATACTATACAACCATATTGCTTTTTGGTGTCGGCTTAGCGGCATTGACCATCGTCTTGAACCTTTTCCTTATTCCGGCTTATGGCTTGGAGGGGGCCGCTTTGGCCAGTTTTATCTCCATTTGTATTTTTAATGTCATCAAACTGGTATTTGTAAAGCTGAAGTTTGGGATATTACCCTTTACCAAATCCACATTTAAAGTCTTTGCCACTTTACTTTTGCTAGCAGTACTTTTTAGTGTATTCACTTTTGATTTTCATCCTGTTCTCAACATACTTTTCAAATCGACGATTATTGTTGTGATGTATCTGGGGATTTTATATCGATTTGAAATCTCTGAAGATATTTCTGGTATTCTTTCGACCTGGCTTAAAAAACGGGAATAACCTACACATCCGAAGTATTTAGGGATCAAAAAACCCCGTGGCGGATAAATCCAACCACGGGGTAAACAACTAACCAACCTAAAAACTACCTTTTTATCTTGTTCTAGAACTCCGTCTTGATTTTGAACTACTGCTACTTCTTCTAGAAGTGGAATTTCCCGTACTTCTTTTGACTGTCGTCGAAGAGTTCCTTTTTACATTTCTGTTTGAAGAATTGCTCCTGCTGGCAACACTCCTTTTTGTGGTGTTCGGTGACTTGTACGTTCTGCTGGTCGTACTTCGGTTCACCGTTTTACTTCTTGGAGTGGTGGTCACCTGACGACGATTTACAGTTCTCGTATTGGGAGTTCGTGTAACCTGACGCTGGGTAACCGTTCTACTCACGCTATTGTTATTTCTATTTACATTGCTGTTTCTTCGCACCGTACTTTCCGATCGGCTTACACTATTTCGTGTTGTACCATTTGATCTTCTTAAGTTTTCATTACGGTTTACGTTAGAAACCCTATTGGAATTTGACCTAGAAATGGAACGTTCCACGGAGCGATTCGACCGCACTGCACTATTTCTCCTGACATCATTATTTCGTACGGTGACCCGTCTATCATTTCTATAAATATTGGCTCTTCGTACACCTCTATCATTTCTGTATGTTTTTCCTAGTCGAGCGTAAGCCCTTCTATAATTGTTTCGATACGGTCTATAATAGGTATATCGTAGCGGCCTATAGTATCTTCTATAAGGCGTGTAGAACACATTACAGAATCCAACCGCTGGTCGTGCAAAGAACCTGTGAAACGGTCTATAGATATAACGTCTGTTATAAACATTGATGAAACCGGTGTAGTGACTAAAAGCACCACCATTATAAAATATATTCAGTCCACCAACTCTTCTTACCTTTCCATTCCTGTACCAGATATCCACACCTCCTATTTGCGACACACGGCCATAAAAGTCATAGAAAACCGGAATATTTTCAACTTGAACAACAGCACCGTAATCATCATATTGGACAAATGGATTATAATTGAACCCGGAGTTGAATGTAATTCCAACATTTCCAATTTGGGCCCCAACACCTACATTAACTTGATTATTAATGTAAAAGTCAAACTCTCCATCTGGGTATACTGAAAAAGTTACGCCACCTTCCACAAAGATGAAAGAGTTTCCGTAGCGGTACGTACTGGTCGAGAAAGCATCCGCTTCCACTGGGGCAGCCATAGTACCAAAAGTTCCAAAAAGAACACCTGTTAAAATGAGTACTAACTTTTTCATATCCTACTGTTTTAAGTTTCCGAATGCAACTATTTACATTCCATGACTAGTATACCAAACAGCGTGCCAAAAAAGTAAAACACCCTATAAGTATTTGTTTTACAAGGTGTTAAATTGAATATAATGAAATAATCAGTCTTGAATGATAAACATAGACCTTCGATTCAAAAGGTATTTAGCTTCTAAAAAACATTTTTCAATCTGTATAATTTCTTACCAAGAATACTTGGCCAATACTACCAACGGCCCAAATAGCAGCAAATCAGAAAACGGACTGAAACATGCGTAAAATATTCTTAGCTGAGCAAGAGCGCCGGTAAGAGTACATTGACCTTAGTAATCTAAAAAACGTTCTAAAGCTTTTCTTTAAGATATTTTGCTGTGTGCGAGTCGATACGGTCCGAAATTTCCTCAGGTGTACCCTCTGCGACCAAAAATCCACCATTTTCGCCACCTTCAGGGCCTAAATCGATAAGATAGTCGGCACATTTTATCAATTCGATATTATGCTCAATAACAATGACGGAATGTCCCTTTGCAATAAGCTCATCAAAGGACTTGAGCAATTTTTTGATATCGTGAAAATGCAGTCCGGTTGTAGGTTCGTCAAAAATAAAAAGCGCTTTTTCCTTCGTTTCTCCTTTGACCAAAAAAGAAGCGAGCTTGATACGTTGTGCCTCGCCCCCAGATAGGGTGGAAGAGGACTGCCCAAGGGTCACATAACCGAGACCAACATCTTGTAACGGTTGGAGTTTGGTTACAATTTTTTGCTGTTTGTGGTTTTTAAAGTGCTGGATGGCATCATCAATGGTCATGTTCAAAACATCATCTACGTTCTTACCCTCAAATTGTACTTCTAAAATATCCTTTTTAAAACGTTTGCCCTCGCAGACATCACATTCTAAGTGAACATCGGCCATAAATTGCATTTCTACGGTAATCTCTCCTTCCCCTTTACATTTTTCGCAGCGTCCTCCGTCTACATTAAAAGAAAAATGTTTCGCTTGATATCCTCTTATCTTGCTCAGTTTTTGCGATGCAAAAAGACTTCGGATATCATCATAAGCCTTTATATAGGTTACGGGATTGGAGCGTGAGGAGCGACCAATAGGATTTTGGTCTACAAATTCCACATGCTTGATATGGCCATATTTTCCCTCAATCTTGGTAAATTGTCCTGCTTTTTCCCCGTAGCCTCCCACTTCTTTTAAAATGGAAGGATACAAAATTCGACGTACCAAGGTGCTTTTACCGCTCCCGGAGACTCCCGTGATCACGGTTAGCACGTTCAACGGAAAAGTAACGTCTATATTTTTGAGATTGTTTTCCCGTGCCCCTTTAATTTGAATATAGTTTTTTGAATTTCTACGTGCAGCGGGGACTTCTATTGACCGGGTTCCGTTCAAGTATTCAGCTGTAAGTGAGGTGGACATCAGGATTTCATTGAAGGTTCCGTGGGCCACCACCTGTCCTCCCAACGTTCCTGCTTCCGGACCAATATCTATGATTTCGTCGGCAGCTTTCATAATATCCTCGTCATGTTCAACCACAATAACAGTATTCCCCAAATTGCGCAAAGACTGTAATACATCAATCAAGTTCTCTGTATCCTTGGGGTGCAACCCTATACTGGGTTCATCCAAAATATACATCGAACCTACCAAGCTACTGCCCAAAGAGGTCGCCAGATTGATTCTTTGGCTCTCTCCACCGGAAAGCGTGTTGGACTTTCTATTCAAAGTGAGATAACTAAGTCCTACTTTATTTAAAAAATCCAGTCTCGTCACAATTTCCTTGAGTAGGCGATTTGCAATTTCGGTATCATGCTCGGAAAGCTGAAGCTTATCGAAAAAAGGAATCAGCTTTTTAATGGGCAATTCGATTAAATCAGAAATGGAGGTATCTCCGACCTTGACATAATTGGCTTCTTTTCGCAGGCGTTTTCCTTTACAAACGGAACATTTGGTTTTCCCCCTGTAGCGGGACAACATCACCCGGTTTTGGATTTTATAACTTTTTTCTTCCAGCTGCTGAAAAAACTTATGGATACCTATAAAGTGGTCATTACCATCCCAAACCAACTGTTTTTGCCGCTCACTCAACTGGTACCATGGTTTGTGAATGGGAAAGTTGAATTTATAGGCTGAATTGACCAGTTGTTCTTTGTACCAGCTCATTGTTTCTCCCCTCCATGGAAAAACAGCACTTTCATATATTGATAATGAGGTGTCTGGGATAACCAAATCCTCGTCTATCCCGATGACGTCTCCGTATCCTTCGCATTTAGGACAGGCTCCATAGGGATTGTTGAAACTGAACAGATGGACATTGGGCTCGAGAAACTTCATCCCATCCATTTCAAATTGATTGCTGAAAACCGTAATTGTATCCTGGCCCAAATCCTCTAGGGCACATTGCCCTTTTCCTTCAAAAAAGGCGTTGTCAACCGCATTGCCCAGTCTATTGTAAAAATCTTCGTCTGTTTTGACCACGATTCTATCGACTACCAGGTCGAACTGCCGTCCGATATCCTCCGGTACTTGGTCAATCCGCATCACCTTACCTTGATATTTGATTCGCGCATATCCCTGTTTTGAGAAAAGTTGCAGTGATTTCAAGGGATCTCGATTTTCTTTAATGGTAATCGGGGCCAAGAGTAGCAGCTTGGTTCCTTCAGGAAAAGACTTTACATGGTCCGTAACATCACTTACCGTATGTTTTTTCACCTCTTCTCCAGAAATTGGGGATACGGTTTTCCCTATCCGGGCGTAAAGCAGCTTTAAATAATCATATATTTCGGTGGTAGTGCCCACAGTGGATCTCGGATTGGTGGAATTCACCTTCTGCTCAATAGCGATGGCCGGGGCTATACCTTTTATATAATCAACCTTTGGTTTGTCCAACTTTCCCAGAAACTGTCTTGCATAAGAAGAAAGGCTTTCCACATACCTTCGCTGCCCTTCCGCATAGAGGGTATCAAATGCCAAACTGGATTTGCCCGAACCTGACAATCCTGTGACGACCACCAGTTTGTTTCGTGGTATGATTACGTCTATGTTCTTTAAATTGTGGAGCTTGGCACCTTTTATGATAATATTCTTTTTAGAATCAACGTCGGAGATAGCGGCCATTTGTTAAAATTAGAAGCATAAAGATACAATACACCTCACTTAATACGTATATTGTATGAGTTAACATCTAAAAATGCCCAAATCACAACATAGTTTTTATGTGGGAATCCTATTTTTCTATCTTTGAGTTGTAATTAAAAACCTGATAGGCCTATACAGCGATAATTACTTTTTTAAAAATTAACTAATTAACAGTGCCACCTTTTCTGGTAAGGGGGTGTCTAATTTTAACCAAAAAAGTAATTTGTATGGAACTACAGATTGACGACTCGATACTCGTAAAGAACTATATTTCTGGAGACGAAAAAGCTCTAGAAACACTTATCAACCGATACAACCAAAGAATTTCCAGTTTTATCTATTCCAAAGTACTCGACCGCGATGTTGCCGAGGATATTTTTCAAGATACCTTTATTAAGGTGATTAAAACACTCAAGCGAGGTTCTTACAGCGAAGAAGGAAAATTTTTGCCTTGGGTAATGCGCATTGCGCACAATCTTATTATTGATTATTTCAGGAAGAACAAAAGAATGCCCAAATTTGAGGGCAGTGATGATTTCAACATCTTTTCTGTAATCAAGGATGACAAGCTAAACGCGGAAAAGCAAATCATAAAAGAACAGATAGATAAAGATTTGAGCTTGCTCATAGACGAACTTCCAGATGATCAAAAAGAAGTTTTGGTCATGCGAATCTACAAGGATATGAGCTTCAAGGAAATATCGGAAAATACTGGAGTTAGCATCAATACGGCTTTGGGACGAATGCGATATGCACTTATCAATCTGCGAAAAATAGTAGACCGTCACAATATCGTTTTAACGAATTAATCTGCATTCCGTCGAAGTCTGCAATATTTCCATTTCAGCGGCGTTATCTAAGTGTAACATTAATGCTGGAATATGGAAAATATTTACTCTGAAGAACAAAAAATTACCAGAACAGTAAAAACTCGAAAACAGACTATTGATTTTTTACTGAATTATTCAAAATCGATGCGAGTTGTTGATTGCGATAGACACCAGTTTGAGATTACCTTGAACTAGACTTGGTAAAATGTAAATAAAAGGCCGCTTTTAGCGGTCTTTTTTGTTTTTGTAGTAGTCGTTGAGCACTGTTTTTCGACCTATAGTCTTAGTAATGATATCTTTTTCCAGATTCCAACCCCTAGCCGGGGAGTATTCCCTGCCATACCATATAATCTGAAGATGTAGATCGTTCCAAAGTGCTTGGGGAAACAAACGCTTGGCATCTTTTTCCGTTTGTATCACATTTTTCCCGTTACTGAAGCCCCATCGGTACATGAGGCGATGAATATGTGTGTCCACCGGAAAGGCTGGAATACCAAAAGCCTGGGATACGACCACGCTCGCAGTTTTGTGGCCAACGGCCGGTAACTCCTCCAAAAGCGCAATATCTTTGGGAACTTCCCCATTGTATTTATCAATCAATATCTGTGATAAACCATGAATGCCCTTTGATTTCATAGGGGATAGTCCCACGGGCCTAATAATATCACGTATCTCTTCTACGGACAAGCGAACCATAGCGTATGGATTATCTGCTTTCTCAAATAGCAAAGGGGTAATTTGGTTGACTCTTACATCTGTGCTCTGTGCCGACAATAAAACGGCAATTAAAAGGGTATATGGGTCTTTATGGTCCAAAGGAACAGGAATGGTAGGATAAAGCTCGCTTAATTTTTGTATTGTAAAATTTACTTTATCCTTTTTAAGCATTTTTGTTTAATTTTATGGAATATAAGTTAAACATAATATTTTTTGGAAAACTATGAACACATTAAAGGTGGGTGATAAAGTACCTGAATTTTCATCAAAAGACCAAGATGGCAATACAATTAATTTAGGTGACTATAAGGGTAAAAAGTTGGTCGTTTTTTTCTATCCCAGGGCAAATACCCCGGGATGCACGGCGGAAGCCTGTAATTTGAGGGACAATTATCAATTATTACAGGAAAGGGGATTTGAGCTATTGGGGGTTAGTGAGGATTCCCAGAAGAAGCAGGCCAATTTTAAGAACAAATATGAATTTCCGTTTCCCTTGCTAGCGGATGAAGACCATACCGTCATAGAAACATTTGGGGTCTGGGGCCCAAAAAAGTTTATGGGAAAAGAATATGATGGTCTCCACAGAACCACTTTCATTATTGACGAAGGGGGGGTGATCGAGCGCGTTATCGATAAAGTAAAAACAAAGGACCATGCAGCCCAATTGCTTAACTGAACCAAAAAAAACGGCACCTTATCAAGGTGCCGTTGTATTTTTTGGCCATAAATTCAGGTTATGCCTTTTCCTTTTCGGCAAGAATCTTTCTACTGAATAACTGTTTTTCCTTTATAATTTCGGCGATACCTTCCGGAAGCATTTCTTCCCAACCTTCTTCTCCGTTGGTTATCCGTTTTAGGACTTCCCTGGAAAAAATGTCCATGATATCCGGGTCATAGTCAATAATATCCATGACCTTCCCATTGTATTTAAAGAATTTGTACAGTTCTTTCATACGGGGATGCACCTTGACATTGTTACTGGTCATGATTTGGCCCGTTTCCGGGTCCTTCATGGGATACAGATATACCTTTAAATCTTTGAAGAACAGTTTCCCGAAAGCCTCTAATATTCCACCGCTCAAATGGCGATAGTATTTTTCATCAAATACATCCACCAGGTTATTGATACCCATGGTCAATCCTAATTTGGCCTTGGTGTAATTATTAAAGTACTCCACCAGTTTATAGTATTCTTGGAACTTGGAAATGAGTACCGTATGGCCCAGCGAGCTCAGTAGTTCTGCTCGGTCCATAAAATCTTGCTCATCAATTTCACCGGAAGCCTTCAAATTGGACAGTGTAATTTCAAAAACAACAATGGTGTTCTCGTACTCCACGGTTTGCTCCCTGATAAATATATCATACGATTTTTGGAACATATCCATATTTACCTTGGTAACCGGTCGAAAACTTCCTCGTAACGCAAGGATATTCTTTTTATAAAGCACCGCTGCTGGCAATAAGTTGTTCCCATCTGGCCCGAACATAACGGCGTCCGTCATGTCGTTACGGATAAGTTGAAGACTCATCAAACGATTGTCCACCCCTTTAAAACTGGGACCTATAAAGTTGACCATATCGATTTCCAGCGTGTCCTTATCAATGTGGTCATAAAGTTCCTTCAGCAATTCCCGGGGTTCACTATGCTTAAAAAATGCGCCATAAATCAAATTAACCCCCAGGGTTCCCAAGGTTTCCTGTTGTAGCCGGGCCTCATTTTGTTTAAAACGCACGTGCAGGATGATTTCATCGTACTCTTTTTGCTTGGGATTCAATTGAAACCGGATTCCGACCCAACCATGACCTTTATAGCGTTTGGAAAAATCAATCGTGGCTACGGTGTTCGCATACGTAAAAAACAAATAATCCGGATTATTTTCTCTACCGATACGTTCTTCCACCAAATTCATTTCATGGACCAACATTCGTTTTAATCGCGCTTGCGTTACATATCTTCCGTCATCTTCTATACCATAAATAGCATCACTGAAGGATTTATCATAAGCGCTCATGGCCTTGGCTATGGTACCAGAGGCCCCTCCAGCGCGGAAAAATTGGCGCGCCGTCTCTTGCCCGGCACCAATTTCTGCGAAAGTGCCATAAATATTTTTATTGAGGTTGATTCGAAGTGTTTTTGCCTTTATCGAGAGTATATTCTCAAAAGCGCTTTGTTCGCTGGCAACAGTAGACATGGCGGAATGGTTTATCGCTAACAAAGTTACATTCTTCATTTCATCTAATTACATAAATAAGTTATAATTTTGATTTTCATGGATGATATGATGACCATTACTTTTTTGGGCACCGGTACTTCTCAAGGTATTCCCGTGGTCGCCAGTAATCATCCCGTTTGCCTTAGTGACGACCCCCGAGATAAACGACTCCGGGTCTCCGTTTTGGTATCTTGGAACGAGTTTACCTATGTAGTGGATTGTGGTCCTGACTTTAGGCAACAGATGCTGTCCAATGCGGTCACCCGTTTGGACGGTATTCTTTTTACCCATGAACATGCGGATCATACTGCTGGGATTGATGATATCCGTCCATTCTTTTTTAGACAGGGCGATATTCCAATTTTCGCCCACCAACGGGTAGTTCAAGCGCTCAAACAACGGTTTGATTATATTTTTGCGGATGAGAACAGGTATCCCGGCGCACCTGCCGTAATTGTTAATCGGGTGTACAAGGATACCCCTTTTGAATTGGGAGGGCAAGAGGTAATACCTATTGAGGCCTATCACAACCGACTGCAAGTATTTGGTTACCGTATAGGGGACTTTGTGTATATGACCGATGTAAAACGAATGGAAGACGACCAAATACAAAAGATTTTGGGAGCCAAGATATTGGTGGTCAATGCCCTTAGAAAAGAACCGCATCATTCCCACTTCAATTTAGAGGAAGCCCTTCAATTTGCAGACTTGGTTGGGGCTGAAACCACATATTTTACACACATCAGTCATTTGTTGGGTTTTCATGCCGAAGTAGAAAAAGAACTACCGGAGCATGTATTTCTCGCCTATGATAACTTAACACTTAACATTCCCATGTTATGAAAAACAAGATTTTTTTATATCTCTTTGTTTTCGCCGCATTAATTGTGCTCTACCAATTTGTAAGTACCAATACGCTACAAAAAACACTCAATGAAGATATCCAGAATTCGCAGAACCGAGTAGCAGCGCTAAGGGACTCATTGCAAAATGCACAGTTGCGTATTTTGGACATGCAATATTTTTCATTGGAAAATAATGATGATGCCCTGGCGTATTTTGACCACTTGAATTTAAAGGACCCAGCACGGTACATAGCCGACAAATTATTGGAGACCAATGAGACTAAAGGAGATAACCCCCTAGTTCCCTATGAAGGGATGAACGGTAATTTCAAAATAAATAAAATAAAGGTACTTAACCATAAATGGATATTGGCTGATTTTTCCGATGGGAAATTTTGGGGAGATGTTGTTATACGCTATGAACTCAAGGATGATTTGGGAATTGATTTTACGCTCATAGATCATTTGCTTTACGCAAGGAGCAATTAAGTCTGATTTTCCAACCAAGTCTTAAAAGAATAAAAGTTTTGTGGCGATACGCCGTGTCCTACTGGAAACTCCTCAAATTTGAAATCAATCGATAGTTTTTTCAAGATTCCCGGTGCCTTCTGGGCCCATTCCAAAGGTATTACTTGATCTACCTGCCCATGTGAGGCATAAACTTTAAGGTGATCGAAGTTTTTTTCCTCATATCCTTCCAAAAGAATGTTTTCGTTAATGTAACCGCTAAGGGCAATCACACTCTTTATTTTTTCTGGATAGGACAGCGCTATGGAATAACTCAAGATAGTACCTTGGCTAAAACCCAAAAGCGTAACCTCATTCTGGTCCAAACGATAAGTTTCAACGGCTTCTTCGATGAATTTCAAGATTTTTGTACGGGATAGTTTTGCTTGTGCGTCATCGCTCCATTTTCCAAAATCCGCATCAAAGTTGATGGCGTACCAAGCATGTCCAAAAGGTTCCAGAGCATAGGGAGCCCTGACCGAAAAAATGGAATATTCTTCTGGAAGTTCAGATGCAAAGGAAAACAGGTCTTCCTCATTGCTTCCATAACCGTGAAGCATAAAAATCGAAGGTTTTTTTTGGGATTCAACCAATGCGGGTCTCATCAAATAGACCAATGAGAGTGGGGTGGGGGACATCGTATTCAATTATTGGATAAAGGTAAACCATTTTTGAAAATAAGCCCCAATGACAGGAATAGGCCGAACCTTTAGGTTTACTGCACCGTATACCCCAAAAACAAGTAAAACACTGTAGGTGATGAACAACCAAAAGGAAGCCGCTACGATTTCTGCAAAGGTGAGAACGATGGCCAAACCATGGTACATTAAATGAATTCCAAAGGCTTGTCTAAGGTGAAATCGTGCAAAAGTGTTTTTAGGTTCCACGTTCATGGTAATGGCGATTAAACTGCCAACAATGGTAATGTAGGCAACAATCGCTGTGGTTCTACCTTCTTTTTGCGTATTCAAAGTACTACAGGGTTATGGTGTTGTTCGAAACAGTACCCAAAACCCTACCTTTTAAGGTACTGCCCAAAAACATACTGTTTTTTGAGGTTGAGCTTATATTTTTTTCTTGGAACGTCCATTCTTCCAGAGGATCAAAAAGCGTTAAACATGCTTCTGCACCTATTGCAATTTCTGGTTTTTGAATATCAAACCGTTCCCAACCTCGGGTCAACAGGGAAATAGAATCCTTCCAATCAAAGATTTTATTCAGGCTACCAAAGGCCGATTCCATTCCCAAAGTACCGGAAAGTGCATGGTCAAACTCCAACCTTTTTTCTTCAATGTCCAAGGGAATGTGGTCTGAAGTAACAAAATCAATTGTTCCCTCCAATAATCCCTTTGAAAGCGCCTTGCTGTCCTGTTTTGTGCGCAGAGGCGGGCTTACTTTGAACATCGTGTCAAAGTCGGATAGCGTATCATCTGTAAAAACAAGGTTATGAATGGCCACACTACAGCTTACGTCCAACCCTTTTTTCTTGGCACTTGCTATCAATTTTACGGAATTTGCGGATGAAATAGTTGGAATATGGAGTTTACCCCCGGTATATTCCAAAACATAAAGATCTCTCGAAATCTGCAGCTCCTCTGCCAACCCTGGAATTCCCTTGAGCCCCAGAGTGGTTGATACATTTCCTTCGTTTACCACTCCCTTCCCCTTAATTTGTTTGTCTTCCGGGAATGAAAAGACCAAACCATCAAAATTCTGGGCATAAAGCAAGGCTATTTTCAAAAGATTAGGGTTGATGATTTGCTTTTTAAAGTCGTAAAACCCGATAGCCCCTGCATTGTGCATATCATAGAGCTCCGCCAAATCCATACCTGAACTGTTCTTGGTCAAGCTTCCTAAAGGGTGTAGTCTACAGCCCATACTTTTGCCCCTTTCTTTCAAAAACACAATGTCCGAACTGGTATCTGGTATTGGGTCTGTGTTCGGATTTAAAATGATATGGGCAAATCCACTTTGTGCTGCCACCTGGAGGCCATTTTTGATATTTTCGCGTTCCTCGTGGCCCGGTTCTCCGAAACAAACGCTGGTATCCAGCCACCCTATGGAAACATGAAGATTCTTGTGTGCGACGACCTTGGTATTGGACGGAGTCGGTAGGGAGGTCGCTATTTTTTCGATGATTCCCTTTTTAACAAGGATATCTCTTTTTTTTAAGTGTAAAACCGAATTCCCTGGGGATACAATTTTGGCTGACTTCAGCAGTATGTTCATGTAACAAATTTTTGGATGATTACCTCCACTAATGCGAGCAGCAACGCTAAAATAACAAACCATTTCCAATAAGGAGTAACACTTGCCTCCTCGGCAAGAAGTTGAAATAAAGAGCCAACGGATTCCTTAATTGTCGTGTTGGGCAAATCATCAAACTCTGTAAAGCTCAACTGGCTTTCATTTCTAGGATAGTTAAAGCTGATATTCGTTATACCGTCTTCGCTGTTCGACACCTCGTAAATACCCGCTGTCTTTGGGTTTTCATTGAAAGTCAATCGAACTTTGTTAGGGAAGGTCTGTTGCAATGGAATAAACTGTTCTCTTGAATTTCCCACATTGAGAATCTCTTCATTTCCTAAAACTACCGGTAAATCTATCGTACTCGTTTTACCCAGGATTTGATAGCGTTCAGGGGTTTGTAAGCCCGAGAGTGCCATATTGTAAAAGGTTGGGACAATTAAAGATGAGCTTTTAAAATTGCAGAAATCGGGCAATAGGGATGATGTGAACAAATAAAAACCATCAAGTCCAACTAAAAAGGCATCGTTGCCCTCTAAGGACAAAATCTTTGGAGCTCCTGAAGTCAGTTGGTAATACTGTTTCGTACTGGGATACTCAAAATTTTCGACTTGGTTTTCAAAAACATTTCGGTACAGAGGATGGTCATACGATATGCTGGTAATTTTTTTCTCTGAGGTCTGTACTTGATAAAAACGGGAGTTGAAAAAGTTGGACAAGAACGCGTTGTATGAATTGATCTCAATCTCTGGAGAAGGAATGACAACAAGGCTTCCCCCATTATCTTTAAAGGTGGTAAGAATACGTTCCAAACCGGTTGGGATGCTGTTTAGATTATCCAAAACCACAACATTTTGATTGTCTATTAAAGAATAATCCAGCGTGCTGAGCTGAAATTGGGACAGCTCAAACTCGTCCTGCGTAAACAAACGTGTTAAATATTGGTCCGTATCCAGGGTTTCAGAAATACTGAGTATTTTAAGTTTGGGTCGTTCGTTAAGCGTAAAGAAAAACACATTATCATAGCCAAGACCGCTATCGGTAAGTTCCAGTTGGCCGGTAATGGACTGATTGTTGGGAATGCTGAAATTCAGTGTTGTGCTCAAACTTTCTTCAAAATTTGCCGCTGACTTTGCAATCAAGGTATCTCCATTGAACAAAGAAACAGGTACGGGCTCACTTACGTTGGTACCTCGCAAGAAAACCTGTAGCCCAAGTTGTTCCATTCCGGTATCTTCAATAAAAACGGAATCGATTGACACATTCGATAGGTCGTTTGCGCGCATGGGTACCATGTAAGAGGTAACCAATTGGGTAGAATCCTGTTCGGTACCCGTCATTCGATTCTGAAAATCGGATATCACAATAAGATTCTTTTGTGATTCTGGGTTTGAAGAAAAAAGTGTGCTGGCTTTTAGCTTTACATCCTTCAAATTCAGTTGTTGATGGGAAAATTGCAGTTCCAGAAGACGATTTTGTATGTCTTCAATAGCCACGTCCTTAAAAGTGTTTGTATTGGTAAAAAGACTTATGGTCTCGTCCTTATCTATATGTTTCAATAACTCTTGCACGGCTTTTTCCAGTAAAGTGAGACCATTGGTTTTGGCTTGCATGCTAAAGGAATTGTCCAAAAAGATTACGTTCTCCCTTTTTTTCAAGGCATTGGTTTTCGCCGTGTAGGGTTGCGCAAACGCTATGATGAATGCAGTTAACAACAATAACCGGGTAAGAAGTAGCAACCATTTTTTGAGCGTATTGCTTTTGCGCGATTCCATAACCACTTTCTGGAGCATGGCCACATTGGTAAAAGGGGTTCTCTTAAACCTTCTTAGCTGGAAAAAGTGTATAATTATTGGGATGATGAGTAAAAGAAGCGCCCAAAGAATTTCTGGATGTTTTAATTGCATTCCTAAAAGGGTTGAACAAATATATTGATTAAAATAAATTGGTTCGGTGGGATTTGTTGTTAAGACTTTGGTAATTCGATTAGGGGGTTTTCAATAAATGGTCAGCAAAAAAAGAAGTAGTCTTTCATCGGTACTTGCCTTAGTTTCAATAGGTAGTTTTCGATTTCCGTCTGGTCCTCCTCATTGGCCACAGTGATAATGCTTTGCGGATTTTCCAGTGTCGCGAGCTGGGAAAAATGAAGCAAGCGTTGATCGTAGATTTTTTTGTCAATTTTTCTTGGGTTATCACACAACCAGGTAAAATCAATATTAGCAGCAATAAGTTTTTTTGCGATGGTCTTTCCTTTAAAACCAGCTCCCCAAATAACCAAAGGTCGTTCTGCATCGCGGTCCAATTTTAGAAAATAACGGGTTTTGATATCCAAAAAGTAATTTTGTGCGTAATGCTGGTGGGTTCTTGAAGTGCGGTGGTCGTAGTCTCGCCATTTGAGCAAGACCTCATTGCAAGGAATGATTTTCATTTTGTGCTCATAAAATCGAAAGCTTAAATCGTAGTCCTCCGGATAGCGTTCGGAAAGAAACCCACCACATGCTTCGAAATCTTCACGGAATGCCATCCAGCAGGGAGATGGTATAACACATTCTTTATAAATTTCACTAAAATTGGAACCTGTCCGTGTCAATCGGTTCAACCAGTTTTCGTATTTAAAATACCCATTGCTTATACCTCGGTCCGAAAAATAGTTCACCAAGCCCACGGATAAATGACCTCGACCTTTTTTTTGAAGGGAAGCCCTCATTTTTTCCAAACGATGCGGCATCATGATATCATCAGAATCCATACGGGTTATAAAGTTTCCTTTCGCATTTTTGTATCCCAGCTGAAGTGCCGGGATGATGCCCTTACCTAGATTGCGCATCAGGTGGATTCTGGTATCTTTTTGGGCGTACTGTGAAACAATTCCATAGCTTTCGTCCTCTGAGTGATCATCCACCGCGATTACCTCCCAATCCAAATACGTTTGCGCTAAAATTGAATCCAAACATTCCTCTAGAAAATCCTCTGTATCCTTGAATGGAATCAAAATACTGACCAATCCCTTTTGCATTCGAATGGTTTGTTATTGGTTAGGGATGGAAAAGTAGGCCTTATAAATCCTACTTGTCCCGTTTTGGTATGAGTCCAAATACGTTTTCAACTTTTTGATGGAGGGTATCGGCATGACAGGTAAAGAGTCCCGTCTACTGGTAAAATAGAGCTGTTGATTGGCCTTATCCACAAAAGGGCAATAATCCATTTGCTTTGAATTGATAGAAGTTGGTAGTGGTCTTGCCTTGGACCACATTCCATATTCATCTTTTTGGCTCATATAGATATCCCCGCTACGGAGTCCATCTTCGCTTCGATATGCTCCGAACAGAAGGTAAGATTCGTCTTGGGAAATGTAGGCATGGTATTCAAAACCGGGAGAGTTGATGTTTTCATCCAAGGCGGTTGGAGGTCCGAATATCTTGCCTGTCCATTCACTGAAGAAAATATCGTCTTTTCCCATGCTACCTTCCCTATCACTCGTAAAATATAGGTTCCCGTTCTTCGCTAGTGCTGGATAAAACTCGTTGGCCTCTGAATTGACGGGGGCCAAAAGATTTTTGGGCTTTCCCCAAGGTGCATTTTTTTCAGTCCGCTCTACATACCAAACATCAAAATCCTTGGGTTTCGGTATACTGTCTTGCAGAGGTCGATTGGAAACGAAATACAAACGAAGACCGTCTGGCGAAAGAAAAGGTTCCAAATCTTTGAAAGTACCTGAAAATGACGCTACCTCCAACGTCCAATCGCTATTTTCTTTTCGCAATTTTGAAATTCCGGAATTGTCTTCCGTATTGGATTGAATTGTTACATAAGCTTCGTCTCCGTAGGAACTAATCGTTAAATCCCGGACTTTATCAAATTCGGTCAAAATGGAAAATGCAGAAGTGACCATCACTTTTTTTTTGCCTTGGACAAGAAGGCCAACTAATATAAATACCAGCAGAAAACAATAACCTTTTCGCATCTCAACTCAATATTTTGCACTTTTTCCATCGGTCATGGTCCTGACGATAAAAGCTCTTAGATCATCATTCGCCTTTTTGAGATCTTCCCGTCTCAAATACATCATGTGCCCAGAACGGTATCCTTTGAATTCAAAACGGTCTTTCATCCTACCACTAGGGTCAATTTGCCACATGGTGTATTTGGCATTGAAATACGTGGTGGCACCATCATAGTATCCTGATTGGACCAGTACATTCAAATAAGGATTTTGTGCCATGGCCTGTCTTAGGTTGTCCCTCGTATTGTCGTCTTCATTGTTCCAAGGTCGTACTGGACCGAACATATTGTATTTGACATCTGTTTTAAATTGTAATTCTTCCTGTAAATAATAATTGATGGCAGGTGTAAAACTATGTAACCAAGAAGTAATTTCAGAATTGTAATCCGGTCGTTCGCCAAATAGTTGTTTATCTATGCCTTTATATCGACTATCTAAGCGACCGACCGTATAACCTCCTTTATCCTTGAGTACATTTTTCCAAAAAAACCGAGTGGGAACTACCAAATTATGGTCCAGGATATCCTTTTCCTTCAATCCGGAGTAGTACGCCATTTTTTTGGCTACCTCGGTTCGTTCCGCGGTTGCCATAAAGCCACCTTTGGCAAGGGCTGGGATAAGTGTGTTGATGGTATATTCTTCAGACTCTGGAAGAACGTCCAACAAATCCTTGTTTTGCAGGGCGGGAGGAAGTGCTTTGTGGTGCCATGCCGATGCCGTGTAATAAGGAAGGTTCAGGGCACTGGATACGGGGCCCCCTACACGGATAACCTTATAATCAGCGGGTGAGACCATGATGACCCCGTTCAAGTACATCCATTGCTGATTTTGCAGGGCCAACGAAAGGCCCATAACGCGTGTACCACCGTAGCTTTCCCCGATAATATATTTTGGTGACCGCCAACGGTTGTTACGCGTGACAAAGGTATTCAGCCAATCTGCCAGATATTTGATATCCGCATTGATTCCAAAGAACATATCACGGTCCACTTCATCCCCCATTTCCGGTATTGTCCTGGAATACCCGGTGTTTGCTGGATTTACGTAAACGATATCAGTTACATCCAGAACTGAAAAGGGATTTTGTTTTACTCCATATGGTTGGATGGGATATCCTTCGTCATCAATTTTCAATACTCTCGGACCTGTGTACGCCAAATGCATCCAAACAGAACCGGAACCAGGTCCACCATTAAAGGAAATCAAAAGAGGACGCTCTGCCCGATTTTTAACGCCGTTACGCGTGTAATAGGTGTAATGTAGGGAAGCGATAGGTTTTCCCATTTCATCCCATACCGGCTGTGTTCCAGTAGTTGCGGTATAATTGAATGATGTGCCATTGACAGTTACGTTATGTTGCGTGGTCACAGTGGTATCAATAGGTAATTTTCTGTTCTGTGATGATACTGGTCCAGTGCAAAGTAAGGCGCAAAAAATAATAAGGATTCTTTTCATTTAGGTTTCATTAGTTTTCCTAAATGTAGCTATTTTGATGGACTTTTGTTTTTTGTTATAATTTTTATAAATAATTGGTTTTCAGATTAAAATACATGTGTTTCAATGTACTTTTAGAAGAACACTTCAAAAAATCAACGGCATGAAACCAATATCCAGGAGGAATTTCAATACAAAATTGACCAAGGGATTGGGAGGGGTGGCTGTCGCAGCATCCCTACCCGTAAATTGCGTGACAGCAGGTCCACTTCAAAAGAAAAGATTGGGAATAGCCCTGGTAGGGCTTGGAAGCTACAGTACCTATCAACTGGCTCCAGCTTTACAGGACACCGAACACTGTTACTTGGCCGGAGTGGTTACGGGAACGCCAGCTAAGGCGAAGAAGTGGGCCAATACCTATGGTATTTCCGAGGATAGTATTTACAACTATACCAATTTTGACAAGATAAAAAACAATGAAAAAATTGATGTTGTCTATGTTGTACTTCCCAATAGCATGCATGCCGATTTTTCAATCAGGGCCGCAAGAGCTGGGAAACATGTCATTTGCGAAAAACCCATGGCGATGAACGTCGCCGAATGCGATGCTATTATCAGGGCATGTCAAGAGGCCAGGGTAAAATTGGGAATGGGGTATAGGTTACATTCTGAACCGTATACCCAGGAGGTAAAAAGGTATGCCAAAGAGAAAACATTTGGGAACATAAATTACATTTATGCAGATGCAGCGTATCGCTCCACATCCAACCCAAACCAATGGCGCCTAAATCGAAAGCTCTCGGGCGGAGGCGCCCTCGTGAATATGGGGGTCTATGCCATTCAAAGCTTGATATACGGTACTGGGGAAAATCCTATTTCGGTTTCTGCCCAAGAATTTAGTACACGCCCTGAATATTTTAAGGAGACCGACGAGACCATAACTGCGCAATTTGAATTTAAAAGTGGAGCTGTTGGCAATATGATGACTTCCCATAACGTACGTGCCAACCGCCTGTTTGCTTTCTGTGATAGGGGATGGTTTGAGTTGGATCCGGCCAATACCTATATTCCCTTGGGAGGAAGAACTTCCCAAGGAGAACTTAATTTTGAACAGGAAAGTCAACAAAAATTACAAATGGATGATTTTGCCAAACATATTTTATATGATTCACCAAATCTGGCACCAGGTGAAATGGGCAAGCGGGACATGATGATTATAGAAGCCGTTTACAAATCAATTGCCCAAAATGGAAAAAAAATACCACTTGCTTTCGAAGAAAATTATGGTTTTGGAGGTTAGGTGAAAAATTTTTAGAATTTTTCAAATACGCCAAGACCAAAAAGGGCGAAATCATATTTTACGGGATCCTTAGGGTCCAGCTTTTTTAGTTTCCTATCAAGTTCCGCAACTGCCTTGGCATCATTTTGTTTACGCTTTAGGAGTTTTAGTTTGCGGGCCACATTTCCGGAATGTACGTCCAGCGGGCAGGATAATTGGCTTGGATGCAACGAGCGCCAAAGTCCGAAGTCCACCCCAGCTTTCCCATCGCGAACCATCCATCTCAGAAACATGTTGATACGCTTGGCAGCAGATCCTTTTAACGGATCGGATACGTGCTTTTCAGTGCGCTTCAGATGTTTCGGAATAAAAAATACTTTCTTGAACTCAGATATAGCTTGCTGTAGTGATTTTGGTTGCTGATGTGCCCGGAAAATTGCTTCCATATCCCCATAGTTTAGGTATAGCTGTTTAAGACCGCCTACAAAAAATTGGAAGTCTTCCCCATTAAAGGTACGATGCACAAAAGCTTCCAAAGTACCTAAGTCCGATTCGCTGTGGTTCATCACAAAATCGTAAGGGGTATGGTCCATAAGCTCCATCATTCTGAAGGCATTGTTTATGATGCTTTTTCGATTTCCCCAGGCAATAGTGGCTGTTAGGAATGCGCTGATTTCAATATCCTCTTTTTTCGAAAAGCGATGGGGAATTTGAATGGGGTCGTCCTCCAGAAAACGGGAATTCTCATAGAACGCAGCTTTTTCATCCAGAAATTCTTTCAGTTCAGCTTGGTTCAAGAGATGAGTGATTTTAAAGATTTAAGAAATACTGAGGGAATTGTGAGTATTCCGTTAAAAGTTGCGTGAAACAAAATAGAATATACTATTCCCATTCTAACCCTGATAAAACTTAGAAATACACCACCGATGGATTGTGGTAGCACAAGTAATAAAGAAATCCACAAATTCTTTTGAAAGTTCTCATAATTAATAATGTGTGCTATCCCAAAAAAAAAGATAGAGGCATAGAGTGCCATTGAAAAATAGCTTGATTTTTTCAAAAACACTAAGGGCCATCGAAAGAGCAACTCCTCTAGTATGGGCGCAAAAACTACAATAATGAAAACAAACATTAAGGGGCTGTACAATTCTTCGATTTTAGTTAGTCTATTGTTTCCTATTTCTATATCGAATATTGCCAATAGCAGTCTTGTTAGTATGGCTAAGGTTATCGCTAGTAACAAATCGAGGCATAACAGATTTTTAAAAACCTTCCATCTTAATTTTTTTGGGTAGCTATACTGTTGGTAAATGGGATTTTTTAAAAATCTCCATACTTTTTTCAACAATCTCATTAGCCTATCATTCCATCAATCATGGTCAGTTTTCTATCGGCCATATCTGCCAATTCCATATTATGGGTCACCAAAACAAAAGTTTGTCCGAACTCCTCTCTGAGTTTAAAAAACAACTGGTGCAGATTATCGGCGCTCTCTGAATCCAAGTTTCCACTGGGTTCGTCCGCAAAAATCACCGCAGGGTTATTTATCAATGACCTGGCTACCGCCACGCGCTGCTGTTCTCCTCCGGAAAGGGCATTGGGTTTGTGATCGTATCTTTCCGATAATCCCAAAAAGTCCAAAAGCTGTCTCGCACGGTCCTCCGCTTCCTTCTTTGCTGTTCTTTTGATGAATGCAGGGATACAAACATTTTCCAATGCCGTAAATTCAGGAAGTAATTGATGGAATTGAAAAATAAAACCGATTTGGGCATTGCGAAAACGGGCCAGCTCCTTTTCCGAAAGTTGTGTAACATCAATGTCATTTATATGTAATGCGCTATCGCTCGTATTGGAAGGTAAGTCCAGCGTACCCAAAATTTGCAAAAGAGTGGTCTTTCCCGCTCCCGATGCACCAACAATGGAAACCACCTCACCGGAATCAACTGATAAATCCACACCTTTGAGAACCTCCAGGGAACCAAATGATTTTCGAATATTGGATGCGTTGATCATATATCGCGATTGGAACGGTGAAAGTAATCATTCCCTTTGAGAGGCGAAAGCTGATATTTCGAAATGAAGGGTTTCTAAGATAATCCCGACCAACTGGTGAGGTAAATCAAAAACCATTGGTGGTAAAACCATCAACATTGTTTAACTTTACAACTAATATGGATAAACAAAATAATTTGAAGGAGACCATCGCTATTTTTGCTGGGGGCTGTTTCTGGTGTACTGAGGCCGTTTTTCAACGACTCAATGGAGTTAAAAAAGTAGTTTCTGGATATACAGGAGGTTCCATTAAAAATCCGGCATATCGGGAAATCTGTACAGGAAGAACCGGGCATGCCGAAGCGGTGAAAATTGTTTTTGACGAGGCAAAGGTTTCTTATGTAGAGCTTCTCGAGGTATTTTTTGCAACGCACGACCCTACTACTCTCAATAGGCAGGGAAATGATGTGGGCACCCAGTACCGAAGCGAAATTTTTTACACTTCTTTGGAGCAGAAGGGACAAGCAGAGGATTTTATTGCCGCACTGGAAAAACAACACGTCTTTTCCTCCCCCGTTGTCACCGCAGTTTCTGCAGCGATGCCGTTTTATGAAGCTGAGACCGAGCACCAGAACTATTACAATGATAACCAACTACAGCCTTATTGTCAGTTTATCATCAATCCGAAAATCAAGAAATTGAACCATAGCTTTTCAAGCAAATTAAATACGGCACACTAATTTATGTCACCATACCAAAACTTAGAGGAATACAATATTAACATCACCAATGAGGTAAAAGAGCGTTTCTCCAAGATAATTGATGAAATAGGGGAGGACGTGAGTCGCGAGGGGCTCATTAAAGCCCCGGAACGTGCTGCGAAAGCCATGTTATTCCTTACACAAGGTTACCAACAAGATGCCGAGGAAATATTGCGAAGTGCCATGTTCAAAGAAGAATATGATGATATGGTCATTATTAAAGATATCGAATTGTATTCCCTTTGTGAGCATCATATGCTTCCCTTTTTCGGGAAAGCGCACATTGCTTATATTCCGAACGGACACATAGTGGGCCTGAGCAAAATTCCAAGGGTTGTCGACGTATTCGCAAGACGTTTGCAAGTACAGGAACGTTTGACCCATGATATTTTGGAATCAATTAACAATACGCTGAAACCCAAAGGTGTGGCAGTGGTAATTGAGGCTTCCCATATGTGCATGATGATGCGCGGGGTACAAAAACAAAACTCTGTTACCACCACATCGGGTTTTCGGGGGCAATTCGAAAAAATAGAGACCCGAAACGAGTTTTTGAAACTTATCAGTTCCGATTTGTCCTAAGTCATTTTTCTCTTTCCCACTGATTTGCTATTTTTCCGGGATGGCGGATAAAAAAGAATCCAAATACAAGGACTTATTGTGGGGATTAATATTTGACGGTATTGGTATGCTGTCTTTTGCAATACCCGGTATTGGGGAGTTTTCCGATGTTATTTGGGCACCGCTGGCAGGTTGGTTGATGACCCGTATGTATAAAGGTAGGGCCGGACAGGTAGCAGGGGTGGTAACTTTTGTGGAAGAATTGGTTCCTGGTTGGGATTTTGTTCCCAGTTTTACTTTAATGTGGTTGTATACCCATTTCTTGACTAAAGGCAAAAAATAAGGGAGCCACATTTGACCCCCTTATCTTGAAAACTAACCTATTTGGTCGTATTCGGTGCTTATAACAAAGACTTATTGAATATTTAAAACAAAAGTCAGGTTAAAGTCAGTATCCCCATCAGTGGAATCAGAATCGGCTGTTTTAGCTCCAGGCTGGTGCTGTAGGTTTACTTGGAAACTTGCTCCGGTTTGAGCAGCTCCTGTTGTCCAAGAGGTTATAAGGCCTACGGGATTTCCAGAACCGTCTTGAGCTTCTGAATCTTCATCTAAATAATTGATATCGTCATCGGCATTACCTGCACCTAAATTACCATCTCCCATGGGACTGGTAAACGCATCGTTGGTAAAGGCAAAGAAAATTTGGTGTTCATTGTCTTCATCCAGGATTTCCGCATTAAGGTCCGCATCTGGATCCAACCTATTCTCAACATTAAATGTTAAGGTATACATGGTGTTGGCAGCTAAATTAATCTCATCGTCAACCACTAGGTCAGAGATTCCTTCACCATCTGGATCTTCAGCGCCGGCTGTAATTGCGGTACCACCCCCAGTAGGAGTGAAGATAAGGGTGACATTGGTGAAGACCTCCGGCAAATTTTCTTCTTCCGGTGCTTCATCATCATCACTACAGCTTACTACAGCGACAGCCATAAACAATAGTGCTATAAATCGTAGATTTTTAATTTGTTCAATCGTTTTCATTCTTCTTTTTTTAAAGGGTTTAATTTGTAATGAAGTTTATTAAATATTTGTAAAATTACTATTGATTTTTCGTTTAACCATGTTTTTGCAACTGAGTTGCATTAATTTTTATTCAATTTTTATTTTTTTTCGCCTGAAATTGATAATTCAAGGAAAGTATTATGTTTCTGCCGGGTTCATCAGCAAAATAGCGCAAGTCGTTCAAGTAACTCCTATAACTAGTGTTCAATAGATTTTGGGCCGCTATACCTCCCGAAAAATTCTTCCATTCAAAATTCCAGGATAAGTCCAGAAGAAAAAAGCCCTCAGGCGGGTCCAAGACATCAAATATTTCAGAATCAAGGGTAACGTCCGCAGTACCGTCCACCAAACTTTCTATGGGTACTGTTCTCGGTGCTTGGAACTGTTCAAAAGTATAACTGGACCTTAGTTTTAAGATTGACGAAGACAGTCCTAAAAATTCTCCTTGATCCCATTGCACGGACAAACTGGTGGAAATGGGAGGTTGGTTGATAAGGGCTTCATCATCCCCGATATTTCGTGACCATAGATAACTAAATCCTAAGTCGGTTGAAATCGTTTTGGTCCAATCGTTCCTCCAGTTGTAATCTGCTCCTAAAAACAGCGCATCCGCCTGGTCATAAATAAATGCCAAGGATGGTCCTCTTACCGTGGTAGTCACGGTGATGGGCCTATCAAAGATGTAATTTTCTATGTAATTTGAATACACTGTTACGACATGCTGATTGCTATTTTTATTGATTTTAAACTCGTTGATGAATTTATAACCACGCTCTGGCTGAACGTCACTGTCATCAAAACGTTCAACATTGTCGGTATTGGGCTCTCCATCAACTTCCTGGAATCGGAGCAATCCGAAAATCAATCGCCAACGGTTTTGTCCAAAACTGAACAATTCAAATGGGTTGGCAGTGCGCCAAGCGCTACCTATATTACTTCTGAACGAACCATTTTCAAACTCTCTAACGTACCCCAATGAAGCGGTTACATTCACGAAATCAAACTGATCTCTAAACACTTCATTGTTTGGCTCCAATCCGCGAACGTCGTTTGACTCAAAATCCAAACGAAGCCCTGCCTCAAACGTATTCCTATCTTTACTGATTTTTTCAACAATGAAAGAGCTAAAGCGTTCAATATTATAATTGGGCACGATAGGGGTGTTGAACGTACCGGGATTGTTGTCATTGTTCTGACTAAAATATTGTATGCCTATCAGTCCCTTTAAACCGTTCCATTCAGGATGTTTCCACTCCAATTGATAATCATTCGTCACCAAATCAAGGTCCACAATCGGTAAATCAGCGTTTCGGCGAACGTCGAATTCCTCCCTTTGGTTCAGTTGAAAACCACCAATAAAAGTAAGTTTGGCATCTTCGGCATATTGCCATTCCACTTCTGCTTTCGCCAAGTGATGTTGGGTTGCTTGATTGGGTTCTGTTATTTCTCGCGATAAGGGTTCAATTATGACCGGTTCATCTGCGTTAATAGAGCGAATAAACGCTTCTGGGCTGGTTAAAAAAGATGTTCGTAATATCGCCAAGTTTTGATCTAAAAAACTATAGCGCAGACTGAATTTCCATTTGTCACGTTTATGCAACAAGCCCGCGCCTAACGCAGTTTCTTCCTTACCTGAATTGGTAAGGTTATAGTCCGGTGCCGTACGGTCACCGATTTGTGTAAAACTCCCGTTGACATAATAGCTCCAGTTTTCTGAACCACTTCCAACCTTAAGATTGGTATTGAAACCTTCGCCATTACTTTCCCCGCTCACTCCCAAGTTCGTGTAGAACGGAGTATTTAAATCCAAAGCGGTCGATTCGACCAATATGGCACCGCCCAAGGCTTCTGAACCGTATCTGACTCCAGAAGCACCTTTGATAAGGGTAATTCGGCTTGCACTCGTAATATCTATTTCTGGTGCATGCTCTTCGCCCCAGTTTTGGAAACCATGTTTAATACCATTGTTCAGCACTAAAATCCGATTGCCTGAAAGTCCGTGAATTACCGGAAGTTGCACATTGTTCCCTACAGAAGCAAAAGTTACTCCCTGAATGGTGGACAATGCTGTTCCCAGACTTTGGGTAGGGATATTTTTAATTTCTGCTTGGTCCAAAACCACTTGTGAAATACTTTCTGTTCCTGCCTCCTTTAGTCTTTCTGCCTCGATGGTCACTTCATCCAAGCCCGTGACATCTTGCTGAAGATAAAACTGGGTAGTTGAACCTTCTTTATAATCAATGGTCGAATTCGCGTACCCAAGGGATGATATAATCAGGGTGTTGTTCTTTGAACATAGCCCGTCAATCTTAAAATCACCGTCTTCGTCAGCGGTGGCATACTTTTCTGCACCTTCAACTTTGACGACCGCAAAAGGAATTGGTTCATTGGTGTTCGCGTTCAACACTTTCCCGCTTATGGTAAAAGTACATGGGTCTTGTTGGGCAAATGACAAAGGAGACCAGACCATCAGGACGAAAAAAAGTATGTTTTGTAGTTTCATTTAGTTATAACCTAAGAAAAAAGAGAGGACAATTCACCAATGCTTTCCCACCGAATTGACCGTTGGAACGGTGTCATTAAAAACATTAAACTGAAATAATAGGGGGAGGTCTTGTTACGAAGTGTTTCAAAGAACAATCCTGAAACAAAAGAACTTTTTTTTGAAAAAGAGATAAGCCCAGTGCACTTTCCAGAGTGGCTGGGACTTCGTATTGTGAAGGAAGTTCCAAATCCATGGATTGAAATTCCAATACCAAATCACATACGGAACAGTCTTCCAGAGCAGTACCGTTTTCCTCATAATGCGTATGTACGTGAAAAGCAGATGCCTTTACTAGCATTAATCCGATGAAAAGAAGAAGTCCTATATTCTTTTTCATATACAATTCCTGCAAATCTAGAGAAATTGAAACTATTATTTATAATTATTACAAATAAAATTTATGGAATCAAAAAACCCAATCCCATGCGTTTCAACATTTTCTTCTCAAAATTCCAAAAAAACTGAAATTGGCCGAACAGCCATCCAAAAAGAATAAGGAGAACTTGGTAAATTGGAAAAATTAGCACGATACGCGCGGTCCAGAAAATCCAACCGCTGACGTTTTCTCTTTGGATTCCGAGAAATTCGGTAAATGGTCCTGCCAGCTTTCCCGAAATACTTCCGGTTATGGCAAAAACAATAAAAATGGCAATCATTTCCCATCGTTGTGCTACGGGCCATTTATGCGCCAGTTTTTTGAAACACCAGAGAAAAACCTTGAGCATCACGATATACAACGTACAACCCACTGCAATAGTAAATACCCACTCCGACCAAGTATTGTTCAGATTAAAAAGGTGTACCAGCCTTCTCGATATGATGTAAGCCGTAATCACCATAAGCACTACTCCCAAAATGGGAAATAGATATTGCCAGCGTTCCGTGATGTCCCAGCGTTGCTTTACTTTTTCCATCTGAATAATTCGATGGCAAAAATAGTGTTTTAAATCCGGGGTAAAAAAGTACCCAAGCGTTGGTTGTATTTTCGCTGGAAATAGATGAAAAAATTGTAAAGCTTATAATTTACATCGTAGCCGTAATCGATAAAAGGACTGTAGTTTATTTCAAATTGGTACAATTGGGGGTCAAAATTGAACGGTTGTTGGACCCGTTGGTTCCACTGGATTACCAATACTTTGTTCCTGTTTTCAAGGAATTTCTGCGAATAATAACCTTCTGGTCTGGCAATGCTTCTGAGCCAGGCATTAAAACCAGGTTCCAAAACTATAATTTCATATTCCGTTTTTTCATCCGAAATCTCTACAGCTTCGGAATCCTCTAAATCAAAATAGGCTTTTTCAGATTCAGAAATTTCCAAGGAATCCGTTTGCGCAAAAGTCGGACAGGTGAAAAAAGCCATTAGCAACGCGCACAGGAAGATCGATAGGTTTTTCTTTTTCATAATTAAAAGGTACAAAAAAGCCATTTGGAATCCCAAATGGCTCTGTTAAAATACGTTAAGGGTTTATTTACTTTCCAAAGAGGCCTCCTAGGACACCTCCGATGCCGCCACCTTTGTCGTTGCCTTTATTGAGTACCATACCGGCCAAATCATCGATGACACTCCCGTCCCCATCGGAATCTAAAAAGCTTTCTATCAAGGACTGCTCTTTTTGTGTGTTACTACCCCCCATCAGGCCCCCTAATAAACCGGATAAGGCATCTGGACTGCTTACCTTTTGTTGTCTGGTCTCTTTCCCGAGATACCCTAGAATGATAGGGGCGGCAACTTGAAGAATTTGGGCAATTGAACCCGCGTCCAAGCCAGACTTACTGCTCAAAGCATTCTCGACCTGGGGTTGTTTGGTTCCCAAGACATGACCTAAAATTCCGGCGCCATCATCTAGAGCACTTTGGTCCACACCACCTCCAAAAAAACCGCCCAAGTTGTCCAAAATACTACCATCGTGTTTTGAAGATAATGCGTTCATCAATCCTTGTGCACCTCCTGGGGTTGAAGCATTTTTTTTCATGGCCCCCATTAGCAAGGGCATGGCCATGCCCAATATATCTGCTGTTTGACTTTCGGATTGCCCAGTCTGACCGGCAACTCCGCTAACCAATTGTTTGCCCATAGGGCTATTCAATAATTCTAATAATCCTGACATGTCTGTTTTGTGTTTTGAGTAGACCTATAAAGTACAAAAAAGAAGATATTTCCTCTTGGTTTTATTGGTTTATTTCAAAAGAGTGATTATCTGCGCAGCCAATTCTACGCCTATTCTATCTTGGGCCTCTTTTGTTGCCGCTCCAATATGCGGTGAAAGTGATATTTTGGGGTGCATCAAAATTTTAATTTCTGGACTGGGTTCGGACTCAAAGACATCGAGTCCGGCAAAACTCAATTTATCGGCATCCAAAGCTTCCAATAAAGCCTCTTCATCCACAGTGCCTCCTCTTGAAGCATTAACTATCCCAGCGCCTGTTTTCATAAGTTCCAACTCCTTTTTTCCAATCACGTAGTCCTTTTGTGCTGGCACGTGAAGGCTTATAAAATCAGATGCCTTTAAAACGGCTTCTATGGGACTGCTGGTCAGGTTGAAGGTTACCGATTGACCATCAAAGAATGAAACTTGTATCCTTGCTGTTTCTAAATAATGGTCATTGTACAGAACCTTCATGCCCATTCCAAGTGCTAATTCTGCGGTTGCTTTGCCTATTCTCCCCATACCAATAATGCCTAAGGTCTTACCACGAAGTTCTGTTCCTTTCGCATACCCCTTTTTGAGCATTTTGAAGTTTTTATCGCCCTCCAAAGGCATACTTCTATTGGAATCATGTAAAAAGCGGACACCATTCAACAAGTGGGCAAAAACCAATTCTGCTACGGATTGGGAAGATGCGGCAGGAGTATTGACGACCTGAATACCTTTTGATTTTGCATGTGCCACGTCAATATTATCCATGCCCACCCCACCGCGACCTACCAATTTCAAACCAGGACAAGCATCCAGTAAAGCCCCGTTCACTTGGGTCGCACTTCGTACCAATAGGACGGTGATGTTATTTTTATTGATGTAGTTCTCCAATTGCTCTTGGGCCACCTTGGTAGTAATGACCTCAAAGCCCTCTTTTTCCAAGAGCTGTATCCCCGATTCGGAAATGCCATCGTTGGCCAAAATTTTGTTCATGCTCATCCCTTTTTCTCCAAGTCGCTCATAATATCAACAAGAATGCCCACACTCTCTAAGGATAGGGCATTGTACATAGAAGCGCGGTATCCACCCACAGACCGATGACCGTTGATTCCATTTATTCCTGCCTCCTTACACTTCTCATCGAACATTTCCTTTAGAGTATCATCTGTAATATTGAAAGTAGCGTTCATCACAGAACGATCCTCCTTAGCTGCGAAGCCAGAGAAAACAGGGTTCAACTCGATTTCCGAATAAATCAGGTTTGCCTTTTTCTCGTTGATTTCCTCAATGGCGGCAATTCCGCCCAGGTCCTTGAGCCACCTTAAGGTGAGTAATGAAACGTATACGGCGAAAACAGGAGGGGTGTTGAACATACTGTCCTTGTCTACCTGTACCTTGTAACTGAGCATGGAAGGAACTTTTCGCGATACCTTATCCAAAATTTCATCTTTGACCACTACCAACGTGGTTCCCGCAGGTCCCATATTTTTTTGGGCACCCGCATAGATGAGGTCAAATTTCGAGAAATCGAGCTGTCTGGAAAAGATGTCCGAACTCATATCACATACCAGCGGGACTTCGGTTTCCGGGAACTTTTTAATCTGAGTTCCAAAAATAGTATTGTTTGAAGTGAGATGCAGGTAGTCCAAATCGTTAGGGACCGTATAGTTCTTAGGGATATAATTGAAGTTTTTTTCTTGGGACGAGGCAACTTCTACCACTTCCCCAAGAAGTCTCGCCTCTTTAATTGCCTTTAGACTCCATGTTCCGGTATTTACGTAGCCCGCTTTTTGTTCCAAAAGGTTGTAGGCCGCCATTAAAAACTGGGTACTGGCCCCACCTTGCAGAAATAAGGCATGGTATCCTTTGTTCTCCAGTCCCAATAGCTCCAGTGCCAGTGCCCGGGCTTCCTCTATAATAGCGACAAATTCTTTGCTTCTATGGGAGATTTCAATAAGGGAAAGACCAATACCATCCAGCTCAACAACGGCTTCCGATGCCTTTTGCATGACTTCTTGGGGCAGAATACAAGGGCCTGCACTAAAATTGTGTTTTTTCATTTTGTCGGTTGATTTTTAAGTTTCAAAATCCGCTCAAAGGTCTTAAAAAATCTTGGAAAGGGAAACCTGTTTTCAAAAGGACTATCCCTTGAGATTCAACAAAAAGTCAAGGGTGTCCAAACCATCCGCATAATCGCTAAGGGAAGGGGTCTGCGTTTGTCCGAAAGAGACCTCATTTGGGAAACACCCTTTGGAGACGACACATTGTATCTCCTTCTGTTTTGATGCCAATTTGCGTTTTAAGATCGTCTCATTTTCGTAGTATTCATAGAAAAGACAGGAAATTGGAGAGGCAAGACCCTGGTCTTCCTTTAAGATGAGAAACCCATTATCCAATAGGGGGATATCACTCATTAAATAAACCGCTTTGTTGTAGTCGTAGTTATTGGCGTACTTATGTTGATGAATCACCTTTTGGAATGGGAAAATGGCTTGGAAAAAAGCTTCAAAGTTATAATCACTCGGCACATACAATTTTGATACGCTTCTACATCCCAATCCAAAATATTGGAAAATATCTTTGCCCAATGCATGAAGTTCGTTTTCCTTTTCATTTCCAGATAAAATGGCGATGGAATTTCTGTTTTTACGGATAATGTTGGGATATTTACCAAAATAGTGCTCAAAATAGCGGCTTGTATTGTTGCTACCCGTAGCGATAACAGCATCAAAAAAATCCAATTTTCCTTCGGTAAATCGGATTCTATCACGAAGTTCCGGAGATTCTTTTGTCAGAATTCCTGAAATAAATGGTAGCAAAAGCGTATCGTTTGATGAGAGCTTTCCCAAAACCGTATTACCAGAGAGCAATACACAAAGGAAGTCATGGAAACCGACCAATGGAATATTTCCAGCCATGATAATAGCCACTGTTTTTTGTGAAGCGCCTTCTTTTAAAGGATAGTGCGCTAGCCATGAGGTCAATCGTTTCTCCGTGAGCAAATTCGCCCATTGCTCCAATGCAAAATGAAGGTTTTCCTGGGTAAACCAACTATTTTGGGCTTCGACCCTCAATAAAATGTCCTCGAATCTTTGAAAATCAGGGGTTTGGGGATTGTTTTTCTGGTCAAGGAATTCGGCGAAAAAATCACCAAGTTTAACAAAAGCAAGCAAAGTGGACCGTGGTGCCATGATTATATTTGTACAAAAAGTTACTAGGTTTTACTTTTGTTCAAAAATAAGCAAGCTGCTTGTTTTCAGCTAAAAGGAAAAGAAAGTTATGGCAATTATCATTACGGACGAATGTATTAATTGTGGTGCATGCGAGCCTGAATGCCCCAATACCGCTATTTATGAAGGTGCTGAAGAGTGGAGGTACAGTGATGGAACTTCCCTGACAGGCGATGTTGTCCTTCCGGACGGAAAGGCTGTAAATGCCGAGGATGTCCAGGACCCGATAAGTGATGAATACTATTACATTTCTCCTGACAAATGTACAGAGTGCTTGGGCTTTCACGAGGAACCGCAATGCGCTGCGGTATGTCCCGTTGATTGTTGTGTGCCCGATGAGGACATTGTGGAAACGGAGGAACAACTGTTGGGCAAACAGAAATTTATGCATCCTGAAGATTGACGGCCATCAAAGTTCAATCATGATTTCCTAAACCTTTGTTTTTTTGTTATCCATGTTTGGCCGAACACCAATACAGTTCTATCATTCACCCAATTTCGAGATAATGGCAGCATCACTATAGCCTTAAAAGTTTCGTATGTTCCCATCTTTTGTCGCTGAGAAGCACTAGTCGCAATAACCTCCTTTGGAGTACACAGATAATAGCCAATACGATTTTTCCCGTAAAATCCTTAGGGATGATGTAGGTGTCATTTTTTAGGATTTGGTACGGTATTATGCCGAATTTTTGGATGGATACCTTCCGTGGTATTCAGTAAGTTAATACAACAAACTAGAGCAGGTAAGATACCCGTTTCTTAGAGTTCATTTCATGTAACGGTTGCTATTGGGGAATTTTTAAAAGAAGGAAATGGGCAGTCCCTTCTTCATTTTACCTTGATAGAAGGAAAAACTATATTTGCACCCCTAAAACAAATGTGTCATGAAAGCAGGTATCGTGGGATTGCCCAACGTAGGGAAATCCACCTTGTTCAACTGTTTGTCCAACGCGAAGGCCCAAAGCGCCAATTTTCCCTTCTGTACGATTGAGCCCAATATTGGGGTGGTCAACGTACCGGATACCCGATTGGAAAGCCTGGAATCCTTGGTAGCCCCGGAAAAGGTTATTCCAGCCACGGTAGAAATTGTTGATATTGCCGGATTGGTGAAGGGTGCCAGTAAAGGTGAAGGCTTGGGAAACCAGTTTCTTGGTAATATTCGCGAAACCGATGCTATTTTGCACGTTTTGCGTTGTTTCGACAATGACAACATTGTTCACGTGGATGGTTCAGTAGACCCCATCCGCGACAAAGAGACCATCGATATGGAGCTTCAGCTGAAGGATTTGGAGAGCGTGGAGAAAAAGTTGGATAAGGTAAAACGTGCTGCAAAGACCGGGAATAAAGAAGCCCAAAAGGAAGAAGTTGTTTTATTGCAACTTAAGGAAGGGTTGGAAACCGGGACCTCTGTACGGGCCATATCCCTAAAAGATGAGGATAGAAATGAGTATGTACAGCCTTTACAGCTAATTACGGATAAACCGGTGATGTACGTTTGTAATGTGGACGAGGGGGCCGCGGCAGCTGGAAACGAATATGTAGAAAAAGTAAAAACGGCGGTGGCCCAGGAAAATGCAGAAGTCATATTCCTTGCCGTAGGTACCGAAGCCGATATCACCGAACTGGAAACGTATGAGGAAAGACAGCTATTTCTTGAAGACATGGGCCTGTCCGAGCCCGGCTCCGCGAAACTGATTCGAGGTGCTTACCAACTCCTTGACTTGGAGACTTATTTCACTGCTGGGCCCAAAGAAGTTAGGGCTTGGACCATTCCTGTGGGCGCTACGGCACCACAAGCGGCAGGAGTGATACACACCGATTTTGAAAAGGGCTTTATACGCGCAGAAGTGATATCATTTGCAGATTATATGAAGTATCAGAGCGAGACCAAGGTGAAGGAAGCTGGCAAAATGCGTATTGAAGGAAAGGAGTATATTGTCCAAGATGGGGATGTAATGCACTTTCGGTTCAATGTTTAGGGCGTTCTCCTCGCCCTCTATCAACAAGCCTTGTTGATTACTTTCTTTGTGGCACACTTTGATTTTTGTGGCTAAATTTTAAATTAGCTAGATTAATCCCAAGGATGGCAGATTCGCAGTATACAGAGGATAATATCCGTTCCCTGGATTGGAAGGAGCATATTCGTATGCGCCCGGGAATGTACATCGGTAAGTTGGGTGATGGTTCATCTGCAGATGACGGTATTTACATTTTGCTAAAGGAAGTCATCGATAATTGTATTGATGAGTTCGTCATGGGAGCGGGGAAAACCATTGAAATCAACATCAAGGAAAATACGGTGCATGTCAGGGATTACGGTAGGGGAATTCCTTTAGGAAAAGTTGTTGACGTGGTCTCAAAAATGAATACCGGAGGAAAGTACGATACGCGTGCTTTCAAGAAATCAGTAGGACTGAATGGAGTAGGGACAAAAGCGGTGAATGCCCTTTCAACCTTTTTTAAAGTAGAGTCCACCAGGGATGGTAAATCGAAATCGGCGGAATTTCAAACGGGCAACTTGGTGAATGAAGAACTTTTGGAAGAAACTTCACGTCGTCGCGGTACCAAGGTGAGCTTTGTGCCTGACGAAACCATCTTCAAAAAGTACAAATATCGAAACGAGTATGTGGAACGCATGCTCAAAAATTATGTCTATCTCAATCCAGGCCTGACCATTGTCTTCAATGGGGAAAAATTTCATTCTGAAAACGGCTTGAAAGACCTTTTGGAGGATACGAACAACGTAGAGGATATGCTTTATCCCATTATCCATTTAAAAGGAAATGATATTGAAGTTGCCATAACCCATAGTAAAACCCAATATAGTGAAGAGTACCATTCCTTTGTAAATGGGCAACATACTACCCAAGGAGGAACCCACCAGGCCGCATTTCGCGAAGCGGTGGTCAAAACGATACGGGACCATTATGGGAAGAATTATGAAGCGTCTGACATACGGAAGTCCATTATCTCTGCAATATCCATCAAGGTAATGGAGCCTGTATTTGAAAGTCAGACAAAAACCAAACTGGGTTCTACCGATATGGGCGGGGATTTACCCACGGTACGAACCTACGTCAACGAGTTCGTTGGAAAGTATTTGGATAATTACCTCCACAAGAATCCAGATACCAAAGAGGCGATCCAAAGAAAAATAATCCAAGCTGAAAAGGAACGCAAAGAGCTTTCCGGCATTCGTAAATTGGCTAGGGAGCGTGCCAAAAAGGCAAGCCTTCACAACAAAAAATTACGGGATTGCCGCATTCACCTGCAGGATATGAAAAAGGACCGTCGCTTGGAAACCACGCTTTTTATTACAGAGGGAGATTCCGCTTCCGGATCTATTACCAAGTCGAGGGATGTCAATATCCAAGCCGTCTTCAGCCTTCGGGGAAAACCATTGAATTCATATGGAATGTCCAAGAAAATTGTGTACGAAAACGAGGAGTTCAACCTGTTGCAGGCCGCGCTGAATATTGAGGAGTCCTTAGAAGACCTTCGATATAATAATATTGTAATCGCTACGGATGCAGATGTGGATGGTATGCACATCCGATTGCTATTGATCACTTTTTTTCTTCAGTTTTTCCCAGAGCTTATCAAAGAAAATCACCTGTACATACTACAAACGCCACTGTTTCGAGTGCGGAATAAAAAAGAGACCATTTATTGCTACAGCGAAGAGGAAAAACGAAACGCTATCGAGAAACTAAAAGGGAAACCAGAAATTACCAGGTTCAAAGGGTTGGGTGAGATTTCTCCGGATGAATTCAAACACTTCATAGGGGATGATATTCGCTTGGAACCCGTGATGTTGGACAAGGCGTTGAGTATTGATACCTTGCTGAAGTTTTATATGGGAAAAAACACTCCTGACCGACAGGATTTTATCATAAATAACCTTAAAGTAGAACTTGATTTAATAGAAGATAACCAACACTAATCCAGAATTTAACCCTTTGGAATGGAAGAGCATGACGCATTGAACGAAGAGGGTTTGGAAAACCCGAACGATTCCCAAGAAACGCTGACCAGGGTCACCGGTATGTACAAGGACTGGTTCCTTGATTATGCATCCTACGTTATTCTGGAGCGCGCTGTACCTGCGATTGAGGATGGATTCAAGCCGGTTCAACGGCGAATTATGCATGCCCTAAAGGAGTTGGATGACGGTCGCTACAATAAAGTGGCGAACGTTGTGGGGCATACGATGCAGTACCACCCCCATGGGGATGCAAGTATAGCCGATGCTATGGTGCAGTTGGGTCAAAAGGACCTTTTGATAGACACCCAAGGGAATTGGGGAAATATTTTGACGGGGGACGGGGCCGCCGCATCGCGATATATTGAAGCCCGGTTGTCCAAGTTTGCGTTGGATACAGTTTATAGTCCCAAAATCACCGAATGGCAGCTTTCGTATGATGGCCGCAAAAAAGAACCCGTCAACTTACCGGTCAAGTTTCCTTTGCTGTTGACCCAAGGCGCAGAAGGCATTGCGGTTGGACTGTCTACCAAAGTACTTCCGCACAATTTTAATGAATTGATAGATGCTTCCATCAAACACCTTAAAGGGCAACGGTTCAAACTTTTCCCTGATTTTCCGACAGCGGGCATAATTGATGTAACCAACTACAACGAGGGGCAACGGGGCGGAAAGGTACGGGTCAGGGCAAAGATCACGACCATGGATAAGAACACTTTGGTCATCCAAGAAATACCCTATGGAACCAATACTTCGACCTTAAAAGATTCCATTGTAAAGGCCAACGAAAAGGGAAAAATCAAGATAAAGAAAATTGAGGATAATACGGCCGCTGAGGTTGAAATATTGATACATCTTCCGAATGGCATATCGCCTGACAAAACCATCGATGCCCTTTTCGCCTTTACCTCCTGTGAATCCTCTATTTCTCCCTTGGGCTGTATCATTGAGGATAACAAGCCCCTATTTATAGGAGTTAAGGAAATGCTGGAACGTTCCACAGAGTATACGGTGGAATTGCTTAAAGCTGAACTTGAAATACAACTGGGCGAGTTGGAAGAACAATGGCATTTTGCTTCGCTGGAACGTATTTTTATTGAGAACCGGATTTATCGGGACATTGAAGAAGAAGAAACCTGGGAAGGAGTCATCTCTGCTATTGATAAAGGACTGAAACCCCACACCGAACATTTAAAAAGAGCGGTCACGGAAACGGACATTGCGCGCCTGACGGAAATTCGCATAAAGCGAATCTCAAAGTTTGATCTGGATAAAGCGGAACAGTTCATAGAAAGTCTTACGGATAAAATAGAACAGACCCAACACCATCTGGAACACCTTGTGGACTATGCGATTGCGTATTTTAAAGACCTAAAGAAAAAATACGGAAAAGGTAGGGAGCGCAAATCTGAAATCAAGGTTTTTGATGATATTGAAGCAACGAAGGTGGTTATCCGTAATACAAAACTTTATGTAAATCGCGAAGAAGGTTTCGTAGGAACTTCCTTGCGAAAAGACGAGTATGTAACGGACTGCAGTGACATTGACGATATTATTGTTTTTACAAAAAAAGGGGAGATGATGGTGACCCGCGTCGACTCCAAAACCTTTGTGGGCAAAAACATCATCCATGTTGGGGTGTTTAAAAAGAAGGATAGTCGAACCACCTTCAATATGGTTTATAAGGAAGGTAAGGGAGGCGCGAGCTACATCAAGCGCTTCAACGTAACCGGTATAACCCGGGATAAAGTGTATCAGTTGGCGGGCACAAAAGTTAGTGCAGATGTACTTTATTTTTCGGCAAACCCCAATGGTGAGGCTGAAATTGTAACCGTTATGCTACGTCAATCAGGGAGCATCAAAAAACTGAAATGGGACCTGGACTTTGCCGATGTAATGATAAAGGGAAGGGCATCCAAAGGAAATCTCGTAACCAAGTACCCTGTAAAACGCATCGAACTGAAAGAAAAAGGGGTATCTACCTTAAAGCCGCGAAAAATCTGGTTTGACGATGTAGTGAATCGGTTAAATGTAGATGGACGGGGCGAGCTTCTGGGAGAATTCAAAGGGGATGATTTACTGTTGGTGGTCGATCAAAAAGGAAAAGTAAAGACCATCCCCCCCGATCTTTTGACCCGTTTTGATGATACTCTGGTGGTTCTGGAAAAGTGGAAGCCCCAAAAGCCCTTATCCGTAGTACATTATGAAGGTGAAAAGGAGCGTTATTACGTAAAACGCTTTTTGGTGGAAAATTCCAATAGGGAAGAAATGGTGATATCCGAGCATCCGAAATCTTTTATGGAACTGGTTTCTACGGACTGGCGTCCGGTCATCGAAATTGAATTTGTAAAACCTAGGGGAAAGGACCCCAAACCGAATCAAAGTGTGGATTTGGAAAACTTTATTTCCGTAAAGGGAATAAAGGCCCTTGGAAATCAACTTTCTTCTGAAAAAATAAAGAACATAAATCGATTGGAGCCTCTTCCGTATGAAGAGCCTCAGGAAAAAGTTCCTGAAGAAATCGAGGTCGTCGATGAAGAGGCCTTGGAGGCGGAAAGCAAAAAAAAATCACAAAATGATGATTCTGACCAGCCAAAATTGTTTTAATTGGGTTATTCTACCTATTTTGGTAGTGCAGAACACACCAAACCATTAGCTGAAATATTTTTTATGGATTTTACCAACCCGCTGGTCTACGGCGTTCCCGTTTTTATTGCCTTTATTTTATTCGAACTTACCTATAGCATCTCCCACGGTGATGACCATGTTTACAATTGGAAAGATTTGGCCGCAAGTGGCTTTATGGGTATTGGTTCGGCGATTCTTGGACCGCTGTTCAAAGTCATCTTTGCCGTAGTACTGTTTGAAGTCGTCTATGAGTTCTGGAATCCTATTGTGGATGGAACAAGACAAAATCTATTGGGATATGAATCTTTTGGATATGCCTGGTATGTCTGGATTATTTGTCAATTGGCCGACGATTTTACCTACTACTGGTTTCATAGGGCCAATCATGAAATTCGTGTGCTTTGGGCTGCGCACATTGTCCACCATTCTTCGGATAATTTTAATTTGGGTACCGCAGTACGGAACGGATGGTTCACCATTTTGTACAAACCTCTTTTTTATATGTGGATGCCCGCCATTGGTTTTCCACCGGAAATGGTGGTCGTCTGCTTGGGTATAGAAGCCCTTTGGCAATTTCAATTGCACTCAGCATATATTCCAAAATTGGGGTTTCTTGAAAAAATATTCAATACCCATACCATGCACCAGGTCCATCACGCCCAAAATGTGGAGTACTTGGACAAAAACCATGGAGGCTTTCTGAACATATTCGACAAAATCTTTGGGACTTGGAAAGAGTTTGATGAGGAGATTGATGTTAAATACGGGGTCATTCATTCGCCCAATTCGTACAATCCTGTTGTAATTCTTACCCACGAATTCAAGGATATTTGGCGAGATGTGAAAAAGGCCAAAAAATGGTCACACAAGTTTATGTACATTTTTGGCCCACCTGGTTGGAGCCATGATGGAAGTACGCTGACCGTAAAACAGCAACAAAAACTACAAAAGGAACATCGGGAGCAATACCCAGATTTAGCGTACAACCGGCCGAACTGAATCTAATTCTCCAGAATCTCTTCTGATTTTGTCCTGTTCTTTTTCATTCGAAGGTCAAAAAATTCCACCATTAGGGAAAAGGCGATGGCAAAATAAAGATAACCTTTGGGGATAGCCCCAATCTCATTATCGAACACTACCAAATGGGAGAGATGTGCGGCCTCGGTTATCAGCATGAATCCTATTAAAATCAAAAACGACAGCCCCAAAATTTGAATGGAGGGGTGTCGATTTACAAAATCACCCACGGGATTGGCGAAGAGCATCATGATAAGAACCGATATCACCACGGCGATGACCATGAGTAAAAGGGCATCGTTTGGGTTCGGGGATATACCGTTGGTCATGCCAATCGCAGTTAAAATAGAGTCGAACGAAAAGACAATATTGATTACCGTTATTTGAACGATGGCATTCACTAAAGAAGAAGACCTGGATTTGGTAACCTCTCGTTCATCATGGCCCCGGTCCTCAATTTTTTCGTGGATTTCTTTGGTGCTTTTGTACAAGAGGAACAAGCCCCCAAGAAATAAAATAAGCGCCTGCCAACTTATCCCACCGGTAATCCAAGATTCGTCCAGTACCAAAAATGGCTTTTTCATTTTGGTGAGCCAGGTAATTCCGAACAACAGTACGATGCGCATCCCCATAGCGAGGACAAGCCCGAGATTGGTCGCTTTTCTCCGGTTTTTCTGTTCCAATTTGCCCGCTGCTATCGAGATGAAAATAATATTGTCGATGCCAAGGATAATTTCAAGAAAAGTAAGGGTCAAAAGTGCCATCCAGGCATCCGGACTTGTAAAAATTTCAAACATGGTCAGTGTATTTTAAAAGCAGTACCCTTAAATTTTCGGGTATCTCCAATAGCGTTATACTCAAAGGTGTATGAGGAATCTGTCGTGGTCAATATTTTGATATGGATTGATTTTTCCTCTGCTTTATTTTTTGGATTTAGGTTTTTCAGCACATATTCGCAATCGTTTATCCAACGTACCGAGGCGGTGTCTTTTTTTCCTTCAAAGACATCAATCTCGATCGTTTCTGAACGTTGGAATATGGTCTTCTTTAGTTCACCGTTGATTTCTGTAGCGAACTCAAAATCTCCTGTTTTAAAACGAATACAATTCCTTTCGGGTGGAGCGCTACATGCCACCAATAGAAGAATAAAACACAAGGAAAGCAGGGCTTTGGACATGGATGCAAAGTAAGGGAAAGTCAGAAAACTTTATTCATTCACTTTAGCTTTTTTGATGAAATATTTCAAACGTACCATCCTGATGGAAAAAAACAATTTTGGACAAGCCTTTCTCATTGTTTAGCGAAGATGGTTCGGTTGACTTGAGTTTTTCAGAAACTTCTTCTGATGTCTCGTTGGCTGGAAACGGAAGAGTAGGCGACTCACCAGCTCCCTCCAATTTTCGCATAAGACTTCCCTCACCATGAATTAACCAATACAGGTTTATCTCTGGATAGGCCTGGGTCACTTTCATAATAAAATCCAAACTGGGTCTATTGCGCCCGTTCAGAATGTGGGACATCGTGGAACGCTGTATCCCAATCCGGTCGGCAAAGGCAGAAACACTGAGCTCGTAATGGTTCAGCAGCACCTTTATTCTTTCTAGAATTTGACTATTCACAATTGTAAAAAAAAAATGAAAATTATTTATTGAAAGATAGTGGTATAAGAGTGAAATAAAAAAAACACGAAATAAAATAATATAAAAAATTTAAACTTTATAATTATATTATAGCACGTAAATTACTGAATTTAAATTATATATAATTTTAAATACAAATAATTGATATTTTTGTGAATAAACAACAGGGAACAAGTATATGTGTAATACAAATGTAAATTATTAGAGATAAATTATAGAATATTAGTGTTTACAAAAGTGAATAGTTAAGGGTTTACTTTTGTAATCTTTAAGAAATCCAAAATGGAAAATCACCTTCTTTTTAAGGAAGAATCGGTTCAAGGTAGATATGTCACGTTGGGTCATCTTACGGAAGTCTGGTCAAAAAAAATACCTTCGGAATTTTTTGATGTTTTAGGGACATCCGTAAAGGGCCGGGAAATTTTTTCTTTGACCTTGGGAGAGGGCAAAAAGAAAATTCTGCTATGGTCCCAAATGCACGGAAATGAATCGACAACGACAAAGGCGGTTTTAGATTTGGTCAATTTCCTGATATCTGATGATGTTTTGGCCAAGGAAATCATGAAGAACTGTCTTCTTTGTATCGTGCCCATACTCAATCCCGATGGTGCGGACGCCTACACTCGGTTAAATGCGAATACAGTAGATCTTAATCGGGATGCAAAGGACCGTTCTCAACCGGAAACACGATTGTTATGGTCCCTTTTCGAACTGTTCAAACCGGACTTTTGTTTCAATCTTCATGACCAACGCACTCTTTTTAGTGCAGGTACGGAAAAACAAGAAGCTACGGTATCTTTTTTATCGCCTGCATCCGATATGGAACGGAAAATAACTCCAAGTAGGTCTATGGCCATGCGCTTAATTGTTGGCCTAAACCAACATCTACAGACTTATATACCCAAAAAGGTGGGAAGATATGATGATACTTTTAATCCCAATTGTGTTGGCGATGCATTTCAAATGGAAAAAGTACCCACCTTGTTGTTCGAAGCAGGGCACTATCCAAATGATTATCAACGCGAAAGTACCCGGACATTGATATGGGTTGCCTTAAAACGGGCTTTATTGATAATTTCAAGGGATAGCATTGGACATTTTGATGAATCTTTATACTTCTCCATTCCAGAGAATGCCAAGATGTTCTATGACGTCCTGATTAAAAACGGAGCGGTCCTAAATCCGAATATAGCTTTGGGAGATAGCATAGGAATACGTTTCGAGGAGGTTTTGGTCGCGGGAAAAATTCAATTTATACCAAAAGTTGAAAAAGTAGGTAGGCTGACTGATTTTTTTGGGCATATCGAGTATGATTGTGCTAAGGCTGAAGATTTTAAGTCAATTTCAGCGCAAAAGGAAATCGTGGATTGTATTGTCACCCTGTCGAAAAATAATGACACCTAAATGTAAGTTCTTACATTTTTTTTAAAAAAAACCGTTTTTTTTTACGTTTATTTTCATTATTAACTACTTTTGTTGAAAATACTACCATTATGACCAAAGTAAAACTCGACGAGATAGACCACCAGATATTGGATATGTTGATTGACAATACCCGTACTCCTTTTACGGATATTGCCAAAAAGCTATTGATATCGGCTGGGACAGTGCACGTTCGTGTTAAAAAGATGGAAGAATCTGGGATAATCAAAGGGTCGTCCTTAACCTTGGATTATGTAAAGTTGGGCTATTCTTTTATCGCGTATGTCGGAATCTTTCTAGAAAAAACCCATCAGACAAAATTCGTCCTAGAGCGCCTAAATCAGATACCTTACGTCACCGTGGCCCACATCACCACGGGAAAGTTCAACATCTTTTGTAAAATCAGGGCCCGGGATACCACACATGCCAAAAACATTATTTTCAAGATTGATGATATCGATGGAATAAGTAGAACCGAGACCATGATATCATTGGAAGAAAGCATCAACGATAAAAAGCGGTTGATGCACACTATTTTCAATGAACTTTAGCGATACGGACGCATTCGTTCTATAACATTCGGCTTTATTCCCAAAAGATTTAGAGTGTAGTATTCGGACCGGGGAATAGTTTTTAAATTAATTCGTCGTTTTCTTGGTCATGGTCCGATTCGAAGTCGGGGCTGGGCTCAGTATTTTCCTCAGAAGAAAGTGCCATTTCCCCCTCCAATTTTTTATCGAGCTCTTTTTCGATGTTTTCTTCAAAGTTGGATATGAAATTGGAAAGGCTTTTACTTATTTTCACGAGATACACTGCTTCCTCAGTTCGTACTTCTACGGCCTCCACAATTTCCCCGCTGGGTTTTTTAAGCGTAATGACATCTTCGTCGCCATAACCGTACGGATAGGAGTCTATCAATAGCGCCGCTACTTGCCGGTCTAGTTTTTTGTAGTCGATTAAAATTCGTTTCATGGTAGGTGCGATTTAATTCACTACCTAAACTATAAAATTTTGGGAGCGACCCATTTCAAGAGTTGTAAATGAACGTATTTAGTATATGAAGGTATTATTCGTTGTAGTAAGCAAATGCACTTTCAATATGTGATTCGGGTACTTTCACGTCAATAACCGCTTGGCCAATATCTTGTAATAGGACGAAGTTGATATTGCCATGTGCATTTTTCTTGTCGTGTTTCATTAAATCAATGATGATTTTAAGATCATCTTCTGAAAAAATGACCCTCTCAAAATGACGGAGAAAAGTGGTCTTGATGTCATCCAACGATAATTTGGACAATCCTTTGAGTTTATGGGAAAGATAGGCTTCCAATATCATACCTATAGCAATGGCTTCACCGTGCAAAAGTGCAGGCTTTTCAGGATGGTCCAGAAAATAAGATTCTATCGCATGGCCCAAAGTATGTCCAAAATTTAAAATTTTACGTATACCCAGTTCTGTTGGGTCTTGAAGAACGATTTCGTTTTTTATTGCAATGGATTTTTGGATGCTGTCCGTATGGGTATAATCCACTCCAGATTTTAGGGATTCCCAATATTCCGAATCTTTGATCAAACCATGTTTGAGCATTTCCGCAAAACCACTGGTAATCTGTCGTTCTTCGAGGGTTTTCAAAAAATCTGGAAATATCAAGACCATCTCGGGCTGATTGATAACTCCAATTTGGTTTTTTAAGGATCCCAGGTCAACGCCGGTTTTTCCTCCGATGGAGGCGTCAACCATGGCCAATAGGGTGGTAGGAATGTTTATAAAATCAATACCTCTTTTAAAGGTGGATGCGACAAAGCCCCCTAAATCGGTAACGACGCCTCCTCCCAAATTAATCAACACACTCTTTCGGTCCCCGCCCGAGCTGGAAAGCTCTTGCCACACGGAAGAACAGGTTTTAATGGTTTTATGGGCTTCGCCGGGAACTATTTCCGTATGTCCATCAATCTTTGGACCCAGAAGCGTTTGCAGTTTATCGAGGCAGAACTTTCGGGTGTTCCCATCGACCAGGACAAATACTTTGGAATACTCCTGAACCCGGATATGCTGAAGTAGTGCGGCTTCCGCCAACTCTTCAAAATATACTTCGTAGGAGCTTGATGCGACTGTTTCCATGAGCAAATAATCTGCTAAATAAAGATTATTTTTATAGATAATCTTGACCTGGACCTACTTATCTTTGAATCTTTAAAGAATTTTCAAAAATGCATCCAGATTTTGAGAATACGGCAATTGCCTTCGATTTAAAAACAGACTCGGAATTGGAACGGGCCTACTTTCTTTTTAAGTTGATCGCCAATGAACCTCTTGTCCGAATTGGGACCGCTGTTACCAATTTTGCACTAAAAGCGCATCTTCCCGTTGAGGGCCTGATAAAGGCTACGGTTTTTGATCACTTTTGCGGTGGCACTACAGAAGAAGACTGTTTGGAAGTCATTGACAAGATGTTCCAAAAAGGGGTGTGTTCCATACTGGACTATTCTGTGGAAGGTAAAGAAATGGAAGCACAGTTTGATTTTGCACTTAAGAAAACACTGGATGTTCTGGATTTTGTAAAGGAAAAGGACGCCATTCCATTTGCCGTTTTTAAGCCGACAGGATTTGGACGGTTTGAACTCTATCGCAAAGTAAGCGCTCAGGAAAAACTGAATGAAGTTGAAATTGAGGAATGGACTAAAGTGCAACAACGGTACGATCAAGTATGTAAGAAAGCTTTTGATTTGGATGTGGCCCTGCTGATAGACGCCGAAGAAAGCTGGATGCAAAAGGCAGCTGACGACCTGGCTTTGGAAATGATGCGAAAATACAATACCAAAAAGGCCGTAGTATACAATACGGCCCAAATGTATCGCTGGGACCGAATGACATTTATTGAAGAACTGAATGACGTGGCTACGCGGGAAAAATTCAAGGTAGGACTTAAGGTCGTGCGTGGGGCCTATATGGAAAAAGAAAATGAAAGAGCTAAAGCGATGGGTTATCCCACTCCTATCTGCAGTTCCAAACAAGCAACAGATGATAACTTCGATAATGCGATTCGTTTTATGATGGAAAATCTGGAACGGATGTCCATCTTTGCCGGAACACATAACGAGAACAGCAGTATGGGACTGGTTCAACAGATGCAACAAACGAAGCTAAAGCCAAGTCATGATAACATATGGTTTGGACAACTGTATGGAATGAGTGAGCATATCACCTATAACCTATCCGATTCCGGATACAATGTGGCGAAGTACGTACCCTATGGTCCTGTAAAAGATGTAATGCCCTATTTAATACGAAGGGCAGAAGAAAATACATCAGTTGCAGGACAGACCACCCGGGAACTTAGTCTATTGCAAAAAGAGAAAAAACGAAGGATCTTAGAAGATTAGGAGTTTATAGAGTCCTATTAGCAAAAGGAGCAACAAAAGGCTTAAGTTACTTTGCGTAGCGTCAACTTACAATAAACTATTTCATTTTACAATAAAACGTCTTAGACTAAAATAATTATTCAATTTATAAATTGAGCACCAATTTATAAATGGCTTTATTTTTGATTTGTTCCTTTCATCGGTATGCAGCAATTTTGAGTCAAGCAATTTTCAATAGTAATCATTGACTAAATATTTGGGAAGTTGATTTGATAATTTCATAAGGAATTGGAGCTGACAAAATTAAATGGTTAATTCACTTTAGAATCACCCTAACCCTAGATACCTTATTTAGAAACAATAATTGAAAATTCAATGACTAAGGAGCTCCCATAGAAAAGAAAAAATTCATTATAAATGAAAAGAAATGAAGAGACTTTGTATTAATTCTAATTTGCCTCTAATGTCAATTCCTAAATTAATTCTTATACCCGCACTTCTCTTAACTTTTAGTTGTTCAAATGAACGTAGTTATGAAGAAGTCTCTAAAGAAGATGCCTATTCTGGTGATAAGATTTTTTTGTCAATATTTTTTGGCTACGGAGAATTAGCCGGAGAATTAAATCTTCTTCATGATAAGTTTTCAATAATAGAGAATTTAAATAAAGAAGAAATTATTGAGTTGGAAAAACTATTGTTGAATATGACCAGTCAAATATCTAATAGGAATCCCGGGTTTTTTAAGTTATTCAAGCAAGAAATTATTTCAAATGACCACAGTAGAATATCTTTAATTCTTGACGAAGCAGAAAGAATGTTTCTGGAAAATTTGGATGCTCTACAACCTGGTTTAAAAGAGAAAGTTTTTCAGATTGAACAAGATATCATCAAAAAGAGGTTAAGTTTTGAAAATGCAGAGGATATTAATAATTATATATCTAGTATTAATTCGGATTTGGAATCTGAATTGCTAGCTGAAAACATGATAACGCCTAAAACGGTAAGTGAAGGCTTGGGAGCTGCATCTATTTTTGCCGCAGTAGCAGCTGCAGTATATTTTGTATTAGCTGCGCATAACGCAGTGGCTGTATCTGTTCTAGTTTATGCTGCCGGTGCTTTTTGGGGGCCAGATTTAGATACAACAAGTGGTGGTGGTGGTGAAGATGATATAGAAGATTTTTTTGAAGAAGTTCCTGAGGAGGGTGCTGATTATTATACCAAAGGATTTGTAGATGGTGATATACTAAGAACGGAAATGCTTATAAATGAAATCGCTAATTATAAATTTGAATAGCTTTTTTTATAAAAACAAATACAGTACACTTTTTTTTGGTTATTCAGGAATAATAGTATTTATTACTGCCTCTGTTTTTTATTTCTATGTAGGAGGCAATCCCGTAAAATATAAAATTGGAGAGGAGAATATTTTATTCGCATTGGTACCACAAGGATGGGCTTACTTTACTCGTAGTCCACGTGAAGCACAAATAACTATCCTTAAGAGAAGTAATAACGATAATAAGTTTGTCAGGATTAACTTGAGGCATTCTCATCCTGACAATCTGTTTGGGCTGTATAGAAGGTCGCCAAAAATATTAACCGAGCTCCAACGGGCCAAGTTAGAGATTCCCGAATCCATCTATTTGGATACCACATGGAATTATCAACAACAGCATTCTACAGGAGATATTAAAAAATTGCTGTCTTATAATTTTATAAATAAAATAAAAGATCCCGAATTGTGCGGAGAACACCTAGTTATTTATCAAAAACCCATTCCGTGGGCTTGGTTAACAAATCGAGATAAAATAAAAATGGCATGTAAAATGATAAAAATAAACTTTGTTTGTAATTGAAATCATCTTTTGAAAAGACTCTAATCCTTCTGACCGAACAAAAAAGCCCAAATACGAACGTCGTTGGTGTTGCCCGTTCGCTACTTGCACTTGGACTATTGTTGACACTTCTGTTCAATCCAACAACTACTTTAGCTCAAGTTCATGATGGTAAGCTTTTTAACCCTTATCTAAATTCTAATTTCATTCTATATCCATATAATTTTTTTATGATTCTTGGGGAAGGTAACTTTTTTATCATGAAGTATATTGCAATACTAATTTTAATCATTGTAATTTCCGGTTATTGGTTGAAGATAACGTCGATACTTCACTGGTGGATTGCTTCCAGTTTTGTTTTCACTTCGTCAACTATAGATGGGGGCGATCAAATGGGTGCAATATTCAGCCTTTTTCTTATACCAATATTGTTTTTCGATGACAGGAAGAATCACTGGTACCTAGGAAAGAAAACCCAAAATATAAAAAAAATTGTTCCAATAGTAACTATATGGATATTGAGGCTCCAAGTTTCAATTATCTATTTTCATGCGGCTGTAGGGAAATTTTCAGGAAAGGAATGGGCAAATGGAACGGCCATTTATTATTGGTGGAACCAGTCGATTTTTGGTATGCCTTTGCTAATCTCCGATTTCATAAATTCCCTTCTAGAGAACTCGTATATTGTCACAATGGTGACATATTCTGTAATGATATTAGAAATATTAATATTTCTCGGTTTATCTGCGTCTGTGAGGTATCGTAAAACAATTTTACTGGTTGCCGTGGTTTTCCATCTGTCTATTATTCTTGTTCACGGGATATTCTCTTTCTTTTTCTCTATATGTGCCGGACTGATTCTTTTTCTATTTCCTACCTATGAGAACTTTGAGTTTAGTAAATTTAAATCATGATTAAAAAGACCGTCCTAATTTTTTTTTTGATTGCAATATCCGTACTGCTGATTAATTGGTCAATACTTATAAGTGTTTTTAATAGCCTGCCTGATATTATTACTACTCATGTCAATGTTTTGGGAGAAGCAAATCGTTATGGCAACAAAGTTCACTTGATTTATGGTCTCATAGTGAATACTTTAGTCTTAGCCATAGTCTTTTTTTTCATAAAAAACCCTAAGTACGCAAATTACCCGATAGAGTTAAATGATTCAAATAGAGAATCCATGCACCTAAAAATGCAATATTTCTTATCTATTGTTGGCATTTTTACGTCAATTGCATTTTCATTTATGATTACTCAAACATTTAATTCCAAGACCCCAATCTTTTTAATTTTAGGTTACTCGATTGTATCTCCTATATTGAGTTTAATATTTTTTAAGGAAAAGTAAATGTTTTTCACATATCTAAATAGCTTATCAACAAACAGTTGTAGCTAAAGACTAGACACAAAACTCTATACCAAATTAGTAAAGATAGACTAGTTTTTTACGATAATCTCATGGATTACCTGCAATCAACGGGTCAGTATTAGCCTTAAAAGGAGCACTCCAATATTTTGCTTGATACTTGCATATTTCTAAAAGAAGTTTTCCGTCTTGCATTGATATTGGAATCATAAGTTGCTTTTAATTAGCTCCTTCAAAAAAATGCCAGGAGTTATCCCGAGCTTATCTTTAAAAGCCTTGTTAAAAACAGTTAAAGAGTTAAACCCAAAAAATTCGGCCAGCTGTATCATGGATTTATGCTTTATTAGTTCCGGATTTTCCTTTAAAGTGTTTATGGCATAAGTAATTCGCAAATCCTTGATATAGCTGGAAAAATTTTGACCTTTAAACTTATTGATTGTCATTGATAAATAGGTGCTGTTCGTACCTAATTTTTTGGCCAAATCCATTTGGTTAAGGTTGTTTGCCAAAAATCCTTTCTTTTCCTCCCAGCTTTCCAAAGTTGACAAGACGGAATCGAGAGTTTCTTGACTTAGCCTATTTTCTCTATTACCTTTCTGGTATTTAAGCCTAGAAGTGTTCATTTCAACTCTATTATTTAGCGCAAATTCTAATTTTTTTTGGATGTTTTGATATCTAAAATAATAAGCTGTAGTACCCAGAAGAAAAAAGGCTGATAGCACATATAAAAGTATCAACCCTTTTGATTTGGACTTAATTTTTTGGTAAAGAGCTTGTTTCTCTTTCTCTTGCAATGGCAAATCAAATTCTGCTAGTGTAATTTCTTTTAAGCGTTTATGAGTATATGTCAATATACTATCGTAGTAAACAAGACGATTAAAGTACTTTTTTTCAAGGAGAGTATCATTTTTTTGTATAGCATCTTTAAGCAGAAATTGATAAACTGAATTTACATTGTCAATAATTGGATAATTTCTTTTTTTAAGAATACTATCAATTTTAATGAAGTAATTTTGCTTGAAACGAAGCTTTCCAAGTTTTCCTTCTATCTCACCCAAATAGTAAAGATTATCACAAGAATTTATAATTCCGTAGTCGTTTGAGTATTTCACTAGACTATCTCTTGCTCTACCAAAATCCCCAGAGTAGAAATAAGCTTTAGATTTTAAAATATTCAAATCCTTAATTAAGGTTTCATTATCATTTTCCTTAGCTAATTTTAAACTTTTGTTCAAATAAATTAAAGATGAGTCAACCTTCTTGAGATGTAAATATGATATCGCTAGGCCGTGAAGCGCATCAGAATAAATACGGCTGTATTCTGGAAGATAAGATTTATGTTTACCAATGTAAGAGACAAGTTTACCGTAAATCAATATGCTCTCGTTCTCTTGACCAAAAAAGGCTTTAATATCTGCAATCGCGGATAAACACTCGGAAATTACTTCATAATCATTACATTTTTCGGCATAGTGATAGCTCTTTATTACTTCTTGAAGTGCTTTAATATTTAAATCGTTTTCGTACAAAAGCTTGGCTTTGGCAAAATGGGTTCTACCCAAAAAGCGGTATATCGTATCCTTTTTTTTTAAATTAAGTTTTATTCTTTTTACCAGAGCAAAGGCGGTATCTAAGTATTTTAAACCTCTTATTGAGTTCTCAGAATATGCTCTCAAGCGATAAGCTTTAGCCCATTGTAAAGTATCGTGGTTTCTTATAGCTTTTTTTACTTGTGAGGGAAAAATTTCTGAGTTGTACTTCTTTGGATTCTCTATGGCAGTAAAAAAACAATGGTCATAATCAAGGGTATCCCTTAAAACAACGGGAGGTTCTTGAGAGTAGACCAACCTGGTGATAAGCAATATAGGGACAAAAAAAATAGCTATTTTAGTATAAAAGCGCATTAGTGTTTTCATCTGGACTAATCATGTCTGAAATGATTTTAGTCATTGCTTTGAAAAATATTATTAATTATTAGCTTATTAACACAGTTTTCGGCTGTAAGCGTATAATCGACTTTCCCTATAACTATCTTAACAGTATACTTTTTACAAGGCGCTGATTTCGTATCGCTTTTCCCAAAGTCGATGTTCCCTGCTTTTAAAAAGGATTTTACCAGAAGGGTATCCCTGAATTTTTCGTCCAATACCTCGCCAAATACCAGAGGTTTGGAGCGCATGTCCTTCAGCACCCGGCAATTTGGAAGATAACAGAACTGGGTATCGGTTTCATCTGATTTTTTCTTCAGAAAAAAGACCAAAAAAATGATTCCAATGGACAGTCCCACCAAATACCAACCCAAACGTTGTAAAAAGCTCATATTCCCCTAAAAAATGAGAAAATTAATGTCGTTATACGAAAGTCCGAACCAGTCTCCCACAGATTTATTGGTCAAAATCCCGTGGTACATGTATAATCCATTGCGCAATCCCTTATCGAAACGCAGCGAATGTTCCAATCCCCCCTCTTCTCCGATTTTTAAAAGATAGGGTGTGAAAATATTGCTTATGGAAATGGAGGAAGTCCTCGGATAGCGCGATGGGATATTGGGAACACCATAATGGATCACCCCGTATTTTTCGATTGTGGGTTTGTCATGACTGGTCACCTCGGAAGTTTCAAAGCACCCCCCCATATCAATGCTCACATCAATGATGACCGCACCTTTTTTCATATTTTCAACCATAGAACTGGAAACGACCACAGGGCTACGATCTTTACCTCGAGTTGCCCCAATGGCCACATCACATCGTTTTAAAGCTTTCATCAGATTTTTGGGCTGGATGGTCGAGGTGTACACGGTTCGATTTAAATTAGTCTGCAGATTACGCAGCTTTGTCAATGAATTATCAAAGACCTTTATGTTGGCTCCCAAGCCGAGAGCAGAACGCGATGCAAATTGTCCTACTGTTCCTGCACCGATAATGACCACTTCTACGGGAGGTACACCACTAATATTTCCGAACATCAATCCATTGCCCTTGTTTGTGGTCGCCATTAGCTCTGAAGCTACCAAAATAGAAGATATTCCAGCTATTTCGCTCAATGACCGCACTGCAGGATATTTACCGTCATCATCCCGAATATATTCAAAAGCGATAGCGGTCAACCGCTTTTTGGCCATGGTTTCAAAATACGTCTTGTTTTGGGTTTTGATTTGTAAAGCTGATATCACGATTGTCTGGGGATTCAGCATGTCCATTTCGGAAAGGGTAGGGGGCTCCACTTTTAGAATTAAAGGACAGGAAAACACCTTTTTGGTATCTCGGGTTATCTCGGCACCGGCATTCGTATAATCCATATCGGAGAAGTTGGCGCCATCTCCCGCACCTGATTCAATCAATACCCGGTGCCCATGCGCTGTAATGGCATTTACGGCATCTGGGGTCAAGCAAATCCGTTTTTCTTGATATTGGTTCTCACGGGGCAATCCAATGAACAGTTCCCCTTTTTGTTTTAAAATTTCAAGGGTTTCTTCCTGGGGCAGGAGTTGTTGTTTACTAAAAGGAGAGGAGGGCTGGTTCATGGCATGTAAATCCGTTGGTCATACCTTAGGGTATCAAACAAATTTACGCTTTTTTTGAAAGGACTTCCTGGCGCTGTTCCAGTTTCTCGCGCTCTTTGCGAAGCTCTTCTTTTTCTTTCAAGATTTGCAGTTCGGTGTCCATAGCATCTAAATCAATACCGTGCACATGCTTGTCCACGAGCTTGACCCTAATGAAATATACGATGGGAACAATCACCATGGTAACCGCTATTACATATAGAATCTCGTTTTCATCAATTTTATTCGAGTCAAAAGTGAGTACATTGTATAATTGAAAACTATACATGGCGATAGGAATTAAAATGGCGTGATACCACCAATGTCTCGAAGTAACGAACCAAATAACCAACAGTAATAGGGGTACTATTTTGCTAAAATAATAATAGATAGCATCGCTAACATGACCAAACCCATTATCCGAGAATTCAATACCAATAAAACTCCATGATTCGGCTTCGGCAGGCAGATATTTATAACAATATATCAGTAAAGGAGTTGTAGCAATCAATAGGGCTAAAAGCCCTTCTATAATAAATCTTTTCCTTACCGGCGCTTTATTCTTCATTACAGTCTTAACTCTAAAAGTTAAAAAATATTGTAATAAAAAATCCCTTTTCGAAAAAAGGGATTTAGACATTCAGCGTTCAAAAAAAAATTAAACCTTCTTGAATCTACTCTTGTCAATACTAACTGTTTGGTCTTTATCAAAATCGACTACTGTAGTAGATACTGCAGTCATAGCTAAAAAGGCAACAGCAAGCAATCCAAAAAAAACTTTTTTAGTGTTCATCGTAAAAGAGTTTTTGGTTAATAAATGAATTCATTCACAATACGAAAGTAGGAAAATATTTCAACCTAGTATACATTTTATCGATAAAATTTGCATTTTGTCCGATAAAAATAGCCTTTAATCGATATTCACCAACCTCATAAGTGATTTACTACAAGATACTCGGATTGTTTTGTATTAGGGATTTAACTCGATTGAACGTGTCTTTTCATCGACAAAGCGCAAACGCACCACTTCTCTTTTTTCCGGTAAAATGGAATCTACTTTTTCCGGCCATTCGATAAAAATCCATGCGGTTGAGGCCAAATAGTCCTCAAAACCCAAATCGTAAACTTCATCTTCACTTTGAACACGATAAAAATCAAAATGATATCCCAAAAGTTCCTTCTTTTTCGAGTGGTATTCGTTTACTAATCCAAAAGTTGGACTATTGGCCGCATCGATTCCTCCCAATTCGCTTACCAAATGCTTTATCAAAGTGGTCTTTCCCACACCCATTTCGCCATAAAAACACAGCGTTTTCCCGGATACCAATCGTAATACTTCTTGCGCTATCTGGTTTATCTCCTGTAACTGAAACTCTTTTTTCACTTTGGCTTATTTTGCTTCCAATACCACGAACGGCACAATCATTTCTTCTAAAGAAACTCCTCCGTGCTGGTAGGTATTTCTATAGTAGCCCACATAGTGGTTGTAATTGTTTGGGTAAGCAAAAAAGAGGTCGTTCTTTGCGAAAATAAAACAACTGCTCAAACTTATATTTGGCAAGTGAATATCCTGTGGTTTTTTGGATGCGAGTACATCTTTGTCTTCATAAGTTAGACTCCTTCCTGTTTTATAACGAAGGTTGAGACTGGTCTCCCTATCTCCAATCACTTTGGAAGCTTGTTTAACATTGATAGTGCCGTGATCGGTGGTTAAAATAAGTTTCATTCCTAGGCTCTGGGCCTGTTGAATTATTTCTAGAAGTGGGGAGTTTTTGAACCAACTCAAGGTTAAAGAACGGTAGGCTTTATCATTTGAGGCCAATTCTTTGATTACTTCCATCTCAGTTTTCGCATGGGAAAGCATATCCACAAAGTTATAGACCAATACGGTAAGGTCATTGTTTTTTTGGGACCGAAAGTTCTGGGCCAATTGCTTACCTTGCTTTAACGTACTTATTTTATGATATTCCCATTTAAGGTCTAGTCCCAAACGTTCGAGTTGCGCTTCTAGAAAGTTGGCTTCGTACAAATTTTTTCCCCCTTCGTCCGTATCATTTTTCCACCATTCAGGATATTTTTTTTCCATGTCCAGCGGCATCAGTCCGGAGAAAATAGCATTACGGGCATATTGTGTGGCCGTGGGCAGAATGCTATAATAGGAGCATTCTTTCTTCTTCTTGTAATGCACGCCCAGTACTTTTTCAAAGGCCAACCATTGATCATACCTTAAATTATCAATGACCACGAGCAACGTTTTTTCAGATTCCAATTCGGGTGCTATCCTGTTTCGGAACAGGGTATGTGACATGATAGGGCCGTCTTCTGCGGTGAACCAATCCTTGTAGTTTTTGTCGACAAACTTGCTGAACTGTGAGTTGGCCTCCACTTTTTGGGATTCGAGAATTTCGAACATTCCAAAATCTTCAATTTGTTCCAATTGAAGCTCCCAATAAATGAGTTTTTTGTAAAGTTCCGCCCATTCTTCGTGACTGTCCACCATGGCGAGGTCCATGGCAATTTTTCGAAATTCCTGTTGATAATTGGCAGTTGTTTTCTCAGAGACCAATCGCGAATTGTCCAAACTCTTTTTTAAAGAAAGCAATATCTGGTTTGGATTGACCGGCTTGATAAGGTAATCTGCTATTTTTGAACCAATGGCCTCATCCATTATGAACTCCTCTTCGCTTTTGGTGATCATGACCACGGGAATGGAATCATCATATTTTTTAATCTCATGCAAGGTTTCCAAACCAGAAATCCCCGGCATGTTCTCATCAAGGAATACGATATCAAAAAAAGTGTTTTTAATTTCCTCTAATGCATCTTGACCACTCTGGCTGGTGATTACCTTGTAGTTTTTGCTCTCCAGAAAAAGGATATGGGGTTTAAGTAGGTCTACTTCATCATCTACCCATAGAATGGTTATCTTCTTCATATAGTGATTATCTTTACAGTCTAAATTCAGTCCACCCTGGTCCCGAACGGCATGCTTAAAGTCTTTAACGACCCAATTTACGGTTTTATTGGAACTCCCAACGAACTAATTTTTGAGCTGATCGCGCACCCCTATTTTCAGCGTTTAAGACGTATATCCCAGATGGGCATGTCCTATCTGGTATATCCCGGTGCACACCACACCCGTTTTCATCACGCCCTGGGATGTATGCATCTTATGACCAAAACCATCCAAGTTTTACGGATGAAGGGCATTGAAATTACAGATGATGAGGAAACCGGGCTGCTCTGCGCCATTTTACTACACGATATTGGACATGGCCCGTTTTCGCATGCTTTGGAAGGATTTGTAGTGGAAGACCTAAATCACGAAGACATTTCCTTGAAGTTTATGGAGTCGTTGAATGCAGAATTTGACGGAGTGTTGGATATCGCCATTCAGATATTCAAGGGTAGTTATCATAAACCATTTATGAACCAAGCAGTTTCCAGTCAGCTGGACATGGACCGATTGGATTACTTGAAACGGGACAGTTTTTATTCTGGCGTGACCGAAGGAAACATCAATTCTGAAAGGTTGATTTCCATGCTGAATGTTGTTGACGGACAATTCGTACTTGAAGAAAAAGGAATCTACGCCGTGGAAAAGTTTTTGATGGCACGGCGTTTTATGTATTGGCAAGTTTACCTTCACAAGACCAGTTTGGTGGCAGAGCAACTTTTGGTTCGCATAATGAAAAGGGCTCGCGAACTATCAGCACGCAAACTCGACTTGATTTGTAGTGATACCCTTCGATATTTCTTAGAGGCAAATGGTCCCACTTTTTTTTCCGATAGAACGCTACAGCACTTTGCGCGCTTAGATGATATCGATATTATGGCGGCCTTAAAGACCTGGCAATCCCACCCGGATGTTGTGCTGTCTAAAATGTGCCAAATGCTTTTGGACAGAAAGCTCCTGCATATTAAAATGAAGAATAATCCAATTCCACTTTCCAAAGTAGAGGATAAGCTACAGATAACGATGCAACACTATGGAATCTCTAAAGAAGAAGCGTCGAACTTTGTTTTTCAGGGCGTTGTTTCCAACAAGGCATATGATGACCAACATCAGGTGATACGGATACTCAAAAAAAATGGGAAGGTGACCCATTTACTCAAGGAATCTGACCAACTTAGCCTCAAAGCACTTTCCAAAACAGTGGACAAATACTACATCTGCTACCCCAAATAACCGTTTATCAAATTTTGTTACTTTTGCACCAATGAAATTTACGGCCACCCAAATTGCAGGAATTTTAGAGGGAGAGGTTGAGGGAAA